>WBZO01006973.1_pt1 | contig 10669 bp, 6 predicted proteins | sample 5204261 | NCBI WGS metagenome assembly WBZO01 (sample SAMN12412400, study PRJNA552823) | activated sludge metagenome | isolation source: activated sludge from anammox sidestream of wastewater treatment plant... | place: USA: North Carolina | collected 2017-09
CTCGGCGGCGGCCGTCGAGGAGGTGAAGGTCGGTTTCGACATTCTGAAATCGCTCGGGCTTCGTCACCGGGGCGTCACGATCATTTCGTGCCCCTCCTGCGCACGGCAGGGTTTCGACGTCATCGGCACGGTGAAGATCCTCGAGGAGCGGCTCGCGCATATCGCGACGCCGATGACGCTTTCGGTCATCGGCTGCGTCGTCAACGGGCCGGGCGAGGCCACGCAGACCGATATCGGCTTCACCGGCGGTGGCGCGGGCTCGGGCATGATCTATCTTTCCGGCATCACGGATCACAAGATCCGCAATGAGGAGATCGTCGAGCATCTCGTTTCGCTCGTCGAGGAGAAGGCGAAGGAAATCGAGGCCGCGCGGCTCGCCGAGGAAGCGGCTGTGGAACCGCGCGCGGTTGCGGGCGATTAGCGGCTCATCCGTCGCTCTCTCGCCCCTCGCCTCATTTTCTCCCGCAGCCCAAAGACAATTCCATGATTCCCGAAGAAAGACTTCGCAAGGTTCTCGACCGCTTCGAGGCGGTTCAGTCCGAAATGAATGCCAACGTGCCGCGCGAACGCTTCGTCGCGCTGTCGAAGGAGTTCGCCGAGCTGTCGCCCGTCGCCGATGCGGTGAGGAAGCTCAAGGCGGCGGAGACGGCGCGCGAGGAAGCGCGCGCGCTCCTCTCCGACAAGGAGATGGCAGGGATCGCGCGCGAGGAGCTTGACCGGCTCGAGGAGGAATTGCCGTTGCTCGAGCGCGAGGTGCAGCTCCTGCTCCTGCCGAGGGACGCGGCCGACGAGCGGAACGTCATTCTCGAAGTGCGCGCGGGGACGGGCGGCGACGAGGCCGCGCTATTCGCGGGCGATCTCTTCCGCATGTATGAGCGCTATGCCGCCAAGCAGGGCTGGTCGGTCGGGCTCATCAGCGCCTCGCCCGGCGATGTCGGCGGCTACAAGGAAATCATCGCGGAGATTTCCGGCAGGGGCGTTTTTGCCCGGCTCAAATTCGAATCGGGCGTACACCGCGTTCAGCGAGTACCGACGACGGAAGCGGGCGGCCGCATTCACACCTCGGCGGCGACTGTCGCCGTGTTGCCCGAGCCCGAGGATGTCGATGTCGAGATCGAGGACAAGGATCTCAGGATCGACGTTTACCGGGCGAGCGGCGCGGGCGGCCAGCACGTCAACAAGACGGAGAGCGCCGTCCGCATCACCCATCTGCCGACGGGCATCGTCGTCTCGCAGCAGGATGAAAAGTCGCAGCACAAGAACAAGGCCCGCGCAATGCAGATTCTGCGCGCGCGAATCTATGAGGCCGAGCGCGAGCGCGCCGACCGCGAGCGGGCGGCGGAGCGGAAGGGGCAGGTCGGATCAGGCGATCGGTCCGAGCGCATCCGCACCTATAATTTTCCGCAAAGCCGCGTCACCGATCACCGCATCAATCTCACGCTGCACAAGCTCGATCAGGTTCTCGAAGGGGAGGCGCTGGACGAGCTGATCTCCGCGCTCGTCGCCGAGGATCAGGCGGCGCGGCTTGCCTCTCTCGGGGAGGAAGTGTGATCACGACGCGCGATCACGAATACCGGATGCTCAACTGGCGTTTCCGGCAGGCGGGGATCGCAAATCCCGAACTCGACGCGCGCCTCCTGGTGCAGGCGGCGGCCGGATGTGACGAGATCGAAATGATCCGTGAGCCCGGCACGCGCCTCACCGAAGCGCAGGTCGAGACGCTTCGCTCCTTCGAGGCGCGCCGGCTTGCTCACGAGCCGGTGGCGCGCATTCTCGGCATGCGCGAATTCTGGGGACTGCCGTTCAGGCTCGCGCCATCGACGCTCGAGCCGAGGCCGGATAGCGAGACGTTGATCGAGACGGCGCTCGATCTCTTGCGCGATGTCGAGGCGCCCTCGATCCTCGATCTCGGCACGGGCACAGGCTGCCTGCTGATCGCACTACTTCACGAGCGGAAGGACGCGCGCGGGCTTGGCGTCGATATATCCGATGAGGCGGTCGAGGCCGCGTCGCGCAATGCGAACGCGCTCGGCGTCGGTGCGCGTGCGGCGTTTCGCCGCGCGAGCTGGGCGGAGGGGATCGCACAGCGCTTCGATCTCGTCATTTCCAATCCGCCCTATATTCCGGCGGCCGACATTGCAACACTGGAACCCGAGGTGCGCAAGTTCGATCCCCGTCTCGCGCTCGATGGCGGGGCGGACGGGCTCGACGCCTATCGGGCGCTTGCGGCGGTTCTGCCGCGGCTTCTGCCGCCGCAGGGCCATGCGGTGGTCGAACTCGGAATTGGCCAGTCTGAAGCGGTGGGCGGCATGTTCACGGATGCGGGGCTTGACGTTCTTCGCGTCGTTCCCGATCTTGGCGGGGTCCCGAGAGCGCTGGTTGCGGGCCTGCCACGGAGCTGAAAATCCGCATTTGCGGTCCGCAAAAAATGGTTGGAATGAGCCGCTTTAAGGACTAGGTTGCGAACAGGGAATTGAGCCAGGGACATCGCCTCGCTCTTCAAACCGCATCAGACATAACGGTTTCAAGAGAGCTTGAGGTGGATCCGGCGGCGGGCGCCTGGCATGCGGCCCAGAGCGGGGCCGCTGGCAGTAGCGTCGGGGGCCGTAACTTCTGAGCATCCGACATGACCGATCCGGCCGGGCCGGAGGGCGCATTTGGTGCGGAAGTATGCCATGCGGAATTGTGTGCCGGCGGCCGGTCCGACGAGTGTCCGTGCAGCGTGGGCCGCGCGCAGGATTTGGACAGAAGCGGATTGCTTTGAACTCTCTGATGAACAGTAGCGAGATAGTGACCATATGAGGCAGGGGCAGAACTCCAAGCGGTCGCGCGGGCGCGGGCGCAAGCCACAGAACACGGGCAACCGCGCTTATGACAGCAACGGGCCCGATGTGAAGATCCGCGGTACTGCGGCGCATGTGTGCGAGAAGTATCAGCAGCTTGCGCGCGATGCCCTCTCGGCCGGCGACCGTGTCATGGCGGAGAATTACTATCAGCATGCGGAGCATTACTACCGCCTGCTGATGGCTTCCCAGATTGGCAGCGAAGGCCAGCTTCGTCCCCAGAACAATCTCGGCTATCGCCCCGATGACGAGCAGGAGGACGATGAGGAGGATTTCGGTTCCGAGCAGCCGAATTTCCCCGGCCACAGCTTCCAGCAACAGCAGCAGCCCTTCGGCTCGCGCCACAATAACGGCAATGGCCGCGGCGATCGCCAGCCGCATCAGCAGCATCAGCCGCATGTGCAGCCCGCGCCGCTTCAGGTTGAGGCCAGCGGCGGCGGTGATGAACAGGAAGGCGGCGAGCCGATCGTGGCGCTCAATGGCGACGCCGCCGCGCAGGCGAATGGCGCCGCTCAGCCTTCGGATGGTCCGCGCCGCCGGCCGGGGCGCCGCCGGCGTCCGCGTCATGAGGGCGCGGCCGGTGAGGGGCGCCGCGACGGAGATGGCGAGCACCCCGAGGCCGCATCGTCCGGCTCCGACGAGGTGACGGCAGTCTGATCCGGGCGTTCCCGGATCGTCATAACCGATCTTGATGGCCCGGCTCTGCCGGGCCATTTTCATTGCTGCTCAGGCGAGTTCCAGGCGGTCGCCGGGACGGATCGTTCCGCCTTCGCGCACCTCGGCATAAAGGCCGAGATCCATGCTGGCCCAGCGGCGTTGAAGGGTCGCCGGAATTTCCATGTCGCGCTCGGCCGTCACGGGATCGACATTGGTTGCCGCGCAGCGCTGAATGAGATGCACGCCTTTGAGGCGCGCGCTTCCGAGACGCAGATGGCGGCCCACCCATTCATGGTCCGCCCAGGGTTCGAGCCCTTCGACATAGACATTGGCGCGAAATCGCAAGGGATCGACCTTGCGGCCGATCTCCGCCTCGAGAGCCTCGATGCTTGCGAGATTGATGATCGAGACGAGTTTTGCTGGCGCGTCCGACAGGGTGAAGCCCGGCGCATGCACGATGCGCGGCGCGCCCCTCAGATCGGTCTTCATATAGGCGGCAAGGAAGGCTTCTATCCGCCCGCGCCCCTCCGGCGTCATCAGATTGCCGCTGACATGCTCGCGGCCATCCTCCGATATCGAAAACTCCGCCGTCCGCTCGTCGAATCGCGAGTGCAGCCTGGCCAGTCGCTCGTTCTTCATCAGCATGAGGAACTTGATCTTCGGAAAATGCTTCGGCGCGTCCGGATCGAAATCGGCCGAACCGTTCTCGATCGCGAAGGCGCGATCCCAGGCGATGCATTCGCGGGGCGCGAGCGCGGCCTCATCGAGCGGCTCGGGCGACATGCCCTTCATCGGGTACCGATAAAGTCCCGCGATCCTTGCCGTTCCGTTCATCGCCCCTCCGCAATTTCTCCGGGATTCCCGCCCTTTCCGGCGGCGCGTCCCTCTTGTGTGGCTGCACGGTAACACCATATCTGCCCGAGATCAGTGCCTCCAGGAGGGCTGATCTCGCGCAATGCCTGCGAAAGGGGTCTTGGGCGATAATTTGCAAAAGGCGCTCGACCGCGGTGCCAACGTCTCTCCGGCACGGATGTCGGGGAAGTGGGCCGATCGAAGCGCGCTTGAAAGGACGTAGAGATGGATCTGGAGAAATATACCGACCGCAGCCGCGGCTTCATCCAGTCGGCGCAAGGGCTCGCCATTCGCTCGGGTCATCAGCGCTTCACTCCCGAACATATTCTGAAGGTTCTGCTCGACGACGAGGAAGGTCTTGCCGCCGGGCTCATTCGCGCGGCTGGCGGCAGGCCTGATCAGGCGCTCGCCGGCGTCGAGACGGCGCTCGCGAAACTTCCGAAAGTGGAAGGCTCGGCGGCGGGCCAGCTTTATCTCGCGCCAGAGACGGCGCGCATTTTCGATCAGGCCGAAAAGCTCGCGAAGAAGGCGGGCGATTCCTATGTCACCGCCGAGCGGATGCTGCTTGCGCTGCTGATCGAGCCCGGCACCGAATCGGAAAAGATACTGAAGACGGCGGGCGTCACCGCGCAATCGCTCAACGAGGCGATCGAGCGCGTGCGCAAGGGCCGCACGGCCGACACGGCCGGGGCCGAGGAGGGCTATGACGCGCTGAAGAAATATGCGCGCGACCTCACGGCCGACGCGCGCTCGGGCAAGCTCGATCCCGTCATCGGCCGCGACGAGGAGATTCGCCGCACGATCCAGGTGCTCGCGCGGCGCACCAAGAACAATCCGGTGCTCATCGGCGAGCCGGGCGTTGGCAAGACAGCGATCGCCGAAGGGCTTGCGCTTCGAATCGTGAATGGCGACGTGCCCGAGAGCCTGCGCAACAAGCAGCTTCTCGCGCTCGATCTCGGCGCGCTCATCGCGGGCGCCAAATATCGCGGCGAATTCGAGGAGCGCCTGAAGGCCGTGCTCACCGAGATCGCCTCTAGCGATGGCGGCGTCGTGCTTTTCATCGACGAGCTGCACACGCTTGTCGGCGCCGGCAAGACGGACGGGGCCATGGATGCCTCTAATCTGCTCAAGCCCGCGCTTGCGCGCGGCGAATTGCACTGCGTCGGCGCGACCACGCTCGATGAGTATCGCAAATATGTGGAGAAGGACGCGGCGCTGGCGCGGCGCTTCCAGCCGATTTACGTCGGCGAGCCGACGGTCGAGGATTCGATCTCGATTCTGCGTGGCCTGAAGGAGAAATACGAACTCCATCACGGCGTCCGCATCACCGATTCGGCCATCGTCGCGGCCGCCACGCTTTCCGATCGCTATATTTCGGATCGATTCCTGCCGGACAAGGCCATCGACCTCATGGACGAGGCGGCGAGCAGGCTTCGCATGCAGGTCGATTCGAAGCCGGAAGAGCTCGACGAGATCGATCGGCGAATCATTCAGCTCAAGATCGAGCGCGAGGCGCTGAAAAAGGAAAAGGACGAGGCGTCGAAGGACCGGCTCGAGAAGATCGAGACGGAACTTTCCGATCTCGAAAAGAAGTCGGCCGATCTCGCCGCAGCATGGCAGGCTGAAAAGTCGAAGCTCGCGAGCGCGCAGAAGCTCAAGGAAGAACTCGATTCGGCGCGCAACGAGCTTGTGCAGGCGCAGCGCGCGGGCAAGCTCGAGCGCGCCTCCGAGCTTGCCTATGGCGTCATCCCCGAACTCGAGAAGAAGCTCGCCGAAACGGAGAAGCGCGCAAGCGCAGCCGGCCAGCTCGTCGAGGAAGCGGTGACGGAGAATCACATCGCGCAGGTCGTCTCGCGCTGGACGGGCATTCCCGTCGACAAGATGCTCGAGGGCGAGCGCGAGAAGCTCCTCAACATGGAAAAGGAGATCGGGCGCCGCGTCATCGGACAGGAAGATGCGGTTTCGGCGGTTTCGCGTGCGGTGCGCCGCGCGCGGGCGGGCCTTCAGGACCCGAATCGCCCGATCGGCTCGTTCCTCTTTCTCGGGCCCACTGGCGTCGGCAAGACGGAACTCACCAAGGCGCTTGCGGGCTTCCTTTTCGACGACGATCAGGCGATCTGCCGCCTCGACATGTCGGAATATATGGAAAAGCACTCGGTCGCCCGCCTCATCGGCGCGCCTCCGGGCTATGTCGGCTATGAGGAAGGCGGCGCCCTGACCGAAGCGGTGAGGCGCAGGCCCTATCAGGTCGTGCTTTTCGACGAGATCGAGAAGGCGCATCCCGACGTTTTCAACGTCCTCCTGCAGGTGCTCGATGACGGGCGCCTGACGGACGGGCAGGGGCGCACCGTCGATTTCAAGAATGTGCTGATCGTCATGACCTCCAATCTTGGCGCCGAATTCATGGCCGAGGGCGAGGATGTGGAGGAGGTGCGCGAGCAGGTGATGGATGTGGTGCGGTCGCGCTTCCGGCCCGAATTTCTCAACCGGCTCGACGAAATCCTGCTCTTCCATCGTCTCACGCGCGAGCAGATGGATGCGATCGTCGACATACAGGTCGAACGTCTGCGGGCGCTGCTACGGGACCGCAAGATCGCGATCCATCTCGACGACAGCGCGCGCACCTGGCTTGCCGATCAGGGATACGACCCGATCTATGGCGCGCGGCCGCTGAAGCGCGTCATCCAGCGCAATGTGCAGGACCCGCTCGCGGAATTGCTGCTCGAAGGGCGGATCAAGGATGGGGAGACGGTTACCGTTTCGGCGGGCGTGCAAGGCATCATCATCGACGGCCACGAAGTCCCGGAGGGCCATGTCGAGGAGGATTCGGGCCTTCGTGTCGTGCATTGAGGCGCGGGTTTCCGGACGCATTCCGGGCGGAAAAATGAAAAGGGGCCGGAAAATCCGGCCCCTTTTTTCATCCCTGTTCGAAGGATCAGTTCGCCTTGTTGCTCGCCTCTCCGGCCTGCGCGACCTTGGTGACGAGCGGCGCTTCGGCCATCTGGGTCGTCACTTTCTGGCGTGTCGCCTTGAAGGCCGCGAGCTGCTTTCCGGTGAGCTTGATGCCGGTCGCCATCTTCACGCCCAGCGGGTTGACCTTCTTGCCGGCGATGTGGATTTCGTAATGGAGGTGGGGGCCCGTCGAGCGGCCGGTCGAGCCGACATAGCCGATCACCTGGCCCTGACGAACGCGCGTTCCGGCGCGCATGCCCTTGGCAAAGCCGTTCATATGGGCGTAGGCGGTCTCGTAATTATTGGCGTGCTTGACGGAAATGTAGTTGCCGTAGCCGTTGACCCAGCCCGCCTTGCTCACCACGCCATCGCCCGCGGCATAGATCGGGGTGCCTTTCGGCGCGGCGAAGTCGACGCCCGAGTGGAGCTTGCTGTAGCCGAGAATCGGGTGCTTGCGCATGCCGAAGCCGGAGCTGATGCGGGCGCCGTCGATCGGCGTCTTCATCAGGAACTTCTTCATGCTGTTGCCGTTCTCGTCGTAATAGTCCCAGTCGCCATCGGCCGTCTTGAACCGCCACAGGCGATAGCTCTTGCCTTCGATGGTGAGCGCCGCATAGGCGATCTGGCCCGATTTCACAGGCACGCCTTCCTCGTCGTATTTGCGCTCGAAGAAGACCTCGAAAGTGTCGCCGGGGTGAATTTCGCGCTGGAAGTCGATGCTGTAGGAGAACATCCGGATCATCTCGACGATGATCGGGGCGGGGATTCCCGCCTTGTCGGCATCGAGGAAGAGGCTCGACTGGATCGAGCCCTTGGCGCGGGCATAGCCGCTTGTCAGCTCTTTCTGGAATTGCCGTGTCTTGTAGGTGCCGTCATCCGTGCGGGTGACCTCGATTGCTCGATCGATATCGGGTTGCAGCGAGATGGCGGTGAGAAGTTTGGCGGGAGATTCGTCCCCAGAGGCGGGATTTGTCTCGAAGGTCAGTGAAATCTGCTGCCCGGCGCGGAGTTTGGTCGGGCTGTAATGCGGTTTCATCGCCGCGATGGCGTGATAGGCGTCGACCCGGTCGGCGCCAGCATCGGTCAGCACCTGCATCAGAGTTTCGCCGTTATTGATCGCGACCTTGGTCTCGACCGTCTGCGGGCCGGCGGGTTCCGCGGGTGCTGCGGCCGCTTCCTGCGCGGCTTCGGCCGCCTCGAGAGCGGCGATATCGGCAGGGGACGCGGGCGTTTCCTCGCTTTCCGCGGTCCGTGCCAGAGCTTCTCCCGTCGTGGAACGAAGCCCGGCCATGGCCGAAAGCGAGCCTGCTCCGGTGCCGTCGGCATCAAGAGCGATGATCTGGGGTGCGTCGTCGGCCGTCAGGGCGGCCGTCTGGACGCCTGCATAGGGGGCAACCAGCGCCGCGAGGCCGGTGCCGAGCAATGCGAAGGAGAGGGCGCCCGCGACGCCGGCCGCTGTCAGCCAGCGGTTCTGGCCCGCGCTCTGGCCGAGAGCGAGCCGGCTGGCCGAGACATAGAGCTTGAGGGTGCGCTGAAGGGAGTGGCGAAGTCCGGCCGGGCGTTTATGCCCGGCATCCGGCTCTTCAGCCTCGCCGCTCGATTCAGCCGTGATCCCCTCGGTCTGCTTCCCCGCGTCGAACAAATAGTTCCCCTTGCCGTCTCGATAACGGGCCGAATGCCCGTTTTGCCCGCTTCAGCTACCCCCGCAGGCGGCCGTAACGAACTGAAATGTACTGTGATGGAACGATGCTAGCTCCAGACAGCCCTGTCAACGAACTCTAGGTCCAATCGTGCCTGAAATTGTCGTTATTCCTCCCTATATGTGTGGAGGGCATTAAGCCGTCCCATAACGTTCCATCGGGAGGGGGCAGAGCCCCCCGGACCGCAGGGAGCAGGAATCGGGCCGGGAATCGGCCCTGGCGGGAAGTCCTTGAGCCGCCTCGCAAAATTGGCCCGGAGAGTCAAGCTCAATGTCCGTGAATTTTTTTGAATTTTCTCACAAAAGGCGTTTGACAGGCCGAACCGACCCCCCTATAAACCGGCTCCACAACGAGGCCACGGCGCGACGCCAAACACCAAACGGTGACGCGCTTCCTCCTCGGAAAGAGATTGCTGGTAAGACTTGATTGTCAGTGATCTTTGTGGCCTAGTAAGCGATCCAATGATGGATGACAGCTGGCCCCGACTTCTCCGGAAGCGGTGCTTTGACTGTCCTTCGGGTCGGTTACGACCCTCGGTTTCGGGGCGCGGAAAGCGTCAGGAAGCCAAGGTGCTCTTTGACATTGTGGTTTGAGAAAGAGAAACGTGGACGGCGGTGTCCTGGCGAGCTCGACCTAGATCGAGCAAACCGAATACCGACTGTCTGACGTTTCAAAACACACTACCCCGTTTAGTCGGTCGCAAGATCGACAAGAACGAGAGTATGTGTCTTGCGTCGCGTCCCGCGATATTCCTCGCGGGATTTAAAAGTCGGATCAACTCAACTTGAGAGTTTGATCCTGGCTCAGAACGAACGCTGGCGGCAGGCTTAATACATGCAAGTCGAACGGCTGTAGCAATACAGCAGTGGCAGACGGGTGAGTAACACGTGGGAACCTACCTAGGGGTACGGAATAACTCAGGGAAACTTGTGCTAATACCGTATACGACCTTCGGGTGAAAGATTTATCGCCCCTAGATGGGCCCGCGCTGGATTAGCTAGTTGGTGAGGTAAAGGCTCACCAAGGCGACGATCCATAGCTGGTCTGAGAGGATGATCAGCCACACTGGGACTGAGACACGGCCCAGACTCCTACGGGAGGCAGCAGTAGGGAATCTTGGACAATGGGCGAAAGCCTGATCCAGCCATGCCGCGTGAGTGATGAAGGCCTTAGGGTTGTAAAGCTCTTTCGCCAGGGAAGATAATGACGGTACCTGGATAAGAAGCCCCGGCTAACTTCGTGCCAGCAGCCGCGGTAATACGAAGGGGGCTAGCGTTGTTCGGAATTACTGGGCGTAAAGCGCACGTAGGCGGCTTTCCAAGTTGGAGGTGAAATCCCCGGGCTTAACCCGGGAACTGCCTCCAAAACTGAAAGGCTAGAGTCCGAGAGAGGTGAGTGGAATTTCCAGTGTAGAGGTGAAATTCGTAGATATTGGAAAGAACACCAGTGGCGAAGGCGGCTCACTGGCTCGGTACTGACGCTGAGGTGCGACAGCGTGGGGAGCAAACAGGATTAGATACCCTGGTAGTCCACGCCGTAAACGATGGGTGCTAGTTGTCGGGCAGCTTGCTGTTCGGTGACGCAGCTAACGCATTAAGCACCCCGCCTGGGGAGTACGGTCGCAAGATTAAAACTCAAAGGAATTGACGGGGGCCCGCACAAGCG
>WBZO01006974.1_pt1 | contig 10669 bp, 8 predicted proteins | sample 5204261 | NCBI WGS metagenome assembly WBZO01 (sample SAMN12412400, study PRJNA552823) | activated sludge metagenome | isolation source: activated sludge from anammox sidestream of wastewater treatment plant... | place: USA: North Carolina | collected 2017-09
GCGCGCCCAATCGCGCAGCACGGCATTGAAGCAGCAATACGCCACCTCGCGCCCGGTGCCGTCGACCGTCCATGACGCATCGGCCTCGGCGCCCATCGGCTGCCAGATACGCGATTCGAGGTAGCGTGACAGCGGCATGCCGGTGGCGTGCGAGACGACGAGCCCCAGCACTTCCGTCTCGGCCCCGGCGTAGTGAAAGCGCGTACCGGCCGGTGCCTCCCGCGTGTTGAACTGGGACAGCGCTGCCTCCGCCCCGCGGCTGGTGGCCGGGAACAGAGCCCGGCTCAGGCGAGCGGCGTCGTCCGTGCCGTCGTAGGTTTCGGTGAACGCGACGCCCGAGGCCATGTGCAGCAGGTCGCGTATCGACGTCTGGCCATACGCCAGCCCGGCCAGGCCCGGAACATAAGCGGCCGCTGGCTCATCGATCGAACGGATGGCGCCTTCGGACACCGCGATCCCGACCAGCAGCCCGGTCAGCGTCTTGGCCATCGACTGCGACAGGAAGCGGTCAGTATCCCGCCGGCCATAGCGGTACTGCTCCAGCAGGATCGTGTCGTCGCGGGCGATCAGCAGACCGGTCACCGGATGGGCGTCGAGATACGCCGGAATGGACCGCGTCGCATCGCGAAACCGGTACTGCACATCGAACCCGCCAGGCGCTCGGCGCAGCAATGACGGCACGGGCGGGCGGGTGATGGCACGGTGCGGGTAGATGCTGTCGAAGCCGCTGAAGGTGCCGATCATGTCCCGCTGCGCCGGACGGACCCCGCGGAGCGTGCGCGGATAGCCGGCGCCGGCCCCGTACGCCGCTGCGTCGGGCCCGTCGTTCGAGAACACGGGCTGCGCCGGCGCGACACTGGCCCAGGCCAGAGCAAGGCATGTCGCAAGCACGGGTGTGATCACGCGCATCGGCCGGTCCTCCGACCCGGGTTCAGCAAACCAGCGCCGCCAGCAGTGCATCCAGCCGCAACCGCCCTTGCGCAGTGGCCGCCAGCCGATCGCCCGACCAGGCCAGATAGCCGGCGTCCAGCGCCTGTGCCAGGACATCGGCATCGACGGCGTCGGCCATGGCAACGCCCGTTCTGGCGGCGAAGCGAACCTGGTCGATCCCCTCGGTCAGGCGCAACCCCATCAGCAGCATCTCACGTGCCCGCTCCGCGGCGCCGAGCACCATGTCCTCCGCGGTCCCATGCCCGCCGACCTCCACCCGTTCGGCCCACGGTTCCGGCGCGCGGTGGCGCCGCGTGGCATGCAGCTCGCCGTCCAGGGTCAGCCGCCCGTGCGCACCCGGACCGATGCCGGCATAGTCACCATAGCGCCAATAGGTCAGGTTGTGCCGGCTTTCGGCGCCGGGCCTGGCGTAGTTCGAGACTTCATAGGGCAACAGGCCGAAGCGCGCGGCTTCCTCGCCCGTCGCCTCGTACAGCGCGGCGCCGACCTCGTCGTCCGGCAACACGATCTCGCCGCGCCGGTGCAGCGCGGCGAACTTCGTGCCGGGCTCGATCGTGAGCTGGTACAGCGACAGATGGTCGGCCGCCAGCGCCAGCGCCGCCCGCAGCTCCGCGCGCCAGGCGGCGACGCTCTGGCCGGGGCGGGCATAGATCAGGTCGAAGGACAGGCGGGGGAAGATGCGGCGCGCGATTTCCAGCGCGGCGACCGCGGCGGCGGCGGAATGTTCCCGCCCCAGCAGGCGCAGCGCCTCCGGGTCCAGGCTCTGCACGCCCAGCGAGGCGCGGTTCACCCCGGCATCGCGGAACGCCGCCAGACGGGCTGCCTCGACGCTGGTCGGATTGGCCTCCAGCGTGATCTCGGCGTCCGGCGCCAGGTCGAACAGACGAGCGGTATCGGCCAGCAGGGCGGCGACGGTTTCGGGGGCCATGAGGCTGGGTGTGCCGCCGCCGAAGAACACCGAGGTGACCCTTCGCCGGCCCAGCCGATCTGCCTCCCACGCCAGCTCGGCGCGCAGCGCGGCGCGGAACCTTGCCTGGGGAATCCGGTCCCGTACATGCGAGTTGAAGTCGCAATACGGGCACTTGGCGAGGCAGAACGGCCAGTGGATATAGAGGGCGAGCGATTCCATCACGTGAGGATATAGGGACGATGTCAGGTTCTGCGGCGGGCGGATCGGTGGAACGTGTGCGCGCGGCGCTGCTGGCCACCGGCCATGCCGATACGATCACGGCCTTTCCCGAAGGCACGCGCACTGCGGCGGATGCCGCCGCTGCGGTTGGCTGCGATGTCGCGCAGATCGCCAAGTCGATCGTCTTCCGCGCCGGCGGGCGGGCGGCGGTGGTGGTCACCTCGGGCGCCAACCGGGTGGATCCGGCGAAGGCGTCGGCGGCGCTGGGGCAGAAGCTGGCCCGCGCCGATGCCGACTGGGTCCGCGAGCAGACCGGATTCGCCGTGGGCGGGGTATCGCCGGTCGGTCATGTCAGCCAGCCCCTGGTTCTGCTGGACGCGGACCTGATGACACTGGACCCGATCTGGGCCGCTGCCGGCTCGCCCAGGCACGTGTTCCGGACCTCGGCCGAGGCACTGCAACGCATGACCGGCGCGGCGGTGGCGGATGTGAAGGTGGGATAAGCGGGGGCTTTCTGTCGCCAGTGCCGGCGTGGGTCCCTGTGTCGTGGCCGCGCCCGCACGGTCTCACCCGCTCACGCGTCACACCCGCAGATGGTTGGGGATCCGCAGGCCAAGCCGCGTGGGCACGTTCCAGAGTTCCCGCACCTGGCGCACCGGCTGAAACCCCGCGCGCAGATAGGTCGGCAGCGCTCTCGGATGATCCGCCGTGCAGGTATTCACCGTCATGCCGCGCGCACCTTCGCGCCAGACCGTATCGACCGCCTGCCGCAGGAACGCATAGCCGACTCCGGCACCCACAGCGTGCGGCAGCAGGCCGAAATAGCTGAGATTGATATCCGGCCAGGTCCGCCGGTCGAGCTCGAAGAATCCCGCCGGCTCGCCGCCATCATACAGCACATGGATCGAGATGTTGCGGTCGCGCAGCAGCGCCGCTAGCTCGACATCCGACATGGTGCGGCGAAGCCACCAGACATAGTCGGCCCCTACCGTGTTGTAGAGATAGCGGTAGAACGCGACGGTCGGCGCCGTCAGCCGGACGAGCTGCCGGTCGGCCGGCAGCGACGGCGCGGCGTCGGCCGGCGGCCGGTCCATCCGCAGAAAGGTGACGACCACGGCCACCCGCACCACCGATTCCATCACGCCTCCCCCTCGCCGGACTACGACGACCCGGCCCAACCCGGGCCGTCGCGCTCGGCCCGGTCCCGTCCTCATGCGCATGCGCATCGCCCGGGGCTCCACAGACGGTCGTCGGAGGCCCGGGGTGGAGGGAACGATAAGGATCCGGCGATCAATCGTCCAGGAAGCTGCGCAGCTTCCGGCTGCGGCTGGGGTGCTTCAGCTTGCGCAGCGCCTTCGCCTCGATCTGGCGGATGCGTTCGCGGGTGACGTTGAACTGCTGCCCGACCTCCTCCAGCGTGTGATCGGTGTTCATCCCGATGCCGAAGCGCATGCGCAGCACGCGTTCCTCGCGCGGGGTCAGGCTGGACAGCACGCGCGTCGTCGCTTCCCGCAGATTGGCCTGAATGGCGGCGTCCAGCGGGATGACCGCGTTCTTGTCCTCGATGAAGTCGCCCAGGTGGCTGTCTTCCTCGTCGCCGATCGGGGTTTCCAGGCTGATCGGTTCCTTGGCGATCTTCAGGACCTTGCGCACCTTCTCCAGCGGCATGCCCAGCTTGTCGGCAAGCTCCTCGGGCGCCGGCTCACGCCCGATCTCGTGCAGCATCTGGCGCGACGTGCGCACCAGCTTGTTGATCGTCTCGATCATGTGCACGGGGATGCGGATCGTCCGCGCCTGGTCGGCGATCGAACGGGTGATCGCCTGCCGGATCCACCAGGTGGCATAGGTCGAGAACTTGTAGCCGCGGCGATATTCGAACTTATCGACCGCCTTCATCAGGCCGATATTGCCTTCCTGGATCAGGTCCAGGAACTGCAGGCCGCGATTGGTGTATTTCTTGGCGATCGAGATCACCAGGCGCAGATTCGCCTCGATCATCTCCTTCTTCGCCCGCGCGCTGTCCCGCTCGCCACGGCTGACGGTCATGTAGACACGCCGGAATTCGGCGATCGGCAGGCTGGCATCGGTCGCCACCGCCGCGATCTGCGCGCGCACATTCCCGATGTCGGTCGGGTGCTTGGCGACGAACAGCTTCCAACCGCGCGTCGGCAGCTTGCCCACCCGCTCGATCCAGTTCGGATCGAGCTCATAGCCGCGGTAGTTCTTCAGGAAATCCTCACGCGTGACCTTGCAGCCCTCGGCCATGCGCATGAGCTGGCCTTCCAGCGTCGTCAGCCGCTGGTTCAACTGCTTGAGCTGGGTCACCAGCTCCTCGATCCGGTTGTTGTGCAGCCGGACCTGGCTGACCTTCTGCACCAGGTCCTCACGCAAGCGCTCATAGCTCTTTTCCGAGCGCGAGGTCATCTCCTCGCCGCTGGTCATCGTCTCCAGCCGGCGGTGCTGCATCTTGTGCAGCTTCTTGTACAGGTTCTCGATTTCCTCAAAAGTCGCCAGCACTTCGGGCTTCAGCTTCTCCTCGAGCGCCGAGATCGACGGCGATGGCCCATCACTCTCCTCGTCCGGATCCAGATCGTCATTGGCGGGGAAATTGTCGGCGCCGCTGGCGACGACGCTGTCGACCCCGTCACCGGTCGGCCCACCGGCCCCGTAGGTGGCTTCCAGGTCGATGATGTCGCGCAGCAGCATCCGCCCGGCCTTCAACTGATCATGCCAGGAGATGATCGCCTTGAACGTCAGCGGGCTTTCGCACAGCCCGCTGATCATCATGTCGCGGCCCGCCTCGATGCGCTTGGCGATGGCGATCTCGCCCTCACGGGACAGCAGCTCGACGCTGCCCATCTCGCGCAGATACATGCGGACCGGGTCGTCGGTGCGGCCGAGGCTGGCCTCGTCGACATTGCCGGACTGCTCTTCCTCCTCGGCTTCGTCGGCCTTTTCCGCCTTCGCCGCCGGTGCCTCGCCGTCCTCGGTCTCTTCGCTCTCGACGACCTGGATGCCCATCTCGGAGAGGTTGGCCATCACGTCCTCGATCTGCTCGCTGCTGTTCTGGTCGGACGGCAGGATCGCGTTCAGCTCGTCGAAAGTGATGTAGCCACGCTCCTTGCCGCGCGCGATCAACCTTTTGACAGCCGCCGTCTGCACGTCCAGCAGCGTGGTCTCGACGTCCTGCTCGGCTGTCACCGTATCGCCCGCGACATTCGGTTTGGTGGCCATCTGTCAGCAAACTCCTTCGTCATCGGGGGTGGCCGTGCCGGCGCAACCCCCTCCTATTTAAGCAGCGATGTCGACCCCATCGGTCTCACCGCTCTGAACCTTCAGCAGCGCTTCCTTCAGCGCCCGGTGGCGGGCCTGATTTTCCACGGTCATGTCCCGCGCCAGAGCGACCTCCGCCATCGCGACTTCCTGGCGCAAGTGTTCGACGTTCAGGAACCCGAAGATATGCCACCACCCAGTCTCGGCCTCCGCCGGCATCGCGTCCGGTCCCGCGCATGCGGGAAGAGGTACGGGTCGCGCGGACAGCACCGCCTCGACATCGTCCCCCAGCCCGGAGACCGTCAGGTGGTCCATCAGACCCTGGGAGTCAAGGAGATCAGTCGCTTCCGCCCATGCGACGATCGCATCGCGCAACCGTGCCAGCCGCGGATCGAGCGCCAGCCCCGTATAGGCGTGCTCGACATCGTGCAGCAGGGCGGGATGGCGCAGCAGGATGGCCGTCAGGATGCGGGCGCGCTCATTCGTCGTCTGGCCGGTGTCCGGCCGCGGGCGCGCCACCGGCGGGCGCGGCGCGATGGCCGGGCCGAAGCCGGGCCGGCCGCCGTCCCGCCGGCCACGCGCCGGGACGCGGCCTTCGGAAAAGAAACGATCCAGCAGAACCCGCCGGTATTCGCTGGCCAGCGCCCTGTCGCCGATCCGCCGAGCGGCGTCTTCCAGCCGGGTGCGGAAGGCGGCCCGCTGCTCGGGGGTTGTCTCGCCGCCCGGCTGGCGCAGCAGGTCATACAGCGCGTCCGACAGCCCGCGCGCCCCGTCCAGCGCCGCCTGGAACCCGGCTGCGCCCTGCCGCCGCACCAGGCTGTCCGGATCCTCGCCGGCGGGCAGCGAGACCACGCGCAGGCTGCGGTCGGGTGCGATCATCGGCAACGCCAGCTCCGCCGCGCGTACCGCCGCCCGCGCGCCCGCCGCGTCGCCGTCGAAGCACAGCAGCGGCACCGGCGACAGGCGCCAGAGTTCCTCCAACTGCTCCTCGGTTAGGGCGGTACCCAGCGGCGCGACGGCACCGGCGAAACCGGCCTGTGCCAGGGCGATCACGTCCATGTAGCCTTCGACCACCACCAGCGTCGCGCCACCGCGCACCCCTTCGCGGGCCAGATCCAGCCCGTAGAGGTTACGCCGCTTAGAGAACAGGACGGTTTCAGGCCCGTTGACATATTTCGGCTGCCCGTCGCCCATGATCCGGCCGCCGAAGCTGATCGTCCGGCCACGACGGTCGCGGATGGGAAACATCACCCGGTTGTAGAACAGGTCGGTGACGCGGCCGGTCTCCTCGTCCCGGCGCATCAGGCCGGCGTCGACCAAGTGGTCCTGGGTCACGCCGTCGCGCGCCAGGTCCGCCAGCAGCGCACCACGCCCCTCTCCCGACCAGCCCAGCCCGAACCGCCGGATCGTATCCTCGGACAGGCCGCGGCCCAGCAGGTAGCTCAGCGCCGGCCGCCCCTCGGGCAGGGACAGCCGCCGCTGATAGAAGGCCGCAGCAGCATCCAGGACCGCGGTCAGGTCGAGCCGCCGCCGCTCCGCCTCCGCCGCTTCCGGCGTCGGCTTCGGCACATCGAGGCCGGCTTCCGATGCGAGCTGCTCCACGGCTTCCATGAACCCGGCGCCCTGGCTCTGCATGACGAAGCCGATCGCGTCGCCATGCGCGCCGCAGCCGAAGCAATGGTAGTGGTCGTCATAGACATAGAAGCTGGGGGTCTTCTCGCCATGGAACGGGCAGCAGCCCTTCCACAAACGGCCCGATCGGACCAGCCGCACCCGCCGCCCGATCACCGACGCCAGCGGGGTGCGGGCGCGCAGCTCTTCCAGAAAGGCGGCCGGCAGGGCCATCAGGCGGACAGCTTCGCCTTCACGATCGACCCGGCCCTGGCCATGTCCAGCGTCGCCGCATGCTTCGCGCGCAGTTCGCCCATGACCTTGCCCATGTCCTTGATGCCGGCCGCGCCCGTGGCGGCGATGGCGGCGGCCACCGCGGCCTCGATCGCGGCGTCGTCCATCTGCTGTGGCAGGAAGCTTTCGATCACGGCGATCTCCGCCTCCTCCTTCGCCGCAAGTTCGGGCCGGTTGCCCTGCCGGTAGAGCTCCACCGATTCCCGGCGCGACTTCACCATGCCGCGCAGCATCGACAGCACGTCCTCGTCGGGCACCTTGTCGATACCCTTGGGACGGGCGGCGATGTCGGTGTCCTTCAGCCTGGCCATGATCATGCGCAGGGTGGAGGTACGGGCGGTGTCGCCGGCCTTCATTGCGATCTTGAGCTGTTCGGTGAATTGCTCGCGCAGGCTCATGGCATGTGCTTTCCGGGTCGTGGGTCCGTCGATGCGCCGCCCCGGCCTGTGGCACGTCGTGGGCGTGACGGCGGCTTCAGGCGCGGACTCGATGATGGCGTGCGCATTATGGGGACGCGCACCGGCGGGGGCAATGCGGGGCGGTTGGTGCCTCCCGCGTCATGGTCGGGGAGACTTCTTCCCGTGTCGTGCGTAACACCTCTGCACTAACCATGGCACCAACCATGGCACCGCGGAGAGGCCCTGACACCGGAGGAAGAGGCCCCATACCGCGAACACCCCGACAACAGTTCCCAACCCCACCCATCCTCCTTGTCTCCGGAATTATTTTCCGGCATAGGCAAACCATGCTCACCATCGACAGCATCATCGAACGCCTTGGCGGCCCCGAGGCCGCCGCCCGTCTGACCGGGGTCAGCACCGAAGCCGTGCGGAAATGGCGGCAATCCGGCGCCGTTCCCACCCGCCACTGGGCCGCCGTGATCGCCGCAACCGGCCTGACTCTTGGCGACCTGCAAACAAGCAGCGACCCCGCCGCCGAAAATTCGGAAATTCCTTCCGGCGCCACCGCTGGCCTGGTGCTGGCGGATGGCAGCGTGTTCTGGGGCCGCGGCTTCGGCGCCCACAGCGCCACCCCGGCGCCGGTCGGCGAGGTCTGCTTCAACACCGGCATGACCGGGTATCAGGAAACCCTGACCGATCCGTCCTACGCCGGGCAGATCATCACCTTCACCTTCCCGCACATCGGCAATGTCGGCACCAACCCCGAGGATGTGGAGGCCCGCTCGGTTGCCGCCCGCGGCCTGGTGGTCAAGCAGGACGTCACCGAACCCTCCAACTGGCGGTCGGTCCAGCATCTGGACGCCTGGCTGAAATCCCGCGGCGTCACCGGCATCGCCGGGATCGACACCCGCGCCCTGACCATCCGCATCCGCGATGGCGGCCCGCCGACCGGCGTGCTCTGCTACCCGGCCGACGGACGCTTCGACCTCGCGGCGCTGCAGGCACAGGCCGAGGCCTGGCCGGGACTGGAAGGCATGGATCTCGCGCAGGAGGTTACCTGCCGGCAAACCTATGGCTGGGATGAGACGCAGTGGACCTGGCCCGCCGGTGTCGGGCGGCAGACCGCCCCCGGCCGGCATGTCGTCGCGATGGATTTCGGCGCCAAGCACAACATCCTGCGCTGCCTGGCCTCCACCGGGTTCAAGGTGACCGTAGTGCCGGCCACCGCCTCGCCCGACGACATCCTGCGCCACGAACCGGACGGCGTGTTCCTGTCGAACGGCCCGGGCGACCCGGCAGCGACCGGCACCTATGCCGTGCCGACCATCCGCGCGGTGCTGGACGCCGGCATTCCGCTGTTCGGCATCTGCCTCGGCCACCAGCTCCTGGCCCTCGCGCTGGGGGCCAGAACCTACAAGCTAGAGCGTGGCCATCGCGGCGCGAATCAGCCGGTCAAGGACCTGGAAACCGGCAAGGTCGAGATCACCAGCCAGAACCATGGCTTCGCCGTCGACGTGCAGTCGCTGCCGCCGAACGTGAAGGCAACGCATATATCGCTGTTCGACGGCTCGAACGAGGGCCTGGCCTGCACCGACCGCCCCGCCTTCTCGGTCCAGTACCACCCGGAGGCCTCGCCCGGACCCAGCGACAGCCACTACCTGTTCGACCGGTTCGCCGCCATGATCGAACGGACACGCCCCGCATGACCCTCCGCCGCCTGATCCTGACCACCGCCGCACAGCACCGGCTGCGAGAGCCGGATTTCGACGCCGGCTATGACCGGTTCATCGCGCTGACCGACGCCCGGATTTCGCGGCAGGAATTCCAGGACGCCGTGGCCGCCTGCGTGGCCGAAGGGCTGGTGTACGATCCGGTGCGCCTGCCCGAAGGTGCGCTGCAATGCCACTGGCACCTGGAAGTCACGGCCAGGGGACGGGCGGCGGCCGAGGCGGACTGACATGCGCCCCTGCCCCGCCCGCACGGCCCCGCCCACCCGGTCGACCCAGGCCTGAAACGCCCGTCGCGCGACGCGCGGCCCACTGCAAGAGCGCCCGACCCATGCCCAAGCGTACCGACATCCACTCCATCATGATCATCGGCGCCGGCCCGATCGTCATCGGCCAGGCCTGCGAGTTCGACTATTCCGGCGCACAGGCCTGCAAGGCGCTGAAGGCCGAAGGCTACCGGGTCATCCTGGTGAACTCCAACCCGGCCACCATCATGACCGATCCGGGGCTGGCGGACGCGACCTATGTCGAGCCGATCACGCCCGAGATCGTCGAGCGGATCATCGCCCGCGAGAAACCCGATGCGCTGCTGCCGACCATGGGCGGGCAGACTGCGCTCAACACCGCGATGAAGCTCGCCGCCTCGGGTGCGCTGGAACGGCACGGCGTCGAACTGATCGGCGCCCGGGCCGATGTGATCGAACGTGCCGAGGATCGTCAGAAATTCCGCGACGCCATGGCCACCATCGGCATCGAATCCCCCCGTTCGGCCATCGCCCACTCGATGGCGGAAGCGCGGGAGGCGCTGAAGCTGACCGGCCTGCCCGCGGTCATCCGCCCGTCCTTCACCCTGGGCGGCACCGGCGGCGGCATCGCCTACAACCGGGAGGAATTCGAGCAGATCGTCGCCGGCGGCCTGGAAGCCTCCCCCACCACCGAGGTCCTGATCGAGGAATCCGTCCTCGGCTGGAAGGAATACGAGATGGAGGTGGTGCGCGACCGCAACGACAACTGCATCATCATCTGCTCGATCGAGAATGTCGACCCGATGGGTATCCATACCGGCGATTCCGTCACCGTCGCGCCGGCGCTCACGCTGACCGACAAGGAATATCAGCGGATGCGCGACGCCTCGATCGCCTGCCTGCGCGCGATCGGTGTCGACACCGGCGGGTCGAACGTGCAGTTCGGCCTCAACCCCGCCGACGGCCGCATGGTCGTCATCGAAATGAATCCGCGCGTCTCGCGCTCTTCGGCGCTCGCCTCCAAGGCCACCGGCTTTC
>WBZO01002016.1_pt1 | contig 10667 bp, 12 predicted proteins | sample 5204261 | NCBI WGS metagenome assembly WBZO01 (sample SAMN12412400, study PRJNA552823) | activated sludge metagenome | isolation source: activated sludge from anammox sidestream of wastewater treatment plant... | place: USA: North Carolina | collected 2017-09
AGTTTGGTGCGAATGCGCATGGCGGCTCCTCCCACCGGCCGGCACGATGGCGCCGGCCCGCTCTACCGATAGCAATCGGCACAGCCGGCCGGTGGAAAAGCGACCCGCGGGTATGGATGTTACGGCTGAGCCGCGCGGTGAGCCTGCTCCTCGGCGCTGCGCTCCGCGCGATGGTGGGCCCGGAGTCTGCGGTACAGCCACAGCACCACGGCGCCAGCGAGCGCTACGCGGACCAGGTTCACCGCGTCATTGGTGTTCATGGCGAGCGCTCCATCACCGGCGCCGGTTCTCCACGCAGCACGGCGGCGGCAGTGGCCAGGTCGCGAGCCAGCGTCTGCGTTGCCGCGTCGCTGTCCTCCGGGCTGTGCGGCTGCAGATGCAGGATATAGGCCGGGTGAAAGGTGGCCAGAGTGCGCGCGCCGTGCGGACCCAAAAACCACTCACCGCGCTGCTCGGTCAGACGGAAGTCCTTGCCCAGCAGCGCCCGAGCGCTGGTGCCCCCGGCGCAGACGATCACCCGCGGCTGCACCGCCGCCAGTTCCTCGAGCAGTAACGGCAACCAGGCCTTCAGTTCTCCGGCCAGCGGCGCCCGGTTGGTTACCCGCCCGCCCTGTTCACGGATCGGGCGGCATTTGACCGTGTTGGTCAACCATATCTGTTGCCGCTCGAGACCGGCCCCTGCCAGCAGGCTGTCGAGCAGCCGCCCGGCTGGTCCGGCGAACGGATAGCCCTCTGTCACCTCGCGCTCCCCCGGCGCCTCCCCAACGAGCACCAGCGACGCCGTGGGGTCGCCTTCGCCCAGTACGGGCCCTAGCCCGGAGGGACATCCCAGCAGCAACATGCGCTGCTCAATGTCTTGGAGCACGGGCGGCGGCGGTGCAGTCAGGCGGCGTCCGGATGGCGGCATGGCGTTCCTCCCCTGGGTGCTGCCTTCAGCGTGCACCGGCCAGCGCGGCGCTGCATGATGCGGCCGGGGTAGGTAGGCAGAACGGACTGCCCGGCCTGCTACAATAGATGTATGACGCAACAGGTACACACCGAGCCGGCGGAGCTGGCACAGCGGGTCGTCGATGAGTTGAGCGAGAAGCAGGTCGAAGACATCGCCCTGATCGACGTCAGCAAGATCTCAAGCTTCACCGATTACTTCGTCGTGGGCACGGCAGGCAACGAGCGGCAGATGAAAGCCGTGATGGACGCTCTGGACCGCGACCTGGGCCTGGATGGCGTGCGCCTGCGCGCGCGCGAAGGCAGCGCCGGGTCGGGCTGGGTGTTGCTGGACTTCGGTGACGTCGTCGTCCACCTGTTCAGCCCGGAGGCCCGCGGCTTCTACCGGCTGGATGACCTTTGGGGCCGCCAAGCGCCGGTGGTGCGGTTCACCTGAGCGGCCTTCCCGTCACATTACTCGATGATCCAGCGATCAACATCGCGGGTGTGCTCGACGATGCCCTCCTCACCGAACCAAAGGGCGATCTCGCGCGTTGCGGACTCGGCCTTATCCGAGCCATGCACCAGATTGCGGCCCTTATCTACCGCCAGGTCGCCACGGATCGAGCCGGTCTCGGCGTCCAGCGGGTTCGTCTTGCCAATCGTCTGGCGGCATAGGGCAATCGCGTTCGGCCCCTCCAACACCATGGCGATCAGCGGCTTGGAGGTGATGAATGAGACAAGGCCCGGGAAGAAGGATTTTCCCTCATGCTCGGCGTAGTGCTGGCGCGCCAGATCCTCGGTGACCTGCATCAGCTTCATCGCCACGATTCGCAGCCCGCGCCGCTCAAAGCGCGTGAGAATCTCTCCGGCCAGCCCGCGCTGCATGGCGTCCGGCTTGATCAGAATCAGCGTCCGTTCCAAGCGGTGCTCCCTTCTCCTTGACCATTGCTGCCACCCGCACCGGCAGGCCTACGGCCGTTGGGCGCGACTGGGGGTGATGTTCGGCTCGCGCAGGTAGATCGGTTCCAGCGCCAGATGCGAATCGCGCGCTCCGGCAGCGTATCGCGGCCAGGCCAGCGCCGCGATGGTGACGGCGCGGCGGGCGTGCGCGGGCCCATCGCTGATCGTCACGTCCGGTCGCTCGGCGCGCAAGGCATCGTGCAGCTGCGCCTCAACCTCTCCACACACCAGCGACCCGGGCGGGAGCCCGGCCACCAGCCCGGCAATGCTGGTCAGGCGGGGACCCTCGCGTTCGTGCCATGCCCCAGCGGAGGTGTAGATCGCCCACGCCTGATCGCCGCGTCCGGCGCTGTGCACCGGCACGATCGGGCCGTTCCAGCCGGCGTGGACATACGCGTCCGCTTCCAGCCGGCCGGCGCCTAGCACGGCCGCGTCCAGCGCCAGCGCCAGCCCCAGCGCGGTGCTCACACCCACTCGCAGCCCGCCGTAGCTGCCCGGCCCCTTGCAGATGAAGACCGCGCTGATCGCCGTACGTTCCACGGCGCTGCGCGCGAGCACATCTTCCACGGCCGGCAGCAACTCGGCGGCGGGCCCGGTGCGGGTGCGCCAGTTCAGCTCCGTCACCAACACACCGTGATCCGTCAGCGCCACGCCCGCCACCGGTCCGGCGGTATCGATGGACAGCTCCATCAGCCCTCACCTCCGGCCGCTGCCGCAAGCGCCGAGGAGAGCCGCGCAGCCAGCTCGCGCGAGCGGTGGCCGCGTGGAACGAACGCGAGCTCCCGCTGCTCCGGGGAGCGGTAGGTGAGCCGGACTAGCAGGTGATCGTCGGGCAGCAGCCCGGCGCCACGCTCCGGCCACTCAACCACCAGCGCGCCATCGAGCGAGACACCAGGTAGGTCCAGGGCCGCAACCTCGTCCGGATCATCGAGCCGGTAGAGGTCAGCGTGATAGACCGTCAGGCGGGCGTGGTACTCGTTCAACAAGATGAAGGTGGGGCTGTTCACCACCTCGTCGGTTCCGGCGCCGCGGGCGATCCCCTGGGTAAACGTGGTCTTGCCCGCCCCGAGATCGCCCTGCAGCAGCACCACATCCCCCGGCTGCAGCAACCAGCCCAGCACACGGCCGGCGGAACGCGTCTCCTCTGGTCCGTCGGTGCGAAGCGTGAGCTCCGGCTGCTCGTTGTCGCTGGTCATGCCTGCGGCCACCCCCCTGTGTTCGAGCATAGCAGGAGCCGTCATCCCGAGGACAACTGCCCCTTTGCACCAGCGCCCGCACTCCCGCAGGATGAAAGCCGAGCCTTCATCGGAGCAGGCCCGTGCGCATCGCCCTTCTCACCGACGTTCACGCCAACCTTGCTGCCCTGGAGGCCGTGCTGCGCCATGCCGAAGATCAGCGGGCGCTTGACGAAGTGTGGGTCGCTGGCGACCTGGTGGGATACGGCCCGCAGCCAGGGGAGTGCCTGGCGCTGATGCAGCAGTATCCACTGTTTGCCGTTGCGGGCAACCACGACGCAGCCGCCACCGGTGGCATGAGTACGGACGGCTTCAACCTCGAGGCCGCCTACGCCAACGCCTGGACGGCCGAGTGCCTCACACCGGATGACGCCGCGTTCCTCAAGTCCCTGCCCGATGTGCTGCAGCGGGAGGGCATTACCATGGTGCACGGCTCATTGCGGGCGCCATACGTCGAATACATTTTCGGTGAGGATGCGGCGCTCGCCCAATTCGAGCGGCAGCCAACCCATTACAGCCTCGTGGGGCACACGCACGTACCGTTGCTGATCGAGGAGGTACCCGGCCGCCGCCGGCCCATCCTGTGGCCGCTATCCGATGGGGACGTCATTGAGTTGGGCGAGCGGCGGCTGATCATCAATCCTGGTGGCGCCGGCCAGCCGCGTGACGGCGACCCGCGTACGGCGTACGCCACCTTTGACACCGATGACCGCACCATCGCTTGCTTCCGGCTGCCTTATGACATCGAGAGCACGCAACAGGCAATGACCGCGGCCAAGCTCCCAGAACGGTTGATCCGGCGCCTCACCTTCGGCCGCTGATGGCTGGCGCTACCGGTACGCCGGTGGGCTGCCCGCTAGCCGCGTCGCGGCGCTGTGCTGCCTGCCAGCGTCGGGGAGCCGCGCCGGTGGAAGCGACGCACCACGGGCAAATGTGCGGCGTCCATCCGCTCGTTGCTGCGCAGGAAGCCCAGAAAGATGATGGCAATCCCGGCCATATTCCCGGCATAGAGCAGGCTAGGATAACCGAACTTCTCCAGGCTGCCGGCGCTACCGGCGATCACCGCGCCGGCGGCAATCAGCACGTTGGAGACGACGCGAAAGCGGGCGGTGCGCCGCCGCCAGAAACTGAGCGCGCTCCATGCCGCCCCGGCGAACAGGACCAGCGTCCCCAGTGAATTGAGCAACACCGCCGTGGAGCGGATGTCCGGCGGCAGCGTCTGCGTATCGGGGTGGGTGGCGCCGGCGGCCGGGGAGAGGTCAATCAGCGCCGCCTCCACACCATAGATGCGGGCAAAGCCCCAGAACATCAGCTCCAGGGCGATGACGGTTCCGGCGATCTTCGCCCAGCGCGGGCACAATAGATAAATGGAGCCCAACCCCAACAGCGGCACCGCATACAGCGCGCCAAAGCCGTACCACAGCCGGAAGAGCAGCACCGACCAGCCCGTTAGCGCAGCGACAAACTGCGCGGTGAATGCGATGGCAAAGGCGCACAGCGCTATCGACCACACCAGCTGGTAAGCGCGGCGGCGTCCCAGATACTGATCCAGCACCGCCGCGGCAAATAGATAGGTCACCACCGCCGCCAGCAATGATAGCGCCACACTCACAATGATGGCCTCTCGGCGCCTGCGCATCCGGCGGGCTGCCGTTCCATTGTAGCGGCCGGATCGCGTTGGGCGATGATTGTCCCGCACCACTCCTGCCCCGTACGATCCGGCGCACAGGGGAGGAGCGTGCATGGTGCAGGTATTGTTGACGGTGCCGTTCAATGAGGAGTTCGTAGCACGGGTGCAGGCAGCCGAGTCCGCGTGCACGGTGCAGATCGCCCCGCAGGAGCTGCGCCGCTGGCTGCGCTCCGATGGCAGCCAGCCGCTGTCTCCAGAAGCTGCCGGCATACTGGCACAGACGGAGGTGCTGATCGGCTGGCCGAATCTGTCCCAAGCAGCACTCAAACAGGCGAAGCGGCTGCGCTGGATCCAGACCCTGAGCGCCGGCGTTGACCACCTCGACCCTGCCGATTATGCGCACCTCACGCTGACCAACGCCTCCGGCGTGGCGGCCGTCGCCATCGCTGAGTACTGCATCGGTATGGTCCTGCTGTTCGCGAAACGACTTCCCCAGCTGATGCGGCTGCAACAGCAACACACATGGGATCGCACGGTGGAAGGAGTGGAGATCTTCGGCAAGACCTGTGGCATCGCCGGCATGGGCGCCATCGGCGGTGAAACGGCCCGCCGCGCCAAGGCGCTGGGCATGCGTGTCGTCGCCACCCGACGTTCGGCCGTCCACCGCCCTACCGATGCCTTCGCGGATGTGCTGCTCCCTCAGGAACAGCTCGACACGCTGCTGGAGCAGAGTGATTATGTCGTGCTTACCGCACCGCACACACCGGAGACGCATCATATGATCGGCGCCGCGCAACTGGCACGGATGAAGCGCAGTGCGGTGCTGATCAACATCGGCCGTGGCGCGCTGGTCGACGAGGTGGCGCTGATCGGCGCCTTACGAGAGGGGGTCATCGCCGGCGCCGGGCTGGACGTATTCGAACAGGAGCCCCTGCCCGCAACCTCACCGCTGTGGGACCTGGAGAACGTCGTGATCACCCCGCACAGCTCGTCCGGCAGCGAGGTGTACGAGCTGCGCGCCGCGGAGGTGGTGTGCGACAACCTGCGCCGGTTCGTCCGCGGTGAGCCGCTGCGCAACGTGGTGGACCTGGGCCGCGGCTACTGACCTGACCGGGTGAGGCAGCGACGCACTGGAGCGGTGACAATGGCGCGGGGATGCGGCATGGGGCGGGCACAAGGACGTGCCGGCCGGCCGCGACCGTGGGGAGGGGCGCGCGCCATGGTGAACCGTCTGGCACAGGAGACAAGCCCGTATCTGCTGCAGCACGCCCATAACCCGGTGGACTGGTACCCCTGGGGCGAGGAGGCGCTGACTCGCGCGCGCGCCGAGAACCGGCCAATCCTGCTCAGCGTCGGCTACTCGGCCTGTCACTGGTGCCACGTGATGGAACGTGAGTCGTTCGAGAATCCCGAGATCGCGCGGCTGATGAACGAGCACTTCATCAACATCAAGGTGGACCGCGAAGAACGGCCGGATATCGACGCGGTATACATGAGCGCCGTCCAGGCGCTAACCGGGCGCGGCGGCTGGCCGATGACGGTCTTTCTGACGCCGGATGGGCGGCCGTACTGGGGCGGCACGTACTTCCCGCCGGAGGACCGTCACGGGATGCCGGGCTTCCCCCGTGTGCTGGTGGGTATGGCGCAGGCCTACCGTGAGCAGCCCGAGCAGGTGGCCCAGCAGGCGGCGCAGATTACGGCTCACATCCAGCAATCACGCGATATTCATACCCCCGGCGAACTGACGCCGAGCATCCTGGAGCACGCCGCCCGCGCGCTGGGCCGCGATTTCGACGCTGAGCACGGCGGCTTCGGCGGCGCGCCCAAGTTTCCGGCGGCGATGGCGATGGACTTCCTGCTGCAGCAGTGGCAGCGCTCGGGAGAGGCGCGGCTACTGGCGATGGTGGAGTTTACGTTGGGTAAGATGGCGCGCGGCGGCATCTACGACCAACTGGGCGGCGGCTTCCACCGCTACTCGGTCGATGCCGTGTGGCTGGTGCCCCACTTCGAGAAGATGCTGTACGACAATGCGCTGCTGGCGCGGGTATACCTGCACGCCTGGCAGGCCACCGGCAATGAGGGCTATGCCGCTATCGCCCGGGAGACGCTGGATTACGTGTTGCGCGAGATGACCAGCCCCGATGGCGGCTTCTACTCGACGCAGGACGCGGACAGCGAGGGTGAGGAAGGCAAGTTCTTCGTCTGGACGCCGGAGGAGATCACTTCGGTCATCGGCACCGAGCCAGCGCGGCTGTTCAACGCCTACTACGGCGTTACGGCTGGAGGCAACTTCGAGCACCGCAACATCCTCAATGTGCCACGCGACATGGCGGCCGTGGCCTCCGAGCAGTCGGTCAGCGTGGAGGAGTTGCGCGCATCGCTGGCTGCCTCCCGCACCGCGCTGTTTGCCGCGCGGGAACAGCGCATTCATCCCGGCCGCGACGAGAAGGTGCTGACCGCCTGGAACGGGATGCTCCTGCGCACGCTGGCCGAGGCCGCCGCCGCCTTCGACCGGGAGGATTACCGCGCCGCTGCCGTCCGCAATGCCCGCTTCCTCATGACCACGTTGGTGCGCAACGGCCGCGTGCTGCGCACGTACAAGGACGGTCGCGCCAGGCTTGATGGCTACCTGGAAGACTACGCGCTGCTGATCGATGGGCTGCTGGGCGTGCATGAATTGACCTTCGATGCCGGCTGGATCCATCAGGCACAGGAGCTGGCCGCGCGTATGCTGGACCTGTTTTGGGACAGCGACACCGGGGCCTTCTACGATACGGCGCGCGATGCGGAGCCACTGGTCGTGCGCCCGCGCGACGTGCTGGACAACGCCACCCCGGCCGGCAACTCCGTAGCGGTGGCGGTGCTGCTGCGGCTGGCGCTGATCACGGGTGATGAGCGCTACGAGCAGCAGGCGACGGCGGTGCTGTCGTCTCTGCGTGAGGCAATGTCCCGCTACCCCTCGGCCTTTGGCGAGCTACTCCAGGCCCTGGGCTTTGCCCTCGGCCGGCCGCTTGAGCTGGCGATCGTGGGTACGCCAGAGGCGGTGGACAGCCGCGCCTTGCTGGCCGAACTATACCGCCGGTACGTGCCGCACCGTGTGGTGCTCGGCCGCACGCCGCAGGATGAAACGCTGGCCGCGCTGTCACCGTTGATGGAGCAACGCACGGCGATCGGCGGACGGGCGACCGCCTATCTCTGCCAGCGCTATGTCTGCCAGACGCCCGCCACCGCCCCAGAGTCGCTTGCTGCCCAATTGGACGCGTCGCGTTGACAGGCGGCGCCCGCACGTACCAACGTAGTGACGGTATAAGTGATGTCCGACTGACTGCAGCTTGACTGGCGGCCGCGCCCTGGCAGGTTGCTTGCCGGCCGGGAGCGGCGGGCCCGAGGAGGCAGCGTGTCGCACGAAGTGACATCGCAGCGGCCGCTTCGGCGAAGCGTACTGCGCCGGCTCGCCCGGCTCGTTCCCGCGGCGGGCCGCCCACCGGCGGGCCACGTATTCATCGCCGGCGCGGCGCTCGTGCTGCGGGCATTGTTGATAGTCATCCCCCTGGTGGTACTGTGGGGCCGCGATGCAAACGGCGCCAGCTGGTGGTTCACCTTTGCGGTGCTGTGCCTGATGCTGGTCGTGCCGGCATGGCTGTACGGGCGTCCCGGGAGCGGCGCCCGACCTGCGCTGACATCTGGCCTGATCTGCGCGGGCGTTATCGGTGTGGCTTTGACGCTGGCGGCGGCGCTGACGGACAGTTCAGCGCTCATCGGCCTGCTGTTCGCTGCTCTGGCGATGGTGCTTGCCTGTCTCTATCCCGTCCTCCATACCGGTCGCGTCACCGCGGCCGTCACCGCCGCCATGTACGGCGTGCTGTTCGGCGCCACCGTATTGGCGCAGCTTCAGCTTTCGCCCGCCCACCACTTGTCCCGGGAACGTATGATCGCAGCCGTGTGGCCCCTGGGACTGGTCGCCGGCGGCGTGTGGTACGTCTCCCGCGTCATGCGTCGCGAAGCAGCGGCACAGCAGCAATTCACCGGTCTGGCGCTGACTGACACCGTCACCGGCCTGCCCGTACGCTCTGCCTTCTTCGCTGAGGCTGAGCGCCGTGTTTCCCAGGCGGCCCATGGCGGCCCGGCCTGCACGCTAGTGCTCGCCGATCTGGATGGATTGAAGGACATCAATGACTCTTTCGGCCATGCTACCGGCGACACCGCCCTCCGCCGGCTAGGAGAAGCACTGCGACGGCGGGCGGGTCCGCACGACATCGTCGCCCGGTTAGGCGGCGATGAGTTCGCAGTGCTGGGGATGCACGACGTCGCGGGTGTCCAGGGGGTCATTGACCGGTTTGCCCCGGTGCTCGACGCCACGCCGTATCACGACCCCGCAACCAACCACACCATCCGCCTGTCCGCATCCTGGGGGATCGCCACGACCCAGCCGGGCACCCTCGGGCTGCTGCACCTGTTTGCGCAGGCGGATGAGCAACTGCTCCGCCACAAGTCCAGCGCCCGGCAGCCGGCGCCGCCCGAAGAGACCGCCGAGCTGCCGTTTGTGCCCCGCGGGCGGCGGGCACTGGCTGAGGCGCTGGCATCGCTGATCGTGCTGGCGCGTGACGTCACCGCCGTGACCGATGGCGCGGAGTTCGTTCGCCAGGCCGCAACCGGCGCGGCTGCGTTGCTCGGTGCCCGCAGCGCGACGATCACCGTTGTGCGGGGCGGCGAACGGTGGGGATACCGCGCCCGCCGGTCGCCCGCAGGCTGGATCTACGAAGCGGCGATCTTCCCCGGCCGCCACTCAATCGTTCAGCACGTCCTGGACACCGGCACGCCGTATGTCACCAACGACGTCACTCAGGACCCATTCGCCGACCACGATGCGGCCCAGCGGATCGGTATCCATGCCTGCCTGTGCGTGCCGGTGCATGGCGCCGACAGTCGCGTCATGGGAACCCTGTTCCTGGCCGACAAGCACGGTCGCGCCCCGTACACCGACCACGATGTGCACGTGGCGCAGGCGCTGGCGGACCTGGCCGGAGCGGCGCTACAAAAGACCGAGGCACTCGCCGGCGCACAGGCGCAGACCGACACCGCCGAACGCGTCCTGACCGTGATGGCTCGGGTGCAGGCACATATGCCGCGCGATGAGATGCTGGCGCTGCTGCTGGTCGAAGTGGCCGCGCTCACGGGCGCCGGGTCGGGCCTGGTGGCGCTAGTGGAGGCAGATGGAGCGCTGCGCATCCGCACCAGGTATCATGCACCACTGGGAGGAGACAGCGTGGACGCGGCTCACGTCAGTATGGCGCTCATCAATGCAGTCGCGGCCGGCGGCGCACCGATGGTGACCAGTGCCGCCAGCGGGCAACCCGCCGCGCTCGTCGTCCCGGTGCTTGGTGCGGCGGGCCGCGTGCTGGGTGTGATTGGCGTAGCCCACCAGGCGCCGGAAGGCATCTTCACCACGGATCAACAAGCTCTGCTGGAAGCGGTGGCCGCCCAGGTGTCGCGGGTGCTGGAGGCGCGTAGCACGGGCGCGGCGTACCCGCTGGCCTAACCGGCCGGCGCCTGCCGGCGTGCCCGCGTCCGGGCCGGTTTGGTGGCGCCTGCCGTCGCCCGGCCGTTTCCCTGCTTCAAGTCAGCGCGAATACGGTCACGCGGCGGGACGGGTTTGGCCTGCAACGCCGTGTTCAGCACATCATCGACATGACCGGCGAACACGAACGTGATCTCGTCGCGCAGATCCTCGGGCACATCCGCCAGGTCGCGCTCGTTATCCTTCGGCAGGACGATGGTGCGAATGCCGGCCCGGTGCGCGGCGAGGACCTTTTCCTTGATACCGCCCACCGGCAGTACCTTGCCGCGCAGGCTGATTTCTCCGGTCATGGAGACGTCCTGGCGGACCGGCCGTCGTGTCACCGCCGAAACCAACG
>WBZO01006975.1_pt1 | contig 10667 bp, 10 predicted proteins | sample 5204261 | NCBI WGS metagenome assembly WBZO01 (sample SAMN12412400, study PRJNA552823) | activated sludge metagenome | isolation source: activated sludge from anammox sidestream of wastewater treatment plant... | place: USA: North Carolina | collected 2017-09
GGGCATGCGCGCCGCGACCGGACCCGCCCGCCCGCGCTCCGCCCCATCGCGCCCGACCTCGTCCCGGACGGCGCGGTCGCAATCGAGTCTTTCGTCGAGCCGCACTCGCTCGACGACATCCAGCGCGTCTTCGAGGCCGTGCTGCGCCGCGACATCACGCCGCGCGCCGGCATCGTCCACTGATTCCAACCGAGGAGCCTGTCCCGATGAGCACACGCGAGTTCAAGAACCACAACCTGGTCGAGGAGTTCTCCAAGCCCGGGGTGCGCTACGAGAAGCGCCCGGCCAAGACCCCCGACGGAAAGGTGGTGCCGGGCCTCTACAACGCCTGGATCTGGCTCGACAACCCGGCGCAGTACAACTCGTACACGACCGACATGGTCAAGGGCCTGATCCTCGCGTTCCGGGCCGCCTCGAACGCGCGCGACGTGAACTGCGTCGTGTTCACCGCGGTCGGCGACAAGGCGTTCTGCACCGGCGGGAACACGAAGGAGTACGCCGAGTACTACGCCGGCCATCCGCAGGAGTACCGGCAGTACATCCGCCTCTTCAACGACATGGTCTCGGCCATCCTCGCGTGCGACAAGCCGGTGATCTGCCGCGTGAACGGCATGCGCATCGGCGGCGGGCAGGAGATCGGCATGGCCGCGGACTTCACGGTGGCGCAGGACCTCGCGCGCTTCGGCCAGGCCGGGCCCAAGCACGGCTCGGCGCCGATCGGGGGCGCGACCGACTTCCTGCCGGTGATCGTGGGCGCCGAGCGCGCGATGGCGGCATGCATCCTGTGCGAGCCGTTCTCGGCCCACAAGGCGCTGCAGATGGGCCTCGTCTCCGAGGTCGTCCCCGCCCTGAAGGTGGACGGCAAGTTCGTGCCCAACCCCCTGGTCGAGACGCAGCGCTACACCGACGAGTACGGGCGCATCGTGTTCGGCGAGTACAAGACCGGCGACGCCGCCAAGGAAGGCAAGGCGATCATGGCGAAGGGCACCGTGGACCTGTCCCTGCTCGACGCGAAGGTCGAGGAGCTGTGCGCGAAGATGCTGCTCACCTTCCCCGACTGCACCACCAAGTCGCTCGAGGAGCTGCGCAAGCCCAAGCTGGAGGCGTGGAACCGCAACAAGGAGAACTCGCGCGCGTGGCTCGCGCTCAACATGCTGACCGAGGCGCGCTCGGGCTTCACCGCGTTCAACGAGGGCACGAAGGACGACCGCGAGGTCGACTTCGTCCTGCTGCGCCAGAAGCTCGCCGCGGGCGAGTCCTGGGTCGGCCCGCTGCACGACTCGATCCAGCCGAAGGCGAAGAAGAAATGAGCGCAGCGCCGCTCCAGGTCGCGCTCGACCGCAACGCGGCCCTGCTGCGGCTGCGGCTCGCGCGGCCGAAGGCGAACCTCGTGGACGCGGCGATGATCGGCGCGCTCGCCGACGCGTTCGCCGCGCACCGCGACCCCGGTTCGCTGCGCGCCGCGCTGATCGAGGCCGAGGGGCCGCACTTCAGCTTCGGCGCGAGCGTCGAGGAGCACCTGCCCGCGCAGTGCGCCGCCATGCTGAAGGGCCTGCACGGGCTGCTCGTCGCGATGCTCGAGTGGCCGCGCCCGATCCTCGTCGCGGTGCGCGGCCAGTGCCTGGGCGGCGCGGTCGAGCTCGCGCTCGGAGGCAGCCTGATCTTCGCGTCCAAGGACGCGCAGTTCGGCCAGCCCGAGATGAAGCTCGGGGTGTTCGCGCCGGCCGCGTCGTGCCTGCTGCCGTTCCGCGTGAACCAGCCGGCGGCGGAGGACCTCCTGTTCTCCGGGCGTTCGCTGAGCGCCGACGAGGCGAAGGCGATCGGCCTGGTGCACACGGTCGCAGACGACGCCGAGGCGGCGGCGCTCGACTACTTCGACCGGCATCTCGCGCCCAAGAGCGCCGCCGCGCTCGGCTACGCGGTGCGCGCCGCGCGCGAGGGAATGCTGCCGGAGGTGAAGCGGCGCATCGCCGCCGTGGAGAAGCTCTACCTGGAAGGCCTGATGAAAACCCGCGACGCGAACGAGGGCCTCGCCGCCTTCCTCGCCAAGCGTCAACCCGTCTGGGAGCACGTCTGATGAGCAAGCTGACCGACATCGTCCAGCGCTGCGAGGCGCTCTTCGAGGACCTGCACTTCAACGCGGTCAAGGAATGGAAGGCCGCGCACCCGGGCCGCAAGGCGATCGGGTACATGCCGTGGTACGTGCCGCGCGAGGTGATCTACGCGGCCGGCATGCTGCCGGTCGGCATCTTCGGCGGCGGCGACCAGCTCGAGGTGATCCAGGGCGACGCCTACTACCAGAGCTACATCTGCCGCATCCCGCGCTCGACGATCGAGCTCGGCCTGACCGGCCGGCTCGACTGCCTCGACGGCATGCTGTTCCCGTCGATCTGCGACGCGATCCGCAACCTCTCCGGCATGTGGAAGGTGATGTTCAAGGACAAGTACGCGCGCTACTTCGACGTGCCGCAGGAGTACACCGACGGCGTCGGCGGCGACTTCTACGTGCACGAGCTGCGCGCGCTGCGCGACGACCTGGCGGAGCTCGGCGGCCGGCCGGTCACCGACGACGACATGCGCAAGGCGATCGCCGTGTACAACGACAACTCGCGCGCGATGCGCGAGCTGTACGCGTACCGGTCGGCGAAACCCTGGCAGGCGCCGACCTCCGAGGTGTACCTGGTGTCGCGCGCCGGCAACGTGCTGCCCCCCGAGGAGCACACGAAGCTCGTGCGCGAGTACATCGCCGCCGCGGACGCGGAGAAGCGCCCGAAGCGCGACAACGCGCGCGTGGTCATCACCGGCTCGTTCTGCGAGCAGCCGCCGCTCGGCCTGATCAAGTCGATCGAGATGGCCGGCTGCTACGTGGTGGACGACGACTTCATCCTGGTCAACCGCTGGCTGCTCGACGACGTGGCCACCGACGGCGACCCCTTCGTCGCGCTGTCGCAGGCGTACCTGCACCGCTCGGGGCAGATGGCGTCCAAGTACGACGCGACCCGGGAAGAGAAGGGCAAGCGCCTGCTCGAGTCGGTCAAGAAGAACGCGGCCGAGGGCGTGATCTTCGCCGCCGCATCCTTCTGCGACCCCGCGCTCCTCGAGCGGCCGATGCTGCTCGAGCTGCTCGGCAAGCACAAGATCCCCTACACCGCGTTCAAGTTCGCCGAGAACACCGGCCAGATGGCCCCGATCCGGGAGCAGGCCGGCACGTTCGCCGATTCGATCAAACTCTGGTCCGCCGCCTAGGAGCCCACGCATGAGCACCCCCACCCCGCAAGCCGCCAAGCCCGCGCCCGCCAAGCCGCAGGTCCAGAAAGAGGACTCGATGTGGCTGCAGAAGCAGATGATCAACGCCAACTACCATGATCTCGCCGTCGCGCACGACCAGGGGCGGAAGGTGTCGGCCACGTTCGTGCCCGGCAACCTGAACGAGCTGCTGATGTGCTTCAACTTCGCGCGCAGCCTGCCGGAGACGAACGCGCTGCAGAACGGCCTGCGCAAGAAGTCCGGCAAGATGATCATGGACGCCGAGCGCGACGGGCACTCGGAGGACGTGTGCACCTACGTCAAGGCCGACCTCGGCATGATGCAGGCGGGCCAGATCGGGCCGACCGGCGAGAAGCTGCCGGTGCCCGACGTGCTGATGCTCTCCTACACCGGCTGCTTCACCTTCATGAAGTGGTTCGAGCTCGTGCGGCAGAAGTACGACTGCGAGACGATCATGCTGCACGTCCCCTACCAGGGCGACGGCAAGATCAACCCGAACATGCGCGACTACGTGGTCAAGCAGCTCAAGGAGAACGTCATCCCGACGCTGGAGCGCGTGTCGGGAGTGAAGTTCGACATCGACCGCCTGCGCCAGTACATGAAGGAGTCGGTCAAGGCCGAGGAGGACCTGGTCGCGGTCCTGCAGTCGGCCAAGAACCGGCCGAGCCCGATCGACGGCTACTTCGGCGGGGTCTACTACATCGGGCCGATGTTCACCGCCTTCCGCGGCACGCCCGAGGCGACCAAGTTCTACAGCGTGCTGCGCAGCGAGATCGAGGAGCGCGTGCGCCAGAAGAAGGGGCCGATCACGCCCGAGGGCGAAATGGGCGCGGAGAAGTACCGGCTGGTGACCGAGGGCCCGCCCAACTGGACCAGCTTCCGCGACTTCTGGAAGATGTTCTACGACGAGGGCGCGGTGGTGGTCGCCTCCACCTACTCGAAGGTGGGCGGGGTGTACGACTTCGGCTTCCGCCACGACGCCGACCGCCCGCTCGAGTCGCTCGCCGAGTACTGCCTCGGCTGCTACACCAACCTCAACTTCCCGCAGCGCATCGACATGATCTGCAAGTACATCGAGGAGTACCAGGCCGACGGGCTGCTGATCAACTCGATCAAGAGCTGCAACAGCTTCTCGGCCGGGCAGCTCCTCATCCTGCGCGAGGTCGAGAAGCGCACCGGCAAGCCGGCCGCGTTCGTCGAGACCGACCTCGTCGACCCGCGCTACTTCTCGGCCGCGAACGTGAAGAACCGCCTGGAGAGCTACCTCCAGATGATCGACCAGAAGCGCAGCCGCGGCGCCACGCACTAGGGAGAACGACGATGCGCTGCTTCATCGGAATTGATCTCGGCTCGACGACCACGAAGTCGGTGATCATCGACGAGAACCGCAACATCCTCGGGCGCGGGATCACCAACTCGCGCTCCAACTACGACACCGCCTCCACGGTGGCGAAGCAGGAGGCGCTCGTCAACGCGCGCTTCCACCTCTTCCGCGCAGGCCTCTCGCAGGCGGGCACGCTGAACGGGGGGCTCGAGACCTTCCTCGGCCAGCTCGAGCGCGACTTCCGCCTCGAGCAGTTCCTCGAGCAGCTCGCCGACCTGGAGGAGGTGTGCCGCCGCAACGCCGAAGGCCCGCGCTTCGGGGCCGACGCAAAGGCGGTCGGCGCAGCGCTCGCCGAAGTCTTCCGGCGGCTGCGCGACGAGGCGCCCGAGATGTTCGCGCCCGGCGCCCAGCGCAAGAGCGATTTCTTCCGCGACATCGCCGGCAGCCGCTACCTGGCGATCGGCGAGCAGGTGGCGAAGGAAGCCGGCGTGCGCTACGACATGCTGCTCAACGTCTTCGACCGCTCGATCATCGAGGTGGAGAACCACGTGTACCAGGACTCGATGCGCTCGCACCTGATGCGGGCGCTCGACCGCACCTTCAAGGCGCTGCCGGAGACGGCGAGCCGGTCCGACTCGCTGCGCAAGCCGATCCAGGCGGTGCTCGACACCGAGCTCGAGGAGACCTACGTGGTCGGCACCGGCTACGGCCGCGCGCGCCTGCCGTTCTCGAAGGAGCACATCCGCTCCGAGATCCTGTGCCACGGGCTCGGCGCGCACGTGATGTATCCCGGCACCGCCACCGTGCTCGACATCGGCGGCCAGGACACCAAGGCGATCCAGGTGGACAAGGCGGGGATCGTCGAGAACTTCCAGATGAACGACCGCTGCGCCGCCGGCTGCGGGCGCTATCTCGGCTACATCGCCGACGAGATGAACCTCGGCCTGCACGAGCTCGGGCCGCTCGCGATGAAGTCGACCAAGACGATCAAGATCAACTCGACCTGCACGGTGTTCGCCGGCGCCGAGCTGCGCGACCGGCTGTCGATCGGCGACAAGCGCGAGGACATCATGGCCGGCCTGCACCGCGCGATCATCCTGCGCGCGATGTCGATCCTGGCGCGCTCGGGCGGGGTGCGCAACGAGTTCACCTTCACCGGCGGCGTGGCCAAGAACGAGGCCGCGGTGAAGGCGCTGCGCGAGCTGATCGCCGAGAACTACGGCGAGATGACCATCAACATCAACCCCGACTCGATCTACACCGGCGCGCTCGGCGGCGCGACGTTCGCCTGGCGCGCGGTGGTGGAGGACGGCAAGGTCGCGGAGAAGCGGGAGAAGACGCAATGACGTACACGGTCGGCATCGACATCGGCTCGGGCGCGGTCAAGACCGCCCTGTTCAGGACCCAGGGCGAGCGCCACGAGTGGCTCGCCAAGCGGGTCGAGCGCATCCGGCGCCGCGACCCCCTCGTCCTCGCCCGCGAGGGCTTCGACGAGGTGGTGGCGGAAGCGAAGCTCGCCCCGAAGGACATCGCCTACATCGCGACCACGGGCGAGGGCGAGAACGTCAAGTTCGCGACCGGCCACTTCTACTCGATGACCACGCACGCCCGCGGCGGGGTGTTCCTGCACCCCGGCGCGCGCGCGGTGGTCGACATCGGCGCGCTCAACGGGCGCGCGATCTACGTCGACGAGCGCGGCAAGGTCCTGCAGTACAAGATGACCAGCCAGTGCGCCTCCGGTTCCGGCCAGTTCCTGGAGAACATCGCGCGCTTCCTCGGCGTCGCGGTGGAGGAGATCGGCCCGCTCTCCAAGACCTCCACCAACCCGGAGATCGTGAGCTCGATCTGCGCGGTGCTGGCCGAGACCGACGTGATCAACATGGTCTCGCGCGCCATCCCCACCCCGGACATCCTGAAGGGCATCCACCTCTCGATGGCGTCGCGGATCGTCAAGCTGCTGAAGGTCACCGGGATCAAGGACGGCACGGCGCTCATGACCGGCGGCCTCGCGCTAGACTCCGGGCTCCTCGCGGCGATCCAGGAGGAGATGGCCAAGGAGAAGGTCAAGGTGGAGGCGGTCAGCCACCCCGACTCGATCTACGCCGGGGCGATCGGCGCCGCGATCTGGGGCGCCTTCCGCCACGAGAAGCTGAAGGCTCTGGACGAGCGCAAGGCGGCCTAGCGGAACATCAGGAGACCAAGATGGCATTGCTGATAGACGAGAACTGCACCGCCTGCGACGCCTGCAAGCCGGTGTGTCCCAACGAGGCGATCAGCGTGGGCAACCCGATCTACGTGATCGACCCGGCGAAGTGCACCGAGTGCGTCGGCGCGCACGACGAGCCGCAGTGCCGGCTGGTGTGCCCGGCCGACTGCATCGTGCAGCACCCCGACTTCGTCGAGACGCCCGAGCAGCTGACCGAGAAGTACCAGAGCCTGCACGGCTGAGCGCGTAGGGGGCGGCTCAGGCCGTCCCCCACACCGCGCGCGCGGTGTCGATCACCAGCCGCAGCTTCGCGGCCTGCGCCGCGCGCATGATCTCGTTGCCGTGCACCGTGCTCGAGAAGCCGCACTGGGGCGAGAGGCAGAGCTGGTCGAGCGGCACGTGCCTGGCCGCCTCGTCGATGCGGCGCCTGAGCTCGTCCTGGGTCTCCAGCTCGCTCGACTTGGTCGTCACCAGGCCGAGCACCACGATCTTGCCCTTGGGCACGAAGCGCAGCGGCGCGAAATCGCCCGAGCGCGCGTCGTCGTACTCCAGGAAATAGCCGTCCACCGCGAGGTCGTTGAACAGCGACTCGGCCACCGGCTCGTACCCGCCCTCCGCCACCCACGCGCTCTTGAAGTTCCCGCGGCAGAGGTGGATGCAGACCTGCATCCCGGCCGGCCGGCCCGCGATCGCGGCGTTGATCAGGCGCGCATAGCGCCGCGGCAGCTCGTTCGGGTCGTCGCCGCGCGCCTGCGCGCCGGCGCGCAGTTTCGGGTCGCACAGGTACGCGAGGTTGGTGTCGTCGAGCTGCACGTAGCGGCACCCGGCCGCGCCGAGCTGCGCGAGCTCGGCGCGGTAGGCGGCGGCCACGTCGTCGAAGAACGCCTCGAGCTCGGGGTAGGCCTCCTTGCTGATCGCGCCGCGGCCGCCGCGGAAGTGGAGCATGGTGGGCGACGGGATGGTCACCTTCGGCAGGCGCTTCGTCGCGGCCGCGAGGAACTCGAAGTCGGCGCGCTGGATCGGCCGCACGTGGCGCACCTTCCCGGTCACCTTGAGCACCGGGGGCGAGAAGTCCACGTCGCCCGCGGTGCTGTGGAACTTCACCTGGATGCCGCCGGAGGTCTCGACGCCGCCGAGCTGCTCGAGGAAATCGACGTGGAAGTAGGTGCGCCGGTACTCCCCGTCGGTGACGCCCTCCAGGCCGAGGTCCTCCTGGAAGCGCACCACCTCGCGGATCGCGGCGTCCTCGGCCTCGCGCAGGGCCGCGGCGGGGATCTCGCCCTTGCGGCGGCGCTCGCGCGCGTCGAGCAGCGCCTGCGGCCGGAGAAAGCTGCCGACGTGGTCGGCGCGGAAAGGGGGAACGGTGCGGTGCGACATGGGTGCTCCTCCATCTAGGTGGCTGCGGATCGGCGCCAATCTTACTCGGGCGGCGCGCCCCTCACGCCCGGGGAAGGGGTCCCGACGCCGCGGCGCCGAGCCAGCGCGCCGCCTGCGCGAACCCGCCGAACGGGAAGCAGTGCAGTCCCGCCACGCCGGGCCGGGGACCACCGGCGGCGATGCGGCGGACGACCTCGTCCGCGCGATGCTCGGCGAGCAGGTGCGGCAACGAAATGGCGTGCGCGCGGAGCGCGCGGATCGAGTCGCCGATGCCGCAGCGCGCGGCGTAGGCGAGCAGCGTCCGGATGCGCGTCGGCCCCGCGACGCCGACCCGCACCGGAAGCGCGACCCCGCGCGCGCGCAGCCGCGCGAGCCAGGCGAGGATGGCGTCGCCGTCGAAGCAGAACTGCGTCACCACGAAGAGCTCGATGCCGCGCCCGCTCGCCTGCGCGATCTTGCGGTCGAGCGCAGCGTCGAGCGCGTCGAGGTCCAGGCGCGGATGGCCCTCGGGATACCCCGCGACGCCGACGCTGCGCACGCCGTGCGCCTCGAGCAGCCCGCTCGCCAGGAAATCGGCGCTCGAGGCGTACGGTCCGATCTGCTCGCAGTCGCCGGCGACCAGCAGAGCCCGGGTCACGCCCGCGCCGTCGCGCAGGCGAGCGAGGAAGTCCGCCGCCGCATCCCGGCTCGCGAACTGGCGCGCGGCGATGTGCGGCACCGGGTTCATGCCGACCTCGCGCAGGCGGCGCGCCGCGCTCGCGACGTGGTGATAGGGCATGCGCGGCAGCCAGGCGACGTACACGTCCGTTCCCGCCGGGACGAGCGCGCCATAGCCGTCGATCTCGGACAGGTCGCGCGTGGCCGACTCGATGGACGCGGCGCGCGCGAGCGCCGCAACCGTCGCCTGCAGTTCGGCGCCCGCGCGCGCCGTGCCGTCGGTCACGGTCATCGCTCGCCTCCTAGTCGCGCCGCCGCGAGATCACGTAGGACTCGTCCCGGAACCAGAGCCCGCCGTGCTTCTGCAGCACGTCGCTCGTCACCTGCAGGTAGCGGCCGTGCCGGATCGCGTCCTCCAGCCGCGCGTCCTCGATCTGGCCGACGTACACCGCGGCGTTCCACGCCGCAAACAGGGTCGAGGTGCCGATCGAGCTCGATATCTCGGTCGGCAGGGTGTGCATGTCGTAGCGGAAGAGCGAGCGCGCGTCGGCGTAGGCGTTGAAGTTGAGATCGCGCGCCGCGGGCCCGAGCGACTCCTTCACCGCCCGCAGCATCTGGTGCCGGTCGTGCTGGAACGGGTTCTCGCCGGGCCACATCCCCTGCAGGATCTCCAGGCCCGGGTCGTCGCCGTGCGAGTGGATCGCGAGCAGCCGACCGCCGCGTCCGAGGCTCTTCGCGAGCGGCGCGACGACGCGCGCGGCCTTGAAGTCGAGGCTCGCGCGCGCCCGGTACGGCTGCGAGGCGATCACCAGGTCGTAGTCGGCCTGCGTGCCGCCGCGGCGCGGGATGATCGGGTCGAGGAGGAAGCGATGGTCCGCGCGGTAGACGACCAGTACCGCGGGGCGCTCGTACACCGGGTTGCCGCTCGCCGGGCTCACGTGCGCGCGCCAGTGCTCGGCGAGGAACGGCGCGAGCGCGCTGATCTGCTCCTCGAATTCGTGCCCGCTCGTGCCGGAGAGCGCGAGCTCGTGCCAGGCGAGCCCGGAGGCCGCGGCGAGCGAACCCGGCACCAGCCACGGCGCCTCGCGGTAGTAGAGGTTGGTCATGACCAGCACGGTCGCCGCGTGCTCGAAGAAGCGGTCGGGCATCTTCTCGAGCGCGAGGCGCACGTCCTCGAGGCTGATCTCCTTGCCGACCACGTAGAACGGCATGGTCGGGAAACGATGGTGCATCGCGCGCATGACGCGCGTGAGCACCGTGCCGTCCCCCACGCCGGCGTCGAAGACGCGCACCGCGGGCGGGCGCGGGTGGATGCTGGCGAGCTCCATCGCGACGCGACTCGCCACCACCGCCTTCTCCGAGCAGGTGCTGACGAAGAGGAGATACTTCTGGCGGTTGTCGAAGAACCGGAAGTTGCGGTCCTGCGCCGCGGTGGAGGCGGGGCCCGCGTGCCGTGCCGGGGCGGGCGCCGCGGCCGGCGCCGGGGCAACGGGGGCACCCGCGGCGATGTAGGTCCGCACGCGATCGCAGGTCGTGGTCGTCACCCGCCCGCCTTCGCGCAGGCGGTTCACGAACTTGCCGTCGTTCACCGCGAGGCGCCCGAAGGTGGACTCGGCCAGTCCGGCCCGCCGGCAGTAGTCGGCAATCTCGCGCAGCAGCCGCTCGGTTTCCATGACGCCTCCACCGCAGGTCCGCCCGTTCCCGATTGAAGGCGCCATGGCGGATGAAGTCAACCCACTCTGCGAATGGGACAGGAGATGGGAATATGCCCACTAACCCCTATCATTCGAGTCGTGGCGAGGGCGCTCGGCCCGATTCGTTTCGGTCGGGGTTTCC
>WBZO01006976.1_pt1 | contig 10666 bp, 10 predicted proteins | sample 5204261 | NCBI WGS metagenome assembly WBZO01 (sample SAMN12412400, study PRJNA552823) | activated sludge metagenome | isolation source: activated sludge from anammox sidestream of wastewater treatment plant... | place: USA: North Carolina | collected 2017-09
ATAACAGCGGGCTGAAGGCGACGTCGGTGAGCGTCTCGCGCGTGAAGCCGCGCATCCTCGCGTGGGCCCGGAACGCCGCCCCGTGGTCGGACGTGACCACGATCAGCGTGTCGGCGTAGGCGCCCGTCCGGCGCAGGGCGGCCGTCAGCTCGCCCAGGTAGCGGTCGGCGAGCTGGGCCTGCAACAGGTGGCGCTGGCGCCCGATGCGGGCCGCGTCGGGGGTGAGCCACCCGAAGAAGAACCCGTCGCGCTCCTGGTCGTAGCGCTTGCCGTTCGGCAGGTACTCGAGTGGGGTGTGGGGCAGCACGACGTGGGCGAAGTCGAACGGGGCCGGCCGGCGCGGCCCCGCCGAGACCCGGTCGACGAAGCGGCGGAAGTCCTCGTGGCGGCTGCGCAGCACGAGGTCGTCGTCGATCTCGAAGGCGTTCCTCCCACCCGCCTCCGGGCCCGACGCGCGGTCGCGCCACACGCGCCAGGCCTGGTTCAGGAGGGCGCGGGTGGTATGCGCCACCGACCCCGTGGGTGCCGAACCGCAGACGTCGGCGGGGCAGAGGCGGGTGAGCGGCTCCAGGGCGTTGACCGGGCCGCCGCCCAGGAGGGTGAACGCGTTGCTGGGGTACCGGTCGAGGGTCGGCGGGACCTCCCCGTCGGGCGGGTAGAGGCCCGTCAGCAGGGCGGGCACCGCCCACCCGGTGAACGCGCTGACGGTGGTGTTGTTCCGGTACCAGGTCGCGTCGCGGGCGAGGGCCGCGAAGTGGGGGAAGAGCTGGGCGTCGATCGCTCCCTTGCCGTCGAGCAGGGATGCGGTGGGGAGCTCGTCGAAGACGACCCACAGGACGGGCGCGCCGTCGCCGCGCGGTACCGGCGCCGACGACGTGTTGGACGGCCGGAGGAGCGACGCGACGGGGGATGCGGCCGGGAACAGGACGAGGAACACGGCGCTACCCGCCGATGCGAAGCGCAGGAACGCCCGGGTCGGGGCGACCCGGAGGTAGAGCGCGGCGAAGCCGAGCGCGAGCGCGAGGCTCACACCCCAGCCGGCGGGGCGCGGCCAGCCGGTGGCGCGGGTGATCTCGGTGTGGGCGAAGACCAGCAGCCATCCGCCGAGCACCCCGACCTGGGCCGCGCGGCGGACCGCCGGGCCGGCCGGCCGGGTCAGCGCCGCGGCCGCCCACGAGGCGATGGCGGGCAGGAGGACGACGGCGAGGGCGAAGGCGACGATCCCGACCCGGCCGGCGCCGGCGGTGATGAACGTGGCCGGGTCGCGGCCGAACACGTCGAGGACGGGCTGGGCGAACGCGAAGCCGCTGACGGCGAGGATCTCGAGGAAGTAGGAGCCCTCGGTCCGGGCCCACGCGGCCGGCCCGCCCGAGGCGGCATGCTCGGGGGTGGGAGCGTCGACCGCGGCCACGGCAAGGCCCTCAGGAGGGGTCGGGTGCCGTCCGGCCGGTCACCGGGGGGTGGCGAGGAACAGCGTGCGGGTGCCGCTCGGGAGGAGCTCGCGCTTGTCGAGGGAGAACTGCTCGCCCAGGAGCTTCTCGAACGCGTCGAGTCGGTAGTCGTCGAAGAGGCCGGCCGGCTTGTTGGCCAGCAGGCGCTTGGTCATGGGGTCGTCGCGGTCGACGAACTCCACCACCGCCGGGGCGTCGAAGGAGCGCAGCCAACCCACGACCTCGGGGAGCGGGACGTTGGCCGAGATCGCGAGGTGGTGGACCAGGGCCAGGCTGAACACGAGGTCGGGCCGGACCCGCTCGGGGAACGGGGCCCGCTCCCGGTTCCGCCAGCCGATGCCGGGCGAGGGATCGACGAGGTCCATCACCAGCGGCAGCACGTTCCCCGGCCCGCCGGCGAGGAGGCGCCGGGCGAACGCGTCGATGGTGGGCTCGTCGGCGTCGACGGCGATCACCTGCTGCGCGTGGCGGGCGGCGATGAGCGAGTACTCGCCGTCGTTGGCCCCGAGGTCGAGGACGGTCCCGGGAGCCATGGCCCCGGCCACGCCGTCGACGAAGGCCTGCTTGGCCGACGCGTCGGCGTCGGAGTAGGAGCAGGTCTCGCGGTAGTCGGACCAGGTGGAGCCGCGCTTCTTGACGTCGAGCTTGTGGACGAGCTTCAGGAGCTTGCCGGCGGTCGCCTTGGCCAGCTCGAGGCCGAACCCGGCCTGCTTGAGCTGGGACTTGACCTGTTCGGTGCTGGTGGTCACCTTCTTCTCGAGCACCGAGTGCAGGTAGACGTTGCGGAAGACGCCCTTCTTGAAGCGGCGGAGACCGCCGAACATCCCCCGCACGTCGCCGGGCTCCAGGCCGTTGACGCTGCCTCGTAGGTAGCTCTGGTAGGCGATGCCCAGGTGGGCCTGAATCATCAGGGGGAATAGGAGCGTCTGGCAGAACTGGCGGTAGCCGGGCCACGGCCCCTTCGCGGGTTCGAACGAGCCGAGGTCGATGAAGGTGGGGGCGACCCCCCGGAACTGGACGTTGTAGGCGTAGCCGTCCTTCATCGAGATCCCCTCGCCCAGCGCGGCGAGGAGGACCTCGAGGTGCAGGACGGCCGCCTGCTTGAGGAGCGCGAAGGGCCACTCGAACGGGTAGCTGATGACGGGGATCCGCTCGTGCTCGATCACCGCGGCCCACGGAGTGCCGCGGGGTGAGAGCGGGGCGCCACCCTCGAACGGGGTGGTGCGGACCACCTTGCCCGCGGCGACGAGTTCCCCGAGGAACTTGGTGGCCGCCAAGCGGTCCCAGTCGGCCTTGCCCTGCTCGGACAGGCCGCGCAGCACCCGGCCGTCCTGGTAGAAGACCGCGGTGTCGGGGTCGCGGAACGACGCCGGCTCGGCGGTGGTCATGCGGGGGAGGCTCCCGGGCTCAGGTGGTGGGCGAGGTGCCGGCGTCGGCGAGGTTGTCGGTGCCCTCCTCGGCGGCCGCGAGGGCTTCCTTCTCGGCCCGGTACTCCGCCCGGGCCTTGGAGGAGAAGAGCATCTTGACGCGGCGGAGGCCCATGCGGAAGAAGACGGCGACGGCCGCGAACCCGGCGACGGCCGCCGAGGCGACGATGCTCCCGGTGCCGGCGTCGAGGTAACCGAGTACTCGCATGGGCGGGGCCCCCTGGGTGGTCGGGCCGTGCGTCCGGCACGGCCGTCTACCGGATGTCAGATCTCCAAGTGTACCGAGCCGGCACGGCGGCGAACACGACGGCCCCCGGCGCCCGGCGCCCACACACTATCGCGCCGGCCCCCGGGAACCGGGACCGGCGGGGGTCGGGCTCACCCCAGCACCTCGGGGTTCACCAGGTGCTCGGGCCGGTCGCCCGCCAGGAGCCGGGCCAGGTCGCCGGCGATGACGCGGGAGTGGTTGGCCTCGGTGTCGTAGGTGGCGCCGCCGATGTGGGGGGTGAGGACCACCTGCGGCATCGAGCAGAGCGGGTGGCCGGGATCGAGGTGCTCGCCCGGGAAGTGGTCGAGGCCCGCCCCGCCCAGGTGGCCCGAACCCAGCGCGTCGACGAGGGCGTCCATGTCGTGGAGCGCGGCCCGGGCCGAGTTGAGGAACACGGCCCCCGGCTTCATCCGGGCGAACCGCGCCGCGGAGATGAGCCCGGTCGTCTCCGGGGTGACGGCGGCGTGGAGCGACACGACGTCGGCCTCGGCGAGGAGGTCGTCGAGGCCGTGGGTGGCGTCGGCGGCGTACGGATCGGCGGTGATGACCCGCATGCCGAGGGCCTGGAGGCGCCACGAGAGGGCCCGCCCCACCGCGCCGAGGCCCACGATCCCGGCCGTGCGGCCCGTGAGCTCCCAGGCCCGGAAGCGCTGGTAGGGGATGGTCCCGTCGCGGTAGATCTCGCCGGCGCGCACCTCGGCGTCGGCCCGCACGATCCCGCGGGTGACGGCGAGGAGCAGTCCGAGCGTCAGCTCGGCGACCGCGTCGGCGTTGCGCCCCGGGGCGTGGAGCACGGGTATCCCGGCCGCGGTGGCCGCTGCCACGTCGACGTTGTCGGGGGCGCCGCGGCACGACGCCACCGCCCTCAGGGGCCGCTCGAGCACAGGGCCGGCCACGACGTCGGCCTCGACCACCAGGAGCGTGGCTCCCTCCGCGTCGATCCGGGCCGCGAGCCCGTCGGCGTCGTAGATGCGGAGCGGCCGCGCGTCGATCCACGGATCGAGCACCACCTCGGCGATCCCCCGGAGCGTCTCTAGCCCGGGGCCCCGGAACGGGGCCGTGACCAGCGCGGTCGGCCTGTCGGCCATCGAACCTCCCTGTGTCGGGTCAGGGCGCGCCCGCGGGCGGGGTCGCCCCGGCGGCCTTGGTCGGGTGGCCCGCCACCCGCGCGAGCGGGGTGGCGGTGCCGGCCGCGCCGAGCACCTCGATGTGCCCGGCGTCGACGCGAGACGGATGGTCGGCACCGCAGGCGCGGCTGAGCCACAGCAGCTCGCGGCGTAGGCCGATGAGGTAGTGCGCGGCCCGCACCGACTTCAGGGTCGGGTCGAGGCCGCGCTGGCGCCACCGGGAGTTGGTGGTCACCCCGGTCGGGCAGCGGTTGGTGTGGCAGCGCATGGCCTGGATGCACCCGATCGAGAGCATCGCCTCCCTCCCCACGTTGACGGCGTCGCAGCCCAGGGCGAACGCGGCCAGCGCACGCTCGGGCAGCCCGAGGCGTCCCGAGCCGACGAAGACCACGTCTCCGGCGACGCCGGCCTCCTCGAAGGCCCGGTACACGCGGGGGAACCCGACCATGAACGGGAGGCCGACGTGGTCGGTGAAGGCCAGCGGTCCCGCTCCCGTACCGCCCTCGCCGCCGTCGACGGTCACGAAGTCGACGCCCCGATCGCCGCCGGCCATCAGGCGGGCCAGCTCGACGAAGAGCGCGCCGTTCCCTATCGCCGACTTGATGCCGACGGGCAGGCCCGTGCGCTCGGCCAGGAGCTCCACGAAGTCGAGCATGGAGTCGGCGTCGGTGAACGCCCGGTGCGACGCGGGGCTGATGCAGTCGACGCCGGGCGGTACGCCTCGCCACTCGGCGATCTCCGGCGTCACCTTGGCGGCCGGGAGGATGCCGCCGAGGCCGGCCTTGGCGCCCTGGCTGAGCTTGATCTCCACGGCGCGGACGGGGTGGGCGGCCACGACGTCGCAGAACCGCGAGAGGTCGAAACGGCCGTGGGAGTCGCGGCACCCGAAGTAGCCGGTGCCGATCTGCCAGACCAGTTCCCCGCCGTGGGCGTGGAACGGCGTCAGCCCGCCCTCACCGGTGGTCTGGAGGCAGCCGGCCAGGGCCGCGCCGCGGTTGAGGGCCTCGACCGCGCGCTCGCCGAGTGAGCCGTAGCTCATCCCGGAGATGTTCACGACCGAGGGCATGCGGAAGGCCCGGGCCCGACCGCGGGCCCGGCCGAGGACCTTCTGACAGGCGACGGCGTGGTCGGGGTCGTAGCCCGCGTCGCCCGGGCGGGGCTGCTCGAGCGGGAAGGCGGTCGGCTTGACGATGAGGTGGCCGGGGCTGAGGTCGAGGTCGTTGTCGGTGCCGAACGACACCGAGGGGTCGACCTGCTTGGCGGTCGTGTAGATCCAGCGGCGCTGGTCACGGCTGAACGGCCGGTCGCGGTCGTTGTCGGTGATGATGTACTGGCGCAGCTCGGGCCCGACCCCCTCGAGCCAGTAGCGCAGGTGGCCGACGACGGGGTAGTTGCGCAGGACCGCGTGCTCGCGCTGGAGGAGGTCGTGCACGGCCAGGCCCACCAGCGACGCGGCGATCGCCGCGAGCACCCACACCCACCAGGTCACGGGCGGAGTCTAGGAACCGTCCCGCTCCGGGCGTTCCCATGGCGCGACCCGGGTGTCGGGCGCGGACGGAGCGGCGGTCGGGCCGAGGGCCTCCGCCCGCCGGTTTCCGAGGCGGGAGCGCCCCCTTGCTGGAAACAACAGATGTTGATAAGCTCGCCGTGTCATGAAGGGCACGGCCGAGCTGACGACGATGTTCCGGGAGCGGGGCCTGCGGGTCACCCCTCAGCGCCAGGCCGTCTTCGGCCTGCTCCAGGGCAACCGCTCGCACCCGACCGTCGACGCCCTCTACGACGCCGCCCGCCGCTCGATGCCCACGATCTCGAGGCGGACCGTGTACCAGACGGTCCACGATCTCGAGGCCATGGGCGAGGTTGAGCTGCTCGACGTCGGTACAGGCAGCCTCCGGGTCGACCCGAACGTCGAGACCGAGCACCATCACCTCGTGTGCCGCGCCTGCGGAGAGGTCCGCGACGTCGTCGCCGCCGACCGCCCGCCGGCGCCGTCGCGGGCCGAGGCGGGGTTCACCGTCACCTCCGTCGACGTGATCTTCCGCGGCATCTGCGAGCGCTGCTCGCGGTCGGCGCGCCGGCGCCGCTAACCCGACCCTCCCACGACACCGTCCCCGTCCCCCGCTGTTCCCCGACTCCCGACCCACTGCCACCCACAAGGAGCGACCATGGCACTGAAGGGCACCAAGACCCACGAGAACCTCAAGACCGCGTTCGCGGGCGAGAGCCAGGCCAACCGCCGGTACCTCTGGTTCGCCCAGAAGGCCGACGTGGAGGGCTACCCCGACGTCGCGGCCCTCTTCCGCTCGGTGGCCGAGGGCGAGACGGGCCACGCCAACGGGCACTTCGACTTCCTGGCCGAGGTCGGCGACCCCGTCACCGACGAGCCCGTGGGCCCGACCGCCGACAACCTCAAGTCGGCCATCGCCGGCGAGACCTACGAGTACACCGAGATGTACCCCGGCTTCGCCCGCACCGCTCGCGACGAGGGCCTCGAGGAGGTCGCCGAGTGGCTCGAGACGCTCGCCCGCGCCGAGAAGAGCCACGCCGGCCGCTTCACCGAAGGTCTCGCGAGCCTCGGCTGAGTACCGGCGCGCCGGGCCGGGCTCCCACGAGCGCCCGGCCCGGCCCGCTCGGCTCCGGACCCGAGGAGGCCGATGTGCGCAAGCTGACCGTGGGCGACATCGCCGACCTGCGGGCCTACGAGCGTGGGCGCGAGGAGTTCCGGCGCCGCATCATCGACATGAAGAAGCGCCGCCGGGTACGCCTGGGCGAGTACCTGACCGCCGTGTTCGAGAACACCGACACGATGCGGTTCCAGGTCCAGGAGATGGCCCGGGCCGAGAAGATGATCACCGACGAGGCCATCGCCCACGAGGTCGCGACCTACAACGAGCTCATCCCCGACGACGGCGAGCTCTCGGCCACGCTGCTCGTCGAGCTCACCAGCGAGGCCCTGCTGCGCGAGTGGTTGCCGAAGCTGGTCGGGATCCAGGACCACGTGGTGGTCGCGGTCGCGGGCGACGACTCGCGCAGCGAGGACCGGGACCCGTCGCGGCTAACCCGCGAGGACGAGATCACGACCACCGTCCACTACGTGAAGTTCACGCTCACGCCGTCGCAGCGCGCGGCCTTCGCCGACGGGCCGGTGCACATCAGGGTCGACCATCCCGCGTACGCCGCCGAGGTCGAGCTCGACGCCGCCACCCGCCGCGAGCTGGCCGGCGACCTCGCCGCCCCGGCCTGACGAGCGGGAGAGGGTGCCGCCGGCCGCGGTGCGTCGGTGCGTCGGGGACGGCCGGTAGCCTGCGCCCCGATGCACGTACCGGTACGGCGGCTCGACGCCGACGCCCCCCTGCCGTCGCAGGCCCACGACGACGACGCCGGCTACGACCTGTGCGCCGCCCACGACGCCGAGCTCGAGCCGGGCGGGGGCCGGGCGCTGGTCCGTACCGGCCTCGCGGTGGCGATACCTCCGGGGTGCGGGGGTTTCGTGCTGCCGCGCTCCGGCCTGGCGCTGCGCCACGGCGTGACGCTGCTCAACACGCCCGGGCTCATCGACCCGCAGTACCGGGGCGAGCTCAAGGTGCTTATGGTCAACACCGACCCGCGCGAGCCCTACGTCGTACGGCGCGGCGACCGGATCGCCCAGATCGTGATCCAGCGCGTCGAGTACGTGGAGTGGCAGGTCGTCGACACGCTCGAGGCGACCGAGCGCGACACGTTCGGCTTCGGCTCGACCGGCCGCTGAGCCGGGTCCGTACCTGCGGGTGGAGCGTCAGAGGAGAGAGCGGAGCAGCTCGCGGGTGCGGGTCCGCTCCGTGGCGTCGCCGAACTCCGAGGCGAAGAGCTCGGTCGCGCCGGCCTCGAAGACGTCCTCGATCGCGGCCGTGACGGCCGCCTCGTCGCCGGCGATGGCGAGGTCGGCGGGCCCGTCGGCGCCCTCCCGGTCGAGCATGGCGCGATACGACGGGAGGGTGCCGTACACGGCGTAGAGGCGCGCGGCGCGCTCCCGGGCCCCGGCGACGTCGTCGGTCACGCACACCGGCAGGCCCACCGCCACCCGCGGGGCGGGGGCCCCGGCCTCGGCCGCGGCGCGGGTGATCGTCGGGACGGTGTGGGCCGCGAGAGTCGCGGGACCGGTCATCCACGTGATGGTGCCGTCGGCGACCCGGCCGGCCAGCTCCAGCATCCGGGTCCCGAGCGCGGCGACCAGCACCGGGCACGGCAACGGGTCCGGGATCGTGAGGCCGATGTGGGTGGAGATCGTCTCGCCCGCGTACGCGACGTTCCCGTCGCGGATCAGAGGCACCAGCACCGACAGGTAGTCGCGCATGTGGCGCAGCGGTTGCTCGAAGGAGAGCCCGAGGAGACCCTCGATCACCACCTGGTGCGAGAGCCCGACGCCGAGCGTCAACCTCCCGCCCACCGCCTCCTGCACGGTCAGCGCCTGGGCGGCGAGCATCATCGGGTGCCGGGGGTAGGTGGGCACGACCGCGGTGCCGAGGCCTATGCGGGTGGTGGAGCGCCCCGCGACGGCGAGCGCGGTGAGCGCGTCGTGCCCGAAGATCTGCTCCATCCAGAACGACTCGAAGCCCTGGTCCTCGGCCTCGGCGATCGCCTCGGCCAGGCCGTCGAGCCCACCCCGCTCCGCGGCGCCGCCGCCGAAGATGCCGATCCGCACCCTTCCCCCTTCCCGCCCGGCCGTGGTCGTTCCGGTGCTCGCCGGAGGCTACCCACCCGAGGGTGCGGGCGACCGGGGACCGCCGGTTTGCTAGGGTCGGGGCCCCACGCGGACGTGGCTCAGTTGGTAGAGCATCACCTTGCCAAGGTGAGGGTCGCGGGTTCGAGTCCCGTCGTCCGCTCCATAGAAACCGCAGGTCAGCCGGGGTGAACGCCCCGGCTGCCTTCGCGTCCGGGCCCCGCCATCGCGCGAGCGCCGCGCGGGCACCCGGTGCTCGACATCCCGGTGCTCGACATCCCGGTGCTCGACAACCCGGTGCTCGACAACCCGGTGCTCGACAACCCGGTGCTCGACAACCGCTACCCGACCCTGCCCACCGACCGTGACCGGTCTCGACCGCGTGGCCTCGGCCCCTGTCGCCCGGGGGGTCAGAGCGTGGGGGTGTAGGCGAAGAGGCCGGGCAGGCCGCCGGTGTGGACGAACACCACGTCGCGCCGGTCGACGTCGCGCGGGTCGTCGCCGGCCCCGCTGCCAAGCGAGGCGAGCAGGTGGGCGAACGCCTTGCCGGTGTAGACGGGATCGAGGAGGACCCCCTCGGTGCGGGCCAGGCGGGTGATCGCCGCCTGGCCGGCCTCGGTGGGGATGCCGTAGCCCGGCCCCAGGTTGGCGTCGGTGATCGTCCACCGATCGTCGCCGGGGACCTCCATTTCGATCAGCGCCGCCGTGGCGGTCAGGAGGTCGCGGATCGCGGCCGCGGTCAGGGCCGCGTCGTGGTAGACGCAGGCCACGTCGACCACTGCGTCGAGCCCGGCCGCGGCGAGGCCCAGGATCAGGCCGGCGGCGGTCCCCGCCGTGCTGGCCGCGACCACCACCCGTCCCACGTCGAGGCCCCGCGCCTCGACCTGCCCGGCCAGCTCCAGCGCCCCGGATACGTAGCCCAGCGTGCCGACCGGGTCGGAGCCTCCGGGCCCGATCGTGTACAGCGACCGCCCTTCGGCCTCGGCCGCGGCGACGAGGCCGGCGAGCTCGGTGAAGGCCTCGTCGTCGTCGGCGACCTCGTGGACGGTGGCCCCCAGCAGGTCGTCGAGGAGCCGGTTGCCCGAACGGCGGTAGTGATCGTCGTCGCGCGCGACGGTCCGTACCAGGACCAGGTCGCAGGTGAGATCCAACCGGGCGCAGGCCGCGGCGGTCTGCCGGGCGTGGTTCGACTGCACGGCCCCGAAGGTGACGACGCCGGTGCAGCCCCGGGCCAGGGCGGAGCCGAGGAGGTACTCGAGCTTGCGGGTCTTGTTGCCGCCGCCGGCCAGGCCCGAGCAGTCGTCTCGCTTGAGCCACAGCCGGCCGGCCGGGCGGAGGTCGGCCTCCAGGCGGTGGGCCGGCTCCAGCGGCGTGGGCCAGTGCCCGAGCGCCGCCCGGGGATGGCGGGCCAACCGTTCCGCGACGCTGCTCACACGGCGACTCCTTCGACGGCCTCGACTCCATCGTGCCGGATCTGCCGCCCGTGGCCGGCGCCCGCGATCCGCCCCGCTGGGGACCGGTCGCGATCCGGGCCCCGGTCGGGGGGCCGGCGCGCGTCGACGGTCGGAGCCCGGGTCAGGACGGCGGCGTGGGGTCGACGCCCGTGGCGGCCCCGGCGAGGAACGCGTCCATGTAGACGGGGTTCCACAGAGGTGTGTGGCCGCCGTCGGGCACGATCTGGAACCAGATCGCCC
>WBZO01006978.1_pt1 | contig 10663 bp, 12 predicted proteins | sample 5204261 | NCBI WGS metagenome assembly WBZO01 (sample SAMN12412400, study PRJNA552823) | activated sludge metagenome | isolation source: activated sludge from anammox sidestream of wastewater treatment plant... | place: USA: North Carolina | collected 2017-09
TGGTAGAGCGTCTGCTTGCCATGCAGAAGGTCGTGGGTTCGAGTCCCATCATCCGCTTGAAAAAGGCCCGCTAGACGGGGGTTTTCGTTTTCAGTAGAGACGACGGATCGCGAAGCGTAGTCGTTTTGTAGTCGGTGCCTCGGTCGCCGCCGGCATCGCACGGAAGCGGCTACGGTCGCTACGGCCCACCGTCAGGTTGCGCCGCTTCACGTTCGGACTTGCGTCGTTCTAGAAGGTCAGTCGTCTGAGACGCTCGGGTCGCGCATCACCTCGTCAATGCGCTCCATGTCCTCGTCGCTCAACTGCGACATCGTGTCGAGCGTTTCCACGATGTCCGGGTATTTCTTGAGGGTGCTGGCAACCTCGGCGCTCAGTCGGTCGTAGAACTTCTGGGCCTTCGGCATGTCGCCCTCCTCCAGTGCGTTCGCGAGGCGATGCAGGTTCATCGTCGGCTTATGCCTGCCCTTCGCGTACATCACAAGCAGTACGCAGGCGTTCAGGAGCGGATCGCGCTCGTCTTCCCAAACGCCGTACTCACCTATCGTCGCGATGTCCTCTTTCGCTGTCCGCATGGCGCAACCATCGCAACCGCGCCGCTGTCGGTCAAACGCGTTGATCGCATCCGAACTCGTCGAACACGAGCGCGGCGATGGGCCAGCCACGCCCGCCCCGGCTCGTGCAAGGAAAGGCCGCGAACGTCATCCCCGTGGAGAACGCGATCTCGTCATCGGAGACGGACGCCGTCGATCGGCGCTCCGGCGGCGACCAGCCGCGCGATCTCGTACTCGTCGATACCGCCGCTGGCGAGGATCGTCGCGTCGGCGAAGCCGGCGCGGTCGAGCAGCCGACGTACCTCCCGGCTGAGCGTCGTCAGCTCGCCCGAATCGAGGCGGACGCCGGCGAGCCGGTGTCCGCGCGCCGCCAACTCGCGGACGACCTCGAGGGCCCGGCGCGTTCCCGCGAGCGTGTCGTAGGTGTCGACGAGCAGGACCGCGCCCAGGGTAGGAGCGGGTGAAGGCCCGGAAGGCCTCTACCTTCTCGTCGAAGCACTGGACGAAGGAGTGCGCCATCGTACCGGCGGTCTCGATCCCGTACTCGCGGCCGGCCAGAACGTTGCTGGTCGCGTCGAACCCGGCCAGGTAGCTGGCCTGCGCCACCTTCAACCCCGCCTCGGCGTCGGGAGTGCGCCGGAGGCCAAGTCGATCAGTCGCCGGCCGTGCGCCGCTTGGACGCAGCGCGAGGCCTGCTCGCGACCAGGGTCTGGAAATGCGCCTGATTGAGGACGGCTGTCTCGACCAGCTGCGCCTCGATCAGGGGGGCGGTGACCTTTAGCAGCGGCTCCTGGGGAAAGACGGGCGTGCCCTCCGGCAGCGCCCGCACGCGGCCGCTGAAGCGGAGTCGCCCCAGCCGCGCCAGCAGCTCGTCACCGAACAGGCCCGTGCCCTCGAGGTAGTCGAGCTCGCCCTCGGCGAACTCGAACTCCTCCAGCAGCGTGAGCGCGTCGTCGAGCCCGGCGGCGAGCAGGTAGCCCCAGCGGAGGGGAAGCGCACGGTAGAAGAGGCTGAAGGTGGCCGGCGTCTCCGACATGCCTTCGGCCACGTAAGCCTGCGCCATCGTCAGCTCGTACAGGTCGACGAGCAGCGCGCTGGCGGTCGTACCCACGGCCGTCAGCGGGTGGAGCGGCGGCGCAGCCACTGTCCCGTCCGCGGTGCGACCGGGCGGTACTGCCGGAGCCGCCAGCCACTCGTTCGCGAGCTACGTCGTCACGCGCCTCCTCTTTCCGACGGACGCCGGAATCTCCGGGTTGCCCGGCGATCCGCAGGTGGTCGAGCTCGAGCGCTCGCGCAGCTCCTGGTCGCAGCTCCGGCTCGCTGAGGCTGAATCCGAGCTGGCTGGTGCCCATCGGCTGCTTCTCTGCTCGCTTGCCGGGACAGCGTCGCGCCCGGACGGGTGCCTGCATCGAGATGAACCACGAGTTGCGCTGCGCGAAAACCCGCGGTCTGTAGTTCCCCGAAGCGGGAATCAGCGCGAAGCCCGATGCGGGCGCGCCCGTGGCTGGTAATCCTGGCTACGGTCAGTGAAAGGAGGATTCCCATGAGCACGCTCGTACGCTGGAACCCGTTCCAGGAGCTGGATACGATCGAGCGGCGGATGCGTCGCATGCTCGATGAGTACGGGCTCGTACCGGCGACACTGCCGGCCGCGGACGTCTACGAGACCGACGGCGAGTACGTGTTCGAGCTCGAGGCGCCCGGCTTCGAGGAGAAGGAGCTCAGCATCGAGGTGACCGACCACACGCTCACCGTCAAGGGGGAGCGGGCCGAGGAGAAGGAGAAGAAGGAGAAGGACTACCGACTCCACGAGCGGCTCGAGAAGGCGTTCGAGCGCCGCTTCGAGCTGCCCCCCGAGGCCGACCCGGACAAGATCGCGGCCCAGTTCGCCAAAGGCGTGCTCACCGTGCACGCTGCCAAGACGGCGAAGGCGACACCGCGCAAGGTCGAGATCGCGACGAAGGCGTAGTGCCACCGTACACTGGCGACGGCATGATGCGAGCCCATAGGGACGTCATGTCGTCGCCGGTCCGGCGACGTTCCCGGAGTCGTCTTGCCCGGCGGCTGGTCGGCGCGACGCGCTGGCTGCTCGAACAGCCGTCTGGGACTGCTTACGAGGGTCGTGGAGTCCCTCGCTGCACAGTCCGGGTGGCGGTACCAAGCTGGGTTGGCGGGTGCTGCACTTGGTGCCCGCGGTCCCTGGGGAGGTGGGTGCAATGAGGGTGCGCGACGTGATGAGCAAGCCGCCGCTGTCGGTTCCGCCCGACCTCGATCTGCGTGACCTCGCGACGTTACTCGCGCGACACGAGATCTCGGGCGTGCCCGTGCTGGACGAGGGACGCGTGGTCGGGGTCGTCTCGGCGTCGGATATCGTCGAGCGAGAGCGCGGGCCCGAGGTCGAGTGGCGCAGCCTGCACCCGCGGCTTCGTGGTCGACGACGAGCGCGGGCGGCATCGGCCACGACGGTCGCCGAGGCGATGAAGTCGCCCGCGATCACGGTCGAGGCCTGGATGTCGGTGTACGAGGCAGCCTGGCTGATGAGTACCTGCGACGTCAATCGCCTCCCGGTCGTCGAGCGGGACGAGCTCGTCGGCGTGATCACGCGCTCCGACCTCGTCAGGCACTTCGCCCGCTCCGACCACGAAATCGAGAAGGACGTCGGGGAGAAGCTCGAGCTGCTCGAGGCGCCGCGTGTCTCGGTCGTCTCGACGCACGGGCGGGTCGTGGTCGAAGGTGAGCTCGAGACCGCTGCCGATCTGGCCTGCCTCCCGCATCTCGTCGCGAGCGTTCCCGGCGTCGTCGACGTGGAATCGAGGGTGACGTTGCGCAGGGCGGGTCGGACCGCGACGTGACGGCTCGCTGAGCAGTGACCGCCCTCGGGGGACAGATCGGGCATCTTCTCGACGAGCAGGAAGCCAGGCTCACATACGCGATCCACGCCGCTCTCGACCTCGGGCGTGTCACCGGTCAGGGAAGCTGACGCTACGATGTTCTTCAGGCTGAGTACCTGGGAGCTGTGGCTGCTCGTGCTGCTCGTGATCGGCGGCACGTCGGCGCTCGGTGTGCTGATCGGTCGGCTGTTGAGGAAGCGCTCGGACGTCTACCGGGAGCCGATTGGCGTCCTCCAGGGTGCGCTGCTGGGGGTCGTCGGACTGATCCTGGCGTTCGGGCTCTCACTCGCGGTGGGCCGGTATCAGGATCGCCGTGCTGACGTCGTCGCGGACGCGAACACGATCGGAACGACCTATCTACGTGCCCAGACGATTCATGAACCGCAGCGAACCGAGTCGCTTGCGCTCTTGCGCCGCTACAACGACCTCGCGATCCACCTCACCGACGAGATTCCCGGAAGCGCTTCGATTCGCCGCACCGCCGCACGCCAGAACGCGCTACAACGCGAGCTCTGGCGGCTCGCCGGCGAGTCGCTCGACGCCGATCCCCGCGGATCGGCGACGCGGCTGTACGTCGACAGCCTCAACTCGATGATCGATCAGCAGACGGTGCGGCTTGCCGGGTTGAACAACCGTGTCCCGAACGCCGTGCTCTGGCTCGAGCTGCTCGGCGCCGCGGCGGCGATAGGCGTTCTCGCGCTCTACGTCTCCGTGCTCGGCAGGGGCCTGGCGCCGGTGATCGCCGCCACAGTCCTCGTCAGCGCGATCGTGGTCGTCACTTTCGACCTCGACCGCCCGACCCGTGGTCTCATCAGAGTCCCGGCAGCACCGCTGCTCTCGGAGAAGGCGACGATGAGCCGCCCGCCGGCTGCGCCGGCGCCCTGACGTTGCAGCCCGGGTTAGGGGCTCATGAGGGAGCGGCGAGGGCCGCGGCGTCCGTCTCCAGGCAGTATGTGACCGCCGCACGCACCGTCGGGAAGAAACGCGCCTCCCCGATCACCTCGACGACACCGCTCGTCGTGAGCCGCTCGATGACCTGGGGTTTCATCCGAGCGACGACGAGACCGGTCCCGTCGCGGCGGAGCTCGGTCGTCAGCTCGCGGAGCGCCTCTGCGCCCGTCGCGTCGACGTGGGTCACGCTCTCGGCGTCGAAGACGATCCAGCGGGCTTGTGCGGGCGCTCCCCGGAGCGCTTCTCGGACTCGCCCCTTGACGTAGCGGGCGTTGGCGAAGAAGAGGCGGTCGTCGAGCCGGTAGACGACGACCCCGGGCGTTACGAGGGCTGACGGGTGGAGCTGCACGTTCCCGTAGCGGCCGAGACGGCCGACCCAGCCGAGCACGGCGTCGTGCGGCTGCGCGCTGCGCCGCACGACGTCGAGGATCGAAAGTGCGACCGCGATGACGAGCGCCTGGAGCACGCCGAGGAGGACGACTCCGATCGTGGTCGTGGCGGCGATCCCGATCTCGAACCGGCTCACGAGCCGCAGGCCGCGCCAGGCCGCGCGATCGACGAGACCGGTGGCTGCGGAGACGATCACCGCTCCCAGCACGGCCTTCGGCAGGTACGCGATGGGATCCGTCAGGAAGAGGAGGACGATCGCGACCGTTCCGGCGGCGACGAGACCGGCGATCTGCGTCCGCGCCCCCATCTGGTCGTTGACGGTCGTGCGTGAGCCCGATGCCCCCAGCGGGAAGCCCTGCGTGAGACCGGCCCCCGCACTCATCCCGGCAAACGCGAGCAGCTCCTGGTTTGCCCGCACGTGCTGGTGCCGTTTGCCCGCGAACGTTCTCGCGGTGAGGATGCCGTCGGCGAAGCTGACCAGGAAGATCCCGATCGCGGCGGGCACGAGCTCGAGGACGTCGCCGAGCGGCGGCCGTGGGATGGCGAGGCTCGGGAGGCCGGGCGGAATCGTGCCGACGACGGCAACGCCGCGGTCCGCGAAGTCGAACACCCAGGACGCGGCGATCGAGGCCAGGACGACGACGAGCGCGGCGGGGAGGCGTGGCAGGACAGAGCGGGCCAGGAGCAGCGCGCCGAGCGCGACGACGCTGAGGAGCACGGTCGCGCCGCTGGCGTCGCCTCGCGCCTGGATGGCGTCTATGACCTCCCCGATCGGCTTGGAGGCGGCGATGTCGATTCCGAGGAGCTTGCCGAGCTGACCGCAGACGAGGACGATGGCGACTCCGTGGATGTAGCCGATGAGGACGGGCCGGGAGAAGTAGTCGGCGAGCCACCCGAGCCGGACCGCCCAGGCGAGGAGGAAGCATGCACCGACGAGCAAGGCCAGCGTCGCCGCGAGCTCGGAGGCCTCGTTGCTCCCGGCAGCCGCGAGCGGAAGCATCGCGGCGCCGACGAGCGCCGAGATCGAGCCCTCGGGGCCGACGATGAGCTGCCGCGACGAGCCGAGGAACGTGTAGAGGATGGCGGGCAGGAGCAGGGCGTAGAGCCCGTTGACGGGCGAGACGCCCGCCACCTCCGCGTACGCCATTCCCGAGGGCAGGGCGAGCGCTGCGACCGTCAGTCCGGCGAGCAGGTCACGTCGTGCCGCGCGCGGCCGGTAGCCGGAGATCTGCGCGCTGACCGGGAGGGCACGCTCGAGCAGTGGATCCTGGGGCGCCGGGCGAAACGGTGAGCGCCCCGGCCGGTATGCGGCCGGAGGCGGGCCTTCACGGCTTTCGTCGTCCGTGCGCGGCGCCATCATGAGCTCCGAGGCCAGAGTAGGAAGCTGCGGCCCGTGCCGAGGATGCGGCGGAGGCGACTGCTGCGATCCGCGCGGCGACGGCCGCGGCGAGGCCGTAGATCGTGACCTGGACGCGCAGGCCGCTCATGAGCGGCCCACCAACGCACACCCGGGACCGCCGATGCCCTGTCCGTCGCTGACGAGCGCGCGCCGGAGGTCGACCGAGCTTCCCCAGCTCGCGTCGACAATCGCACCGAGGCGAAGGAGCTCCTTGCTCACGGCGGGACGAAACTCGGGACGCACCCCTCCCTGGAGCTCCTCGAGCATTGCACGCACGCGGCGCATCACCTGGATGGAGGAGGCGCCGTACTCGCAGATCTCGGTGACCGCAAGGGCGAGGAAGTCCTCCCAGCTTCGCGTCCGCATCACCACACGCGTCGGGATCGGCCCCGGGGCGCGTCTCTCCCTTCTCTCGAGATCGGTGGCTCCGATCACGCGAAGCATCTCTCCGAGGTGGTCGACGACCTGTACCGCGGTGGTGGGATCGTTGACGGCCGCCGACAGCGCCTTGTTCGCGATGTCGACCATGATCCGGAGAGCAAAAGCAGGGTCCTGCTGAACCGTCCGCTCGTCGCCGAGGGCGATCATCCCCTGCAGCTGCCGCTCCGCCACGGCCGGGTTGGCAATCGACCCGTAGACACGGATGAGCGTGCCGCCCATCGGTACGAAGTCGCCGATCGCGTGGACGAGGACGAGCTCGACGTCGTGCTTTCCAGCCCAGCGGACGAGACCGGTCGCGTGAATCGCCTGGATCGAGCCCGCCCGCCGGCCTCGCACCTCGAGCGTCGGCCCGCGTGGCGGCTGGTAGGGATCCCAACGGATCTCGGGTCGGTCGGCGAGACGTGATGCGTCGTCGAACGCGTCAAGTCCCGATTTCGCGACCAGTGCTGCGACGGCTACCGGCCGCAAGCGGTGGATGAAGCGGTCGAAGAAGAGGAGGAACAGGATCAGGCTTGCGACGACGAGCCCTCCGGCGGCGGTAACGCCCAGGTTCGGGACGAAGTCGCTTTCGATCCGCCGCAGCAACCCGAACGAGAAGGTCAGTGTGCCGACGAGTACGGCAAGCGTCGCCTTCAGCATCCGATCCCGGTACCAGAGCCGCATGTACCGGGCAGAGAACGTCCCGGTGGCCATCTGGACGACGAGCACGGTTACGGTGACGACGAAGCCGGTGAGCGCCGCCATCGCGCCGACGATCGCAGAGAGGGCGGTGCTCGCCGTGCTCGGCGAGTACGTCCAGTACGGGGGCAGAGCGACGGTCTTGTCCGTCTCCAGCATGCCGGCTCCGAGAAGACCGCCGATGATCGCTCCGAGCAGGGGAGTCAGCCACAGGCTTTCCCTGACGTACAGGCGGATGCGAAACCGGCGACTCCAGCTCATGGTGGTCACGCCGTCCGGCCGACAGCGGACCCGTGGCAGTGCTTCCACTTCCTGCCGGATCCGCAGGTGCAGGGGCTGTTGCGGCCGCGGCGGGTGTCCTCGTCCCGGTAGCGGGCCGTGATCTCCGCGGGCGCGTGACCGCGCCGTAGCTGTTCGGCCATGTAGCGCATGGGGCGGTCGACGTGGTGGAAGAACGCCTTGTAGCCCGCGCAGAGGTAGTTGAGCCCGGGCTCGCCGTCGGGGGTCGCGAGGAAGCGGTCCTTGGGACAGCCGCCGTGGCAGGCGAAGCGCACGTCGCACTCGAGGCAGGTGCTCGGCAGCGTGTCGCGCTTGTCGAGCCCGAACTGCCGTTGTCGCTGTGAGGCGACGAGCTCGAGCATGTGCGTCTCGCGGATGTTGCCGAGCCGGTAGGCGGGTTCCACGAAGTGGTCGCAGCAGTAGAGGTCACCCGTGTGCTCGAGCGCGAGCGCGAGGCCGCAGGTCTCCGAGTGGATGCAGAGGCTTGGCGGCTCGCCCACCCAGTTGGCGAGTGCGACGTCGAACAGCTGCACGTACACCTCGCCGACGTCGTGGCGCACCCACTCCTCGAACACGTCGATGAGGAAGCGGCCGTACTGCTCCGCGCTGACGGAGCGGTTGGTGACGTACGTGCCCTCCTGCACGTAGAGGGGGCGGTCACGCCAGGAGGCCCACGGCACGCTGCCGTCGTCGCTCGCCTCGCTCACCCGCTCGATGATGGGGATGAGCTGGACGAAGCGGGCGCCGCACTCGTCGCGCAGGAAGCGGTAGACGGCACGGCCGTGCCCTGCGTTGGCGGCGTGGATCGTGGTCAGCGCGTTCCACTCCACTTCCGCCTCTTGCAGGAAGCCGAGACCGCGCATCACCTGGTCGAAGGAGCCCTGGCCGCCCTTGTTGACGCGGTAGGCGTCGTGCAGGTCGCGCGGCCCGTCGATCGAGATCCCCACGAGGAAGTCGTGCTCGCGGAAGAACGCCGCCCACTCGGCGTCGAGCAGAGTGCCGTTCGTCTGCATCGTGTGCTCCGCCCGCTGACCTGGCCGCAGGTACTGCGCAGTGAGCTCGACCGCACGCCGGAAGAAGTCGAGCCCCATCAGCGTCGGCTCACCGCCCTGCCAGGCGACCGTCACGAGCGGCGAGCGCGCGTGCGCCTCCAACAGCTGCCGGATGTACGTCTCGAGCAGATCGTCCGCCATGCGGAAGCGCGAGCCCGGATACAACATCTCCTTCGAGAGAAAGAAGCAGTACGCGCAATCGAGGTTGCAGACCGCGCCCGTCGGCTTCGCCAGCAGATGAAAGGCGGGCGGAGCGTCGGGGATCGTGACGACTGGTGTGGCGGTAGGTGACTCTGACCTCATGGTTGCTCTCTGTCACACGCGGACCGGGAGGAGTGTGCTCATCATTCGCCTCAGAGCAGGACGACGAGCCCTTTCGCGATGAAGTAGACGCCGAAGGCGATACCCACGACGATCTCGAGCATACGGCTGTTGGCGAGGATCCACTCGCTCATCCGCTCGAGCCAGCCGGAGGCGCGCGCCGGAAAGAGCGAGTAGATCACTGCCGGCGCGTAGTAGACGCTCAGCATGACGGCGAGGCCGAACGAGGTTGCGACGACGGCTTCCGTGGTCGAGACGTCCGCCGAGGCGATCTCCTTGAGGGCGCCGGTGAAGATCGCGAGGGCGTCGATGTTGATCAGCTGCACTGCGATTCCCGCGAGGAAGAGCGCGCTCAGATTCGAACTGGCGACCTTCTGGGCTCGGGCGCGCCGGGCGGAGTCCTTCTCCGGGGTGTCGGTCGAGAAGACTGCGAGGACGCCCATCACCAGGAAGAGCGTGCCGAGCACGGCGTCGATCCACGCACTTGCGTCGCTCGAGACGTCGAGGAGGCCCGACGCGAGCATCAGGACGGAGAACCCGACGTCGATGAAGGCCGCGCCCGCGACGAACGTCCACGCGCCGAGCACAGGCCGCTTCGAGACGCCGAGGATCAGCGCCGTGACTACGACCGCGATCGGTGCGGCGACGGCGGCGGCGACCGCGTAGGTCGCGACCTGGACGAGGAGCTCGCCGAAGCTCACGACGAGTTGGGGCTCTCCCGGAGCCTGTCGAGCTCTCGACGGTCCCGCCGTGGCAGCCTTGCTTCCCGAGTCCCGAGGCGATCGGCTGAGCCCAGCCGATCGCGCGGCACCGATGCGCTCGTCATCGGGATGCCCCCCCGACCCGGCGCTGGGCCTGAGCACTGACCTGAGTTGCGTTTGCGGTCGCGTTCGCCATCAGCTGGTTCGTCGAAGCCAGGTACCCGTTCAGCGTGCCGAGCTCCTTGACGAGGACCTGGATGTCCTTCACGGCGACCGGCTCCTGCGGGTCGGCGTTTCGGAACCCGATCAACGAGACGACCGCAAGGCCCAGCACCAGCCCGAGAAGCACGATCGCCACCCAAACCCAGGCCGGCGCGCGTCTGTGGGCAACGTCGGTCGCCGGGTCGCTCCCGGGCGGGCCGGCCGGACTGGCGTCCTGGAAAGCAGTGGTGCTCATGGTTTTCCTCCGGAGCTGGGCTGTGCTTGTGAAGCCGCCTCTGACTTCTTCTGCTGCGCCTGGGCGGACTTCTCCTGGGCCGACTGGGACGCCGCTTCGAACTGCTCGTTGAAATCGTCGAGCTGCTTGTTCGTCGTCGCGACCTCGTCGGTCAGCTCGGCCACGAGTGCAGTGGCCGACTTCGAGGCTTGCTCTGCGTTCGTCGCTGCGGTCTGCGCCTCGAGCAGGATCGCGATCGACGCCGCGAGCAGCGCAAGCGCGAGGACGGCGAGCACGAACCAGGCCCAGGTGGGCGCCGCTCTCCCGTGCGTCGCGCCTTCCTTCGTCGGCGCTTCGAGTTGTTGATCCTGGACCACGTTCATGACAGTCCCTCCGATTGCCGGAGATCAGCTCGGATGCAGCCCCTCGCCACGCTGTGCGGCGCACGTCGAGCTGCTCCTCGACTCCTCCCCGGCATGCCAGTTCTCACCATCGATTGCTCCCCGGAGCCCTTCGCGGCCGGGCCCGGCGAGTAAACCCTCGCCGGGCCCGGCCGTCGCTCTACCCGTGGAC
>WBZO01006980.1_pt1 | contig 10661 bp, 21 predicted proteins | sample 5204261 | NCBI WGS metagenome assembly WBZO01 (sample SAMN12412400, study PRJNA552823) | activated sludge metagenome | isolation source: activated sludge from anammox sidestream of wastewater treatment plant... | place: USA: North Carolina | collected 2017-09
GCCCGGTGACAACATCAAGATGAAGGTGAAGCTGATCAGCCCGATCGCGATGGAGAACGGGCTGCGGTTCGCCATCCGCGAGGGCGGCCGTACCGTGGGCGCCGGCGTCGTGGCGAAGATCATCGAGTAAGGTAACCGACATGGCCAAGAACCAGAACATCCGTATCCGCCTCAAGGCTTTCGATCATCGCCTGATCGACAACTCGGCCCGGGAGATCGTCGAGACCGCAAAGCGCACCGGAGCCCAGGTGCGCGGGCCGGTCCCGCTGCCGACCAAGATGGAGCGTTTCACGATCCTGATCTCGCCCCATGCGGACAAGGACGCCCGGGACCAATACGAGCTGCGGACCCACAAGCGCCTGATGGACATCCTGGAGCCCACGGACAAGACCGTGGATGCCCTGATGAAGCTCGAATTGCCGGCCGGGGTCGACGTCCAGATCAAATTGAACTGATACCCGAAGCTGCACTATACTTACCGGCTCGCCGGCGCCCGGGGCGGTTCCATCCAGGATGGACTGCGTCGGGCGTTGTGCCGACAGGGGGTGGCCCACGGGTCCGGGGGGCTGCCCAGGCAGCCGGGGAACAGGACATTCAAGGGGTGGCTGCCCGCCGTGGGCGGCCCCGGAAAAGCCCTCGGTGGCGCAGGCCGTCGAAGCGTTGGAATCCAATGAGTCCGCCCCCGCGTAGGGGTCGGGCCGAAAGACAGTCAAGAGATAGTCGACATGACCATCGGTCTTGTAGGTCGCAAGTGCGGGATGACCCGCGTGTTCACCGAGGATGGCGCGGCTGTGCCCGTGACCGTCATAGAGGTGCTACCCAATCGGGTCACGCGAGTGCTCACGGCCGAGAACAATGGCTATTCGGCGGTCCAGGTGACCACCGGAAAGCGCAGCCCTGCCCGGCTCGGCAAGGCGGTCGCGGGCAGTTATGCCAAGGCCGGGGTCGAGCCCGGCGAGGGTCTCTGGGAGTTTCGGGCCACCCCGGCCGAGCTCGCTGAGCTGCAGCCAGGCGCCGAGCTCAAGGCAGACCGTTTCCAGGCGGGCCAGTACGTGGACGTTGCCGGCACCACCATCGGCAAGGGCTACGCGGGCACCATCAAGCGCCACCACTTCAATGCCCAGGACGCCAGCCACGGCAACTCCGTGTCCCACCGCGCGCCTGGTTCCATCGGCCAGCGCCAGTTCCCCGGCCGCGTTTTCCCGGGCAAGCGCATGTCGGGCCACCTCGGGGCGGCCAACCGTACCGTCCAGGCCCTGGAGGTCGTCCGGGTCGATGCCGATCGCGGCCTGGTGCTGGTGCGCGGCGCGGTACCGGGCCACCGCGATGGCCGTCTGGTGGTGACCCCCACCGTCAAGAACCGCAGGGCGGCCAGCGCCGATGCGCCGGCCAAGGCCAAGGCTTAGGTGAGACGATGAAGCTTGCAATCCAAGGTGGTGCCGCCGGGATCGAGGTCTCCGACCAGAACTTCGGCGCGCCCTTCAATGAAGCCCTGGTGCACCAGGTGCTGACGGCCTATCGCGCTGCCTCGAGGGCAGGCACCAAGGCGCAGAAGACGCGCGCGGAGGTCCGCGGCGGCGGTGCCAAGCCCTGGCGCCAGAAGGGCACGGGCCAGGCTCGCGCCGGTACCAGCCGTGGGCCCATCTGGGTCGGTGGCGGCCGCGCCTTCGCGGCCCGGCCCCGCAGCTTCGAGCAGAAGGTCAATCGCAAGATGTACCGCGCTGCGCTGCGCAGCGTGCTTTCCGAGCTGGTGCGCGAAGAGCGCCTGATGGTGGTCGAGAGCCTCAGCCTCGACCAGCCGAAGACGCGCGAGCTGGCGGCACGGCTCAAGGGCCTTGGTCTCGCGCAGGTGCTCATCCTGGTGGACAAGCTTGACGAGAAGCTGTGCCTGGCTGCCCGCAATATTCCCGGCGTGGACGTCCTCGCCGCGAGCGAGGTCGATCCCCTGAGCCTGGTCCGATTCGACAAGGTGCTGGCCACCGCCGCGGCCGTGCGCAGCATCGAGGAGCGCCTGTCATGAGCGCCGCCCATGCCAAGGAACGACTGATGTCGGTGGTCATCGGCCCGCATCTGTCCGAGAAGGCCACCGTCGCCGGGGACCGCGACAAGCAGGTCGTGTTCCGCGTCCGCCGCGATGCTACGAAGGCGGAGATTCGCCGGGCGGTGGAAATGCTCTTCGAGGTCAAGGTCGAGGGCGTCCAGGTGGTCAATGTCATGGGCAAGGTGAAGCGCTTCGGCCGCACCCCTGGCCGCCGCCAGGACTGGAAGAAGGCCTACGTGAGCCTGGCCGAAGGCAGCGACATCAACTTTATGGGCAACGAGTGACGGCCGAGTAGGGAACCACCATGCCTCTGCAGCAATTCAAGCCCACCTCGCCCGGACGCCGCTTTGCCGTCCGCGTGACCACGCCGGAGCTCCACAAGGGCGAGCCCTTTGCCGGCCTCGTCACCAAGCTGGAAACCGGGACCGGTCGCAACAACAACGGCCGCATCACCACGCGGCACCGCGGCGGCGGCCACAAGCGCCGCTATCGCGTGATCGATTTCCTGCGCGACAAGGACGGCATCCAGGGTCGCGTCGAGCGCCTGGAGTACGATCCGAACCGTTCCGCCCACCTGGCACTCGTCCTCTATGCCGACGGCGAGCGCCGCTACATCGTCGCCCCGAAAGGCCTGGCCGCCGGGGATCAGGTGATGTCGGGCCGTGACGCCGCGATCAAGACCGGCAACAGCCTGCCGTTGCGCAACATCCCGGTGGGCACGCTGATCCATTGCCTGGAGCTCAAGCCCGGCAAGGGTGCCCAGCTGGCGCGTGCCGCCGGTTGCGGCGTGCAGATCGTTGCCCGCGAGGGTGCCTACGCCACCATCCGCATGCGCTCTGGCGAGATGCGCAAGGTGCACGTGGAGTGCCGCGCCACCATCGGCGAGGTTGGCCATGGCGAGCACAACCTCGAGAGCCTGGGCAAGGCCGGTGCCAGCCGCTGGCGCGGCGTGCGCCCTACCGTTCGTGGCGTGGCCATGAACCCGGTGGATCATCCGCTCGGCGGCGGCGAGGGCAAGACCTCGGGTGGCCGCCATCCGGTATCCCCGTGGGGCCAGCCCACGAAGGGCTACAAGACCCGCAACAACAAGCGCACGAACCGGATGATTGTCCGGGATCGTCGCAAGAAGTAACCATTCAGCACGCGCCGCTTGGAGGCCTGACAGGTGCCACGTTCCGTCAAAAAGGGTCCCTTTGTGGACGCTCACCTCGCTGCCAAGGTCCGGCAGGCGGTGCAGACCAACAGCCGCCGTCCGATCAAGACCTGGTCGCGGCGTTCGATGATCCTGCCGGAAATGATCGGCCTGACGCTCGCCGTGCATAACGGGCGCGACCACGTGCCGGTGCTGGTGACCGAAAACATGGTTGGCCACAAGCTGGGCGAGTTTGCCGCGACGCGCACCTTCAAGGGCCACTCCGGCGACCGCAAGGCCAAGGCCGCCGAGACCGCCGGGGGCTAGTTGTCATGCAGGTAACCGCAACCTTGCGCAACGCGCGAATCTCGCCGCAGAAGTGCCGGCTGGTGGCTGACGCCGTCCGCGGTGTCCCCGTGGGCAGGGCGCTGCAGACCCTGTCCTTCATGCCGAAGAAGGGCGCCCGCATCGTCAAGAAGGTGCTGGAGGCCGCAGTCGCCAATGCCGAGCACAACCACGGCGCCGACATCGACGAGCTGAAGATTGCCCGCATCATGATCGACGAGGCTCCGACGCTGAAGCGCTTTCATGCGCGCGCCAAGGGTCGCGGCAATCGCATCACCAAGCGCAACAGCCACATCACCGTCCAGGTCGCCGACGAGTAAGGAAGTCTTGTAATGGGTCACAAAGTAAACCCGATCGGAATCCGCCTGGGCATCACTCGCGACTGGGCATCCAAGTGGTATGCCGACACGCGGACTTTCCCCGCGTATCTCGATGCCGACTTCCGCATCCGCAAGTACCTGCGCCAGCGCCTGACCGAGGCCTCGGTGAGCCTGATCCAGATCGAGCGCCCGGCCCGCAAGGCCCACATCACCATCCATACGGCCCGGCCCGGCGTGGTGATTGGGAAGAAGGGCGAGGACATCGAGAGCCTGCGTGTCGGCGTAGCCCGCATGCTGCGCATGCCGGCCACCGACGTGCGCCTCAACATCGCCGAGATCCGCAAGCCGGAACTCGACGCCTTCCTGGTTGCCGAGGGCATCGCCCAGCAGCTGGAGCGCCGCGTCATGTTCCGTCGTGCCATGAAGCGCGCCGTCACCAACACCATGCGCCTTGGCGCCCTGGGAGTGAAGATCCGGGTGTCCGGCCGCCTGAATGGCTCGGAAATCGCCCGTTCGGAGTGGTACCGCGAGGGACGCGTACCCCTGCATACCTTCCGTGCCGACATCGACTACGGCCTGGCCGAGGCCCGCACCACCTACGGAGTCATCGGCGTCAAGGTCTGGATTTTCCGCGGTGAGGTCTTCGACAAGGCCGAACCCGTCGCCGCCGAGCCTGCCGTCGAGCAGGTTGCGGCCAACTAGCGGATCAGCACGCCATGATGCAGCCCAAGCGCACCAAGTTCCGCAAGCAGTTCAAGGGTCGCAACCGCGGCCTGGCCCACCGTGGCAGCAGTGTTGCCTTCGGTGACTATGGCCTCAAGGTCACCGAGCGCGGCCTGCTGACGGCCCGCCAGATCGAGGCCGCCCGCCGCGCGATGACGCGCTTCATCAAGCGTGGCGGGAAGGTCTGGATCCGTGTGTTCCCGGACAAACCGATCACCCAGAAGCCGCTCGAGGTCCGGCAGGGCAAGGGCAAGGGCAACGTCGAGTACTGGGCCGCCCGCGTGCAGCCCGGGAAGATCCTCTACGAAATGGACGGTGTCACCGAGGAGATCGCCCGCGAGGCATTCAAGCTGGCTGCGGCCAAGCTGCCGCTGGCGACGGTCGTCGTGACCCGGCAGGTGATCTGATGAGCGCCAGGGAAATCCGTGAAAAGGGCAGCGCCGAACTCGTCGAGCAGTTGCTCGCGCTGCGCCGTGAACAGTTCAACCTGCGGGTGCAGCAGGCAACCGGCCAGCAGGCAAAGGCCGACCAGGTGGCCCGTGTGCGGCGTGACATTGCCCGCGTGAAGACGGTGTTGCGTGAACGTGAGCTGGCCGGGCAGGCCGCAGGGACCAAAGCATGAGCGAGCAGAGAGAGGCCACGACGACGGCTACTGGTGGCCGTGCCATGACCGGCCGCGTCGTCAGCAACAAGATGCAGAAGACGGTCGCGGTGGCGATCGAGCGCATGGTGCGCCACCCGGTGTTCGGCAAGTACGTGCGCCGCACGACCAGGCTGCTGGCGCATGACGAAGCCAGCGCCTGCCGCGAGGGCGACCTGGTGTCCATCGTCGAGTGCCGTCCCATTTCGCGGCGCAAGTCGTGGCGGGTGGCGGAGATCCTGCAGCGCGCCGAGTCCGAGTGACGCGCGGCCTGGGCCAGTAGAACCAAACGGATTGCCGGGAAACGACCATGATTCAGATGCGGACAATGCTCAACGCCGCCGACAACAGCGGCGCACGGCGCCTGATGTGCATCAAGGTGCTGGGCGGCTCCAAGCGCCGCTATGCGGGTGTCGGCGACATCATCAAGGTCAGCATCAAGGACGCCATCCCGAAGGGGCGCGTCAAGAAGGGCGAGGTCTACAGCGCCGTCGTGGTGCGCACCACCAAGGGCGTGCGGCGGCAGGATGGCTCGCTGATCCGCTTCGATGACAATGCTGCGGTGCTGCTGACCAACAAGCTGGAGCCGGTAGGCACGCGCATCTTCGGGCCCGTGACCCGCGAGCTGCGCACCGAGAATTTCATGAAGATCATCTCCCTGGCGCCGGAAGTGCTGTAGCGCTGGGGTAGGCAGGGCAGACATGAAGAACATCAGGAAGGGCGACGAGGTCATCGTGATTGCCGGCAAGGACAAGGGCCGCCGTGGCACCGTCCTGCGGGTCGAGGGCGACCGCGTTGCTGTCGAGAACGTCAACGTGGTGAAGAAGCACCAGAAACCGAATCCGGGGAAGAACGTTCCCGGCGGCATCGTGGAGCGGGAGGCGTCACTGCACCTCTCCAACGTCATGCTCTTCAACCCCGTCACCAAGAAGGGTGACCGTGTCGGTGTAAAGGCCCTGGAGAACGGCCGCCGCGTGCGGGTATTCCGGTCGAACAACGAGGTCGTGGACATCTAGTCCGCGGAGCAGAGCGCAAGTCATGGCCAGGTTGCAGCAGTATTACCAGCAGGAAGTGGTCGGCAAACTCCAGCAGCAGCTGGGGCTGGCGAATGGGCGAGGCCATCAACGACAAGAAGATCGTCGACAAGGCCATGCAGGACCTGATGATGATCTCCGGCCAGAAGCCGGTGGCCACCAAGGCCCGCAAGTCCGTTGCCACGTTCAAGATCCGCCAGGGACAGCTCATCGGCTGTAAGGTCACGCTGCGCCAGCGCCGCATGTACGAGTTCCTGGATCGCCTGATCAACGTGGCGATTCCCCGCATCCGCGATTTCCGCGGCCTGAATCCCCGCTCGTTCGATGGCCAGGGCAACTACAGCCTCGGCATCCAGGAGCAGATCATCTTCCCGGAAATCGACTTCAGCCAGGTCGACGCGGTGCGCGGCCTGGATGTGACCATCACGACCACGGCCATGAGTGACGCCCATGCGCGGGCGCTGCTCGAGGCGTTCAATTTTCCCTTCCGCAAGTGAACCCCTGACCAGGCAAGGCGAGCGGCTACAAATGGCAAAGAAATCCATGGTTCTGCGCGAGGAGCATCGGCTCCGCACGGTGAAGCGCTACGCGAAGAAGCGCCTCGAGCTCAAGGCCATCATCCAGAGTCCCTCGAGCAGCGACGAGGAGCGCCAGGATGCGCTGTCCCGGTTGCAGGCCCTGCCTCGCGACGCCAACCCGATCCGCCTGCGCAACCGCTGTGCTGTGACCGGCCGCCCCAAGGGGTTCTTCCGCAAGTTCGGCCTGGCCCGCAACAAGCTGCGCGAGCAGGCCATGGCCGGCAACATCCCCGGCCTCACCAAGGCCAGCTGGTAGGGGAGCAGGAGCAAGCCATGAGCATGACTGATCCCATTGCCGACATGCTGACGCGCATCCGCAACGGCCAGACCGCAGGTCTGCCGAGCGTCACCATGCCGTCCTCGCATCGCAAGGAAGCCATTGCGGCCGTGCTGCGTGACGAGGGTTATGTCGCCGCCTACCAGGTGACCGACAAGCCGGGTAACAAGCGCGAGCTGACCGTGGAACTCAAGTACTTCGACGGCAAGCCGGTAATCGAGCACCTGCGCCGGATCAGCCGGCCGGGGCTGCGCAGCTACCGCCGCAAGGACAAGCTGCCGACGGTGATGGGTGGTCTCGGCGTCGCAATCGTCTCGACTCCCGAAGGCGTCATGAGCGACCGCGCCGCGCGCGCCAGGGGCGTCGGCGGCGAAGTCATCTGCATCGTCTCGTAAGTCACCTGGCCGCAAACCAGAGCCGTCAAACGGATCAACGCTATGTCCAGAGTTGGAAAAAATCCGGTCGAACTGCCCAAGGGGGTCGAGGTGACCGCTGCCGGCAGCTCGGTCAAGGTCAAGGGGCCCAAGGGCGAGCTGACCATGGCACTGAACCCGCAGGTGCAGGTCAGCGTTGCCGACGGCAAGGCCCGCGTGGGCACCGTGTCGACGACTCCCACCGCGGACATGGTTTCCGGCACCACGCGTGCACTGCTTGCCAACATGGTCACCGGCGTCACCAAGGGGTTCGAGCGCAAGCTGGAACTGGTTGGCGTCGGCTACCGCGCCCAGGCGCAGGGCAAGAAGCTCAACCTGACGCTGGGTTTCTCGCATCCGGTGGCCTACCCGGTGCCAGACGGGATCACCGTGGAGACGCCGAGCCAGACGGAAATCATCATCAAGGGCATCGACCGGCAGAAGGTCGGCCAGGTGGCCGCCGAAATCCGCCGCTACCGGTCCCCGGAGCCTTACAAGGGCAAGGGCGTGCGCTTCGCCGGCGAGAAGGTCGTGCTCAAGGAAGCGAAGAAGAAGTAGTTCGCGTCCACAGGTATTGAACGGAAAACGTCATGAGAAAGACTGAGGCCAGAATGCGCCGCGCCCGCAAGGCGCGCGCCCAGATCCGCAGCCTGGCGGTGGCACGGCTTTCCGTGCACCGGACGCCGCGCCATATCTACGCGCAGGTCATCGGGGCGGATGGCGGCACGGTGCTGGCAGCGGCCTCCACGGTGCAGGAGCAGGTCCGGGCCGGGTTGAAGGGCACCGGCAACATCGCGGCCGCCGCTGCCGTCGGCAAGGCGATCGCGGAAAAGGCCAGGGCGGCGGGCGTGACCCGCGTGGCCTTCGACCGCTCGGGTTTCCGCTTCCACGGCCGCGTCAAGGCGCTGGCCGACGCAGCCCGCGAGGCGGGCCTCGAGTTCTGACAGGGTGATGCAGCATGGCAAGATTTGAACAGGGGCCGTCCACTTCTCCCGATGACTACATGGAGAAGCTGGTGGCAGTGAATCGGGTCGCCAAGGTCGTCAAGGGCGGCCGCCAGTTCGGCTTTACCGCACTGACGGTGGTCGGTGATGGCAAGGGCCAGGTCGCGTTCGGCTACGGCAAGGCGCGCGAGGTCCCCAACGCCATCCAGAAGGCGATGCAGGCGGCCCGCAAGAACATGCGCCGGATCGACCTCCACAAGGACACGCTGCATTGCGCGTTGACCGGCTCGCATGGCGCGACCCGCGTCTACATGCAGCCCGCGTTCGAGGGTACCGGCATCATCGCCGGCGGCGCCATGCGTGCGGTGCTGGAGTGCGCCGGCGTGCGCAACGTGCTGGCGAAGATCTACGGCTCGCGCAACCCGATCAACGTGGTGCGGGCCACCATCAATGCGCTGCAGGACTCGCGCTCGCCCGAGATGATCGCCGCCAAGCGTGGCAAGTCCGTCAGCGAAATCCGGGGTTGAAGCCATGGCGGCCGCGAAGAAGCTCAAGGTCACGCTGGTGAAAAGCACGTTCGGCCACATCGCCGCGCATCGGGCCTGCGTCACCGGCCTGGGACTGCGCAAGATCCGGCAGTCCGTGGTGGTGGCTGATACACCGGAGAACCGCGGCATGATCAGCAGGGTGTCGTTTCTCCTGCGGGTCGAGGAGGCCTGATGCGACTCAATGACATGAAGCCTGGCAGCCGCAAGGCGCCCAAGCGCCTCGGCCGCGGCAGTTCCGCGGGCCAGGGCAAGACGTGCGGCCGTGGCCACAAGGGCCAGCGGGCACGTGCTGGTGGCTACCACAAGGTCGGCTTCGAAGGCGGCCAGATGCCGCTGCAGCGCCGCTTGCCGAAGATCGGCTTCATCTCGGCCAAGGCCGCGGAGACCGCCGAAGTGCGGCTGCACGAGCTGGCGATTCCGGCCGACGAGGTGGTCGACCTCGATGCACTGAAGCGTGCCGGCATCGTGCACCAGCAGGCGCTGCGCGCGAAGGTCGTGCTTTCAGGGACTCTCGCGAAGCCCGTGCGCGTGCGCGGCCTCGGCCTGACGGCCGGTGCCCGCAAGGCGATCGAGGCTGCCGGCGGTTCCATCCAGGAATGATTTGAGGGCGGCCCGGTCCAAGGGCTGCACCAGGGACAGGACGAGGCAAGGACGTGGCAAAAGGCGGTCTGGTCAATCCGGCTGCAGCACTATCGGAAGCGACACGCTTTGCCGAGCTGCGGCAGCGCCTGCTGTTCCTGGCCGGCGCGCTGGTCGTCTACCGCATCGGTACCTTCATCCCCGTCCCCGGCATCGATCCGCAGGCGATGGCCCGCTTCTTCCAGCAGCAGTCCGGCACCATCCTGTCGATGTTCAACATGTTCTCGGGCGGCGCGCTCGAGCGCATGAGCATGTTTGCGCTCGGCGTGATGCCCTACATCTCCGCGTCGATCATCCTGCAGATGGCGAGCGCGGTGGTGCCGTCGCTGAACCTGGTCAAGAAGGAGGGCGAGGCAGGGCGGCGCAAGATCATGCAGTGGACGCGCTATGGCACCGTGGTGCTGGCGCTCGTGCAGTCGGTCGGTGCCTCGGTGGCCCTGCAGAACCAGGGCCTGGCCATCAGTCCCGGGTTCAATTTCATCTTCACCGCGACCGTGACCCTGGTGACCGGCACCATGTTCCTCATGTGGCTCGGTGAGCAGATCACCGAGCGCGGCGTCGGCAACGGCATCACCATGATCATCCTGGCGAGCATCGTGGCGGGCGTCCCGTCGGCCATCGGCGGCACGCTGGAACTGGTGAACACCGGGGAGATGTCGGTGCTGCTGGTGCTGGTGCTGATCGCGCTGGTCCTGGCTGTCACCTGGGCTGTCGTGTTCATGGAGCGTGGCCAGCGCCGCATCCCGGTACATTACGCCAAGCGCCAGCAGGGCCGGCGCATGTACGCCGCGCAGGCCACCCACCTGCCTTTCAAGATCAACATGTCGGGTGTCATCCCGCCGATCTTCGCGTCGAGCATCATCCTGTTCCCGGCGACCATCGCCAGCTGGTTCGGCACCAGCCAGAACATGGGCTGGCTGCAGATCATCGCCGCTGAACTCTCGCCGGGGCAGCTGATGTACGACCTGCTGTACGGCATCCTGATCCTGTTCTTCTGCTTCTTCTACACGGCGCTGGTGTTCGATTC
>WBZO01006738.1_pt2 | contig 10660 bp, 10 predicted proteins | sample 5204261 | NCBI WGS metagenome assembly WBZO01 (sample SAMN12412400, study PRJNA552823) | activated sludge metagenome | isolation source: activated sludge from anammox sidestream of wastewater treatment plant... | place: USA: North Carolina | collected 2017-09
GAGGGGTTCGGGCGGCTCGCCGTGGACGATGCGGCCGAGCTCGGCGACCAGGGCGGCCGCCTCCAGGCGCAGCTCCGCGAACTGCGCGCGGAGCGCGGCGTCGGCAACGGCGGCCTCCACCACCTCGAGGCGCATCGCCAGGTTGGCCAGCGCCGGACCGAGCCTGTCGTGAAGCGCGGCACGCAACGCCGCCTCCCCGTTGACGGGGCTGGCGGGCACGACCACCGGGTGGCGAGGGCGGCGAGACTGACGACGCGGTGGACGGATGTTGGAGCTGTCCCCCATGCTCGCACCTGTCCTTCGTGTTCCGGCATCATAGCGCATCGAGGCGAGGAGCGAGGTGCAATCCGACCCCCGCTCCTCGCAGTTGGCGCGCGCTGCGCTGCCGAGCAGCCGGGAACCCTTAGCCGTACCGCAGCAGGTGGGTGAGGCCGCCTGCGGGTCGCACCGACGCCGACTGGTGGTCGGTGACGGTCCGGCCGACCCACTTGCCGGCCGCCAGGTCCAGGGTCACGTAGATCGTGCTGCCGGGCGCGACCGGACCCGCCACCGAGGTCTTGTCGTACGGCTTGCTCAGCCCCGGCTGGCTGCCGTCGAGGTAGGCCTGCAACTCCGCGGCCGTCCTGTTAGGGAGGAGCCTATAGAGCTTAACGAGGTGCACGCGGCTGCCCCTGTTCGTTATCGCCCAGAGGTTCTTGCCGGCGGCCACCGAGGTGGAGCTCCCGACCGAGGCGTCCGACACCGTCAGGTTGTGAGACGGGAACGGCGCCCCGGCGGACTCGCCGCCAGGCGTGGCGTGGAAGGTCGCGAAGCTCGCCCCGCCCGGATCGCCGGCGGGCGTGGCGGCCACGGCGTAGTCACCCAACGCGAAGTCGACGAACAGCGCCGCGGACTGGTGCGGCGAGACGCTGCTGGTGCCGACGGGCACGGCCAACGCCGTCATGCGCTGGAGCGCCGGCGCCGTCGGGGCGCCGCCCTGGATCGCCTCGTGAAGCGCGATGCTGGCGGCCGAGAAGTCTGCCAGGCTGGTGCCAGGCAGCAGGCGGTAGATGTCGAAGGTCACCTTCGTGGCGCCGTGGTTCTTGAGCTCCACGGACCTGAAGCCGAGGCCGGCGACCGTCTGCGGCGCCTGCACCCGGCTGCCCGTGTAGGCGGCGCTGACGCTGCCTTGCGCCTGCGCCACGGTGAGCGCGGCCAGTAGTAGACAGGCCACCGCCACGACCCTGCCCAGCCGCTTGTTGGCGTGCTCGACTCGTTCACCCGATACGTACGACCGACCGTTCATCTTGCACCTCCGGCCGCATGGTGTACGGCCCGGCGTCCCGGCGTCATGGGGCGTTGCGCCCGGACGGGTTCGGGACCGCGGGCGGGACGGGCGTGCCGGCGAGGCGCGCGAAGGCCGTCGTGGACGCTTCTGCGACCGCCGGCGTTCGGCCCGACCCCGACGGGACCTGGGCGCGACCTGCGCCCGGCCCGGGCGCGCGCGTAGGCTGGGGCGCCCTCCGGGCGGGCGGCCTGCGCTCAGCGCGAGCGGAAGGCCACCCTGAACTCCTCCATGACGCGCCGCTGCCGCTCGATGTAACGCCACACCCAGAGGACGAGGAGTAGCGAGGCGGCGAGAAAGGCGAGCGGCACGACCAGGCCGAGAGGCGCGAGCACCAGCGCGAAGACGAGCAGCAGGCCGGTGAAGAGGTGCGCGATCGCGGTGTGGCCGTTGCTGGGGGCGAGGTCGAAGGCGCCCGCGTCGTGGTAGCGCTGGGCGTACCTGATGGCCTGCACGGCGAACGGCAGGGACAAGAAGGCGAAGTAGATGGCGTACGGTGCGTGGCCGAGGAGGGGCAGCGCCGCGATGATGGCGTAAGCGAGGGCGAAGCCGCCGATGAGCGCGTCCTTGGCGCGCCGCGTCCCGAGGCGCACCACCAGGGTCCGCTTGCCCGTCTTGGCGTCCGACTCGGCGTCGGCGAACGAGTTGACGAGGAGCACGTTCGTGATGAACAGCGCGACCGGCAGCGACACGAGGACCGCCTGGAGCGAGTAGGCGCCCGTCTGGACGTAGTAGGTTCCGAGGGCCATGCCGACGCCGTACGTGGTGGCGATCAGCAACTCGCCCATGCCGGGCGCGGCGTTGATGAGCGAGAAGCCACCCTGCTGGTTGGTATAGAAGAGTCCGGCGACGACGCCGTACAGGACGAGCGGCAGGAGGCCCCAGCCGCTGACGATCACGAGCGCCAGCCCGATCAGGCCGGCGGCGAGGCTCAGCGCGAGGCCCCAGAAACCCATCTCGGCGCGCGAGACGAGCCCAAGCTGGATGACGCGGGAGCCGCCGCTGAAGGGCCGCAGCGCGGAGCGGTTGTCCAGGTCGCGCTCGGCGTCCTTCCAGTCGTTGATCATGTTGGTGCCGGCCTGAACCATGAGCCCGGCCAGGAGGGTGAGGACGAAGAGGCCGGGCCGCAGGGTGCCCGTGGCGGCCACCGCCAACGCGCCGCCCACCAGGATGGAGACGAGCGACGCCGTGAGAGAGAGGGGCCTGAGCGCCGTGAGGTAGGCCCGCGCCTTCGACATCAGGTCGTCCCACGCGCTCGTGCGCGCGCGGTTCGCGGGGAAGTCGAAGAGGGTGGGCGCCTGGCCCTGCAGGATCTCGGGCACGAAGCGGTACTTGACGGTGAACGGCCGCACGCGGATGAACTCGAGCCGGTCGAGGGCGCCCTGCTGCTCCATCTGCGCCACGATCGGTGAGCGGTCGCGCAGCAGAGCGACGGCCTTGGGGCGGTCGCGGTCGGGCACGATCTCGGCGCGCCCGATGATCTCGCACTCCTCCATCTCCATGAACTTGTCGCCCTGGTGGACCAGGAGCGCCGTCTCGGGGATGTTGCGCCACTGGACGATCTTCGGGTCGCCCTTCATGCTCGTCAGGTAGACGTCGAAGTCGTCGTCGGCCGCGAAGTGCATCATGCGTTGGCGCGGCGACCCCATGTTGGAGGTCCCCACGGCCGCCACCTCGGCCCGGCCGAGGTACTCCAGCACCTGCTCTTTCGTCCGCTGTGCCATCGTCCTACGCGCCTCCACTCCTCGTCTCGCGCCCGCTCCGCGCGGCCGCTCCGCCTAAGACCCTACCGCGCTAGGGGCCGAGTAGCAGGCCGTTGGTCGACGCTCCACAGAGCCCGGCGGCGCTGGCCTGGCTCAGGAGCCGCGCGAGCGCGAACGTGACCGGCCGCGCCGACTCGTTCACCAGGGCTACGGCGTGGTAACCCTCGCCGGCGAACACCTGAGGGACCTCCAGGCGCCCGTCGACGACCGTGGCCGTGAGGTCGGCCGCCGCGAACGCTGCTCCGGGCAGGAGCGCACAGGTCGCCGCAACGGTTGTCACAAGGTCGCGCCTGAGCGCCACGCCGGCGCCGGCCTCAGCTGGGCGGCAGGGCGCCCCCCTCCGTCGGTCCCGCCGGGCGCCCCCAGACCAGCGATGCCACCACGCTCACGATGAGGATGGCGACCACCACCGCCAGCGACACGAGGCTGGGGATGTGCAGCACGTCGAGGAGCAGCATCTTGGCGCCGATGTAGACGAGGATGAACGCCAGCCCCGTCTTCAGGTAGACGAAGCGGTGCACGACGTGCGCCAGGAGGAAGTACATCGAGCGCAGGCCGAGGACCGCCATGATGCTGGCGGTGAAGACGATGAAGCCGTCGGTGGTGACGGCGAAGATGGCGGGGATGGAGTCCACGGCGAACAGCAGGTCGGTGAACTCGATGACGACGAGCACCAACAGGAGTGGCGTCGCCATGCGCACGCCGTCCTTGACGGTGAAGAACTTCTGACCGTCGTACTCGTGGGTGACGTGCATGACCCTGCGCACCAGGCGCAACGCCGGGTTCTTCTCGAGGTCCTGTTCGCCGTCGTCCTTCTGGAACAGCATGCGCCCGCCCGTGAACAGCAGGAAGGCCCCGAACAGGTACAAGATCCAGCTGAACGCCTGGATCAGCGCCACCCCCACGACGATCATGATGCCGCGCAGGACCAGCGCCCCGAGGATGCCCCATAGCAGCACCCGCTGCTGGTACTTGAAGGGCGTCTTGAAGTAGGTGAACACCAGGACGAAGACGAAGATGTTGTCGACCGACAGGGACCACTCGAGGACGTAACCGGTGATGTACTGGATGGCCTTCTCGGGACCCAGCCAGAAGTGGAAGCCGAGGCCCAGCAGGAGCGACAGGCTGACCCAGGTGGCGGTCCAGAACGCCGCCTCCTGCGGTTTCACTACGTGCGCCTTGCGTTGGAAGAGCCCCAGGTCGATGGCTAGCATCACGAGGACGAAGCCGATGAAGGCGCCCCACGCCCATAGCGGTTCGGTCACGACGACCTCCCGTTAGGGTCTCGCCTTCGCGCGCGCCACCGGGCCGCCGTTGACGACCGTGTTGACGATGACGCGCTCCCGGGGACGGGCGGCTACTCCCCCTCAACGACTGACAACTCTACCCTAGCGGCCGCGTGCGTGTAACCTGACCTCGGCCGCTCGGGTCCGGTCGGCGCGCCGAGGTGGCGCCGTCGCCACGCTCCGGGCCTCCGCCGGGCGGCCGGGAGGCGGAACATGACCGCAGCGCCGACTGCTCGCCGACTCACCATCCACGAACTGCGCCGGGACGTCATCGGCGAGGGTTCCCTCGCCACCACCCCGTTCGGGGCCCGGCGCCTCACCTACGCCGACTACATCGCGTCGGGCCGGCCGTTGCGGTCCGTCGAGACGGCCTTGGCGCGCAGCGTGCTCCCCCTCTACGCGAACTCGCACACCGAGGACAGCGCGACGGGAGCGCACGTCACCGAGCTCACGGAGCGGGCGCGCGAGTACATCAAGCGGTGCCTGGGCGGGTCGGGCACCCACAAGCTGATCTTCGCCGGCACCGGCGCCACGGGCGCACTCAAGCGGTTGCAGGAGATCCTGGGCGTCAGCGTGCCGCCGCGGTTGCGGGAGCAGGTCCTCGCCGTCCTGCCGCCCGCCGGGCGGTTCGTGGTCTTCGTGGGGCCATACGAGCACCATTCGAACGAGGTGTCGTGGCGGGAATCCCTGGCCGAGGTCGTCAGGATCCCGCTCGCCGCCGACGGCACCCTCGACCTGGCCGCCCTCGAGCGGGCCCTGACCGACCCGCGCTACCTGGGCAGGCCGCGGCTGGGCTCGTTCTCGGCCGCCAGCAACGTCACCGGCCTCAAGACCGACGTGCGCGCCGTCGCAAGGCTGCTGCACTCCCACGACGCCAAGGCGGCGTTCGACTACGCCGCGGCCGGACCCTACGTCGGCGTCGACGTCCGCGAGACGGCGCCCGGCGCGAGCGATGGCCTCGACGCCGTCGTGCTGAGTCCGCACAAGTTCCTGGGCGGTCCGGGGTCTCCCGGGCTGCTGCTCATGGAGGCGGGCCTCTACCACCTTTCAGCGCCGACGACGGCCGGCGGCGGAACCGTCACCTACGTCAGCCCCGCCACACACCGCTTCGTCAGCGACGTCGAGTCCAGGGAGGACGCCGGCACCCCCGGGATACTCCAGAAGCTGCGGGCGGCCATGGCGTTCAGGGTGAAGGAGCGCGTCGGGGTCGACGTCATCGAGGAGAGGGAAGCGCGCTTCATCGGTCGGGCGCTGGAGCGGCTCTGCGCCAACCCCAAGGTCGAGGTGCTCGGCAACGTGACGGCGCCGCGGTTGGCCGTCGTGTCGTTCCTGCTGCGGCCGAACGGTCGCTACCTGCACCCGCGCTTCGTCGTCCGCCTGCTCTCGGACCTGTTCGGCGTCCAGGGGCGCGCGGGTTGCTCGTGCGCCGGCCCGTACGGACACGACCTGCTGGGCATAGGCGACGAGGAGTCGCTCCGCTACCTCGCCCAGGTCGAGGCCGGTTACGAGGGCCTCAAGCCCGGCTGGAGCCGCCTGAGCTTCCACTACCTGCTCGACGACGCGGAGTTCGAGTTCCTGCTGGCGGCGGTGGAGTTCCTCGCCGAGGAGGGGGATGCCTTCCTGCCGCTCTACGATTTCGACTGGGAGTCGGGAGCGTGGCGGCACGGCGGCGAGAGGGAGGCGCCGGCGGCCGGCTTCGCGCCGGAGGAGTGGGAAGCGGTGCCCGAGACGCGGGGTGGGCGCGAGGAGGAGTACGCCGCCTACCTGGCCGAGGCGAAGCGCCTCGCCGCCGAGCTGCGCGCCGCCCCACCGCCCGCACGGGACCGCGGCACCCGGGCGGACACGCGGCTAGCCTTCTTCCAGTACTGAGGGCGGGGCGGCCTGTGGTGCCGCCTCCTCCCGGTGCTCCCCCCGCACCTGCCACGCCAACCAGCCGACCTGAACGAGGGTGGCGACGACGAACGCCACCATCGCGGCTGGGAGCGCCGTGAACCGTTGGCTAGCGACTCCCGCCGCCAGCAGCGCCGTGCTGACCACCAAGAAGACGACCATCGAGGCGCCGATGGCCCGCGTGCGGCGGGCGTGCACCGCCACGCCCTGCACGAGGTTGCGCGCAGCGTCGAGCGCGGGCCACACCAGCGCCCACCCGAAGCCGACCACGGCGAGCGCCGTCAGGTCGGGCCCGAGGCCGGAGAGCGAGCCGAACCAGAAGGGGGCGAGGGGCGTGAACGCCACGCCGGCCGTGACCACGAGCAGGGCCGCCGCCAGCAGCGCCGTGAAGCGCCTGAGCGTGGCGTAGGCGGCCGGCCGGTCGAGCAGCGCCACCACCACCTCGTTGAGCGCGAAGCCGACCGAGCGAAGCATGAAGAGCAGGCCGTTCACCACGGGCCAGACCGCCAGGGACGCGAGCGCGCCCGGCATCCGCGCGATGGCCGCGCTCCCCACCGGTTGGACGAGCAGCGACAGCAGGCTCGTCAGGACCAGTGGCAGGTAGAAGGCGAGGAACGACCGGAGCGTGAGCGGGGTGGCGAGCGCCGCGGCCCGCGGCAGCGTCACCCGGGTGATGGGCCGGGCCGCCCAGGCGCTGTAGAGCGCCTCGACCGTCACTCCCACGGCGATGGCGACGGTGGCGGCCACTATGCCTGTCGCACCCGCCCCGAAACCGACGGCCGCGGCGGCCGCGCTCACCGCGAGCAGGCGCAGCACCGTGCCGACGCTCACGTGATGCGAGCGCCCGAACCGGATGAGGAGGCCCTGGTGGTAGCGGCGGTACCCGATGGCCCAGGTCCAGGGCAGCATGATCTTGAGGCCGAGGCGCGCCGGCTCGGCGACGCCGGCCGGCGGCCCGAGCAGCGGCAGCACGACGGCGTCGAACAGGGGCGTGAACGCGAGCAGGGCGTGCAGCGCCGTCAGCGCGGCGCCGGTGATCATCATGAAGCGGTAGATCAGGGCGCTGGAGGCGGCGTCCCTGGCCAGCGCGACGCTGGCCGCGAGGAGCATGATGACGGGCGCCTCGATGATGAGGGCGAGCGGGAGCACGACCCCGCCGTAGGCCGCCAGGTGAACCTCGGGGTCCGCGAGGCGAGCCATGACCGCGCTCACCACCGGCGCCTCGAGGCCCATCACCAACCAGCTCGCCGCCAACGGCAACCAGGTGCTCGCCACCTCGCCGAGGCGCAAGGGCGTCACCGGTTCGTTCGGCCGGGGCGTGCCCGTCCCGGGGCGCGGGTCGGTGCTCACGGGTCAGCGGAGGGCGAAGACGCAGGCCGCCTTGCCGTCGGTGATGCAGGAGAGCTGTTGCACGTCCTCGCCGAGCAGGGCGGCTAGGAGGACGTGGTCGTAGCGGCACACGGCGGGGCTGCTGCGCGCCAGCTGGTGGAACACGCAGTTCACGGCGCGCAGGCGCCCCTTGGCGTCGACGTGCGCCTCGTAGCCCAGCTCGCTGAGGATGGCCGCCACCTCCGTCAGGCGCTCGGCGCCGGCCTTGCCGCTCAGGCGCGGCGCGAGCTCGGCGGCGAGGTCCTCCGCCATCGTAACGAGCATGCGCTCGAGGCCCTCCTCGCCGTAGAGTTCCCGCACCGTGCGCAGCATGTCGTCGGCCAGGCGCGCGTAGCTGCGTGGGAACAGCTCGAGGGCGGCCTCCGTTAGCGTGTAGGCGCGGCTCGGCCGCCCTCCGGTGCTGCGCTGGCCCGCGACGCGCAGCAGGCCGTCGCGCTCCAGGGCGGTGACGTGCTGCTGGACGGCGGTGCGCGTGACCGCCAGGGCCTCCGCGAGCTCCTCGACCGTGCGCCCGTCCTGGCGCCGCCGCATGACTTCGCCCAGCAGGCGCCGGCGCGCCTCGGAGAGGTTGGCGCCCACCGGCAGGGGCGGTTGGGGTGAGTCGGCAGGCTTGGACATGGTCGGACGGGCGGGCGTCGGGCCCTCGCGGCGCATCATGGCACGCTCCGCGCGGCGGAGGGGGCGTGGGTGGACGGTCGGGCGCGCCAGGGTCTCGCCATGCGATATCGTGGCTGCGGCCACGACAGTCGTAGGCGAGCGAGCACCCCGTGCCCGCGGGCCTGACGCGGGCCGGAAGAAGGTCGGGGGAGATGACCACCAAGCTGATGCGGGTCTACGGAGTCCTGCGAGAAGAGATCCTTGACGGCCACCTCGCGCCGGGCGAGCGCCTGATTCTTCACGACCTCGCCGCGCGCCTCGGCGTCAGCCCCATCCCCGTGCGCGAGGCGCTGCGGCTGCTCGAACGCGACGACCTGGTGGAGATCCAGCCGCACACGCGGGTCGCCGTCAAGGCGCTGCCGCCGGAGGAGGCGCTGTGGGCGGCCGAGCTGAGGGGCGTTCTGGAGCCGGTGGCCGCCAGGGACGCCGCCGAGCGCGTGGGCGACCACGACCTGGCCAACGCCGCTCGCGCCCTCGCCGAGTTGCGGCTCTGGCTCGAGACGGATCACGCGCCCGGTTACCTGGCGAGCTACGCGGAGTTCCACGACGTCGTGCTCACGGCCACGCCCAACCGGCGGCTGGCGCGCGCCGTGACCGAGCTTCGCTTGGTGAGTCGGCGCTTCCGCGCGGTGTACCGCGAGGAGTCTCTGGCGCGCGGTACTGAGCGGGACCTGACGGCCGTGTACCAGGCGCTCGAGGCTCGCGACAAGGGGGCCGCCTTCGCGTCCATGCGGACCCACTGCCGGCGCTCCCTCGCCCATCTGCGGGAGCGGCTCGCTGGGGCCGCGGCGTCGGTGACCCCTGCGCCCGGGGCGGAGCGTGGGGGCGGGACCCGACGGCGGCCCACCGACCACGCCCAGCAGTTGGACCCGCTCATCAAGCTCTGGTAGCCTGCCGCCATGTCGCTCAGGTCGGAAGCTCGCAACCTGCCCAGCGCGCGCGCCCGGCGGCGCCTCGCGCTCGGCGTGGCCGCCCTCGTGGCGTGGTCGCTCGTGCTGGCCGGATGCGCGCCGGCGGTGGTGGGCGGCAGCGCCAACACGCCAGTGAGGCCCGGCCCGAACGGCGTGGCCGTGGCCCAGGGCGGCAGCTACTACCTCAGGTTCGACCTCGACATGGAGCAGCTGGGCCTCGCGCCCCGCGACCTCCAGGCCACGTTGTGGGTCCCTTCCGGGTACGCGTCGGAGGTCGGGGACGTGACCGCCATGTTCGGCATGCACGACGCGACCGTCGCCGCCGGTTGGCGGCTCGAGCTGGTCCAGGTCAAGGCGGAGCGGGCGACGGTCACGACGAGCGCCTCGTTCGGCCGCACACGCGTGGATCACACGCTATGGGCGGTCGTCAGGGTCGACGTCCCTACCGGCATCGTGCCGGGGCCGTACCGCTTCAGGGCGACGCTACAGACGAGGTCCGGCCGGGCGGTGCCGCTCGCGGCCACCCTCACCGTCGCCGCCGACTGACCGGCGGGTCAGGGCACCGCGGCGGGCCAGGTCCGGCAGGGCGGTGCCGCCCGCCGCGACCGTGAGGGTCGCCTGGTCACCGGCTCAGAGGTCCACGCCTTCACGCGCCACGCCGCTGAGCCGCCACTCCCCCGCGTGGGGTCCGTGGCGCGCCACGGCCACCGCGAGGATGAACGTCGCCGGCGGCTCGCCCGCAGCGGCGGAGCCGGTCGCGACCAGCGTGCCGCGGGCGCTGTCGCCGATCCGCTCGACCGCCGCCAACCGGACCTCTCCTGCGAGCAGGAGCGGCAGGAAGCGGTCGTTCCCCAGTGCCCGCGCGAAGTGCTGTTCGGCGCCGAAGGCGCCGCGCAGCCGCTCGGAGGCGCGCGCGTAGAAGGCCGCGGCCGTGGCCTCGCCTGCGCCGGCGGCGGTCGTCAGCTCCAGCAGGAGCGCGCGGGCACCGTCCGGCGGCGCGGCCGCCTCGGTGCCACCCGTGGCGCGTTTCACCGCCTCTTCCCTCAGGCCGGGCCGAGGCCCAGCGAGACGTACTTGACGCTCAGGTACTCCTCGATGCCCCACGGGCCGCCCTCGCGGCCGATGCCCGACTGCTTCACACCGCCGAACGGCGCGTACGGCGCCGACGGCACCCCGTCGTTCACGCCGACGATGCCGTACTCGAGCGCCTCGGAGACGCGGAAGGCGCGCGCCAGGTCGCGGGTGTAGACGTAGGCGGCGAGGCCGTACTCGGTGTCGTTGGCGAGGCGGACGGCCTCGGCGTCGGAGTCGAACGCCACGATCGGGGCGACCGGGCCGAACGTCTCCTCGCGCAGCATCAACGCGTCCGGCGCCACGTCGGTGAGCACGGTCGGGGGGTAGTACAGGCCGCCGGCGGCCTTGCCGCCCGTGGTGACGCGG
>WBZO01006982.1_pt1 | contig 10660 bp, 11 predicted proteins | sample 5204261 | NCBI WGS metagenome assembly WBZO01 (sample SAMN12412400, study PRJNA552823) | activated sludge metagenome | isolation source: activated sludge from anammox sidestream of wastewater treatment plant... | place: USA: North Carolina | collected 2017-09
CTCGGCGATGAGGGACAGGAGCGGGTTATGGCCAGCTACCGCGACAACTACCGGCGGCTTGTGGAAATCAAGCGACGGTATGATCCGGCGAACCTGTTCCATATGAACCAGAACATCAAGCCAGGCGGGGCATGATCAGGGAGGGCGGTTCCCAAACCGGTCGTCAGTAGACGAGCCAGGAGACACAGTTGAGGAGAAGTCAAGAGCGTGAAGAACGGCTTCACCTCGTTGATGACACCTAAAAGGAGGATTGGGGTGGTAAAGCAGACTGTAGAAACACGCGGTCGTCTGGACGAGAAAAAGATAGAGGAGTTGAGGTCGCGTTTGCGCGGGCAGATGATACGGCCTGGCGATGCAGAGTACGACGAGGCTCGCAAGCTGTACAACGGCATGATCGATAAGCGGCCACTTCTGATCGTCCGCTGTGTCGATGTAGCCGATGTTATCTCCGCCGTGCGGTTTGGTCGGGAAAATGATCTTCTCACCGCCATACGCGGGGGTGGCCACAATGGGCCTGGACTGGGGAGTTGCGATGACGGGCTAGTTATCGATCTCTCCCTGATGAAGGGGGTTCACGTCGATCCGGAGAACCGCACCGTGCGGGCGGGACCAGGTTGCACACAAGGCGACGTGGACCATGCTGCCCATGCATTTGGATTGGCCGTGCCCGCCGGGATTGTCTCGACGACCGGCATTGCCGGGCTAACGTTGGGCGGCGGCCACGGCTATCTAGCGCGGAAGCACGGGCTCACCATTGATAACCTGATCGAAGCGGATGTCGTGTTAGCGGACGGGAGCTTTGTGACTGCCAGAGCGACACAGAATGAGGACCTCTTCTGGGCCTTGCGCGGCGGGGGCGGGAATTTCGGCGTGGTAACCAGTTTCGTTTACAAAGCTCATCCCGTGAGTACGATATACGGCGGCCCCATCTTCTGGGATGTCGCGGACGCGCGCCGGGTCATGCAGTGGTACCGCGAGTTCCTGCCGCAAGCGCCGGTGGAGTTCAGTTCCTTCCTACATCTGGGGGCTGTGCCCTCGATGGAGCCATTCCCCAGGGATATCTGGGGGAAGAAGAACTGCGCTTTGGTCTTCTGCTACAGCGGACCGTTAGAGAAGGCAGAAGAAGCGATGAAGCCGGTTCGCCAGGATCTTCCGCCGCCAATTCTTGACTGGACGGGGCTGATGCCGTACCCGGCCCTGCAAAGCATATTCGATCCGTTGTTGCCAAAGGGCCTGCAGTGGCACTGGAAAGCGGACTTTGTGAGGGAGCTTCCCGACCAAGCCATCGACAGCCACTTAAGGCACCTTGAGAAGATGCCGAATGAGCTATCGGTCATGCATATGTACCCCATAGACGGCGCCGTCCGCCGCGTGGGGCGAAACGAGACCGCCTGGAATAGTCGGGATGCGACCTGGTCCATGGTCATCGCGGGAATCGACCCGGATCCGGCCAACGCCGGAGCGCTCACAACGTGGGCCAGGGAATACTGGGAAGCCGTGCACCCCTACAACCTGAGCGGCGCGTATGTGAACTTCATGATGGAAGAGGGCGAGGACCGCATTAAGGCGACCTACGGCGACAACTACAGCCGCCTGGCCGCAATCAAGAACAAGTACGACCCGGCCAATTTCTTCCGCGTGAACCAGAACATCCGGCCGAATTAACGTTCGCTTCCCGAAGCGAGATCAGCGCCAGAGGCTGAGCGGCCGCAGGACGGGCCGGGATGGCTTGAGGCAGTATGCCATTCCGGCCGCTGCCGCTTATCAGGAAGTCCTGGTCCACCGGTCCATAGCCGCGTGCGCCGCCGGCGAGGCGGCGGTCAACCTCCCTGCTATTACCGCTGTCAGAACCATTGCTCTTAGCTGCTCCTTACCGTTCATCGTGATCTCCCTCATGAGGACAGAATCACAGAACAGACCGGACAAAGTCTCAGACCACCAACACCATGACGTACACCGCCTTGTTCCGCTTCCTGGGGTATGTTAGGATTGTTGAGAGGTTTACTCTACTTTACCTGGACTGGCGCGGCTATGAGAGTTTCGACGAAGGGAGACTACGGAATTCGGGCGCTGATTCAGCTTGCCCACCACTACGGCGAGCCTCATCCCCTGCAGAGCAGCGATATCGCCGCCGCCCAAAACATCCCCGAGTCCTACCTCGAGCAACTTCTGACTACGCTCCGGCGCGCTGGTTTCATTCGTAGCGTACGCGGACCTCAGGGCGGCCATGCGCTGATCCGTGACCCCCAAGACTTGCGCGTGAGCGAGGTCATCACGGCGCTGGAGGGATCGGTAACGCCCATCGATTGTCTGGACGATTCCAGCGCCTGCAGCAAAGGGGGCGGCTGCGCCCAGCGCGAGATGTGGCAGGAGGTCCGGGACGCCATCCTCAATATCCTCGAAAACACTACTATAGGCGATCTTGCGGAACGGGATCTGGCGGCACGGCCCACTGCCATTCGCTACGTTATCTAAGACTCATGAAGGACCGAAACGGGATCGCTAACAATATACTGGAGTTAGTTGGCAATACCCCGATGGTGCGCCTGAGCCGCCTCGTCCAGCCGGGCTGGGCCGATGTTGTCGCGAAGGTCGAGTCGTTCAACCCGGCAGGGAGCGTAAAGGACCGCATCGCCCTCAGCATGGTCGAGGCCGCCGAGGCGGAAGGCCGTATTCAGCCCGGAGACACTATCGTCGAGCCTACCAGTGGAAACACGGGCATCGGGCTGGCTATGGTGGCCGCCGTCAAAGGATACCATCTCGTGGTCACCATGCCCGAAGATATGAGCCTGGCCCGAAGGGATCTGCTGGCCCGGTATGGAGCGCGAGTTGTGCTGACGCCTGCTATTGAGGGTATGACCGGCGCGGTTTATGCTGCCCAAGAGTTGGTCAACAGCAATCCTCACTACTTCATGCCACAACAGTTTGAAAACCCAGCGAACGCTGAAATACACCGGCGGACTACAGCCCGGGAGATACTGGAGGCGACAGAAAGGCGCATAGACGCCCTGGTAGCGGGGGTTGGGACCGGCGGCACCATCACCGGCGTCGGCGAGGTGTTAAAGAAGCTTAACCCTGCGGTGCGCATAGTAGCCGTGGAACCCGCTCGATCGCAGGTGCTTCAAGGTGGACGGGCCGGGGTCCATGCCATACAGGGGATCGGCGCAAGCTTCGTGCCTGGAGTGCTGAACCGCGATATTCTAGATGAGATCATTGCCGTAAAGGATGAGGACGCCATCGAGATGTCACGCCGGCTGACAAGAGACGAGGGGATTCTGGCGGGCATCTCTTCCGGCGCCAACGTCTTCGCCGCCCTTAAAGTGGCGAAGCGGCTAGGCCAGGGGAAGCTGGTAGTTACAGTGCTGCCGGACACGGGCGAGCGCTACCTGGCCATGGAAGCCTGAAACCGGGGAGGGAGAAATAGATGTCGATTACCGTTTATATTCCGACACCGTTCCGGCGGCTGACCGGCAACCAGGTGCACATAAGGGCCGAGGGCCACACCGTAGCCGAGGTCCTGGACAACCTGGGCAGCCAGTTTCCGGGGTTGAAGCATATGGTCTTCGATGAGCGGAAGGATATCCCGGCGCACATAAGCGTCTATCTCAACAGGCAGGAAGTCCACTCCCTTCAGGGCAAGGAGACGCCCGTCAACGACGGCGACGAACTGGCTGTAATCCCTGCCATCGCCGGCGGCCAGGTGCTCACCCCGGACCAGGTAACCCGCTACTCGCGGCACATAATCATGCCTCAAGTCGGTCCAGTGGGCCAGCGCAAGCTGATGGCAGCGAAGGTGCTCATCATCGGCGCCGGTGGGCTGGGTGGCCCCGCCGCTCTCTACCTGGCCCTGGCTGGCGTGGGCACGATCGGCATCATAGACTTCGACGTTGTCGATCTGTCGAACCTCCAGCGCCAGGTGCTTCACCAGAACGATGACGTAGGCCGGCCCAAGACGCAGTCGGCGAAAGACACGTTGTTGACCTACAATCCCGATGTGAACGTTGTGACCTACAACACCCCCATCACGTCCGACAACGCTCTGGAGATCGTACCGGAATATGACATCGTGGTGAACGGAGCGGACAACTTCACTACCCGCTATCTCGTTAACGACGCCTGCTATCTGGCCCGGAAACCGCTCGTGGATGGCAGCATCCTCCTGTTCGATGGGCAGGCGACGGTCTTCATTCCTGGGAGCGGCTGCTACCGCTGTCTATTCCCAGCGCCGCCCCCACCCGGCCTCGTCCCGAGCTGCGCCGAGGCGGGCGTCCTCGGGGCGCTGACCGGAACCATCGGGTCCATCCAGGCCATCGAGGTTCTGAAGCATATTCTGGAGATCGGCGACTCGCTCTCTGGACGGCTTCTCCTGTTCGACGCCCTCTCGATGGAGTTCCGCATGGTGAAGCTTCGTCGCGACCCCAAGTGCCCTCTCTGTGGCGATGACCCTACCATCGACAAGCTTATCGACTACGAGGGGTTCTGCGGCGCCCCATTTCCCGGGCATGATGGCGATGACGCGCAAGGGGCAAACTGATATGACTGTGGAAGTTCGAGTGACCGCCAATTTCCAGAAACTGGTCGATGGTCAGCGCTCCGTGCGGGCCGAAGGGTCCACCGTACGAGAGCTGCTCGACGACCTGGACCAGCGCTACCCTGGCTTCAAAGGCCAACTCCTTCAGGACGGCCAGCCCCACCGCTTCGTCAACATATACCTGAACGACGAGGATATCCGGTTCCTCGACCGGCTGGACACGCCGACGAAGGAGGGAGACGTTCTCTCCGTTCTACCGGCTCTGGCTGGAGGCTCCCGCTGATTCACCCGCAGACTATGCCCGCGGCATCCATCCTGGACACCATCGGGAATACCCCGCTTGTCCAGCTGAAGCGGCTCAGCCCGAAACCGGATGTGAACATCTACGCCAAACTGGAGGGGCACAACCCGACCGGCAGCCTCAAGGACCGCATCGCGCTATACATGATCCGAGCGGCCGAGGAAAGCGGCGCCCTCACGTACGATAAGACGATCCTGGAACCCACCAGCGGCAACACGGGGATTAGCCTGGCGATGGTGTGCCGGATCAAGGGATACAAGCTGATCTGCGTCTTGCCCGATAACGTTACTCCCGAACGGGAACAGCTACTGCGCGCCTTCGGGGCCGGCGTCATGTATGCGAAGGGCGCCACCAGCACCAACGACGCCATCTTTCTGGCCCACGAAATGGCCGCAGAAGACCCGGATCACTACTATATGCCCTACCAGTACGGGAACGAGAACAATCCTCGCGCGCACTACGAGACGACCGGTCCAGAGATAGCGCGAGACCTCCCCGACGTGAACGTGTTTGTGGCCGGGCTGGGCACCGGTGGTACCCTCACAGGGGTGGGACGTTACCTTAAGGAGCGCAACCCGCAGGTGAAGGTCATCGCCGCGGTTCCCCACCCAGGCGACCTCGTGCAGGGACTTCGCAGCCTGGAGGAGGGGTTCATCCCTCCCGTCCTCGACGAGTCCGTCCTGGACGGCCGTATCGTCATCGACTCCCGCTCGTCCTTCTCGATGGTCAAGGAAGTGATGGACAAAGAGGCCATATTCGCAGGTATCTCGTCGGGCGCCGTTCTCAGGACGGCTCTGCGCGTCGCCGAACGGATGGAGCAGGGTAACGTCGTTGCTTTGCTGGCGGACGGTGGCTGGAAATATCTCTCCACCAGCCTCTGGACCAAGAAGTGGGAGGACATCCAGCAGCAAAACGTGGAGGGAAAGATCTGGTGGTAGGGATTCGCGCGGCATGCTGATTTTACCGCAGAAGCTGATCAACCAGATGGTCGCCCACGCCGTTCGCGAAGCCCCTATCGAATGCTGCGGGATCATCGCCGGAAAAGACGGCGTAGCCCAGAAGCTGTTCGAGGCTATCAACTCCGAGCAGAGCCCCTACCGCTACAACGTCGACGCCAAAGACCTCTTCCGCATCTTCCGTGAGTGCGAGGACAACGGATGGGAGTTCATGGTCATCTACCACTCCCATACGGCTAGCGAGGCTTATCCCTCTCCCACCGACGTACGTCTCGCCTCCTGGCCCGAAGCGCACTACGTCCTGGTGTCCCTGGAGAACCCATCTCAGCCCGTAGTCCGCGCCTTCCGCATACAGAACGCCACAATCGCCGAAGAAGAACTAAGGCCGGCCTGAAGAATCCTGTCGCCCGGCAGGAAGTCCAGAGGGGCCATGGCCTCGCGCTTCATCTGGACCTGATACCGCTCTTAGCGGGCGCTAAGGAACCATTCGCTCAAGGTCACTCGGGCCGGGGAGGGGCAAGCGATCGCAATGGGTGCGTAGACCTGGCTTTGACCGCTCATACCCTTCGACTACGCTCAGGACAGGCTTCGACGGGGCTCAGCCTTAGCGGTTTTATCCGCTCAGGCTGAGTAGTAGTCGTAGGGGGCCCATCATCGCTTTTTCGGCGCCCCTGCCGGCGCTGTTACTGGAACGCGCCGCGGGCGGCGGAAAAGGCGTCGGCGAGATTTTCCACCACGTCCTCGGACCATTCGAAGACAAAGACTCCTGGTGCGAACGGGTCGCCGCTGCTACTCAGAAGGGGTAGGATCATCGCCCACACCGCAAAGCCTGCTATCGCTAACAGAAGGATTCGCGAGGAGTCGATCTGGGGGAAGCCGCCACGCAAGCCGTAGAAGGTGAAGAAGAAAACCAGGGCGATGGAGAGCAGGCCGAAGCCAAAGCCTATACCCGGGATGAAGACCAGGAGACCCAGGCCCAGCGGAAGGGTCGCAACCGCCGATATCCGGAACAGGGCGTCGGGCGCTACTGCTATCTTGTAAATCTGGGTTAGGATGAAGTACATGACCGCGATTCCGGCCAGCCAAAGGAGAGCGAGGAAGATGGAGCCGAGGATCACGGCTTTGAAGAAGAATTCGCCTTTGTCTTCAACGTCCACAACAAAGGCCCACAACCAGGCGCCGATACCAGCGATCAGAATGGCGCCGATTGCCAGGACGGCCGCGATTGGAGTGAAAGCCGCATCGTCCCGAATTTCAGGAAAGACCGAATCATCCAGGGAGAAGACTCGACGCACCCTGCCGACTACTTGTTCTGTCGCCAGTGATCTTGACGCCATTCGGACACCCCTCCTATCAAGTTTCTCTAAAGTTAATGAGGATTGGAATTTTTGTCAAGCGCTTAGGCGCTAAATCTTTTGAACGGATGGGTGAATGCAGAAACAGATAGGACCAAGAACAGCGCTATACCTGGGCTCGCTGGCCAGAATTCCCCTGATCGACGACGGCCGTCACCTGGAATCGACGCTACGACGGATCGAGAGGAACACGGCCGCTCTCCTTGCTCTGGACTTCGGCGAAGCAGAACCCGCGCCTTGCTTTATCCCCAGGCAGAACGATGTCAGTTGACCTCGGCCACCTGGACCTCACCGAAGCGGCAAGGCTTGTTCGCGAACGCCATGTTTCCCCGATAGAGATCACTGAAGCCTGTCTTGCTCGGATCGTGCGGCTGGAGCCTGACCTCAACGCCTTCATCACCATCTGCGGGGAGGTGGCGCTTCAGGCGGCGGGCCGGGCGCGTGAGACGATCATCCAGGGCGGGGAGAGAGGTCTCCTCTCCAGCATGCCGGTGGCCCTCAAAGACCTCTTCCATATGGCAGGCGCCCTCACTACAGCCGGATCCAAGGTCCTGGCAAATAATGTGTCGGTTGAGGACGCGGAAGCTGTCAGGAGGCTGAGAAGCGCCGGCGCGGTGTTTCTGGGTAAGCTGAACCTCCACGAGTTCGCCTACGGGGCTACAGGCGTCAATCCTCACTACGGGGTGGTCCACAACCCCTGGGATATCGATCGAATAGCCGGCGGCTCGAGTTCGGGCTCCGCTGCCGCCGTGGCGGCGGGCGAGTGTCTGGCGTCTCTGGGCACGGACACAGGGGGTTCGGTCCGTATTCCCGCCGCTCTCTGCGGCATAGTAGGACTGAAGCCAACCTACGGACGGATCAGCCGTCGCGGAGTCATTCCCCTTAGTTGGTCCCTCGATCACGTCGGGACCCTCACCCGTACCGTGAGAGACGCCGCGCTCCTGCTGGAAGCCGTCGCCGGCGAAGATCCGGGCGATCCCTCCTCGGCCCCACAACCGATCGCCCAATACTCTCGCAGACTAGGAGAGCGGCAGGACCTGAAGGGACTTCGTATCGGGAAACCGCGTGAACACTTCTTCGACCATATAGATGCCGGCGTACTGCGCGCCGTGATCAGGGCGATCGAGAAGTTGGAGGAGCTGGGGGCGGAGGTCCGGGAGGTATCGTTGCCGCACATTGGGGAGGCCCCTGCCGCCGTCGGCGCCATTCAAGCGCCCGAGGCTCTGGCCTACCATCATCGCTGGCTTAACGAACGACCGGAGGACTACGGAGAGGACGTTCGAGGCCGTCTGGAGTCCGGCGCGGCTTATCTCGCGCTGCATTATGTTCAGGCCCAGAGGCTTCGCGAGATGCTCATCCGGGAATGGCGGGAGCAGGTCTTCGACAGAGTGGGTGTTCTCGTGGCCCCCACCACCCCGATAGTGGCCACTCCCATCGGTGAATCCGGCCTTGCCGTCACCATGGAGCTTATCCGCCTGACGAACCCCTTCAATCTCGCAGGCGTCCCTGCCATATCGATTCCCTGCGGCTTCAGCGAGGCCGGCCTGCCGATCGGGCTGCAGTTGGCTGCCCCCTGGTTTCAGGAGGCCGAACTCCTCCGGGTCGCTCACGTCTATGAGCAGGCGACGGAATGGCGAAAGCGCCAGATCCCTATTCTCAGCCTGTAACGTGTTAGCATGGCTGCGTGGAACAGCGCCGGTGTGAGCGTCCGCTTCGGATCATAGTCGCACCTCAGGAGTTCAAGGGGACGCTGACCGCTAAAGAGGCGGCGGCGGCCATGGCGGAGGGCGTAAGGCGTGTCTTGCCCGAGGCCCGCATCGAAGTTGTCCCTCTGGCCGATGGTGGCCCCGGCACGATCGACACTATTACAGCCGTGAAGAAAGTGGAGACGTTCTACACTGCTGTTCAGGACCCCATTGGCCGTTCTGTCGAGGCCAAGTGGTGTCAAATGGAAGACGAAACGGGACTGATCGAGGCGGCGGAGGCTATCGGCCTCTGGCGACTCAAGCCGGGGGAGCGCGACCCGCGAATAGCATCGAGTTACGGCCTGGGACAGCTGATCGGAAGCGCTATCGAGGCTGGTTGCCGCCGCCTGATCGTCGCCATCGGCGGCAGCGCGACGAACGACGGAGGGGCGGGGATGGCCCAAGCGCTAGGCGTTCGCTTCCTGAACTCGTCCGGCAAGGAACTCGCGCAAGGTGGCGCTCACCTTTCCCGTCTTGATCGCATCGACTCTTCGGGTCTGGATGAACGGCTTCGTGCACGTGAGATCGTGGCCGCGACGGATGTAATGAATCCCCTTTGCGGTCCGAGCGGGGCCTCCCTGGTGTATGGCCCGCAGAAAGGAGCGTCGGCGGAAGTGGCGCTAGAGTTAGACACTGCCCTGCGACGGTTTGCGGCCCTGCTCGAACGTGATCTCGGCGTCGCCGTGCTTGATGTGCCGGGCGCTGGAGCTGCAGGCGGCCTTGGCGCCGGACTGGCCGCCTTCCTCGGTGCGAAACTCCGTCCCGGCTTTGACGTAATCGCTGAAATCATCGGGCTTCGCGCTTTGCTGCACGGAGCCGACCTCGTCCTCACGGGCGAGGGACGTCTGGACGGGCAGACCAGCTACGGCAAGACTGTCTTCGGCCTGGCCCGGCTGGCCAGTGCGGAGAACGTCCGCGTCGTTGCTGTCCCCGCATGCCTTGGGCCAGGGTGGGAAAAGCTGTCGCCTTTTGTGGACGGTGTCGAGCCGGTGGCTGATTCGCGATATCACGCTCGAGGAGGCGTTGGCGCAACCACGGAAAACGCTGACCTCAACGACTGAGCGGGCGCTTCTCGGATGGCTGCGAATGAAAGGAGCGAGCGCATGAACCATGATGAGATCGTTCTCGAGTTTCAGGAGGTGGGGCGCCTGCTCTGGGAGGGGAAAGTCATCTCATCTCGGGGCGGCAACATGAGCGCTCACTTCGCAGATGGGAGGACGCTTGTTACAGCCCACGGCTCGATGCTCGGCCACCTCGCTGAGCGCGATCTTCTGACCGTAGACGCCGGCGGCGCCAGCGACGGCGAGCCCTCTGTAGACACGGCGCTCCATCTGGCCATATACAAGGAGCAGCCCGAGGCGCGAGCCATAGTACATGCCCATCCCCGCCACGCCATCGCGCTATCGCTGGTGCACCCAGCCATCCGGCCCGCGGACCTGGAGGGCAAACATTACTTCGGGACTGTTGTGCCCATCGTCGAACCCAATCACCTTGCCTCTACCTTGAAGGAGCACCCAGTTGCTGTTGTGAAGGGGCACGGGAGCTATGCCTGGGGCCAAGACCTCCGGCAGGCGCTGCAATGGACGACCGCCCTGGAGGAAAGCGCCGAGGTCCTGTGGCTCCTTGAAAGCCTGACAGGCGCAGGAGGCTAGAAGACCACTGCAGTTTGCTCTGAGTTGAGGTGAGGATTCTCAGGCATCGATCCCCTGGATCTTCACCTGAGGTTCTGCTTGATCCCTATCGTTTATTCGGCCGCGCTGCTCTGACGCGGG
>WBZO01006985.1_pt1 | contig 10657 bp, 10 predicted proteins | sample 5204261 | NCBI WGS metagenome assembly WBZO01 (sample SAMN12412400, study PRJNA552823) | activated sludge metagenome | isolation source: activated sludge from anammox sidestream of wastewater treatment plant... | place: USA: North Carolina | collected 2017-09
CCGACGTGTGAGGCAGCCATCGGCAGCACCGAGCCTGGAGGCGACTCCGGCCAGCGCCCCGGCGTTCACGTCGGCGAGCATGACCCGGGCGCTGGCGGCCAGCAGCTCCGCGGCGATCGCCGCGCCGATGCCGCCGGCGCCACCGGTGACCAGTACCCTTGCCTGGCCGAGGTTCATGCGGTCTGCGCCTGCGGCGCTGCCGCCAGCGGGGCCTGGATGCTGTCCAGGACCCGGAACATGTGGCCGTACAGCCAGTACACGCTGCGTGCGCAGTCGATGACGGCCGCATGGTCGTCGGCATCGCTGAGGCGGTCGAGGATCGACCTCAGGTCCTGGACATGCTCGCGGTCGAGTTCGCCATGGCTGCGCAGGTAGGTGAAGGCGGCGTCGGGCAGCCCGAGCGTGGCCTGGATGCGGTCGGCGGCATCCAGCGCCAGCGCTGCACTGCTGCCTTCCAGCACATGCACCATGCCGAAGATGCCCACCGGATTGCGCCGCTGCACCTGGTCATAAACCCTGGCCACCAGCGCGTCGGTCGCCGGGTGCGGCCGGGCGTTGCGCACCGCCTGCGCATCACCGCCGGCGGCACGGATGTCGTTGAGGATCCACTCGTCGTGCCCGGCTTCCTCCGCGATGTAGTGGAGCACCGGCGACTGCAGCCAGCCGAGGCGCGCCGGCAGGCGGCTGCCCGCGGTCATCAGCAGCGGTACCGTGTGGCGCACGTGCTGGTACGCCTCGCCGAGGAAGGCCAGGTAGCGCGGCAGGCTGATGACACCCGCCAGCGCCTCGCGGATCGGTTCCGCGGACAGCAGGAAGGCGTTTTCCTGCTGCGTCGCCTGCAGCAGTCGTTCATGCAGGGAGCCGGGCACGTTGGTCCTCCAGGTAGAGTGCGTCGATGAGATCGCCGTGGCAGGCGAGGATGCGCTCGCGCCGCGGCCGTCCATTCGCAGTGAGCAGCCCGGCCGCTGCGGTCAGCGGTTCGCGCAGCAGGTGGTGACGGGAAATCCTGGCGTAGCCGGGCAGGCGCAGGTTGGCGCGGCCGACCGCGGCCGCCACCGCTGCCGCGGGCACATCGGCGCGCGCCGGCGCCAGCAGCGCCACCAGGCGCTCACGTGCCTCGCCGAAGACCACGGCCTGGCCGATGGCGGGTTCGGCGCACAGTTCGCTCTCGATCCATTCCGGCGACAGGTTGCGCCCGAGCGAGGTGATGAGCAGGTTCTTGATGCGGCCGCTGATATGCAGGTAACCGGCCTCGTCCAGTTCGCCGAGATCGCCGGTGGCGATTTCGGTCGTGGAGGCCGTACCACCGACGTAACCGGCCATGACGCTGCCGGCAACGTGGATTTCGCCGTGCTCGTCCACGCGCACTTCGGCATGCGGCAGGGGCTGGCCTGCGGTACCGGGACGCGAGGCGCCCGGCAGGTTGAGGCTGACCACCGATCCGCACTCGCTCAGGCCGTAACCCTCGAACACCGGCAGCCCCGCTGCGGTTGCGCGCTCCAGCAGCTCGGGGGCGACCCGGGCGCCGCCCACGGCAATGAATTTCGCCTCCGCTGCCGTCCAGCCCCGGGTGGCCGCTGCCTCCAGGATGCGCAGCAGCTCGGGTACGAGGATCATGCTTTCGGGCGCGGCGCGGTCGATCTCTCCGAGCAGGATGCCGGGGGTGAGCGAGCCGCGGGCGATGGCGCCAGCCGCGCCCGCACCGAGGTCGCAGCAAGCCCCTGCGAGCCAGGCCGCATGCAGGCCGGCGACATTTTCCAGCAGCGTGGCCAGCGGCAGCAGGCAGAGGTGGCGGCGCAGGCCGAGCCTGCGGCCGACACTGGCGATCGAGGTTGCCACCGCGGCGAGTGTTGCGTCGCCCAGGCAGACCCCCTTGGGTTCCGCCGTGCTGCCCGAGGTGTAGGTGACCTTGAGCGTGCCGGGCGGCAGGATCACCGGCGCCTGCTGCTCCCGGTCGCGCATCAGCAGCGCCAGGCCGGTGCCGGCGCCATGGCCGCGGACGACGAAGCCGGCTTCGAGTTCCAGCAGGCGCCGCGGTTCATCGCTGAGCACGGCGTCCACGCCCGCGCTGTCCAGTGCATGGCGCAGCTGGCCGGGCCCGAAATGCTGCGGCAGCGGGATGCAGGGCCGGCCGGCGGCGAGCAGCGCCAGGTCGGCGATCGCCCAGCCACGGCCGTTGTCGGCCAGCAGCCCGAAACGCTGTGCACCACAGCTGGCGAGCCAGCGGCTTTCGCGCGCGACCTGGTCCAGAAGGGCAGTGGCGGTGAGCGCGCCGCCGGCGTCGATGAGTGCCGCTGCGCCGGCCGGGAACCCGGCCAGCGCCTCGCGCAGGGCATTCACCAGTGCGGGCATGGTCAGCCGTGGCCGGCGCAGCTGCCCGGCGTGTTGCGCCCGGCCGCGGGATCCCAAGAGGGCACGTAGCCCAGCATCACGCGGGGGTCCTGCTCGTAGTAGCGGCCCCAGTCGTCCGCGGCGACCAGGCAACTGCGCTCGGCGCGGGCGAGTTCGGCGAGCCGCAGGCCCATGCGGCGCATGATGCCGCGCACCGTGCGGGTGGCCGTGAACACCACCCAGTCGTGGCGTTGCTCGCGCAGCAGATCCGCCAGGACGCCCATCATCTTCGTGGCGGTGGCGCAGTCGCGGCAGGCGAAGTTGCCAATCTCGGCGATCGTTTCCCGGGCCACGGCGCCGGCACCGGTCTGGCGGGCGATGACCATCTCGACCGGCCCGGCGAGGTACTGCTCGAGATACAGCGGCCCCTCGCTGCCATTCCGGTAGCCGGCCGCCCCGGCCAGGGCGCCGTCCGCGTCGCGCAGGCTGACCAGCAGCGGCAGGTAGCTGCGCACGCTGGCGCCGTGCTGCCGCCGGAAGGCGGCGCCGATGAAGGCTTCCAGTTCCCGGCGGTCAGGGGCGAGCGGACCGGAAAAGCCCACTTCTGGCGTCGCGTCCGGACAACCATGCAACGCCCAGGCCAGCCCGGGGTGGGGCAGGTTATCAGCAACCTCATGAAAGTCCTGCATAAATCTTTTTGCCTCACAACCGTTGCCGGCGCCAGTTTCAATGTCCATTGGCGCTTGGACGTTTGCGGCATGCCGGATCAATCGGCGTGACCGGGGGAACTCGCCAGCTTATGCAAAGATGGCCGCCGGGATGCCACCAACGCGGTTGATTCGTCCCGACGCCCGCGTCTAAACCCCTGACAGCAGGACAGCGAGTGGAGCGCGACTTGCAGGATGAGCAGCTACTTCTCCGCCGCATGCTGGCTGGCGACGAGCGGGCGTTCAACGAGTTCTTCAACGAGTATTTCGCCCGCCTGTACCGCTTCGCGCTGCCGCGGCTCAACGGCAATGTGGACGTGGCCCAGGAAGTGGTGCAGGCCACGCTGTGCAAGGTGATGCGCAGGCTCGATACCTATCGCGGGGAGGCTGCCTTGTTCACCTGGATCTGCCAGATCTGCCGCCACCAGATCGCCGATTACCTGCGGGAGAACCGCCGCCACGGCGAGCGCGTGGTGCTGATCGAGGACAACCCGGCGGTGCAGGCGGCGCTCGACGCCATTCAGGCACCGGACGAGGAGCGCCCCGAGCAGCAGTACGACCAGCGGCAGACCGGCGCGCTGGTGCGCGCGGTGCTGGACCGGCTGCCGGCGCGCTATGGCGATGCGCTGGAGTGGAAGTACATCGAGGGGCTGTCGGTGGAGGAGATCGGCGCCCGCCTGGGCGTGGGCACCACGGCGGCGCAGTCGCTGCTGGCGCGGGCCAGGCTGGCGTTCCGCGACGCGATCGAGCAGGTTTTTGGCGCCGCGCGTGCCGCGGAGATCATCGCCGGCGGCGTGCCGGGAGGATGAACCCATGAGCGAGCGACAGGATGGCAACAGCGGGGGCGACGACAGCAGCCTGGCCGGCCTGATCCGCCAGGGCGGCGCGCGGCCGCAGCCCGATGCGCGCCTGCGCGAGGCGGTGCGCGGCGTGGTGGAAGTCGAGTGGCGTGCCGTCGTGGACGGGCGCCGGCGTCGTCGGCGCCAGCAGTGGTCGCTGGCGGCCGCAGCGGCAGTGGCGGGCCTGGCCGTGCTGCTGGTGGTTCCGCGGTTGCTGCCGTCGGGCCCGGTGGTGGCGACGGTGGCACGCATCGATGGCCCGGTCGATGCCACCGGGGCCGGCTGGCTCGCGACCAGGGCGGGGATCCACGGCGGACAACCCCTGCGCGCGGGCAGCAGGCTGCGCACCGGTGCGGCCGGGCGCCTGGCGCTGGACCTCGATGGCATCAACCTGCGCCTCGACCAGCACAGCGAACTCGCCATCGTCGCGGCCGATCGCGTCGAACTGCGGCGCGGTGCGCTCTACCTGGACTCGGGGCCGCCGGGCACGGTCCCGTCGCGGCTCACCGTCGCCACGCGCTTCGGCGACGTCGAGCACCTCGGCACGCAGTACGAGACGCGCCTGTCGGACCAGGGTCTGCGGCTGCGCGTGCGCGAAGGCGAGGTGCGGCTGCTCGCTCGCGGGCAGGTGCTGCAGGGCGTGGCGGGCGAGCAGGTGGCGCTGGCGCCGGATGGCACGGTGCAGCGCGGGCATGTGTCACGCTCGGGGCCGGAATGGGACTGGGTGCATACGGTGGCGCCGCAGTACGACATCCAGGACCAGCCGCTGATCGAGTTCCTGCGCTGGGTGAGCCGCGAGACCGGCCGCGACCTGGTGTTCGATACCCCGGCCGCCGAGCAGGCGGCGCGCGAGGTCGTGCTGCACGGCTCGGTGCAGGGTCTCAGCCCCGAGCAGGCGCTGGCGGCGGTGCTGGTGACGACGAGCCTGCAGTACAGCGAAGCGCCGGGCCAGCTGCACCTGCGTTCGAAGACGGGCGATTGACCGGCAGTGGCTCTCCCTCCGTGCGCCTGACGGCTCGGATCCGGTTGCGCCCGGTGTCGCGGGCGGCGATCTTCCCCTGGATCGCCGCCCGTTTTTTCATGTGCCGGGGGCGATGCAGACTCGGCTAAACTGCCGGCGCAGCGCCGGGCGCTGGGCCGGGAACCGGCAGGGAGATGGGGATCTTTTCGGGCTTGGCTCCGTCGCGCGGGCATTCGCTCCTGCTTGCAGCAGCGCTGCTGTGGGCGTCGCTCGCGCAGGCACAGCCGCTGGCCGGGCGGCCGCTGCAGGAAGTGCTGCGCGAATTCCAGGCGCAGGGCCTCAATATCATTTTCAGCAGCGACCTGGTGGCGCCGCAGCTGCGGGTGCTCGCCGAACCGGCCGGCGGCGGTATTGCGGCAGTGCGCGAAATCCTCGCCGCGCACGGCCTGGCACTGGTCGAGGTGGGCCCCGGTGCCTGGGCGGTGACCCGTGGCCCGGCTGCGACCGCGACGGCGGCCACGTCATCACCGGCAGCTGCGGCAACCGCGACGGCTGCGGGTCCGGGTCTGTCGGAAATCGTCGTCACCACCAGCCGCTACGCCCTGGCCAGCAGCGAGAGCGGGCCGCATGTGTTCCTGAGCCAGGCCGACCTGCAGGCCCTGCCGAAACTCGCCGACGATCCCCTGCGCGCCGTGCAGCGGCTGCCAGGAACGGCGTCCTCGGGGCTCTCGGCGCAGACGCACCTGCGCGGCGGCGAGTACGACGAGGTGCTGATGGTGTTCGATGGCCTGCCGCTCAACGAGCCCTTCCACCTGAAGAACTTCCTGGCGCCGGTCAGCCTGTTCGATGCCGAGGCCATCGGCGCCATGGATGTGTCCTCCGGTGGCTTCACTGCCAACCATGGCGACCGCATGAGCGGCGTCATCGACATCAGGCCGCTGGAGCCACCGCAGGAGCGCTACACGGTGCTGGGCCTGTCGCTGTTCCACCTCAACGGGCTCACCGCCGGGCGCTTCGACGACGACCGCGGCCAGTGGCTGGCCTCCGCCCGACGCAGCAACCTCGGCCTGGTCGCCGAGGCCGCCGAAGCCGATGTCGGCACCGTGGACTACTACGACCTGCTCGGTCGCATCAGCTATGACGTCAGCGCCGGCACGACGCTGCTGGCCGGTGTGCTGTCCTCCACCGACGAAATCAGTGGCCACAACTCCGACCGTACGGAGCGGACTTCGGCCCGGTACCAGAACAGCTATGCCTGGACCGGCTGGCAGCAGGACTGGGCCGACGAGCTGTCGAGCCGGCTGCTGCTGGCACTCACCCATATCGAGAGCCGCCGCTCCGGCACGCTGGACAAGCCCGGCCAGCAGCTCGGCAACCTGCAGGACGATCGTGACCTCGACGTGGTGCTGGCCCGTCTCGATGTCGAACACCGCGGTGAGCGCCTCTACGGCCGCCTGGGTGCCGAGTACCGCGAATCCCATGGCAGGTATCGCTACCGCAGCGCTGTGGCCTACCTGCCCGGCTGGCCGTTCCCCGGCGATGCCGGCAGCAGCGTGCAGCGCGACCTGCGGCCCTCGCCCGAAGGCCACCAGGCCGCGCTTTATGCCACCGGCCGCCTGCGGCTGACGGAGCGGCTGAGCGCCGAGCTCGGCCTGCGCTGGGATGACCAGACCTACGACGACGTGAGCGGGCCGCATGAGGTCTCCCCGCGCCTCAACCTGCTGTACGACCTCTCGCCGCGCAGCCGCCTGCGGCTGGCCTGGGGCCGGTTCTGGCAGTCCCAGGCGGTCAACGAGCTGCAGGTCGAGGATGGCGTCGACACCTTCTACGAGCCGCAGCGGGCCGATCATTTCATCGTGAGCCTGGAGCAGCTGCTGGCCGGGGGACTGGAGCTGCGCATCGAGGCCTACAGCAAGGACTACGCGCAGGTCAGCCCGCATTTCGAGAACCTGTACGACCCGCTGCAGCTGTTGCCGGAACTGCAGCCCGACCGGGTGCGGGTGGCCCCGCAGGACAGCCGGGCGCACGGCGTGGAGGCACTGCTGCGCTTCCGCGGTACCGGGCCCTGGTCCTGGTGGCTGGGCTATGCCTGGTCGCGGGTCACCGACGACATCGAAGGCCGCGAAGTGCCGCGCAGCTGGGACCAGCGCCACAGCGTCAACGCCGGGTTGCGCTATGCCGGCCAGCACTGGGAGTTCACGCTGACCGACAGCTACCACAGCGGCTGGCCCACCACGACCCTGGGTCTCGTCATCGACCCGGGCAGCGGCCTCGCGGTCGCCGACCCCGGCCCGCGCAATGCCGCGCGCTTCAGCGCCTACAACAGCGTCGATCTCCGGGTGCTGCGCCGCTACTCGCTGCCGGCCAGCACCCTTGAGGTATTCTTTGAGATGACCAATGCGCTGGCGCGGCGCAATCCCTGCTGCACCAGCTACGAGGTGCAGGGCAGCGGCTCCGCCGCGACGCTGGATCGCGACGTCGACTACTGGCCGCGGCTCGTCCCGAACTTCGGCCTGGCCTGGCGGTTTTGAGCGGACCCTGCGGCGCAGCGCCGCCTCAGTGGGGCGGTGCCAGCCGCCCGCCGGCATGGTGCAGCGGCGTAACGCGTGGCGGCAGTTCGGCGTCCTCCATGTCGGCGATGGCCATGAGCCGGCCGATGGCGGGTGGACGCAGCCGGTCGAACATCAGGCCGATGCCGTCACCGGTCCGACGCACCACCATGCCTTGCCAGCGGTAGGTGCGCAGCCCGCTCATGCCGGGCACCGTGAGCTCGATGTCGATGACGCTGTTGGTGCCGAACGGTTTCGAATCGACAGCCACGAACATGCCGCTGATGCTGACCTCGCGCGTGTGTCCCCGTACCGGGATGCCGTTCGCCGTATGCAACACCACCAGTGCGTGCAGCGGGCGGCGGTTGCCGCAGCGGTGCTCCATGCGGGCGTCCACGGTCTCAGGCCCGGCCGTCGTCGGTGTCGAGCAGTGCGTCGACCTCCATTTCCGCTGCCAGCCAGTCCTCCAGCTCGCAGCCGGGCACGAAACCGCGCTGCTCGGCACGGAAGTACGCGGCCTCGGCGATCAGCCGGTGGCGGTCCTCGCCGGCCAGCTCCTGCGGCTTCGTGGTCGTCAGTGTCGTGCGCTTCACCGACACTTCCTTGCGCCCGGCGGCCGTCCGCCCGGCGGGCGGCGGCGCCAACACCTGGCTCTCCTGGATCATCGCAATTCCCTCCGCGACAGATCAGAAACCCGAGTGGGAATACTGTCCGCCAGGATCGCGGCCCGCCTTAACTTATGTTAATAAACGCAGATGATTCGCCGACGGCCTGGCAGCGCAGGTCGCGGTGCGATCTCCACGGGAGTGGCCGCAGATGGTGACGCCGCTGGTGCTCAAGCTCGCGAGCGTGGTGGACCTGGCGCCGGCGGACATCACTGCGCTCGAGACCCTGGGCGGCAGCCGCCGGCATTGCGCTGCCGGCCAGGTGCTGGTCGAGCCCGGGGAGCGCGTCACGGCGGCGGTGCTGCTGCACCGGGGCTGGGCCTTCCGGCACCGGACCCTGAGCGACGGCCGCCGCCAGGTCATCAATTTCGACCTGCCGGGCGACCTCTGCGACCCGACGGTCTTCGTCACCCCGCATGCCGGGTATTCGATGCAGGCGCTGACCGACCTGAGCTATTCGCTGGTGAAGGCCGAGGAGGTGCTGGACCTGGTGACACGGTCACCGCGCATCGGCGCTGCCTTCTGGTGGGCTGAGGCCCATGAGGAAGCCATCATCCGCGCGCACCTGGTGGCAGTCGGGCGCATGAGCGCCTACGAACGGGTCGCCTACCTGCTCTGGGAGCTCTGGACCCGGCTGCGGGTGGTCGGCCATGCCGACGGCAAGGGATTCGAACTGCCGGCCGGGCAGGACTTGATCGCGGATGCGGCCGGCCTCAGCTACGTGCACGTGAGTCGCATGCTGCGGCGCCTCGACCGCGAGGGCCTGGTGCGCCGCAAGCAGAAACACTGGCGCGTCCTCGATGCCGGCCGCCTGCGGGCGTTGGTGCAGATTTCCGATGCCATCGACTTCGCGCCGCTGGCGCGGCGCATCCAGGACCGGCTCAGCCGATGAAGCCGCGGCTGATGTCCTGTGCCTGCTGCACGACCAGCCGGCCGGCACGTCGCTGCGTGACCTCCCAGCGCAGGCCGATCCCGGCCTCGCCGCCGCCGGTCTCCGCCTCGATGGCAATGGTGAGCTGGTCACCTGCTGCGCATTCCAGCGGCTCGGCCACCGGCGCGTAGACCTGGTCCCAGTGGGTCGGCGGCCCGTAGGGGCTGGTGCCGAGCCGCACGCCGGCGACCAGCTCGCAGTCCCACCACAGCGCGAAACCGTGGATGCGGCAGGCCACGGCCAGTGTCCAGTCCGCGCTGCCGCGACGCCTGCCGTCGGTGACGCTGACGAAATCGAGCGCGTCCCAGCGGCGTTCGCAACCAGCGGACAGCAGGTCCGCCGGGGAGATGCGCCGCACGTAGACGTTGTCGAGTGACATCCGGCGGGCGGCGCTGAAGTCGAGGCCGAGCGGTGCCCGGTCCCAGCTGCAGAGTTCCTCGTGGAAGGTGGCATTGGTGACCGGTGCGACGAACTGCTCGATGCGCGCCGGGATCAGCGTGCCGCCTTCCCTGAGGAAGCGCCGGGCATCGGCCAGGGTTTCCAGCGCGTTCTCTTCCAGCGCCAGATTGCCGAGAATCTCGGCGACCACCACGTCCACCTGGGGCGGGTCGAGGATGTCCGCGGAATGGGCCTGCCAGAAGTGCAGGCCCGGGATGGCATTGGCATCGGCCAGCCGGGCCGCGAGTTCGATGACCTCGCCCTGCTCGACGAGATGCACTTCGCGCGCGCCGAGCCGCTGCGCCATGAAGCCGAGTACGCCGGTACCGGCGCCGATGTCGGCCACCGTGCTCTGCCCCGGCGTGATGACCCGGCGCAGGGCCGCCTCGAAGGCGCGGGAGCGGACGGCGTCCGCGAGCATCTTCCTGTGGAATTCGATGAGCATGGGGCAGCTTTCGCGACGACTGTAGCACGCGTCCCCCGGAGCGGGCCCCGGGTCAGTGCCTGGTGGCCGCTCGCGGCAACGCGTAGGCGCGGATCAGGTCGCCCGGCTTCGGGTAGACGAATGCATGGCCGCCGGCGGCAACCACCACGTACTGCCGGCCATCGACCTCGTAGGTCATCGGCATCGAGAACGCGCCCGTGGGCAGCTGCGCGCTCCATAGTTCACGGCCGCTGCGCGCATCGAAGGCGCGGAAGCGGTCATCGCCGGTGGCACCGATGAAAACGAGCCCGCCGGCGGTGAGCAGCGGCCCGCCGAAGGTCGGCGTGCCCCAGTTCAGCGGCAGGGGCAGCGAGAACGGCGCGCCCGCCATGGGCGGTGGCAGGCTGTGGTCCCAGGTGCCGAGCGTGGTCTTCCAGAGGATCGAACCCTGCTCGAGGTCCACGCCGACCAGCTGGGCGTAGGGCGGTGCGGTGCAGAGCGATGCGGGCGGGGCGATCAGCGCCATCTGCCGGAGTGCGTAGGGCGTGCCGCGCAGCTCGACCGGCGCCCCCATCATGTTGTCGGCGATGCTGGCGCCTGCCGGCCGCGGCATCCCGCCCAGCGGGATCAGCTGCGCGTAATGGGCCATGCGCAGCACGTTGACCACCAGCAGCTTCGACACCGGGTCGATGGCCACGCCGCCCCAGTTCACGCCCCCGGCCGTCGAAGGCACGATGATCGAGCCCTCGAGTGATGGTGGGGTGAAGATCGGCCCGCGGCGCGCGCCCTTGAAATACTCCATGCAGCGGCTG
>WBZO01006988.1_pt1 | contig 10655 bp, 10 predicted proteins | sample 5204261 | NCBI WGS metagenome assembly WBZO01 (sample SAMN12412400, study PRJNA552823) | activated sludge metagenome | isolation source: activated sludge from anammox sidestream of wastewater treatment plant... | place: USA: North Carolina | collected 2017-09
GCCCGAGGTGTGCAGGACGCGCACTTTAATGACTTGATTCAGATTGAATCGTTTTTGAAGATAAGGAACGACAGATTCGTGCAGGAGATATTGCATTTCCTGTGGAACGCCGGGCAATGAGATGACCGCATTCCGTTCGTTTTCCACGATGAAAGCCGGCGCGGTGCCAACCGGATTGGGAATGGCCAACGCGCCGCGCGGAACGTACGCTTGTCTCTTTTGATTTTCGGATGGGGTGCGCCCGTAACGGCTGATGGTCGCCGTAACCTGCTCCCAAAGTTCCTCGCGAAACTCCGTTTCCACGCCCACCGCGCGCGCGACCGCCTCGCGCGTCGGGTCGTCCACCGTTGGGCCGAGGCCGCCGGTGGTAATGACGATCTCGGCGCGTTCCATGGAATTATAAATGGCAGAGGCGATGCGCTCCACGTTGTCCCCAATTGTGACCGTGCGGTATAAATCCACGCCCAGCCCGCGCAAAACCTGCGCGATGTGGCGCGTGTTGGTGTCCACGATCTCGCCGAGTAAAATTTCAGTTCCGATTGTGATGATTTCTGCAGAAGTCATAAACGGCTGTGAAGATAACGTTACGGATAGATCGGGGTGAAGTTTCCTTCTTGAATTTGGTAGATTTCGATATTGGGCGAGGCGCAGTCGCCGCTCGAGGAGCAAGTAAGTGTACCGCTTAATCCGTTGGCGTTGCGCACATTGGCGATGGAATTGCGTAAATCCCTGGGCTGGATAAGCAAACTGTCATCGCCGGACGAGGCGGGAATGGCTGAGGTCTCTATGGCGGTGAACAACATCAAAGCCGCATCGTAGGCTTGCAGGTGGTACGACGCAACAGGATCTTCGCCATAAGCCGCTTTATATTTGGCCGCAAATGCGGCGGATTCCGGAACCGGCGCCGGCCCCGAAAGATACATCCCATTCGAGGAGGCGAGAGTCTTTTGAGCGAAGTCTGTGCTTAGGAGGCCGTCCGAACTGATCAACGCGCTCGCGACTCCCTTTTTGATGGCCCCTTCCGTGATGGCGATACCGTCCACGGTGTAAACAGGATAATACCAAACATCGGTCTTTAGTTTTTCGACCCAGTTTAATTTAGCGGTGAGATCCTCTCCGCTTTCGAATTGTATGACGCCGAGACAAGATCCGCCGAGTTGCGTGAAGTTTTCACAGGCCGCGGCTTGTAATTCCAGGGAATAAGGCGTTCCGTCGTTAAAGGTCGTCATGGTGCGGGCGCCTAAAACGGTGAAAGCAAAATTGGCAACAGCCTTGCTCTGCGCTTTGTCGTTATAGATGGTGCGGAAGAATCCCCACTGGTGTTGGCCGAACTCCGTTAAGGAGGGGGCCGTGCTGGAGGGCGAAATGAGAATTTTTCCCGCGGCGCTCAGAATCTGCGCGGCCGGCACCGAGGCGCTGGAACAAGTGGCGCCGATCACACCGACGATTTGCGGGTCTGCCGCAATTTGCTCTGCCCCCTCACGACCGCCCTCCTCGCTACAGTGATCGTCCACTTTGACCAATTCGATTGGATGGCCGAACAATACCTTTTTCTCTGCCACAGCGATCTCCACCCCGCGCAGGGCATCCACCCCGTACGGGCTGTCGGGTCCGCTTAAGGTGAGCAGAACAGCGATCTTGATCGGCGCTTTGTTCGCGATGGTCACGCACCCCAGGGGATCCTGGCAGGTGTACTTCTGGGCAATGCACCCCGAGAGGAACAGAGCCAGAGCGAGGGAGAAATTGAGCAACACAGTAATTTTCTTCACAGCCGCCTCCGCGGGTAACTTGAAGTCAATTTTACTGTGGTTTGGGGGCGTTCTTTAAGTTGAAATGATAGTGTAAAGTCGGAAGGAACCCGCCTTCCGACTGGGAGAGACGGGTTCCTGGCGTGCTGTTTCGGAAAGTTTTACTTATTCGACGCCGAGGTAGGATTTCTGTACCATTTCGTTCTTGGTGAGCTTTTCCGCCGTATCGCTCAGAACGATTTCGCCGGTTTGAATCACATAACCGCGGTTGGCAATGGACAGGGCCATCAACGCGTTCTGTTCGACGAGCAGGATGGTTGTGCCTTCTTTATTGATGGATACGATGGTCTCGAAAATCAATTCGACCAGAATGGGGGCCAGTCCCATCGAAGGTTCGTCCAACAGTAGGATGCGCGGACGAGCCATCAGCGCACGCCCCATGGCCAGCATTTGTTGTTCGCCGCCTGAAAGGGTGCCGCCCTTTTGTGAAGTGCGCTCTTTGAGGCGCGGGAACAGGCTGAAGACTCGATCCAGATCGTCCTTAATCCCGGCCTTATCTTTGCGGGCGTAGGCTCCCATTTCCAGGTTTTCCATCACGCTCATGCGCGGGAAGATCAAACGGCCTTCGGGGCTTTGCGCGATCCCGCGTTCGGCGATCATGTGCGGGGGAAGTTTTTCGAGCGGTTCGCCCTCGAGCAGAATGGTTCCCGAACGCGGGCGTAGAATCCCCTGAATCGTTCTCAAGGTAGTGCTTTTACCGGCGCCGTTAGAGCCGATCAGAGTGACGATCTCGCCTTTGTCAACGTTTAGTGAGATGCCCCTCAAGGCATGGATATTGCCGTAATAGGTGTGTACGTCTTTTAATTCAAGCATGGGTATCTTGCCTCACTTCGTAACGGTGCCTTTACCGAGATATGCTTCGATCACGCGTTGATTCTTTTGCACTTCGGCCGGCGTGCCTTCTGCGATTTTCTCGCCGTAATCCAGCACGGAGACGCGGTCTGAAATGCCCATGACCACGCGCATGTGATGTTCGATCAACAGAATGGTCAGCCCCAATTCTTTGCGAAGTTGTTGGACGAAATTGGTCAGGCTGATGGTTTCGTTGGGGTTCATGCCCGCGGTCGGTTCATCCAGGAGCAGAAGTTTCGGTTCCGTGGCGAGCGCGCGGGCGATCTCGAGGCGGCGCTGTAAACCGTAAGGGAGATTCTTGGCGGTGACCTCTGCGTCCGTGCGTTGTAAGCCGACGAACTCCAGCATATCGAGGGCTTTGGCGCGCGCGTCGGCCTCTTCTTTCATCGTCCGCCGGTCACGCAAGATCTGCCCGATCAGATTCGAATGCAGGCGAACGTGTTCACCCACCAGCACATTCTCGATGGCGCTCATGTTGGCGAAGAGCCGAATGTTCTGAAACGTCCGTGCCACGCCCAACGCGGTGATCTGGAAAGGCTTTAGTTTGGTGATGTCGACGCCGTTGAAAGTCATTTCGCCGCTGGTGATGCGGTAGATACCGGTGATGCCGTTGAAGAATGTGGTCTTGCCGGCGCCGTTCGGGCCGATCAAGCCGGCGATCATTCCCGGCTCGAGCGTGAAATCCACATTGTTCACGGCGGTGAGGCCGCCGAACAGTTTGGTTACTTTACGGGCTTCGAAGAGATTCACGGGAATTTCTCCTATTTCGCGGCCGCGAGGTCCGCGGGGGATTCTTCGTCGCCGTGCAGTTCCATGCGGCGGCGCTCGCTGGGCAGTAGGCCTTCCGGTCTCACCGCCATCATGATGACGAGAACCAGGCCGAACAGCCCCCAACGATACAGCGTTGGATTCGCGTTTTGTGCGACGACCGATTGCAGGGTTGGGTTGGAGACGAGCGCAGGCAGAACCGTGTGGTTAAGTAAGCCGGAGAAGAAGTCTTTCAGTGCGGGTAACAGCAAGCGATCCGAAAGGTTGATGACCAGACCGCCGACGATCACGCCGTAGACGTTTCCCATGCCGCCGAGAATCACGATGCAGAGGATGATGATCGACGCGCTGAACTCAAATACACTTGGGAAAATGCCTGCAATGTAGGAGGCATAGAACGTGCCCGCGAATCCGGAGAAGGTGGCGCCCATGGCGAAGGCCAAAAGTTTTGTGCGCACCGGGTCGATGCCCATCTGCGCCGCGGCCAATTCATCTTCCCGGATAGCCATCCAAGCGCGGCCCAGTCTGCTTTCGCGGAGGCGGTTGATCAGGAAGATCGAAAGCAAAATGATGGCGATGATCAGGAAGTACCACGGAACTGAATTGGAGGAGGTAAATTCGCCGATAAAGGGTAATATGGGCCGGTCAATTGGGTTGATGCCTTTTTCACCCGCGGTTAAGTCCAGATGACTGGTAATCACGATACAGGCGACAGAGGGGGTGACTCCAAATAGGCGCTGAATGCCCGGAATGATCCAGCAGGTGAGCGGTTCATTGATGGTGACATCGATGAGATTGCGAAATAATACCGGGACGATCTCACCGAAGCCCAAAGTCACGATGGCGAGGTAGTCGCCTCGCAGGGGCAGGGTGGGTGCGCCCAAGAGCAGACCGAAGATGGCCGCGATTGCCGCCGCGATAGGAATCACCAGCCAGAAGTTCAGGATGATGCGGTTTTGAATATACAATACCGAGCCGGTGGAAGATAGGATGGCGGTCGTATACGCGCCGATTGCGAAGAATGCCGCGTATCCCAGGTCGAGCAAGCCGGCGTACCCTACTACGATGTTCAAGCCCATGCCCAGGATGACGAAGATCAGCGAAAAGATGATTTGGGCCATCCAACGCAGGCCCGTGAAGTTATCCACGAATGGGAAGGAAATAACGATAACGGTCAGGAGAATGAGCTTGCCCGTTCGTTCGGCTTGATCGGGAAGGGCCGAAATCCAGACGGTCACGGCCGCAAATAAGATGCCGCCGAAAAAGCCGATCAGATTCGCCGGTATCGCGACCTCGGGAAAAGCCGGTAAATCCCCGATGAGCGGATTGATCAGGTAGTTTTGAATCAGACTCAAGACGAGCAGAATCGCCGCCGCGAGGACGATGGCCGGCAACGCTTTCTTTACAGAATCCATCGGAGGCCGATTTTTATGCAATTGATTACCGATGGAAAGCCCGAGGCCTGTTCCCATCAGGACGCCGAGCACTGCCACGGACCATCCCCCGAAGAGGAAGGTCAATACTCCGCCGACCACGCCGAAGGTGACGCTATTCTTTGTCTTTGGCTTCATGGTGCACCTCTTTACGCCTTCTCGCCGACTTGTTCACCGAGCAAACCGGTGGGGCGCAAAACCAGAATGAGAACGAGGATGGCAAAGATCCAGGCTTCCGTCCAACGGGCGTTCAAATAGCCGTCGCTGAAGGATGCCAGCAGGCCGATCATGAATCCCCCCAACATGGCCCCCGCAATATTTCCGATGCCGCCTAATACCGCGGCCGTGAAGGCGTAAAGGCCCGCGCGGAAGCCCATGAACCACCAGGCGGTGTTGTTGTATAAACCGGCCATCAAACCGGCGGCGCCAGCCAGCCCGCCGCCGATCAGGAACGTGGCGGTGATCACTTTGTCAATGTCGATGCCGAGCATCTTGGCCGCGTCCCGGTTTTGCGCGGTCGCGCGCATGGCCTTGCCAAGTTTTGTGCGCTGGATGAAGAACCGCAGGCCGATCATCAGAATGGAGGCCAGCACGATCACCAACAAATCTTTGATCGTGAAGCGGAGTGCGATACCGGTACCTGCTAATAGATTGACATCCCTGCCCAGGCTTTCGAAGATCACCCCAAGCATATCCGGAAAGACTTTTTGAGAAGCCCCGCCTGTCGTTCCAAAAGAGGGAACCAGCCAGGTTTGCGCGGCCCAGATCAGGCCGATATTCTCAACAACGAACGACATGCCGATGGCGGAGATCAGAGGCGCGAGGCGCGGGGCGTTGCGCAATCTGCGGTAAGCCAGCCGTTCGATGCCTGCATTTAACAACGCGCAGACAATGACGGCAACGATAAGCGCAAGCCCGATCCCAAGGATGATCTGCATCGGGTCTTTGGATTTAAGCGTGCCCGTCAGGGATAATACGGTCAGCGAGGTGAAGACCCCAAACATATACACGTCGCCGTGCGCGAAATTAATCAATTCGATAATACCGTATACCATGGTGTAACCTAACGCGATGACCGCCCAAATCGCGCCGTTCGATATACCGATGATTAGAAACTGGACCAGCTGAAGCGGGTTGCTTTTTATGTTTGCGGCAATGGCAGGCACGTCCAGACCTGCAATCGGTCCAAGAAGAAAAATAATGTAGAGCGCGAGGACACCAAGCCCAATGTTTCTCAGCGTAATGACGATCTTTTTTGTGCTCATGCTCCTCCAAAAGAATTACTGGCTCGAGGTTCAAATTCAAAAAGAGGGGCGGCGCAACCACGCCGCCCCATAGACAACCAAACGAGATTTACTTGAAGGTGCCGACCGGAGCGTAGGCGCCGTTTTGAACTTGATAGATCGTCATGTCGGTGATGGACGTATCGCCATTCTGATCGAACGACCAGGTTCCGAGCACGCCATTGAAGTCCTTGATGGCGAAGACAGCCTTGTTGACGGTCGCGCGGTCGGTCGGGTTGCCGCCCGAAGCGCAAACGTTTTCGAGCGCCTGCATCAGAACGTTCATGGCCTCGTATCCGTACACCGCGTACGGTTCGGTCAGCTTGCCATATTTGGCCTCGTAATCGGTCAGGAACTTCTGACCGGAAGGACCGAGCTTGCTGAGAGGCAGGCCGCCCACGGAAGCGTAAACGCCCTCGGCTACATCCGCACCCGCGCCATCAATGAAAGCTTGGGTCTGAACGCCATCCGGGCCCATGTACTTGACCTTGGTGTTGTCGCCCATGATCGCGACTTTGTCTTTCAGCAGTTGGGAAGCGTTGTTGTCCACCACCATGCCCACGAAAATGCCGTCGGGGGGATTGCCGTTATTGCTGGTGGAAATCTTGGTCATCAGCGCCTTGTAATCCGCGGCCTTCGGATCAATGCCTTCGTGACCGACCACGGTCATACCGATTTCCTTGGCGGTCGATTCGAACACATCTGCAACACCCTTGCCGTACAGTTCCTGATCGTCGAGAATGTAAACGGAGTTGACGCCGAGTTGTGAGTGCATGAAGTTGGCATCCACTTTGCCTTGAACGTCATCGGCGGTTACAACGCGGGTGTAGTTACGGACGCCGGTCGGGTAGAACTTGTCCGGCTCGCCAGCCGCAACATCCGCGCCGGTGGTCTTGGTCAGTCCGGGATAGGTATTGGCCGGGGAAATCATAACCAGCGGGCCGGCCTGATTCAAGATCGGGATGGACAAAGCCGCAGCGCCTGAGTTAAATGTGCCAAGATAGGCGATGATCGATTTGTCCGCGGCAGCCTTGTTTGCATTTTCGGTTTCGACGGCCGGATCCCACTTGCCGAGCGCGGCCGAGGCATCATCCCACGGCTCATAAGAGATCTTATACTTGCCGTTGCAAACGGTACCATTGGACTGCGCGAGACGCAATTGCATGGCATTGACGATGCTCTGGGACTGGGTAAGCGAGGCGCCGGTCATCGGCAGGCTGGAGACGACCTTGAGAGTCGTTCCGCCGCCGCCACCGCCACAGGCGGCAAGAAGCATGCTGGCAACAACTAATACTGAGAATAGAGCGAACGAACGTTTAGACATTTCTTGCTCCTCCGAATTTTGTTGGTGAAACCTCAACCCGTGAACGGGTATGGCGCAACGCAGCCGACCATGCTGGCGGTGTCGAAACCACCTCCTTTTGGCGAATTTGAAAACAATCTTCCAAATTACACAAAAGCCGGAGAAACGCCTTGGCGGTGCAATTTCTCTCGGCTTTTCGGATCCCTATATAAGAGGTTCAACTGCTAATCATTAATGTTAAATTAACAATTAAAAACGGTCAAGAGGTCTTATTCGGAATCGTCCTATTTCTTGACCGGGCTCGGTTGGTATAGAAGTTGTCCGCGCACGCGCAAATCTGTATTGCGGATCTTCATGGCGAGATCCGCGGCCAGATTGTGCATCAAGCGGAATCCAAGTTGAGGATAGGTTTCGCAGAGCATCATCAGCTTATCGCGCGGGATGACCAACAGCCGCGTGTCCTTTTGGGCCGCGCGCGCCGAGGCGGAGCGCAGGCCTTCATCCACCAGAGCGATTTCTCCGAAGGATTGACCGCGGCGCAATTTGGCGATGGGTGAATCATTCCCGCCAGCGATCCAGGAACTGATCGAAATATCCACTTCCCCCTGCACGATGATGTAAAGTTCATGGCCGTCGCTATTTTCGGGAAAGATCTCATCCCCGGCGTTGTAAACCACCTCTTTGCACAAATTTGCAACCAGTTCCAATTGTGCGGAAGTGAACTGAAAAAATATATCGCTTTGTTTCAGGTAGTTTACGTAGGATGCCATGAGTGCGTAAAGTTTAGCATAATCAGAATTGGAATGCAACCACTTTTTTAACTCAGGGAAATGTGCGATTTAGCCAGTCGAGCGGGTTGACTTGAACGCCGCCCACCCACATTTCAAAGTGAAGATGCGGCCCCGTAACGTGACCGGTCGCGCCGATGTGACCGATTAACTGCCCCGCTTGCACCTGCTGCCCCAAGCTGACGTAAATCCCACCGTCGAGTTGATGGGCATAAATTGTGTAGACTCCCCAACCGTCGTCGATGATGGTGACGTTTCCGCGCGCGTTGAGTCTGCCTGTATAAACCACTTTGCCGGATGCGGCGGCATAAATATCGAAGGGATGCTCCTCGGAACAGACGCCGTAATCTACACCGGCATGGAAGTAATGGTACATGTTCCCATTGAAGGGAAGGTCGCGCGGCGTACCGAACCAATCTTTGATGCAATACGGCGAACCAACCGGTAAAACAAAACCGTCCTGCCAGTATTTTGTCGGTGTGACCGGCGCGGCGATGGATGCGATTTGGCTGTTCTCCGTCTCCATCAGCGAGGGGTCTTCGGGAGGCACCAGGATCGCCGATTGAGGCTGGTCGCCCGCGCCGATCAGGACCATCTGTTCGAAGGATTGTTTTGTGCCGTCGGGCAGTGTTGCGTCCAGCCGGAAAGGGTAGACTCCCGGATCGAGCATGACGTAGACGCCTTGTAAAGCGACCATCTGCCCGTCGTCCGTGGGAAAGAAATTCAACGGTTTATCTACCAAAACGCCGCTTACCGTCGCGTCATGATCGGCAGGCTTCACCACGATTTCCGCTGTGCCTCCTTGCTTCAAGGGCAGTGTGGTGATCTCGGCGCTTAGAAACGCGGAGGGCAAGCCCGCGGGGGTTTGACCGGAATCCGTTCCGGGCACGTACAACGCGTCGCCGGGCAGACCATCCCAGGTTCCCGCGAGACCGTTTAGTTCGGTCAACGTCCAGGGATCGGTATCCTGTTCCACCGCCAATTCCAATAGCGATTGCCCTTTGGCGGGCGCGGCGCGCGCGATTAATTTAGATGAGTCCTGCGGCGCGGGGACGATCATAGTCGCGCCCACGTATAACTCGCTTGGACTGACCAACCGGTTTAATCTTTCGAGTAGCTCCGGCGAAGTTTGAGTCTGGCGAACAAAGCCTCGGAATGTGTCGCCCAGATTAACCACCTCGGTTTGAAGTACGCCGTTTACGCCCTCGATTCCGGGAATGGTCAGCTCTTGCCCAACTGCGAGCAAATTCGGATCGGTGATATTGTTGGCTTGCATCAGCGCGTTGAGATCCACGTTGAAACGCGCCGCAATCGAGGAGAGCGTATCGCCCGATTGAACAATGTAAACAGGACCGTTGGTATCTTGTGCGGTGGCTGGATGCGCGTGAACGATCAATAGTAGCAACAAAAGCAGGGCGGCAAAAAGTTTGTTACGCATTTTTGAATTCGACTCGATCTCCGATTTGGTAGTCCTCCCGGCGGTCGGGATGGATTTCGAGAATATAGCGCGCAGGCCGCTTCGGCACATAAGCCGGCTTCCAGGATTTCGCAATGACTTTATCGGCGATGGTCATGGAAGAATCGATCCAATAAACCGCGAGATCGAATGGGACGAAAAACATGTGAATGGACGAGTCGAGGCGCGAGTCGCGACCCTCGACCAGAAGTAATCCCTCGCCGTGCCCCAGACTTGAGCGGAACATCAATCCCCGCAGGCGCGAGAGGAACGACTCGCAATATTCCACCTTGGCGGGAGTGTCAAGCGGCCGGCTTAAGTTATTTACAAAAATGAATGATGGCATGTGATAAAAAAAAGACGGTCTGTTGAGACCGTCCTGCCGGGTCAGGCGAGGTTTTCGATGCCCAACACTTTTTCCACGCTATGGAGCAGTTCCTGCGGGCTGAACGGTTTGGTGATGTAATCGTCGACCTTTGCGATGTGCACGCCCAGCACGCGGTCTATGTTTTGGGCTTTGGCAGTGACTACGATCACCGGGATGCCGCGCGTTTTTTCGTCGGCTTTCATTTGCTGGTATACTTCCCAGCCATCCATGTCCGGCATCATTAAATCCAGCAGAACCAGGTCGGGCAGTTCCTCGCGGATCATCCTCAGCCCTTCGGTTCCACCGGTCGCCCCTTTTACCTCGAAGCCGCGCCGCGCAAGAATGAGTCGAATCAGGTCAATCATTTCTTGTTCGTCTTCCACGCATAGAATCCGTTTGACCGATTTATCACTCATGCGATTACCTTTTCTGGCGGAAAGTTTACCATAAAACGAAACCGGGTATGAAGATTATAACTTGGAATGTGAACGGATTGCGCGCGGTGTTGGGTAGAGGCTCCATGGATGCCGTCTGCTCTCACCATCCCGATATCTTGTGCCTGCAAGAGATCAAAGCCCGGCCCGAACAATTGGGCGC
>WBZO01006989.1_pt1 | contig 10655 bp, 9 predicted proteins | sample 5204261 | NCBI WGS metagenome assembly WBZO01 (sample SAMN12412400, study PRJNA552823) | activated sludge metagenome | isolation source: activated sludge from anammox sidestream of wastewater treatment plant... | place: USA: North Carolina | collected 2017-09
CACCGAGCACAGCCCGCCGTGCGCCGCGTAGTTCGGCGTGCCGAACTGGCGCGCGAACAGGCCGGTGAGCGCCTGCATCTGGTCGCGGCCGGTGAACAGCGCGAACTTCTTCGGGTCGGTCGCGCGGATCGTGCGCAGCCGCTGCTCGAGCAGCGCCAGCGCCTCGTCCCACTCGATCGGCTCGAACTCGCCGGCGCCGCGCACGCTGCCGGCGCGGCGCCGCAGCGGCCGGGTCAGCCGCGCCGGCGAGTACTGCTTCATGATCCCCGCCGCGCCCTTCGCGCAGATCACGCCGCGGTTCAGCGGGTGCTCGGGGTTGCCCTCGATCCAGCGCACTTCACCGCCGCGCAGGTGCACGCGGATGCCGCAGCGGCACGCGCACATGTAGCAGGTGGTCTCGCGCAGCTCGGTCGCCGCAGTCGGCAGCGGCGGGGCGATCGGGTCGTGCAGCGGGGGCGACGGCATCGGGGGTTCGCGAAGTGGGTCGGCCCGCGCTCGAAGCCGTCGAGGCCGCGTGCGATCTTAGGTGCTGCGCACCGGGCAGCGTCCATTCCCATCAAGGGCAGGCTTGGTATAACCCTTCCGGGGGATGGGTCGCGATCGCCCGCCGCCGCGGCCGAACCGGTGCAATCCCGCTGGCGCGCGGCGCCCGAAAACGGTCCAATCCCCGGTGGACCGCAGGCCCGGCAGCGAAGGAGCGCCGCACCGATGATCCCCCCGTCAGCACCCGTGGCCGCGCGCCGGCCGAGCACGTCGGCCGCGGCGTCGAAGCTCGCCGCGCCCGCTCCGGCACCAGCCCCGGCGCCTGCCTCGGCGCCGGCCGATGCGTCGGCGCAGCCGTCGCTGCTGGCGGCGATCACCGCCGACGTCGCCGGCGGCGCCGACCTGGGCGCGCTGCTGCAGCGCTTCCTCGAGCCGATCGTGCACCTGGCCGGCGCGCAGGCCGGCGCGGTGCGGGTGCTGTCGACCGACGGCCAGCGGCTGGAGCTGGTCGGCACGCTGAACCTGCCGGCGCTGTTCCTAGGCGCCGAGCAGACGGTCGACCGCCACTGCGGCCACTGCGGCAGCGCTGCCGACGGCCAGGCGCTGGTCTGGGCGAGCGAGCCGCACGAGTGCGTGCGCCGCAGCGGCGTGGACTTCCTCGGCGGCGACTGCCGCCACCTGCTCGCGGTGCCGCTGCGCCACCGCGGCCGGGTGCACGGCCTGTACAACCTGTTCTTCACGAGCGCCGAGCGGCCGCCGGCGGCGGTGCAGGCGCTGCTGCAGTCGATCGGCGACCTGCTCGGCCTGGCGCTGAACAACGCGCGGCTCGAGGCCGAGCAGGTGCGCACCCGGCTGGCCGCGCAGCGCCAGCAGATGGCCGCCGAGGTGCACGACTCGCTCGCGCAGTCGCTTGCGTTCGTGAAGATGCGGCTGGCGGTGCTGGAAGACGCGCTGCAGACCGCCGAGCTGGAGCGCGCGCGCGGCTACTGCCGCGAGCTGCGCGAGGCCGCCACCCAGGCGCACGCGAGCCTGCGCGGGATCCTCACGCAGCTGCGCGCGCCGGTGGGCGCGCAGGGGCTGGAGCAGGCGCTGCAGCGCTGCGTCGAGCACTTCCGCCGGCACACCGGCGGTGTGCTCGACTACCGCAACGAGCTGCCCGGGCTGCGTCTGGCGCCCGAGCGCGAGACCGAGGTCTTCCACGTGGTGCAGGAGGCGCTGGCCAACGTCGCCCGCCACGCCGGCGCCGACCACGCGTGGCTGCAGGTCGCGGCCACCGCCGCCGACGAGGTGCAGGTCACCGTCGACGACGACGGCATCGGCCCGGCCGGTGCCGGCCGGGTCGGCAACGCGCACTACGGGCTGGAGATCATGCGCGAGCGCGCGCGGCGGCTGGGCGGCCGGCTCGCGCTGCAGCCGCGCGCCGGCGGCGGCACGCGCGTGCAGCTGAGCTTCCCGCTGGCGGTGGAGCCGCGCCGATGAACGCGCCGCGCGTCGTGCTGATCGACGACCACGCGCTGTGCCGCAACGGCCTGGCCGACCTGCTGCGCACGCGCGGCGGCATGCAGGTGCTGGCCGCGGTCTCCGACCCCGAGGAGCTGCTGGCGGCGGTCCGCACCCACCGGCCCGACCTGGCGGTGCTCGACCTGCGGCTGCCGAACACCGACGGGCTCGCGCTGCTGCGGCGGATGCGCGCCGAGGACCTGGACACGCCGGCGGTGATCCTGACGATGAGCGACAGCGACGCCGACCTGTCGGCCGCGCTGCGCGCCGGCGTGCGCGGCTACCTGCTCAAGGACATGGAGCCCGAGGACATCGTGCGCGGGATCGCGCAGGCGGCGCGCGGCGAGCTGACCGTGGCCGCGGCGATGATCGCCAAGCTCGGCCAGCTGCTGGACAGCGGCGGCAAGGCCGGCGCGCGCCAGGGCGCGCTCGCGTCGCTGACCGAGCGCGAGCGCCAGATCCTCGACCATCTCGCGCGCGGCGAGAGCAACAAGGCGATCGCGCGCGCGCTCGACATCAGCCACGACACCGTCAAGCTGCACGTGCGCCACATCCTGAGCAAGCTGAACCTGAACTCGCGCGTCGAGGCCGCGGTCTTCATGGTCGAGGCGCGCGCGACCGAGCCGCGCTGAGCGCCGGGCCGCGCGGCTGCGCGGCGCCCGAGCTTCAGGCAGCGCAGGCGGCCAGGTCGGCGTCGACGCGGTGGCCGTCGGCGCCGCCGCCCAGCGCCGCGTGCAGCCGCACGACCTCGCCGACGATCACCAGGCTCGGCGACTCGAGCCCGACGGCGCGCTGCGCCAGCGTCGCCAGCGTCGCGCAGCGCAGCTGCTGCCGCGGCAGCGTCGCCTGCGACACCACGGCGGCCGGCCAGTCGGGCGGCAGCCCGTGCGCGACCAGCTGCGCGCAGATGCGCTCGAGCCCGGCCAGGCCCATGTAGATCACCACCGTCTGGCGCGGGCGTGCCAGCGTCGCCCAGTCGAGCTCGCAGCTGCCGTCCTGGCGCTGGCCGGTGACAAAGATGCAGGCCTGCGCGAAGTCGCGGTGGGTCAGCGGGATGCCGGCACAGGCGGCGGCGCCGCAGGCGGCGGTGACCCCGGGCACCACCGTCACCGGCACCCCGGCCGCGGCCAGCGCCTGCAGCTCCTCGCCGACGCGGCCGAACACGCCCGGGTCGCCGCCCTTGAGCCGCACCACCTCGCGCCCTGCGCGCGCCAGCCGCACCAGCAGCGCGTTGATCCGCGGCTGCGGCAGGCTGTGCCGCGCGCGCTGCTTGCCCACGTACACGCGCAGCGCCTGGGCGCCGACCAGCGCGAGCACGTCGGCACCGACCAGGTGGTCGTAGACGACCGCATCGGCGCGCGCCAGCAGCCGCGCCGCGCGCAGCGTCAGCAGCTCGGCGTCGCCCGGCCCGGCGCCGACCAGGTGGACGGTGCCGCAGCGCGCGGCGGCGGCGGCGCGCAGCGCCGGCAGCTCGGTGAAGGCGTTCATCGGCGGCGGCTCCGCTGGCTGGTCGCTGGTGGGTTCAAGGGGTTCATGCGAAGTTGCCAGCGGCACAAAGCGGTCAACTGCCGGAAGTAGGCTCAGTGCTCGCCCTTGGTCCGCAGCAGCCCGGCGAGCCGGTTGCCCTGCTTCTGCGGCCCGCCCGCCGGGAACATCCGGTGCAGCGCGTGGTTGCTGCCCGCCTCCGGGCCCCAGACCGCGCTGAAGTGCCGGATCATCACCCGCACCTGCGCCTGCACGCCGCGGCTGTGGAAGTGCTCGCGCAGGAAACGGATCAGCTCCCAGTGCCGCGGCGTCAGCTCCAGCCCTTCGGCGCGCGCCTGCGCGCGCGCGAACTCCTCGGACCAGTCGTCCAGGTTCAGCAGGTAGCCCTCGCTGTCGGTCGCGATCTCGCGGTCGCCCACGCGCAGCAGGCGCGGCGGATGGCTGCGAACGGGGTGGTTCATGCGCTCAGTTCCTTGCTCGGGACGGCCGCCGGCCGCTGGCGCTCGCCGGCGCGCACGCCGGCGGCGAAGCGGACGAAGCGCTGCGCCCAGCCGCTGCCGCCGGCGTCGCGCAGGTGGGTGTAGCTGGCCAGCAGGTTGTGCACGACCAGGCCGTCGTTGACGCCATCGATGCCGTGGCCACGCTGCACCCGCCACGCGAAGCGCGCGCCCGGATCCAGCCCCTCGAGCCGCGAGTGGTGGAACTCGTGGCCGCGCAGCTCGCGCTCGCTGCCGCCGGGCCAGGGCATCGCCGCAGTCTCGCGCAGGTGCACGTAGCCGCGGCCGACCGCGCGCGGTTGCATCACCGCGTCGCCGGGGATCGCGCCGACCATCGCCGCGCGCCGGCCCTGCCAGTGGATCGAGCGCGCCAGGTACATCAGCCCGCCGCACTCGGCGTAGGTCGGCAGCCCGCCTTCGATCGCGCTGCGGATCGCCGCGCGCATCGGCGCGTTGGCCTCGAGCGCGTCGACGCAGCGCTCGGGGAAACCGCCGCCGATGAACAGCGCGTCGGCCGCGGGCAGCTGCGCGTCGTGCAGCGTGTCGAAGAAGACCAGCTCGGCGCCGGCGCGGCGCAGCGCGTCCAGGTCGTCGGGGTAGTAGAAGCCGAACGCGCGGTCGCGCGCGATCGCCAGCCGCAGGCCGCCGCCGCGCGGCGTGCGCCGCGGCGGCGCGAGCGCCAGCGGCGGCGCCGCGGCCGCCAGCGCGCGCACGCGCGCGAGCTCGACCTGCGCACCGACGATGCGGCCGATCGCGGCGACCCGGGCGCGTGCGTCGTCGACCTCGGTGCAGGGCACCAGCCCGAGGTGACGCTCGACCAGCGCGAGCCGCGGGTCCTCGGCGACCGCGCCGAGCACCGGCAGGTCGGTGTAGCGCTCGATCACCGCGCGCAGCCGCGCCTCGTGCCGGCTGCCGCCGACGCGGTTGAGCACGACGCCGGCAATCTGCAGCGCGCGGTCGAAGGCCTGGTAGCCCAGCAGCAGCGGCGCGACGCCGCGGGTGCTGCCGCGCACGTCGAGCACCAGCAGCACCGGCAGCTGCAGCTGGCGCGCGAGCGCCGCGTTGCAGTCGCGGCCGTCGAGCGACATGCCGTCGAACAGGCCGAGGTTGCCTTCGACCAGCGCCAGCTCGGCGCCGTGTGCGCCGTCGGCGAAGCAGCGGCGCAGCTGCGCCGGCGTCATCAGGTACGGATCGAGGTTGCGGCAGCTGCGGCCGGTGGCCAGCGCGAGCCACATCGGGTCGATGTAGTCGGGCCCCTTCTTGAACGGCGCAACCACCGCCCCGCCCTGCGCCAGCGCCGCGGCCAGGCCCAGGCTCAGCGTGGTCTTGCCCGACGAGCGGTGGGTCGCGGCGATCAGCAGCCGGTCCATCTCAGCTCATCCACTGCGCGATGCGCGAGACCGCTGAGACGTGAAGCGTCACGCCGCTGGTGGGCGCTGCCGGGGCTGCGTTGCCGTTCGGGCCGGCTGCCGCCGTTCGCAGCGTTTCGGGGCCGTTGAGGCAAAGCCGACGAGGGGGTAGCCAGCTGCGTTCAGCCAAATTCTTATTCACTCCGCTGGCCACCCCCTCGCCGGCTTTGCCGGCACCACTGGCGCGCTTCTTCAGCGAAGACCGCTTGCTTCGAAGCGCGCAGGAACAGGGGCGTTGGCCCAGCACCGTCCGGGCCGCCGACGGGGTGGCCGACGGAGTGAATAAGAATTTGGCTGAACGGAGTCGGCCACCCCGTCGGCGGCCCCGCGCGCCACGAGAACGCGCACGGAAGGCTGATCCAGCTGCAGCGAAACACCGTCTCGAGCAGCCCGATTCCGACCGAGCGCATGGCCTCATCTCAATGCACCCCCACCGCATCGTCCGCCGGCTCGAAGTCGAGCAGGTGCGCGCCGACCACGGTGATCAGGCAGGCCGCGCCGACGCCGCCGACGCCCAGCAACCACTCCGGCCAGGCCGGCACGTAGTGCGCGATCCGGCCGTCGCCGAAGCTGCTGCTCGCGGCCCAGCCGGGGAACAGCTCGAGCGGGAACGCCTGGCCGCCGACCAGGAACGCGAACAACCACGCGAACGCGCCGGCGACCACCGCGATCGCCGCGAGCAGCGCCACCCGCGGCTCGCCCGACCGCGGACCGAAGGCCAGCGCCAGCGGCAGCACCGACCCGGCGAGCACGTAGCCGCCCCAGAACAGCAGCGTGAGCATGCCGCCGTCGCGCAGCAGGAAGGCCTGCAGCGCCTGCTGCTGCGCGAAGTAGCCCTTGCTCAGGTGCAGCACCGCGACCAGGAACAGCGACGCCGCGACGAACAGGCCCAGCAGCCGGGTCAGCCGCTGGCGGATCGCCGGCGGCGTCGCGCGGCCGCCGGCGGCCTCCAGCGCCGCCTGCGCGATCAGGAACACCGCCAGGCCCCAGCCGAAGGACAGCACCACGAACAGCGGCCCGAGCAGCGCCGAGCCGAAGGCCTGGCGTGCGACCAGGAACGCGAAGATCGAGCCGGTGCCGGTGGTCAGCACGATCCGCCAGACCAGCACCGCGATCCCGACCGGCCGCGACCAGCGCCCGCCTGCGGGCGCGAACAGCGTCCACAGGTAGACCGCGACCACCGCCGCCAGCCCCGTGTACAGGAACACGTTCCACGCGAACATCGAGCGGAAGTTGTAGTTGGTCGCGGCGACCAGCACCCGGTCGGGGCGGCCCAGGTCCAGCACCAGCACCAGCAGCCCGCCGGCGAGCAGCGCCAGCGACAGCAGGCCGGCGAGCCGCGCGCGCGCCTTGTACGGCGCGTGGCCGAAGACCGAGCCGACCGACGCGACGTTGAGCACGCCCGATGCGGCGACGATCATGAAGATCGCGAACACGTGCGGCAGGCCCCACACCACCTGGTTGTCCATGCCGGTGACGACGTGGCCGTGCTCGTCCAGGTAGTGCGCGGCCAGCAGCCCGGCGCCGGTGAGCGCGGCACCGAGTGCGGCGAGCAGCCAGAAACCGCGGGTGCCGCTGCGCGCGTCCATCGGCTCACAACCCCTGGTAGCGCACCGCCGGGTGCAGCTGCAGGTCGGCGCGCAGCGCGCTGCCGCCGAGCTCGCGCAGCCGCTGCGCGATCTCGCTGCTGCGGTCGTTCAGGTCGCCGAACACAATCGCGCGGTGGCCCGCCTGCGCGCAGGCCTCGGCGCAGGCGCTCAGGTACTGGCCGCGGTCGATCCGGTGCACGCACAGCGTGCAGCCCTCGACGCAGCCCTGGCCGCGCGGCACCTCGGGCCGCTGGTTCTGAAGCGGCGCGTGCACGAACGAGCGCGCCTTGTACGGGCAGGCGAGCATGCAGTAGCGGCAGCCGATGCAGCGGTGGCGGTCGACCAGCACGATGCCGTCGACCCGCTTGAACGACGCTCCGGTCGGGCAGACGTCGACGCACGGCGGCTCGGCGCAGTGCTGGCACATCACCGGCAGCTGCGCGCGGCGCCCGGTGTCGGCCTGCTCGAGCTGCACGATCCGCAGCCACTGCGCCGAGGTCGGCGTGGGCACCGGGTCGAGGCCGTTCTCGGCGTTGCAGGCGCGCACGCAGGCGTCGCAGCCGGCGACGCAGCGGTTCAGGTCGATCAGCATCCCCCAGCGCGCGGCCGGGTTCGCGCCGGACGCGGCGCTCGCACCCGCACCCGCACCCTCACCGGCGCTCGCACCCGCACCCTCACCGGCACTCGCGCCCGCATCCGCGCCCGCACTGGCGCGCGCGAGCTCGACCAGGTGCACGCCGGGCGCGAGCAGCACGCCGCCCAGCGTCGCCGCGGCCGCGCCGAGGAAGCGGCGCCGGCTCACCGCTGCCCCTTCGCCAGCGCCAGCGGCGCGGCCTTCGGGTTGTGGCACTCGAAGCAGTCGATGCGCACCGCCGCATACGCGTGGCAGCCGACGCAGAAGTCGGTAGGCGCGGCGGCGACGCTGCCGGTCGCGGCGCTCGCGTGGCAGTCGATGCAGCCCTGCAGCCGGTACTTCGAGCCGCGCTCACCGGCGTGCACGGTCAGGTCGCGCTGGTGGCGCAGCAGCTGCATGTGCAGCCGGCGCATCAGCTCGGGCGGCTCGACGCAGCGGCTGCCGGTACGCGCCGGCGCCAGCACCGGCAGCGGCGTGCGCGCGGCCTGGGCCGCCGCCGGCTGCGGCAGCGCGGCCGCGACCAGCGCCGCGCCGGCGAGCATCGCCGCGGCCACCCCGGCGGCGACCGCGGCCCGGCGGGCGCGCGTCGCGCTGCGGCGGCGCTGGTCGCCGGCGGCAGCGGCCCGCCCGCCCTCGCCGGCGGTGGCCCGAAGCGAGCGCAGGCCGGTCATCGCTACTCGCCGAGCCCCATCTGGATGTAGCCGGTCGGGCACACGTCCTTGCACACGTGGCAGCCGATGCAGCGGGTGTAGTCGGTGTCGACGTAGCGGCCGGTGGTCGCCTGCGCCTTGCGCACCTTGAACACCGCTGTCTGCGGGCAGTAGATCACGCAGTTGTCGCACTCGAAGCACAGGCCGCAGCTCATGCAGCGCTTGGCCTCGGCCTGCGCCTGCGCGTCCAGCAGCGGCTGCATCCGCTCCTCGAAGTTGGCCAGCGCCTGCGTCGCGTCGAGCCGGACCACCTCGCGGCGGTTGCGCGCGACGTACGGGAAGTGGCCGAGGAACAGCTCCTCGTGCGGGATCACGTAGCGGCCCGAGCGGTTCTCGTAGTTGTGCACCGAGCCCGGCGACACGTCGCTGCCGCGCAGCGGCTCGGTGATCGGCGGCACCGGCTGGCCCTTCTCGGCGAGCTTGCGCAGCAGGTCGAAGGCGTGGACGTCGACCTTCGGCCGCTTGTCCGGCGCCTCGCCCTGCAGGAAGCGGTCGATGCCCTCGGCGGCGATCGCGCCGTGGCCGATCGCGGTGGTCAGCAGGTGCGGCCGGATCACGTCGCCGCCGACGAACAGGCCCGGCCGGCCGGCGACCTGGTAGTTGCGGTCGGCGGCGATCGCGCCCTTGCCGTTGTCCAGCGCCTCGAGCCCGCTGAAGTCGACCGCCTGGCCGATCGCCGACACGATCAGGTCGGCTTCGATCTCCTCCTCGGTGCCGGGCAGCAGCTTCAGCTCGAGCTTGCCGCCGGCCAGCTTCGCTTCGCACTTCGCGACGCGCAGCGCGGTTGCGCGGCCGTCGGCGCCACGCACCACCGCGACCGGCGCCCAGCCGCCGCGGATCGCGATGCCCTCGGCCAGCGCGTGCTCGACCTCGTGGCGGCTCGCCTGCATCCGGTCGATCGCGAACACCGAGGTCAGCGTGACCTCGGCGCCGCGGCGGCGCGACACCGACGCGGCGGCGTGCGCGGCGAAGCCGGCGATCGCCTGCTCGGGCCGCTCGGACGCGTGCACCTGGTCGACGTGGCCGAGCCGGCGCGCGACGCTGGCGACGTCGATCGAGGTGTCGCCGCCGCCGACCACCACCACCCGCCGGCCGACGTGCTGCAGCCGGCCGTCGTTGAAGGCCTTCAGGAACGCGAGCGCGGTGACCACGTTGGGCGCGTCGCCGCCCTCGACCGGCAGCGGCCGGCCGCTCTGCGCGCCCAGGCCGAGGAAGACCGCGTCGAACTGCGCCTGCAGTTCGTCGAAGCCGAGGTCGGTGCCGATGCGGGTGTTCAGCCGCGTGTGCACGCCCAGCGCGAGGATGCGCTGGATCTCGGCGTCGAGCACCGCGCGCGGCGTGCGAAAGCCCGGGATGCCGTAGCGCATCATCCCGCCGAGCTCGGCGCGCTGGTCGAAGATCGTGACCTCGTGGCCGCGCAGCGCCAGCTGGTACGCGGCCGACAGCCCGGCCGGGCCGCCGCCGACCACCGCGACCTTCTTGCCGCTGCGCTGCGCCGGCGCCGGGTACTGCAGGCCCTGCGCGTTCGCCCAGTCGCCGAGGAAGTGCTCGACCGCGTTGATGCCGACGAAGTCGTCGACCTGGTTGCGGTTACAGCCGGCCTCGCACGGCGCCGGACACACCCGGCCCATCACCGACGGGAACGGGTTGGCCTCGGTCAGCCGCCGCCACGCATACTCGGGCCACGGCATGCCGGCCGGCGGCTTCTCGACCCCGCGCGCGATGTTCAGGTAGCCGCGGATGTCCTCGCCCGACGGGCAGGCCGCCTGGCACGGCGGCGAGCTCTGCACGTAGGTCGGGCACTTGTGCGAGTGGTCGGCGTCGAAGATCTGCGTCTGCCAGTCGCTGATGCGGTGGTCGCCGTCGCGGAAGCGGCGGAAGGTCAGCGGCGGGACCGCAGGGGAATCGGGCACGGCGGACATCGGGGGTCTCCTCGCAAGCGTCCTCGGCGGCGGTCAGTGCGGCTCGCCCAGCCGGATCGCCCGGCCGACCAGCTGGTGCACGCCGCCGACCAGGCTCATGTCGAAGCCGTAGTACGGCAGCACCTTGGTGAACTGCGCCTTGCAGATCGCGCAGATCGTGGCCATGAAGTTCACGCCGTGGCGGTCGACCACCGCCTTGAGCGCCTGCATCCGCGGCAGCGCGCCCTTGACGCGGACCTCGAGCAGGTCATCGGTCAGCAGCCCGCCGCCGCCGCCGCAGCAGAAGGTGGCTTCGTGGGTGGTGCCCGGCGCCATGTCGTGGAAGTGGCGCGCGACCGTGCGGATGATCGCGCGCGGGATCGTGAACTGGCCGCCGGGCACGTCGCCCATCCGCGACGCGCGCGCGACGTTGCACGAGTCGTGGAA
>WBZO01006990.1_pt1 | contig 10653 bp, 10 predicted proteins | sample 5204261 | NCBI WGS metagenome assembly WBZO01 (sample SAMN12412400, study PRJNA552823) | activated sludge metagenome | isolation source: activated sludge from anammox sidestream of wastewater treatment plant... | place: USA: North Carolina | collected 2017-09
CAATGATGCCTGGAAAACCAAAGGTTTGGTGGTTGGCTCCCCAGCTTTCCAACTTTCAACCAGTAGTGCAAACACTCCATCGACAAAGTTGGGAGGAGAATGGGTGTTCAAAAACCAAATAGAACTTAGCGAAGATCAAACACAAGCCCTTGTCGAGTTTCTCTTAGAACAAGAGAGTTTGTTGAAACGCATTTCATCGTATGACAAAGAAGATGCAGAACAAGCCTTAAGCAAGGTTTATCGGCTTATCGCTGCTTATGGCAGAAAAGTGCGGGAAGGGAAAGCGAGAGAAGGCAGAGAATTAATCGGGAATAAAGAACCGAAAATCACCCCTACGCCAATCCCGCATGGCAGTTATTTTACGGTTTATCAAGCTGCCCAGATTTGTCATGCCACATCCAAACAGGTTAGAGCTTGGATCCGAAAAGATAAACTTGAAGCCCTCAACCTGCCAGGATTAGGAATCATCATTGAGACTGGAAAATTAAACGAATTCCTGGATCGTAGAAATTCTGAGTCCAAGCTAAAGGTCAGAGCTTGATGCGCTCGCAATGAGTCGATTGAGCTTATCGGTGCGAGCCCATCATCGTATCTTGAAATTAGCACGGACCATCACTGACCTGGTGATGAGTGAAGAGATACAATCAGCACATTTGGCAGAGACCTGGCCATACGTCAAAAGTTGATGCCGGGATAGCGACGAATATATCTATATTAACTCATAAATAATTACGCTATTTCTCGCTTCCTCAATCTTTCGAATACATTTTTCGTTGCGCCAATAACGCTGCTTGCACCCGACTCTGAACCTGAAGTTTTTGAAGGATATTAGTCACATAATGTTTAATAGTTTTCTCTGTTAAATGAAGTTGCATCCCGATTTCCTTGTTGCTTTTGCCTTGGGCAATCAGTTCCAGGATTTCACGTTCCCTCCCCCTCAAGTCATTGAAGTTATCACTCACAGACTGTTCGTCCATCCTATTCGATGTTAATTCCATCAACAAATTTGCAGCCAGGGTTGGAGTGACATAACTCTCGCCAGACTGCACGGTATGCAGAATCTTGACCAGCTCGCGTGCAGATACACCCTTCAGCACATACGCCTGCACACCAGCACGCAGCGCCGTCAATACATGATCCTCGTCAGGTATCCCCGTCAGCATAATGATCTTTATCACAGGGAAGGAACCGGCAATTGTTTGTGCAGCCTGCAAGCCTCCACCAGGAATGTTGATATCCAAAATAAGCAGATCAGGCAATAAGTCCCGCGCGATGCGGATTGCATCTTCTGCGGTTTCACCTTGCGCTACGATCTCAATATCAGGTTCAGTGCCCAGAATTGCAATAACGCCTTCTCGAAAGAGGGGATGATCGTCCACGATTGCAATGTGGATTTTATCCATGAGTAGCTTCTCCAAATGGTTGAAGCGGAAGACATGCGATCACTCTTGTACCGCGACCTGTCTCGCTTTCGATTTTAAACAACCCGCCCAAGCTTTCCACTCGTTCGCGCATTCCTGATACTCCTAAATGCCCATCCCAATCGATGGGATCTTTCATCTTAAAACCCTGCCCCTTATCAGATACTTCGATATGGATTTCATCTCCTTCAAGAAAGGACCATACTTGTTGGTCTTTTCCATTTGCATGTCGGAAGGAGTTTGTCAACGCCTCCTGAATGAGACGATAGACAGCAATCTTGGTCGGGAGATTTATTTGCTCAGGAAGATTGCGCATCTTCAAAGTTACATTTGTACCTGTACGTCGTTCATGTAGACGAACTACCCGATTTAACAGTTCTTGCAATGTAAAACCACCTAATTGCGGAAGCCCAAACCCAGCAGCAATTGAGCGTATTTCTTCCAAAGCATGTTGTAGAGAGGATTGGATAATTGGCAATTGCAGATTGCATTGAGAGCTTGAAGTCGCCAATAGACAAGTTTCATTCTGATCGATGACACGGTCCAATCTCAACAACGCCACGCCAAGCTCTTGAGTAGGGCCATCATGTAAATCTGCACTAATACGACGAAGGATATTCTCATTAAGCGCTGTGGCGTTCGCAGCAGCGCGCTGAACGCGTTGATGAAGCTCGTTATTTTGGGCAAGCAATTCAGTAAGTCTTTCCACCTGACGAGTTAATTCAGCTTCTTGACGATTGATGGTATCTCCAGCTCTCCGGACAAACCCAACCAATAACAAATATATCGTCATCATAATAGAGCCGACGACGAGCCAACTTCGCCTTTGTGCGGCATTGATGTCTGCTTCCAGTGAGTTTACTTTTTGATAGAACTCGGCTACCGCGATCACTTGATCTGTTCCGCTTAAACGAACCGGACTGTAGATCTGCATAAGTTGAGAGTTGAATTTTTGCATCTCAAGTCGTTTTTCTGCGAAGGTATCGTTGATGCCTGCCACAACCTCACCCTGCCAAACGCGTGCCTGATCGGCACTGTTCGGGAAAACATCACTGAATAGTGATGGACCCTTACTATAAAGAATATTTCCATCTTTATCCCAAACTTTGAAAGACACAATCCGTTGACCGAGATCGGTCTCGCTTAATAAATCATTTAGGGTGGCAACCTGCTGTGCGGAGATCTCTTTTTGATCGCTCAATTCCTGCAAATTGGGAGAAATAAAGCTATCCATATATAAAGCAGCGGTCACCGCGGATTCGCGCATCACGCCGAGTTTGATCTGCTCTCCTATCCACCAATTGATACCTACTATTCCTAAAAACATAATCAAAAAGCTGACGATGGTGAATCTTTGAACAAGTGTCCTTTGTCTAAGAAAAGAGATGAACTGCTTTTGCATCATCTACCTCCATCAATAAGTATAAGGGATGGTAAAACTTCCAGATAGGGTACCAGCCTAAAGTCTGAAAGAATGCGACCAAAGTCCAACGAAAAATTGCTCCTATCGTCAATAGGCAGAAAAAATGATTTTCGATATGATAGCGTTGACGTTAATCTTGAGTTCTTTTAAGGATAGGACAAGTTGGAAAAATTTATATCTGGCAAATTTGCCTGGGTTGGGATCAGCCTCCTATCAGTAGTTACCGTAGTGATAGGAATATATGGTTTTTTCCTGCAAAAGCCTGTTCTTTATGGGGCAGTGTATGAGCCGCCCAGGCCGGTCGCAGAGATCATCACAACGGATGTTCAGGGTAATGCGTTCCAACTGAGCAAATTGCGTGGGAAAGTTGTCATGGCGTATTTTGGATATACTCATTGCCCGCTCGAATGTCCATTGACCATGGCTCATCTAAAGCAGGCGCTTGCCTCCCTTGGATCGGAAGCAGAGGATGTCCGGGTGGTAATGATCAGCACAGACCCACAACGGGATACGCCCGAAGCGATGAATGATTTTCTGAGTAGGTTTGATACTTCTTTTCTGGGCATTACAGGCGATCCTGATTTTCTTTCAAAACTATATCTGGACTTTAATTTGATCGTCCTGGAAGGTGGAGAAACCCATTCCAGTTTTACATATCTCATTGATCGGAATGGGTATGTACGTCTCGCATACGTGCCCGATTCTAAACCAGAGGATATTGCGCACGATCTCAAGATCATACTGGCAGAAAACTGATTATCTAAAATCAGATCGATCCTCAACAAAGAATGATTTCAATGCCTACTGTCTATAGTTTTGTTTTTCTGTCGTTACAACTAACCGTTAATCCACCCGTCAAGTTGGAGAAAACTGGAGCGATTACCTTTGTAGCCACCATAATGGGTCGTTAATATGAAATTAAGCAGGCGTGATATCTGGTTTGCTTTATTACTTGTCGGGTTGCTAATTGCTGCCTATGGCAATAAACTCTTGACACCCCAAAAACTCCACGGGCAAGTGATTGAACCGCCGCCTGTTATGGATGATTTTACTCTTAGCTCTGCGCAGGGTCCCGTCTCGCTTAGCGACTTCCACGGGAAAGTTGTTGTCTTGTATTTTGGGTATACATTCTGTCCGGATGTATGCCCAACAACTCTAGCCGTTCTTAATCAGGCAGTGACTGGGCTGGGAGACAGCGCACAAAATGTTCAAGTGATCTTTATCTCTGTGGATTGGAAGCGAGATACCCCTGAAAAACTGGCTCAATATACAGCACATTTCAACCCTGCCTTTTTAGGTTTAACAGGTCCCCAGCCTCAAATCGATTTGATCACAAAGGAATTTGGTATTTTCTACTTGTTAAATTTGCCGAATGAAAACGGTTTTTATTCTGTGGATCACACCGCGAGCACAAGAGCACTTGATCGTGAGGGACGTTTATCAGTGATCTGGCCGTATGAGACCCCGGCATCAGACATAAAATCAGACTTATTGCTTTTACTCAATGAACCAGGTTGATCGTCATTAAATTGTCGGAAAGCAGGCTCTCACATTTATAAATGAAGAATATTATTTTAACTCTCTACATTGTTTTTCTCATCATTGCTGCAGGTTTTGGTGTTGGTGCTGCCACTCAGGCAGGTGTAGTAATACCTGCGGCTGTTCCATTTGCTTTTGTATTAATTTTGATTATGTATTTTATGGGTGTCAAACCTGAATTGATCTCGTGGGCGGCATTCACAGTGGGCTTATTGGGAGGTACGTACCTTTCTACTGGCAATCTAATGGAATATGTGATGTTCTTTTTCTACATCGTGTTATCTGCGTTGGGAATTTTCAAGTCGCCTTATTTCCTTGCCTTGGCGTGGCTCTTTCACCCGATCTGGGATTTTGTACCGCGTGCTTTGCCATACCGACTCCATGACCTACCCTTGGCTTGTGTGTTATTTGATATTCCGATCGGTCTTTATCTTTTATGGGGTTCATGGAAGAAGCGCTGGTTGCCATTTGGCGAAGATACCTCCAATCGAAATGCCATGATCCGCAGTGCCAAGACCATCTTCATTGGATGTCTAATTATGGCGGTCAGCTATGCAACCGCTGCCGCTACAGGTACAGGGTATTTGAATTGGGTTGTATTAGCGTTGGCAATTATTGTCATACTCGGATTCAGATTCATGGGAGCTACTGCCGAACTCATTGCCTGGGCGGTACTCACTGGCTGGCTGGGTATGACGTACGCTCACACCGGCGGCACAGTGGATGCGCTAGTCTTTTTTATCTATGTTGTACTCTCTGCCTTGGGAGGATTTATTTCACCCTATTTTTTGGCGGGTGCATGGCTCGTCTTTATACCCTGGAGTTTTATGCCGCATCATTTAACGCACATGTACTCAGATTTTCCAGTAGCAACCATTTTCTATTGTCTTCCCATCGCGCTATATCTTCTATGGGGTGCACAGACAAAACGCTGGCTATCCCCTGGTAACGTAGCATCTTCATAGGCTATTAAGGTGTGTGCATCTTAACCACTTGACTGGAGCTAGCAAATTTATTAATACACTTTTCGGCTTGGCGTTGATAAAAATCCGATTGGAAAATATATCGCCCAAGTCAGGAGGTCAATGATGTCATAAAGTCTTTTGATAAGTAGCTGTAGCTTTTTGTAATACTATATTATATATTTTCGAGGAGAATTCACGATGAAACGTATGTTTATATTTATACTTCTGGTAGCCCTGATATTGACTGCCTGTGCTACTCCGGCTACAGTCGTGCCGTCTGAAGCGACAGCCACATCCATGCCAGCAGATATGGCGATGGAGCCAACCGCCACTTCCGCTCCTACAGCTACAACCGAGGCAATGCCGATGATGGTTGAAACAAGTTCGTTTAACATTGCCGTGGCACAATATTTTATGGATACGGCCGGCTTCCATGGTATGTCTGAGAAATTGGCAGAGACCAAGACCATCGAAGCATCCTATGCTTCCACTGTCAACCGTGTGAAAAAGGTTTTAGAGCAAACTACCTGGCCCGAGGTATTGAATGAACAAGCTGATGCATTCACTGTTTCATTAAGTGATTTTGCCACCGCCCTAAGCGACAATAAGGTGGACGATGCGATTACCCTATCGGACACGGTACATGATGCCCAACATGAACTCTCTCATGCCATCGATGACTGGACAGCGAATGCCGAACTTACATCCACAGAAGTCGATCCTTTCAATATCAGCGTAGCACAGTATTTCCTTGACTCTGCGGGCTTCCATGGCATGGCTGAAACATTGGCAGAGACCAAGTTCATCGATTCATCCTATCCATCCACCGTCAACCGGGTCAAGAAAGTTCTTGCGCAAACCATCTGGCCATCTGAGCTGAACGAACAGGCTCAAGCCTTTATTGTTTCATTGGGTGATTTTGCCACCGCCCTGAGCGACAATAAGGTGGACGATGCTGTTACCCTATCAGACACAGTGCATGACGCCCAGCACGAACTTTCTCATGCCATCGATGACTGGATGGCAAATACCAAGCCAATTGCTACAAATGCTGACCCCTTCAAAGTGAGCGTGGCACAATATTTCCTCGACACTGCCGGATTCCACGGCATGGCAGAGGCACTGGCAGAAACCAAAACGATTGATGCATCCTATCCTTCCAAGGTCAGTCGCGTTTTGAAAGTTCTTTCCCAAACCACCTGGCCCTCTGAATTGAACGAGCAGGCTCAGGCCTTTATTGTTTCATTGGGCGATTTTTCAAGCGCTTTGAGCGATGATAAAGTGGATGAGGCAATCACTCTTTCGGACACCGTTCATGATGCCCAGCACGAACTATCCCATGCTATCGATGAGTGGCTTGGTAATCATGCGGAAAATCATTAGTACATTGTTTATTGGGTTGTTGGGCGGTCTCCTGATTGTGGGGACCGCCTACGCTCATGCGGCATATATACGCTCGCAGCCGGGTGCTGACGCTATCATCGCCGCGCCTCCGACACGCGTCGAGATCTGGTTCGAGCAGGAGCTGTTTCGAAAGCAGGGGGAGAATACAATTCAAGTAACAGGGCCAGATGGCACAATCGTTAGTATGGGCGAAACCACGATGGACGATGATGATCGCAAACACATCTGGGTTGATCTTCAACCAGAATTACCAACTGGAATCTATAGAGTAGAATGGAAAAATGTCTCGCTTGAAGATGGACATTCATCCACGGGCAGTTTCTCATTCACGCTTGACCCTCAAGCAGTGGTGACAAGTACACCTATGTTAGAGTCATCCCCAACGAGTGAAGAAACAAATCGAACAACTACAACGCCTTTCCCTGTTGCAATCACCGCAACGACTGCCCCAAAAACACCCGGTTCTACTGGTCCATGCGCAGCGGGCATGTTACCTGCATTTGCCTTGGTCGGTGTGATACTCATGAAACGTTCTCGTCAACAATAATGGATTCATGAATCGAAACCGTTTTCGTCTAGCATTCCTGATCGCTCTTGTCGCCAGCCTTGTGATTACTGTCGTGGCGTTGGCTCATGCCATATTGGTACGTTCGGTACCGGAAGCTAATGCAGTACTTAAGAAATCTCCAACCACAATAGAATTATGGTTTAGCGAACCGTTGGAAGCGGATTTCAGTTCTGTTCGCCTGTTGACTGGCTCCGATGAGGAGATTCTTCCACAATCCACCACGATTGATCCAAATGACCCCACACACCTCACGGCTGTGTTGGGGTCACAGCTCTCTCCGGGAATTTATACCGTTGTCTGGAAAACGCTCTCCCGTGCAGACGGGCATGATTTTTTTGGTAATTATCCGTTCACAGTATTGAACGCGGATGGCTCCCACCCGGATGGGACGGTTTCCGTTTCTGAAACCAAAGCGAAGGGACAACTCCCCACACCCGCCCAAACCGCATCACGTTGGTTGATGTTAATGGGAGCGCTACTGCTGTTGAGCGTGCCATTGTTCCAGACCTTCGTACTCACAGATGTATTTGCTCTTAGAGAAAACATCGAATTAGAAACCCGCTTGAATCAGTTTGGAATCAAAATAAGTGTAGTAGCTGTGGCGACGATGATTCTGGGGAGTTGGGTGCAAATTGCAACACAGTCAATCGGATTGACCGATTCAAGTTTGTGGATCAAGCTGGTGTATGGCACGCATACTGCCGCTTTAGCGTTGACGCGTCAAATCCTCGCGTTGAGCGGCGTGCTGTTTTTATTGGCCGTCTACCGTCCCTGGCCATTTCGTGGGACATTCCGTTTCGTTGTCATACTTCTGATCGGCTATGAAATCGGGCTGCTTACATTCATCATAATGGCCAGCTTGAACGGAGAAATACTCTTTGCTGGGGTGAGCTTGCTGGTCATAGGCATCCTGAGCGTTCTGCTCTGGTGCTATCGTTCTACTGATCAGTCTATTGAGCGCGCACCGTGGAGAATCCTGCTTTTTATAAGCGCGCTGATTTGCTTATATTTTTCACTCGGCAGCCATGCAGAAGCGGTGCGCGGGCGTTTTTGGGCTGTCTTGTTTGACTTCATTCATTTATTGGCTTCCTCTGGTTGGTTGGGCGGGTTGATGTTGTTGCCGTTTATGTTGGAGCAACTCTTTCCCCGTTCTCATGTTGAACAGAATTTTTCGCGGCTGCGCCCATTGTTCCGCAAATATGGTTACCTTGCCAAATTCTCGTTCTTTTTATTGCTAGTTACGGGCTTGCTCAATAGCCTGGTTCAAGTTCCAACACTCGTGAGCCTGATTGCCACCACGTATGGCAAAGTATTAATGCTGAAGGTATTTTTGATGCTGGTTGTTTGGTGGTTCTCCCTTCAAGCCAACCGCCTCTTTCGCGGGAAAACGGATGTGACCCAACTGACGGGTGGTTTGCAAAAGTTCAATCGCATGCTCGGTCAGATCGCTCTGCTCGGGCTGGCGCTGATGGCAGCAGTAGCGATTCTCGTGCAAACCCAACCGCCAGTAAGGCAAGCCCAAACAACACAAGACACAAAAACCGCATTCCACAATATCTTCAATGCAGATGATCTGCAAATGCATGTATATATCACCCCAGCCGTCGCCGGAGATAATCAATACTATGTGAATCTATCTCACGCAGATAACTCATCCATTGGGGATGTGCAACTGGTGCGCCTATATTTTGAAAATCAACAAGCGGAAATTGGACAAGCGAGTATAGACTTGGAAGAGCGTGCTGAAGGTGCGTTTGGTGGAGAAGGTCCGTATCTAAACCGCCCCGGTGACTGGAAACTTTCGCTCTACATCCGCAGACGCGGCATGGACGATACACTTGTCAATTTCAATCTCAGGGTCGCCGCACCTATCACCCTGGAGGACATGTCATTCCAAAACCCGGTCGCCACAATTCCCATCAACCTGCTTCTCGCAAGCGGGATGATCCTCTTCGGAGCAGAAATCCTACGTTGGCGAAAGACCATTCAACAAACGCAATCTCAATTCTTTTCGCTGTGGATGGCATTGAGCGCCTTGCTTATTTTGACAGGATCTATCCTGGGAATATTACAACTCATTTCTTGATTCTCAATACTGAAGAACCAATCGTTCTGCCTCCGGCGAAAGGCTATTTAGTTATTAATGTTAGTATGTTTGGTTTATAGCCGCAATCGGATCTGTCCAGCGGGGTACAAATCTGGTATGCGGGTATAAATTTAGAAAACGCGTAGGCGTCACGTAGGCGGCAAGAAGCAGTCAATAAGAACAAATGAAGACGCCCCGCAAATGCGGGGCGTCTTCATTTGTTTATTAGTGGTGTCCACTTTTCTTTAACTGAGGCGTGATATTAAAGTTATCGCGAAAAACATTTTCCGGATCATAGCGCAACTTAATTTCACGAAGACGTTCCAGGGTTTTGGGCGGAAATGCATCCAACAGGCGTTCCGGCCGCTGATCGGTATCAAAGGTGGGATACAACCCGCAGAAGTAATGATGCATCCTGTCCCAGGCTTCATTCAAACGCTCACGGCTGGTTCCCGCCGCTGTGACCTCGAAGTTGGCGGAACGACTGCCAAATGCTGTCGCCTCGACAGGCACGTCGGATACGGCCCCACCCATTGAGCGAATCTGGAAGAAATACGTTACACCAGACTGGATTAACCGAGAAGCTGTAACAGCGAACTCCGTTGTGATGTGCTCCAGAGAACCAGATCGCCAAGTTGGGTTTTGACTTCATTAATTTTTGTTTCATCAAGAGAAGAGTTCATACTGGTACTCTCATATTAAGGGGTTTTGCGGGAATTCCAATGACCCATACTATAGCAATGCCTGAACCGGTTGTCATGACACCAAAGTGTCATAAAAGTGCTAATTCGACCTTCAGGCCAGAATTCTGGAGCAGAATAATATGGTAAGCACAAAAGGAATTTGTCAATAACTACCGGCCGTGATCTCAACAGGAAGGATGTGCGAGAAAAGGGAGCCAGTTAAGTAGTCAGTCGGAATACTTTTGTCTTTATTCTCTTCGTCCTTTATTCCAAGATGGCATTCTTTCTTCAAATCTTAAATCGGATCTGTCCGGCGGGGTACAAATCCGGTATATGGGTATAAATTTCGACCCGCTTGGAATATGCCGTAGAGCCAAGGTTCTCTAAACCAGCATCTTGATCGAGGATCTTGAGTAAATCTAAATGAATTACAACATTTAGTTCCGCGGTTCCTGTCGATCTTAACTTCCTCAACCAAGGTGTCTACAACTCGCTTCTTAAGAAGAAAAGCCTCATGTTGCCCCTCTTCTCCGAGGGGCGGCTTTTTTAATCGTCCCTCCATAC
>WBZO01006992.1_pt1 | contig 10648 bp, 8 predicted proteins | sample 5204261 | NCBI WGS metagenome assembly WBZO01 (sample SAMN12412400, study PRJNA552823) | activated sludge metagenome | isolation source: activated sludge from anammox sidestream of wastewater treatment plant... | place: USA: North Carolina | collected 2017-09
CTCGTGATGGATTTGATCTCGGAGGTGCTGGCAAAAGATGAAAATCATCTTTGCGAGATAAACATTTCATTGATCACCGCCATCGCTGATCTATTGCAACTGAAGTGCAAAACGGTGCGCGCTTCACACTTGGGTTGCCCGGGCGGAAGATCGGATCGACTCTTGGCCATTTGCCGCAAATTGGGGGCGACGGAGTATTTTAGTCCAAGCGGCTCTCGGGAGTATTTGGAGGCAGATGGTGTTTTTGCGAATGCTCATTTTCCTGTAGCCTATCAACAGTTCTCTCCGCCAGCATATCGGACGGCAGAACCGATAGCTGCTGGAGAGAATCCGTCCATTATTGATGCAATTGCTTGGATTGGCCCTGAAGAAACGCGCAACATCGTCTGCGGCAAGGCGTTATGAGTAGTTCCATCCAAATTGATGGCCGTTCCATTGGTGTGGATTATGCGCCGTATGTGATTGCAGAGCTTTCTGCGAATCACAATGGCAGTTTTGAGAGAGCGCAACAGCTAATCACGATTGCTGCGGAAGCTGGAGCTGATGCCGTTAAACTCCAAACATATCGCCCAGATACGATTACGTTGAATTCTGATGCCGAGGGCTTTGTTATTAAGGGCGGGCTGTGGTCGGGGCGTCAGCTTTATGACCTTTACGCAGAGGCGATGTTGCCGTGGGAGTGGCATGCCGCGCTGTTCGAACATGCCCGCAAGTGTGGTATAACCATATTTTCTTCGCCATTTGACGCAACGGCCATCGATCTTCTAGAGACATTGAATGCGCCCGCCTACAAGATCGCCAGTTTCGAGGCGGTTGATCTTCCGCTGATTGAGTACGCGGCATCAACGGGGAAGCCACTCATTATTTCAACGGGTATGGCTGATGCCGGTGAGATCGCCGAAGCTGTAGAGTGTGCTCAAAAATCGGGTTGCAAGGATTTGGCGATTCTTCATTGCATTTCCGGTTATCCCACTCCAATTGAGGAGTGCAATCTTCGGACAATATCCGATATGTCCACTCGGTTTGGACTGGTGACAGGACTGTCAGATCATACCTTGGATAATACGGCGGCGATTGCTGCGGTGGCTCTTGGGGCATCAATTATTGAAAAACATTTTACATTGAGCCGAAATGACGGCGGGCCCGATGACAGTTTTTCGCTGGAGCCACTGGAGCTGAAGAAGCTTTGTCGGGATGCAAGGTCGGCATGGAGCTCTGTGGGGCGCGTTGATTATGGCTTGAAATCATCGGAACGAGGAAATATTCAGTTTCGTCGCTCCTTGTATTACGTAAAATCTTTAAGCGCAGGAGACACCATCACTAGCGACGCCATCCGGTCGGTCCGCCCAGGTTTTGGTGCTGCCCCGAAGCATTGGAACAAAATTATTGGAATGCGCGTTAAGAAGGCAGTGAGCCAAAACACGCCAGTCAGGCTTGACGAAATTGACGGGTGGCCCGCCGAGGCTGAAAAGTAGAGTAATGACGGGAATGTGCTGTTGCGGGCAACGCTTGTGATCTTGGATTTTACAGGCTCGGCAGTGATTTCTTGACTCAGGGGTGATTCAGCGCGGAGTCGTTCACAAATGCTATGGCGAATTGACTCAAGGTGCCGTCTGAGGCACTGATCAGAACTGGAAGTAGATGAATTGTCGCTGTGCGACGGAGCCGGCCAGCACGATGGCCGCGATCATGGCGGCATAAACGGCAAGGCGCACGGGGCGCGGCCAGGTCTTGACGATGAGCAGGTTTCCTTTTCGCTCTTGCATTGTCTCCAAAAGCAGCAAGGGTCCGACAAAGACGAGCAGCGAAAGCACAGCGAGTCGCCCGTTCCACTCCCAGTTCCCAATGTTTCGCAACAGGGTCATCACGTCGCTCATGTGATTCGCGCGGAAAAAGAGCCAGCTCCCGCAAATCAAGGCGAACATTCCCATGCGGCGGAACCATCGAGATACCAGCGTGGCCTCGCGCTCCATCCGCCCTCGAAAGAGGACGCGGTGCAGAATCAATAACAGCCCGTGATACGCGCCCCACGCGACAAAGGTCCACGCGGCGCCGTGCCACAGACCGCCCAACAACATGGTCAACGCAAGATTTCGATAGGTCTGCACTGCGCTCTGGCGATTGCCACCGAGCGGAATATACAAATAGTCGCGCAACCAGGTGGAAAGACTGATGTGCCAACGACGCCAGAAGTCGCTTGGATTGAGCGCAAAGTAGGGGTTGTTAAAGTTGAGCATCAAATCGAAGCCCATCAGGCGGCAGAGCCCGCGCGCGATATCGCTATAGCCCGAAAAATCGCCATATATCTGGAAGGCGAACGATACGATGGCGACCACGATGCTCAATCCGTGTGCGCTTGCAGGCGCATTGAAGACCGCGTCCACAAAGGGCGCCAAGTTGTCAGCCATGAAGCATTTCTTGAAATAGCCCATCAACATGAGCCAAACGCCTTCGCTTATCCCATTCCACGTAATGCGGCGCGGCTTATCAAACTGACCGAGCAGTCGAGAGGCGCGCTCAATGGGGCCGGCGACAAGCTGGGGGAAAAAGGAAACGAACAGCAGGTAGCGCATGTAGTCGCGGGTCGGCTGCAACTGACCGCGATACACGTCAATGGTGTAGCTCATGGTCTGGAACGTGTAGAACGAAATCCCGACCGGAAGCACTATGCGGAGGGCGGTGTAGGACGCATTGAATCCCAGCGCATTCAACAGCGCGGCAGCGCTATCGGCAAAAAAGTTGAAGTATTTGAACACGCCGAGGATCGTGAGGTTTGTGACGACGCTCACGAGCATCCAGTTCCGCCTCTTCCGTCCCTCGGATGCTGCAACGCGGGGGGCGACCAGGAAATCCAACGTGCACGAAATCCAAATCAAAAATAGAAAGCGCCAATCCCAGCAGCCGTAGAAGAAGTAGCTCGCAACAAACAAAAGTCGGTTTTGCCACTTCAGCGGCAAAACGACGTAGAGGGTGTACACTACGACAAAAAAGGCGACGAAGTTGAGGGAGTTGAACAGCATCTTAACTCGCGGGGGTCTGCAGCAATGCCTCAATTTTCGGCTTCAGGAGTTCCGTGAACGCCTCGGCGCCACGCCGATTCATGTGATGGCCGTCCATGAACTGATCATCGGGTAGCGATAGGCGATCGTAGTCCCACTCAACCCAGCCATCCGGCACTTCGCTTTTGACGCGATCGATGAATTCGCGGTAGCGACGCTCCCACTCGGGCGGTCTATATCCCCAATAGGAATGGTGCTTGGGAAAGCGCAACAGCACCACCTGCCGCCCCTGCTCGCGCATGGCCCGCAGAATTCGAATCAGCGCTGCTTCGTTCTCTTTGCTGTGATCCTTCTTATAGTCCGCTTTGTGAAACTCGACGACGACGCCTCCATCGTTGCGTTCGTTGATGACGTCTTCTGAGGGAACATACCCGCGGAGCATCGCATCGCCAGCCTCGCGTCGCGCTGCAATGGTTGCGGCGTCTTCCCACACGAATGCTTGTGGCACCAGGCGCTTCAGAAAGAAGATCGGGTATAGGAGCTTCGACTCGATTGCGCGTTGCTTCAGCTTCGCGTATCCATTCATCGGCAAATCGTCGAGGGTCAACCCCAGCGCATAGAGTTGATGAAAATCCCCTTTCGACTTGTCAATGGAGTCCACCAGCAGGTTGATGACGTCTGCCTCCAAAATCACGAGTCGAACGTTCGGCGCGCGTTCCAACGTCCGACGCAACACCGCCTCCTCACAACCGAAGTCCATTGCGCCTGCTGGCAGCGAGACAAGCGCGCCGCCGAAAGGAGCCGGGTCTAGACCAAATGCCAGGTGCGATGAACCGATGGCGATCGCCTGCGTTTGCGTCGAGAGCATCGTCAGCGAAGCTGAGCGATACGATTGCGGGTGCGGCATCGGAAAGATGAAGCGCAATGCCTGAGAGCACACAACGAACACCGTCACCAATACGAGGGCTGATACCGTAAACCACCGCCCATTGAAGGACGATGGCGGCATCTCATACACCGGACGGCTTTTCGCTTCTTGGGTCATTTCAGGTCAGAACCGCAGAACAGATTCGACACGGTAAAGAGCGCTCTGCGCCCTGTCAGCACAAAACCCTTGCTTGAATTGGGCCTTCATCTTCATTTCGACGCGATTCCTTCATAGAGCGCGCGCAACTTTTTCGCACTCGCCGCCCATCCAAACTCGCGCTCCACGCGAGCGCGATTCCACGCACCCATCGAGTGGCGCAGCTCCCGATCGCCCGCGATCCTTTTCAAGGCCGACGCAAAGGCTGCCGCATCGCCGATCGGGACGACGATCCCGCCCGAGCAATCGCCAGCCGTATGGGGCATCCCGCCCAACAGCGTCGGCACCCAACCGGTCGCCGTGGCCACAAAGGGCAGGCCGCTGGCCATTCCTTCCAGCGCGACAAAGGAGAAGGACTCGTAATCGCTCGCGATCACGGCGATATCCGATGCAGCGTAGAGGTCCGCTACTTCCCGGAATGGCATTTCTCCCAGGAAAGAAACGCGCGCCGCAATACCGAGCGAAGCGCACTGCGAGCGAACCGCTGGCTCAAGTGGGCCACTGCCTGCAAGCGCGAGGCGGGCATTCGGCACGGATGCGAGAAGTTGGCGAAATGCGTTCAGCAACATCGCGTGATTCTTTACCGTCTGAAAGCGGGCGACAAAAGTGACGACCAAGTCGCCGCTCCCCCACCCCTGCCTCTCGCGAAAGTCCGTCTCATGCGGACGGAATAACGAAACATCCACGCCGTTTGTCACATTCTCGCAATCCGGGCGCGCCCCTTCCTTCATCTTCTGCATCGTCGTGCCGCTCGCGATGACGAGATCGGCGCGCTGCAGAGCGCCGTGCGGATCGTAAAAATCCGGCGCCGTCAATCGCATGGAAACCGGGATCCGTTTGGCGGCCCGCCCCTCGCCGGACTCCAACGCATTGAAGCGATCCACGAAAAAAGGCAGCTCACAGACCTGAATGATGTCGAACTGCTCGCGATGGCGATACGCCCAATGCGCTGCCCGTCGGGAGAATAAGTAGAAATCTGCGACGCGAATGCGCCAAGCGCCCGGCGTCTTGTCCCACGGAATCCAGCCGAAATAGGGCGTCCGTATCAGATGATCAGAAATCCGGAGTCCCGTCGCCCCGAGACTATCGCCCCACCAGTCGTTGGGGCCCAGCCTTCGTCTCCCGAACACCGGCACTCCACTGAGCACGGAAACCTCGCATCCCAGCTCCGCCAGATGCCGCGCCATCTCGAGATCAAACGTCTCGCCCCCTCCACGCTCGATCGAGAGCATTCGATTGACAAAGAGGATTCTCATGGCATCCCCTTGCGGCTGTTGGCGTAGCGCTCAAGCAGATGCAGGGGATCATCGCCCAGCTCAGCCACCTTCGATGCGCGAAGATGGATGATGTCGTCATCGCGATACCAGTCGCGCGGGCGCAAGGGGATGTTCTCTACGTAGCGCCCAAATAGCTCCTGAAGACCCAATCCCTCAATCTCCGCTTGAAAGCGAGCGGTGTCCAGATGGTCTGCGGCCCACGTCTCACACACCAACGGCGGGATCACATGAAGCGAGAAACCTTCTCGTTGAGAGAGTTCATACATTTTCCCAAGATATTCCGCTGATATATCGCGAATGAAGCGAGCACCGCGCTTCGAGATTGGGTGCGCTGGGCCCTCCCAATCTGGCGTCCAGTTCCCGTAGCGGATAGTTGGAGAATAGACGGCAAAAAACCACGGAATCTGGCGCACGCGCTCCGCAACAGCGGGCGAAAAGTCGCGTCTCCATTTCGCCAGCCAAAACGGCTTCACAAAATATTGGAACGAGAAATGATCCTGAATATCGAACCGGAAACTATCCGGATGATAGACCAGAATCACTTCGCTGTCCTTGAGCACACCCGCACGCAACGCCTCAAGCAGCACCTCATACTGGCCAGCCATCGAAATCGCCGCATTTGAGCAGAGCACACGAATGTCATCGCGTGGGCGTCCGTGGAAGGTATAGAGCTGCGTTCCCACGCTATCGCCCAAGAGCACGATCTTTGCCGGAGAGGGACGCCGTGCCTCGGCTAGTGCCTGATAGACTTCGCGCCCAGTCAAACCGCGCAGCGCAAAACCCGAGCGGAATGCGATCCACGATAGCGCTTGGGCAAGAATGGCGAAAAGCAGAAGTAGAAGAAGCCCGCGCTGGATGAGTCTTTTCATGTCAGAACTGAAAATAGATGAATTGAGCGCCCTCGCTCTTCCAGAACCAGTAAATCACGAGAGCGCCGACCAAATAGAGCATCCACCGCAATGCGGTCGGCCACGAGCGCAACCACGATGCCAAGTCCCACCGCCGACGCGCCCAATGTCCGCCCTCCATAGCAGCCACTACCCCGAGGCACGTCAATACATCGAAGCGATCAAACCCCTGCAGCGCGATCTGCGGATGGAAGAGATTGAAATCCGTCGCGACTCGGCGAATCACATCCAAGGCCTTGGTCAAGGAATCGGCGCGAAAGAATATCCACGCGAAACAGACCAAGTGGAAGGTGATCGCCATTTGAAGCGCGCGATGCAAAGCGGGCACACGCACGAGCCCTACGGCCTCAGCGATACGGCGCCGCCAACTGCTGGCAAGCCGCGAAACCATGAAGTACAAGCCGTGCAATGCGCCCCAAATGAGGAATGTATAATTGGCGCCATGCCAGAATCCGCTGACGACAAAGACAACCAGCACATTGCGTATCCACGCGCGCGGTCGCACGCGATTGCCGCCAAGCGGAATATAGACGTAGTCGCGGAACCAGGTGGAAAGAGAAATATGCCAGCGCTGCCAGAACTCCGGAATCGAGCGCGATTGGTAGGGTTGCCTGAAGTTGACCATCAGGCGAAATCCGAGAATCCGCGCCGCGCCACGCGCAATATCGCTGTAGCCGGAAAAGTCGGCATAGATCTGGAAAGCAAATAAGTACGTTGCCAACAGCGAGGCGGCGCCGGAAAAACTGAGTGGGTCGCGATATACAATTTCAACGTAGCCCGACAATGTATCGGCCACTACGACCTTCTTGAACATCCCCCACGCCATCAATTGCAGACCCTCGACCGCGCGCTGATAGTCAAATTCCATCCGCTCATAGAACTGAGGCAACAGTGCGCCCGATCGTTCGATCGGACCCGCCACCAACTGGGGAAAGAATGTGACGAACAGCAAGAATCGGGGGAAGGAAAGCTCTACCTTCGTTTCGCCGCGATAAACATCAATGGTGTAGCTAACCGCCTGGAACGTGTAGAACGAAATACCCACCGGAAGCAGGATGTGCAGCGCCGACCATTCGAACGGAAGCCCAAATAGATGAATCGCCCCCAGCGCTACGTTGGAAGCGAAATTGAGATACTTGAAGGAAAAGAGAAGGCCAAAGCTGACAATGAGCGCAAAGACCAACCACCCTCTTCGTCGCGACACACTGGACGAGCGCGAAATATTGACGGCTGCCACGTGATTGCAGTAGCTGCACACCAGTAGCAGGACAATGTAGATCGGCTTCCAGCACATGTAAAAATACAGGCTGGCCGCCAACAACAAAACCCATCGCCACACATGCGGGAGCGCATAAAAGAGCGCAAAGACGAGTGGAAAGAACAGAAGGAAATGGATCGAGTTGAATAACATTTCTACGAACTAGCGCGATCGCGGCTCAGGGCTCACCGCAGACAGATTGGAAATAATGTCTATCAACATGTGCCGTGTCACGTCTTTGCTATAGTGATCTATACACCGCTCTCGCGCGAGGATGCTGCGGCGCCGCGCCTCCCCGCCTATGACGAGCCTCAGCTTCGATCCACGAGCAAAGTGCGAAGCCGGTCTCCAACCACGGGCAGAGCGAATTGTTCGACGCAGCGTGCGCGGGCCATCTGGCCCAACCTGACGGAGTCTTGCTGACTATCCAAGAGCTCTCGAATAGCCCGGCCCAACCCACCTACGTCCTGTGGCGGCGTCACGCGGCCACAATTCTTCAAAATTAGTGGCAGATCCGAAACGGCAGAGCCAATGATGGGTTTAGCCATCGCCATGGCTTCGAATAGCTTTATTGGCATTTGCGATTGAGCAAGCGGGGTATCAAGCAGCGGTAATACAATGAGATCCGCCAAATCCAGATAAAGGGGCATTTGTTTATGAATGGCTGTATTAATCCCCTGAGGATCATGCTCCGGAGCCCCCGCGACTTGGATCCAGTGCGCGTACCGCGGATTTTCCATCAACTGTCGCAAATGCCCTGTTATCGGCCCTACCACAAGCAGTCGAATCGAATCATCGGCAATCCGCGCAAGTGTTTCAGGGATGATTTCCACCCCCTTGTGCGGCCTCACCACCCCGCCGAATACAATAATGCGCTTCCCAGATAGACCGAGACGCTCCTTCAATGCGTGCACATCTTCAGGAGGCTGAGGCCTAAATCGCTCGGTATCTACGCCCATGGCGATGACGTTACCGCCAAATTTGCGCTGCAAGAAGGTAGTGGTGGATAAAACAATATCGGCTTCTGGAATGCGCGCTTCTACGTATGGATAGTGTCCATCTTCGAGTGGGTGGTGCCACTGCTTCCATCGGCGGAGGCAACGCTCCGCTGGCGAGAGTGCCGATAGCACAGCTCCATCCCATTCATCTAAAAATACGGCAACAGTTGCGCCACGACGAGCGCGAGCGCGCAGCGCAAGTGGGACTGTATTGCGAAACGCCTTTACGGCCACAATCACATCGCCTGTCAGTGCTTGCTCAAGTCGCCGCGATTCCCACCAAAAATTGGGGAGCCGATAGAGGCGCGGGCAATGTATCGCATGGAAATGCGAATCACTGCGATACATTGAGTTGATCCCGCGCCCAAAATCAGGCCCAACGAGTTCGTACTCGCATGCGCCCTTCAGCGATTCCGCCATGCGCACCGCCGCGCCGACTGATGGCGCGCCGATATCGGGAACCAAGAATGAGACACGGCAGCTCATGATTCGAAGGTCGTGCGAGCGGCCTCACGACCTGCGGCAAACGCCTGATCGGACCACATGTATTTCCAGCGGCCGTATAAACCCGCGGTCACAACACCTTGATTTTCGTACCAATCGGCGATGGTCGAAACAGTCGCCGCACGACCGAGCGTAGGAATGGGATACGCATGCGAGGATCGCGTGGATCCGCTCACGCGCACATCGCGAACGGGGTCAAATCCAGCAGTCGCCCCATCTCTTCCACCGCGCTCTTCTCCAAGGCTTTGGCATCGAGCATCTCGTCGTCGCGACGAAAAATCTCAGTCTGCAACACGGTTGTATTCGCTGGGCAACCCTCCGGCGTCACGTTGCTCATCACTTTGACACGCGACACCTCGAACTCTTCGTCGTAGATGTAGAACCAGTGATAGGGCGACAAGTGTGGGCGATCCACAATCATGTTCACGCAAAGCAGTTGTGTGTGGCGAAGCGCTCGGGCCGATGATGCAATAGACGCCGGAGCGCTTCGTGTTGCTGCGACCAAATCCGGGAGCGGAATCGTGCTGATCAAGCGCTCATATCCGACAGTGCGCCCATCCGCAAAGCGAAGGCGCTTTTCTTGCAGGTCGAGATCAACAAGGCGCGCGCCTGTCCGGATTTCGACCCCACGAGCAAAGGGGCTGAAAAAGGCAAAGAAGCCGCCCTTTTCTGGATAGAGAAAACTGGAGAAGACCGATTGCTTCTCGTCTTGCTGCGCGTGCGCGCCTCGAATGATCGTTTCCAGTTGGGCAGGCAGAAGGCGGCCGGAAAGCCAATCCGTGTCCATCGCCTCCATCGGCGTACGCCAATACTTATTGGTGTAGGCGCGATAAAAGTTCTCCGCAAGAAAATCGCCGTACTGGTAGCGCACCCATTCTGCATAGTTTGCCGGACGACAATTCGCATTCGCCTTCTGAGCGGCCAAAAGTTCTTCCAGCGCACGGCTGCGCTCGGGTTTCGGCAGATCGCGCAAGTGATTCTGCACCGGATAGGTGAGCCAATGGCCGTGCCAGTAGCTCGCCACCCGACTTTGCGACACTTCAACGATTCGGCCCGCGTGACGCGTCAATTGTTCCCGCCAAGCCGGATCCTTGGCATGGCAGATGTGAGCCCCTTCGTCAAAATGAACACCGCCGAACTCATGCGAGCGCACATGCCCGCCGGGCCCGTCGTGTTGATCATAAATGATGGCGGTGGGTGTGACCGATGCCGCGCCCAAGCCTGTTAGTCCAGCGCCCAGAATTACGCAGTCTTCGCTCATTCTGCTGCGCACACCCGGTGAACGCCTTCCCGCCACCCCACCTGCGGTTCCCATCCCAGCACGCGCTTTGCGCGCGCATTGTCAGCCGCCTGCAAATCGGGCTCTCCCAAACGCCGGGGCCGCGCCCCAAAGGCAAAGAGTTCGCTCACGCCAAAATGCGCTGCAATCGCGCTCAATATCTCGCGCGCACTGACAGGTTCGCCACTTCCGAGATTCAACGCAGTCTGTCCCGGCAATTGTTTCTGAACACCCAATCGGATGGCCTCGACCACATCGCTGATATAGACGAAATCGCGAACCTGCAGGCAATCCGTGAACTCAGCTCGCGCGCGATCGCGCGCCTGCCGAACTGCATACGG
>WBZO01006994.1_pt1 | contig 10647 bp, 9 predicted proteins | sample 5204261 | NCBI WGS metagenome assembly WBZO01 (sample SAMN12412400, study PRJNA552823) | activated sludge metagenome | isolation source: activated sludge from anammox sidestream of wastewater treatment plant... | place: USA: North Carolina | collected 2017-09
TCATCAGGCGGTAGTTGGGTGCATTGTCATTTGTAAAAATGTATAGCTTATCTCCGATTGCTTCCGGATAGGCATTTGATTTTTCATTTGTATAAATCAATACTCCTTTATCAGTGGTCCCGGTTTTAAACAGGTACGCATTGTTGCTGTAAAAATCTGATTCACCATAAAAGCTTACATCACTATACTGGTTGTCATAAACAAAAAAACTATTTTTTGCATCCGTGGTAGTACCCAGAAATGTTGCCTTACTTACCGGGTCGCCTACTTTCCATATATATGTTTTTAAGGGAAGCTGTTTTTCCACATCATCCTGTGTCCGGAGGGTAAAATAAGCATGCTGCTGGTCTTTTGTCCATTGAAAACCAAAAATATTTTCCAATGGGGGAAACAAAATTTTACCGGTTCTTGTTTCAATAATATAAGTGGTGGAAATTTCAGCACCGCTTTTCTGTGTGTTGATGGCTGCCCGCTCACCATCATAGGTATAATCTATGGATTGTGTTGAAATATTTCCGGAAGAATCCAGCTTGACCGGATCCCAAATCAAAACAGATTTCCCATTTAAGATGGTGTAAATCTTATATTGTTTATCCCCTTTTCTTTTGATGATTTGAAAAACACGTTTACCTTGTTTATTCAAAGGGCCTTCAAAATCCATATCAATATAATCAGCTATATCTTTCTTCAGCCCATCATGGATTTTTTGTGTTGCAGTCAAATACTGAATGCCATAATCATGCTGTGCTTTGGTCCATTCAATTACTTTAGGATCTGTTTTGTCCTCAAGCCAGCGGTAATTATCGGTAAGGATAACCCCATGCAGAGTGTCCCGTACCGGCATTGAAGCAGTTGCCGGTGGCTGAAATTTTACTTGTGCATTAGCTGTGGATACAATAATGACAAGGATGATTAAGAGTTTTCTCATAAATGTTTTTTGGGGGAATAGTATTCAGAAAATTAACACTTTCCCATTATCCTGAAATTTTAAATACGCTTATTAAAACTTATTCTTCCACATCATGCTCTCCACCGGTTTATCCGGTTGCCCGCTGTATTTGGCATCTTTCTTCTGATTATACTTTGTCTCAATTTCACCTTCCACGGGGAAATAGATGAGTTGTCCCACCGGCATTCCTTTATATATTTTTACGGGCTGCTTAACTGAAATCTCCAAAGTCCAGTGACCACAAAAGCCTACGTCTCCTTTTCCGGCAGTGGCGTGAATGTCAATACCCAGCCGGCCGGTGGATGATTTACCCTCAAGAAACGGAACATGGGCATGCGTTTCTGTATATTCTTCGGTGACGCCCAGGTAAAACACATGTGGTTGCAGTACAAAGCCTTCATCCGGGATTTCAAAATATTCTATCGTATTATGTTTTTTGGCATCCAGTATCTCATCTTTATACTTGGCCAGCCATTTCCCAAGGTGTACATCATAAGAATTGCTGCCCAGGCATTCCCTGTGGTACGGTTCAATCTTGATGGTGGCTTTTGCTATTTCTTCCATAATTCTTTTATCGGAGAGTATCATTGGAGTAGAGTGATTAATTTTAAAGCTGCAATTTTAAATCTTAAATTGGTATTGTGCCTGTTTTTTTTCAACATTCTATCAGTAATACAACACGGCTCGGTATCTGGAAGATAGAAGAGACGGAAGAGTTTTTTAAGAGGAACGTGCCACAGCACCGGGATGTGACTCATCCGCATAAGAGGTTACAGCATCTTGCGGGAAGATTTCTATTGCAATTTCTTTTCCCTGATTTCCCTTATGAGATGGTCCGGATAGCAGAAACAAAGAAGCCCTATTTGCCGGGAGAACAGTTTCATTTTTCCATATCCCATTGCGGCGATTATGCTGCAGCCATTGTCAGCAAAGACCAAAGGGTGGGAATAGACATTGAAATTCCGGTAGAGAAGATCATCAGGATCCAGCATAAATATTTATCGGATGAAGAAAGAAAACTATTCAATATTCAACTGCCCGGGCCTGATTACCGCAGGTTGACCCTTCTCTGGTCTGCCAAGGAAGCCGTGTATAAATGGTTCGGAGATGGGGAAGTGGAATTCATTGAGCATATCAGGTTAAAAGGAATCAATGAAAACGATAGAACGATGCAATGCCGGTTTACCAGGAATGGCAATTGGCTTACTATCCATTACCGAATCTTCGACCGCATTGTGCTTACCTGGCTTTCCTCCTGATCATTCTTCTTCATCCGGTCCGTTTTCGAGGAGATTGAGATCCACCGCGTCCGTACCGGCTATGCCTTCCACCGATCCCTGTATATGAGCTGCGTTCAATAAAATCTTTTCCAGTTGCTTCTCTCTTGCTTTCCAGAGTTTTTCCATCGCATCTCTTTCTTTCTGAATTGAAAGTTTCATGCTCATAAACCCTTCACGGATCGCTTTCCATTGTTCTGCAAATTCAGTGCTGGTAAGATAATCATAAAGCAGGTGCATTTTGTCGCCTTTATTTTCATGAACTTTGGAAACCTGGTGTACTTTGATAATCCCGTCACGCAGAATATGCGCAAGCGCCTTTACTTCAGAGAAAGTGCAGATCCATACTCCCTCTTTCGCACCGAATGAGTTCATGTCTTTAGGCATTGCCTGTGTCACGATCACGGCAACTTCTGCTTTCTGATTTCGCATGTCAGCTTTCAGCTTCTCGATCCAGTCTGCCGAAAAATCTTTTGTTCTTTTACTCTCATAAATAATCTTGCCGCATACTTGTCCAAAATTATTCCGGACAGTCTGGATGCAATCTGCTCCCCGGACGCCTTTGCCCACTTCTTCGATCAGGTCAAACGGGAAGGCATTGCGCAGCATTTCTTCCAACGCCAGTTCCTGCACTTCCCCTTGCAATTGCATGGATCCCTGTTCGGCTTTGCGCTTCATTTCTTCTGCAAGCTTTTTCTGATCTTCCAGTTGCTTTTCCAGTTCCTTCAGCCTGAGCTGGTATTCACTTTCTTTTGCGGCAACTTTTTGCTCTTCAATTTTGCGGATGTCAACGGATAGTTTTTCTCTTTCCTCCTGTAATCTCTTTTGAACCGTTATTTCCAGTTCCGCTTCTTTGGTTTTCAATACCTGTTCTTTTTGTAAAAACTCAACTTCTTTCTGCCTTGCAGTTCTTAATTTTTCTTCATGGTCTTTATTGGATTGTTCCAGCAGCCTGAGTTTACTCTCAAAATCAGAGCTGATATTTTTACGGAGATTTTCCTCCAGCTCTTTTTCTTTTTTCTTTTTCCATTCTTCCGCTTTTTGATTTACTTCTTTGCGGATCTCTTCACGAATGGATTCATTAGGTTCAAATTCCTGGTGGCAATGCGGGCAAATTATAGTAGAAGGCATGGATAAAATGTTTGTTTCAAAACTACAAATACTCTGTTGTAAATACTGAGTGTAAAATAAAAAGAGGCTGTCTCAAAATTCTTTGCTGAAGATTTGCGGCTGAAGCATTCTGTTTAATTCCTGATTGAATGATAAGCTTCAGTTCGCTTGCAAAGCCTGTTTTTCAGACAGCCTCTCTTGTGCCCGAGACTGGATTCGAACCAGCACGCCGTTTCCAGCGCTACCACCTCAAAGTAGTGCGTCTACCAGTTTCGCCACCCGGGCAAATGAGGAGTGCAAATTTAAGAGCTTTTATTTCTTTAACACAATTCTGAAAGTGGTTCCTTTTCCCGGCTCTGAATTTTTCACAAAGATCTCGCCTTTGTGATATTGATTAATGATCCTTTTTGATAAGGTAAGGCCCAGTCCCCAACCTCTTTTTTTGGTGGTGAAACCGGGTTTGAAAACTTTGGATGCATATTGCCTGGGTATCCCCTTGCCGCTGTCAGCCACATCAACGGTAACGGTGTTGATCCCGCTCTGAATGTCAATGTTGATATTTCCTTTTCCTTCCATGGCATCGAGTGCGTTTTTCAACAGGTTCTCGATCACCCAATCAAAAAGCGGAGCTGAGATCAGTGCCTTTACATTCTGCAACCCGTGTGTGTCCACCGAAATACTCACTTTATCCGAAGCCCTTTTGCGGATATAATCCACCATATTGCTGATCTGTGGCACCAGGTCAATGGATTCTAGTTGTGGAGTGCTTCCGATCTTTCCAAAGCGGTCGGATACCAGCCTGAGACGGCTCACATCTTTTCCGAGTTCCGCCACCATATCTTCATTCCCCGGTTTTTCTTTCATCATTTCCAACCATCCTTCAAGAGAAGACACGGGTGTGCCCATCTGGTGAGCGGTTTCCTTTGCCATTCCTGCCCAGACCTGGTTTTGTGCGGAGCGGTAACTGCTTCTCAGTGCAAGAAGGGTGACAATGACGAACAACCCAACGATCAGAAGCTGAACAAAAGGGAAGTATCTTATTTCATTCAGCAATTCAGTGTGGCCGTAATAATACTTGTTGAACTTATCAGGATGAAAGGGATCTTTCCATACTATCGGTTCATTCAATGATTTCAGCTTAGCTAATTTTTTTTTCAAATAGCCTTCACGCTCCACTTTGGAAGAATCGAGATTGATGTATTCCAGAATGCTGTCTTTTTCATTGGTGACAATGATGGGGATATCTGTATTATTTTGAGTGATGGCAAAAGCAAGGTCGGTATTGGAAGAATCTTTAGGATCCAGCAGTACATTGCTGGCCAATACCCATTCCGTCACTTTTTTCTTTTCTTCCTTTTCTATCTTTCTTGCGAGATAAGCGGAATAGAAAATGGTCCCTGTTACAATGCATATTGCTACGAAAGCCAATCCTGTTCTCCATGTAAATAATTGCTGAAACATGTTTCGAATTTAACAAGGATAAACCGGCTTGCCTTATTTTTGAATAAATATTTTATCACTTGCCGCTGTCACCCAAAGTATCTGTTGTCATATTGAACTGGAACGGAAAAAATTATCTGGAAAAATTTCTTCCTTCAGTCCTGGCATCTGACTATCCTGATCTTGAGATCATAGTGACCGACAATGCATCTACCGATGATTCAGTTTCTCTTCTCCGGCAAAAATTTCCATCGGTGCGGGTCATACAACTTGATAAAAACTATGGATTTGCCGGAGGATATAACAAAGCTTTGGCTGAGGTAAACTCGGATTATTATATGATCCTGAATTCAGATGTGGAAGTTCCCAAGGGATGGCTTGAGCCCATGATGCAGCTTTTAGAGTCGGATCCTTCCATTGCAGCATGTCAACCGAAAATCCTTTCATATAATGACCGGACTAAATTTGAGTATGCAGGAGCTGCGGGCGGATGGCTGGATAAATACGGATATCCATTTGCCAAAGGCAGGATTTTCGATGTGATAGAAGAAGATCGTGGCCAGTATGACCGGTCGGAGCCGATTTTTTGGGCAAGCGGCGCTGCACTTTTCATCCGATCCGGGATCTTTCATGAGATGAAAGGATTTGATGAGTATTTTTTTGCACACCAGGAAGAGATAGACCTGTGCTGGAGGATACAACTGGCAGGATATAAAATCTATTCCTGTCCTTCATCAGTGGTTTATCATGTTGGCGGAGGCACATTGCCCCGAACCAATTCACGCAAGACCTATCTGAACTTCAGAAATAACCGGATCATGTTGTCCAAGAATTTGCCTTTTGCATCGAAGGTTCGTGTACTTTTTGTAAGGGGAATCCTGGATAGCATCTCGGCAATGAAAGGATTGTTATCGGGAGACGGAGGTTATTTTGTTGCCATTCTCAGAGCGCATCTTGCTTTTTACAAATGGCTTTTATTTTATCGCAAAAAGAGTGTGTTGCCGGCGGTGAGACATAATAAAGTTTCGGGATATCTTGACAGGAACATAGCCTGGCTGCATTTTGTGAAAAAGAAAAAATATTTCTCCGAAATTGTTACTAAATTAGATTGATTATTTTTGTGAATCCTTATTTTTGTAACACAACTAACAGCTATGACTACACAAGAGGAATATCAGCAGGATCTTCAAAAAGTACAGGGTAGCGACTTCACTCACAGTTGGGTGTCATCTTCCGCATTCCTGTTTTATCTTCAGGTATTCTGCTTCTGTGCATTATTTTTAGGCGGATGCTATATGCTTTATACCAAGAGGTTCCATAAGCCTGATGTGACTATACAGGAAAGCACTCTTTACACGCCGGTATATAAATAAAATAGTAAGGGCAAAATTTTTTTCACATGGGCTCAATCATTAATTTTGCTGCCCGTCAGATCTTTATACTTACTTATATGCGGAAGTAGCTCAGTTGGTAGAGCGCAACCTTGCCAAGGTTGAGGTCGCGGGTTCGAGCCTCGTCTTCCGCTCCACATCCATCAGTAAGCTACTGGTGGATTTTTAGTTTTAGCTGTTCCTGCCCCGGTGGTGGAATTGGTAGACACGCAGGACTTAAAATCCTGTGGGCCGTAAGGCCTGTACGGGTTCAACTCCCGTCTGGGGCACTTTTTAAAAAGCCGTTCTTTTTTCTAAAGGACGGTTTTTTGTTTTCCCTCATTGCCCTGAAAAAATGTAAGTGTATTCGATCTTTCCCGTCATCATCTTGTCTTTATTGTATAGGGCTTCTTTCGTCTTCAGGCCTTTGTCATTATAAGCATATCTCCAGATCAGGTATCCAAGATTCTGGTTGGATAAGGTAGTGAGTTTCTGAATTACATGATCGCTTTCATCATATTCGAACATAAGGTCAGGTAAAAGTTTTTTCAGTTTTTCATTATAGCGGACAATATCGGTCAGTCTGTTTTTATCATCGTAGTAATAATAGATCTTTTCTCCCGCATTCCCGTTCCGGAAAGATTGTTCATCCTCCACATTCCCTTTTTCATCGGTGTGGAATTTGTATTCGGCGCTATCCTTCCCGTCAATCATCTGGATCATTCTTTCAGGCCTACCTGCTGCACTATAATACCAGTAATGGACCTCATCCGAGTTGATCTCATCACCCGTGTCTTTTGTGTTGTTCCTTATCGAACTGATATTCCCGGCGGCATCATAACTGTAAGTGGTGACACTTTTCAGCCCACCACTCGAATCCGTTATACTCAGCAATTTTCCCTGCTCATCAAATTTTAAAATATTTACGGTTATGTCCGTTCCCTGGCGGGTGGTGGTCATTAAGACCGTTCCGTTTTGAAGTATTTCTCTTTTCTCATCAAAGTCGGTTGTTTTAACTCCTTTCGGGTCATACCCTGCTGCGGTAATGGTACTTACTTTATTTAAGAGATAAGTTTTCATTAACCTGTCCGTCTCTTCTGAACTGACAAGGTCTTTGTAATAATATTGTGCAAAAGAAGGCAGGGATGAGAAAGCAAGTAAGAGCAGGAACAGATCTTTCATTGGCGGGTTACATTTCAGGTTCAAAAGTAGTTGAATTGTTCAGTAACGTAAAAGGAAACACGCTTGTATTTTTCTGCTTATTTTTAATAAAAATTTATAATGGCACATAGTCATGAAAGGAAGGAAAAAAAATGCCTGAACTGCGGCGCTACTGTCTATGGCCGCTATTGTCATGTATGCGGGCAGGAAAATATTGAGCCCAAAGAAACCTTCTGGAACATGGTGCTCCATTTCTTTGCCGACATCACTCACTTCGACAGTAAGTTTTTTAAAACGGTAAAATACCTGATAGTCCGCCCGGGGTTTTTGTCAAAAGAATATTTAAAAGGCAGAAGGGCAAGTTATCTGCATCCTGTAAGAATGTATGTTTTCACTTCTGCTTTTTTCTTTCTTCTTTTTTTTAGCTTTTTCCGCTCAAAACACGATCCGGCTGCAGCACTGAACACGCCATTGCCCATGGAGGACAGGAAAGAATACATCGAATTACTGGAAAAGAAACTTAAAACTGACAGCTTAAATACAGCACTGAAAGCAAAACTGCTTTGTGCCAAAGACAGCAGTTGCATAGTCACCGCTAAAGACCTTGCGAACCTGGAAATGGGTGAGTTTAGTATCACCCTCAGCAACAGGGACTACAGGTCGGTGCATGAATATGACTCTGTGCAAAACGCACTGTTGCCTGCGGAAAAAGATGGCTGGTTCATGCATAAAGTGAACAGAAGGCTCGTTGAAGTGAATGCACGTTACCAGAACGATCGGGAAGCAACCACAAAAGAGATAAGAGATAGCGCAATGCACCGGCTGCCTTACATGTTTTTTATATCATTGCCACTGTTTGCATTATTATTGAAACTGGTTTACATAAGGCGTAAGCAATTTTATTTTATAGATCACGGCATCTTCACTATTCATTTTTACATCTTCAGTTTCCTGGTAATGATCGCATTCTTTACCGTTGATAAGCTCGAGGCTGCCCTCGGATGGAGATTGTTTAGCTGGTTCGAATTCCTGATTTTTATAGGTTCGCTTTTTTACCTGTACAAAGCGATGCGTAATTTTTATGGACAGCGAAGATTTAAGACCTTTGTAAAATTCCTGATCATCAGTTTTGCATCTGTAATAATGCTGTCGGTTTTGTTTGTTCTGTTTTTAATCTTTTCAGCGGTCACTATATAAAACTTCAGTATGAAAAATGAATTAAGCGCTGCATTCCTCCGTTTAGTATCCATTATGGATGATCTGAGGGAGAAATGCCTCTGGGATAAGAAGCAAACCATCAGCTCTCTTCGTCAAATGACCATTGAAGAGACCTATGAACTTGCTGATTCCATCCTCGATGAGAACTGGAAAGGCATCCGCGAAGAATTGGGCGACCTGTTGTTACATATCGTGTTTTATGCAAAGATCGGCAGGGAGCAGAGCCAATTCACACTTGAAGAGGTCATCAATGGCATTTGTGATAAGCTTATTGCCCGCCACCCTCATATATATGGCGATGTGAAGGTGAATGATGCAGAGGATGTAAAGAAAAACTGGGAGAACCTGAAACTGAAAGAGGGAAAGAAATCGGTATTGGGAGGTGTGCCGGTTTCACTGCCTTCGCTGGTGAAAGCTATGCGACTGCAGGAAAAAGCCAGGCAGGTTGGATTTGAATGGGAAAACAAGGACCAGGTTTGGGAAAAAGTGGAAGAAGAGGTGAAAGAACTGAAAGAAGCTGTGTCCTCCGGAAACCCGGAAGATGCGGAAGAAGAGTTAGGTGATGTGTTCTTTTCACTGGTCAATTATGCACGGTTTTTGCAGATTGATGCAGACCGGGCACTTGAGTTCACCAATAAAAAATTTATACAGAGATTCACACAAATGGAGCAACAGGCGCTTCAGCAAGGGAGGGATCTGAAAACGATGACCCTGGAAGAAATGGATGCCATTTGGAACTCAGTTAAACAGCAAAGATCAGTTTGAGAAAAAATGCCTTATATAATTTTTTGGCTCATTACGGTTTGCTCTTGCTGGCAGCTGTATTGTTCATTTTTTCAATAGGGTTCAACAAGATCTACTCGGAAAACACTTCCATAAGCAGAGAAGTGCGCTTGCTCGAGAATTATCTGCATCAGCAGGAAAAAGATTTTTCTGAATTTCTGCAGGACACTTCGTTGATCAGGCGGTTATACGAAAACCGTGAGTCTATAGAAGATTTTAATAAGGTTGTTGCAAAGAATTACGGAATATTCCTGGTCTCAGAGAATATTTTCGGAGAGGCAAAGGTTCGTTTTTGGAGCACCCAGGTTATCCTTCCGTCGCCTGAAACATATCAGTTGGATAGCGGAGAATACCCTCAGCGGCTTGACAACGGATATTACCTTACCATAAAAAGAATAATGAACCTGCCGGGCATCGGCAACCGGATCTTTGTTTATGGAATGATACCGGTGGAATCCGATTTCTTCATCGAAACGGATTATCTCCCTCAGCGGTTTGCTTACAGCCGCACTGCCTCGAACCGGGTAATGATCAGTGATACCGAAACCTCTTTTCCTGTAAATTCCCTTTCCGGTAAGACTATCTTTTACCTTCAAAGAGCTTTGAAATCTACCGGTACCGTTCCTTTCAATGATGTCTGGACCATCATACTCCGGTTCAGTGCATTGTTCTTTTTACTGATCTTTTTTCATTTGCGTGCGGAAACTGTTGCCCGAAAGAAGAACGCTTTGAAAGGGATAGCGCTTCTGGCCATCCTGTTGTTTTCATTACGGGTTCTAATTTATTTTTTCCCTTTTATTCTCAACTTACGGCAATTTGAATTATTCGATCCTTCCATATACGGTTCGAACATTGTGCAACGGTCGCTGGGCGATCTGCTCATCAATGCTGTTTTCTTTTGCTGGATCATTCTGTTCGCATGGTCAAAATTGCAGCATGAGCAGGATCTTGCTTTACGTTTGCCTTTAAAACTCCGATGGATTACCGGATTCATTTCATTGTGCCTGCTTATACTATCCACTTTTCTTCTGGCCACTGTGATCCGGAGCATGGTGTCTGATTCAAAGATTTCCTTTGATGTTACGGATTTTTTCAGCCTCAATGCATACAGTATCGTGGGGTTTGTGGTGCTCGCCTGTCTTTCCTTTGCTTATTATTATTTCACGCAACTTTTATTCCGGCTGATCTTTCCCCTGTTTGCCGGGAGAACCATGATTGTTTACTTCACAATAGGAATTGCAGGGCTTGCTTATCTTACCTTTCGCTCCGGCGATCCTAAAGTATTATTTTATCTTCCTGTTTTATTATGGCTACTTGCCTATACCTGGCTGGTGAACCG
>WBZO01006081.1_pt1 | contig 10646 bp, 6 predicted proteins | sample 5204261 | NCBI WGS metagenome assembly WBZO01 (sample SAMN12412400, study PRJNA552823) | activated sludge metagenome | isolation source: activated sludge from anammox sidestream of wastewater treatment plant... | place: USA: North Carolina | collected 2017-09
CAGGTCCACCGGCTCGGTGTGCAGCTCGCTGGTAGCATCCAGCCGTTCCAGCGAGAGGATACCGTCCGTGATGGCCCTCATCCGCTCGATCGCCTCGTCAATGCGGCCCATGAAGGACTCCGCCTGGGGGGACAGGCTGTCGCTGCTCAGCCGGCGCAGCAGGTACACACTCTGGGTGGCGTTATTCAACGGGCCACGCAGATCGTGGCTGGCGATGCGAATCATGTCGGTCTTGACCTGTTCCAGATCGCGCACCTGGTTGTACAGCACTTGCAGCTCGCTGAGCTGCACCTGAGCTGTCTCGTACAGGCGGGCATTATCGACCGCCGTGGCGATACGGCCCGCCAGCAGCTTCAGGAAATCGAAGGTCTCTTCGGTGAAGCGAACCGGGTCAGTTGTCTCCAGGCTGAGGAAACCGACAGTGCGATCCTGCGAGATCAGGGGGATAGCAATCTGGGCGCGGGTGCGCGGCAGGATGGCGACATAGTCCGGATCGGTCGTGACATCCAGGACGCGCTGGGCTTTACGCTCGCGCAGGCAGCGCCCGACAACCCCCCGCCCGAGCATAGGCGTGTCGAGTTCCTTCGCCGCTTCGTAGTTGATGTTCTTGAGCATGATCAGCGCGTCGTTGTCGATCAGGCCGATCAGGCCGGCGCTGGCCAGGCTCAGCCGCACGGCGGTGTCCAGGGCCATCATCAGCACGAAGTCCACATCCAGCCGGCGGGTGAGGTCCTCATCCACGTCGCGCAGGATGGCGAGCTGCGACAGATGGCGGTCGCGCTCCTCTTGCGCGCGCTGGCGCTCCAGGGCGAAGCTGATCGACCGGCCCAGCCCGCGCAGATCAGCCTGCCCCTTGACCAGGTAATCCTGCGCCCCCGCCTGAACTGCCCGGCGAGCCATCTGCGCATCATCGACGGCGGTCAAGACCACCACCGGGATGCGCGGCGCCGCTTTCTGCACCTTGGCCAGGGCGCTCAACCCGCGCGAATCGGGCAGCCGCAGATCGAGCAGGACGGCATCCACCCCACCCCGCGCCAGGCGAATCAGGGCCTCGCTGAGCTGATACACCTGCTCCACAAGAAAGGCATTGCCAGAACGGGCGAGCACGGACCGGACCAGCCGGCCAAACTCGGCGTCATCTTCGATAAGCAGGATGTTAATGCCATCATCCATAGGATTTGCCGAACACGCTCACGACGATACTCCCTTAATATCACTATACACCACAGACCTTAATCTGCAATGGGCGGCCAGGACGGGGCAGACAGCCGGCAGCGAATAGTGGACAAGAAAAACAGAGAGCCGCAGGGAGCGCGGAGGACATGGAGAAAGAACGGGCAGAAAATCCTTCTCCGGCGAATCTGGCAGCCCGTCAGCTCCGAATTTCCGGCTGCCTATCCCCCACGCTTCGCTTTCCCCCGGCGCCCGACAAAAAAGCGCCACTCTCATGGTGGCGCTTCTCCGCGTTACAAGATCTCCGGGGTATCAGCCGCCGCCAGCTATCTGCGCGATAGTCCGGACGATCTGCACTCCCTGGGTCAGGTCGGCCACCAGGAAGGGCAGCACGCCGAAGATCAGGGTCCCCAGGCCGGCCACCAGAATAGCCGCTCCCAGCGTATAGGACAGGCGAGACGTGCCAATGTTGGCGTCGCCTTCCTGCAGGTACATCCTGACGATAATCCGTATATAGTAGAACGCAGCGACTACGCTGGTCACCGCGCCGATCACGGCCAGCAGGACCAGCCCGGCGTTGATGGCGCTGAGGAAGACATACCACTTCCCGATGAAGCCCGCCGTCAGCGGGATGCCGGTCAGGCTGAGCATGAAGAAGGTCATCAGCAGGGCCAGCACCGGCCGCTGCGAAGCCAGCCCGCGGAAGTCGTCCAGTTGCCCGCCCGTGCCGTCGTTGCGCTCCAGCGCGATCACGATAGCGAACGCGCCCAGGTTAGTGAAGGCGTAAGTCAGCAGGTAGATCAGGGCCGCCTGCACGCCCTGATTGCCCACCGCCGGGTCGCCCGCCGCCGCCACCGCCATCAGGATGTAGCCGGCGTGAGCGATCGAGGAGTAGGCCAGCATACGCTTGATGTTCATCTGGCGCAGGGCGACGAAGTTGCCCAGGATCATGGTCAGGGCAGCGAGGATCGCCAGCGTGTTCGCCCAGGCTGCCGAGGTCGCGCCGGTCAGAATCAGCGTGGGCAGGCCGACCACCAGGATACGCAGCAGGGCGGCGAAGCTGCCGGCCTTGGTCCCCACGCTCATGAAGGCGGTGACCGGCGTCGGCGCGCCTTCGTATACATCCGGCGTCCACATGTGGAAGGGGACCGCCGCCACTTTGAAGCCGAGCGACACCACAATCAGGCCGACGCCGAGCAGCAGCAGGTACAGCGACGGCGAAGCGGATTCGACGATGGCCGCCGTGCCTGCCCACACACCCGGCAGGTTGGTCGTGCCCGTAGCGCCGTAGATCATGGCGATGCCGAAAACCAGGAAGCCGCTGGCGAATGCGCCCAGCAGGAAATACTTGAGCGCCGCTTCTTCGCTCTTGAGGTTTGGCCGCCGGAAGCCGCTGAGCACATACAGCGGGATGCTGAGCAGCTCCAGCGCCACGAAGACCACGATCAGGTCGTTAGCCGCGCCCATGAACAGCATGCCGCTGGTGGTGAAGAGCAGCAGCAGGTAGTAATCGCTGCGGTGCTCCATCTCCGTCCGGCGCAGATAATCCATGGCCAGCAAGATGCTCAGCGCGGCGGAGATCAGGACGATGATGTTGACCAGGCTGGTGAATGGGTCGGCGATGAACATCCCGCTGAAGGCTTCGCCGACCTCGTTATAGTTGATCATGGAGACAGCGAGGCTGACCAGCACGCCAAGCAGAGCCAGCCAGGGAACCAGCCCTTTGCGTCGCTCCGGGAGGAACACATCCACGACCAGCAGCAGGACAGCGCCGATCACGAGGGAGAGCGCCGGGAAGGCGACGCCGAAATTGAGGCTTTCCAGGGTAGGCATTTGGATCATACAGACCCCCAGGTGGCGGTTGGGTATCAGATCAGGCGGGTGGTCGGGAACCGGCGGACGGAAACAGCGCCTCCTCCGCAGCCAGTCATCGAAAGGCGGTCGCCAATTCCGGTCCCAACCTGTCCTATTGTAACCCGCCCGGCCCCGGCACGCCAGCATAAAAGACAGAAGCCGGGCGGAGATTGTCGCGGCCTCACCCCTGCTGCGCTCCGCTTAGCTTCCCCTCGCCATTAATGGCGAGGGGACTGAGGGGTGAGGCTACGGATTCACGGAGACCACGACCGTCTGCTCGATGATCCGGTTATCGACCGTGAACACCCGCAGCGCGTACGTGGTCGTCGTCGTCGGGCATGACTGCTGCGAGCCAAGCGGCGATACCTGCGCCCCCTGGAAGAACACTTGCAGCGCCCCGCTCACGTTCCAGAAGACATTCACGCATTCGCCCTGGTTGATCAGCAGCCGGTCGGCGTAGAAGTTGATGGTGACGAACTGCGACGGCGTGGGCGTCACTTCGATCACGGTGACCGTCACCGACTGTTCGATGAGGTTGCCGTCTTCGGTATAGGCGCGCAGGGCGTAATTCGTCGTCTCCTGCGGGCAGACCTGCTGCGAGCCGTTCACAGACACCTCGTTTTCGCCGAGGAAGACGCGCGAGACGGCGGTCGTGTTCCAGGCCAGGGTCGTGCACCCGCCGCGGCCCACTGTATCTGGCGTGGCGGTGAAAGTGACATTCGCCGTCACAACGGCGATCGTGATTGTGCGCTCGATGATCTGATTGCCGGGCCGGACGACGATCAGCTTGTACTGCTGGGTCTGGATGGGGCACTCCTCGCGCTGACCCTGGCTGGCGACCCGGCGGGCCTTGTAATTGACCGACCCCGATCCTTCCACCGCCCAGCGGACCATTGTGCAACCGCCGGGCAGGACATAGGCGCGGTCAGCGACGAAGTAAATGCCGTCGGCGTCAAATTCCACGTTGGGCGGCACAAGGCTTTCCAGCGAGCCAGCCACCACATTCAGGTACTGGCCCTTGATCCAGCCCCGGTAGCCGCTCCACTGCACAAACACCCACAGCCCATCCACCGTGATCGCCCGCGCCGATCCCTGCGCCCCGGCGGGCATGACGGTGATCACGTTCTCGTTCGGGTTGAGCAGGCCCTCGATCCCTTCCGGCTCGGCGGTCGGCTCGGTGCGCATATGGACATCCTGCAGGGCCTCGACGACGACGGCGTTGACGGGCATGTACTGGCTGGCCGAGACCACAGCCGGCGGGACGTATTCATCGGACACCGGCAGCGCGGCAACATCCCCGGAGACCACGGTCAGATAGCGGCGGGCCATCCAGCCGCCCTGCCCGTGGAAGGTCACCCGAATCCAGCGGTAGTTGGAGCTGATTGCCGTCGCCGTGAGCTGTGTGCCGCGCCGGGCCACATCGTAGATGCGGGAGGCCGTGCTGGGCGCAGCCCGCAGCCGCACGTTGTCAGTAGTGCGGACAACTACCCCATCTTCCCCCTGAGCCGAGACGGACGGAGTCTCCCTGAGCGCACCTTCCGCCAGCGGCAGAACCGCAGCCACAACGATCAGCAGCGCGACAACCCGCCAGAAGCGAACGACAGTCCGCGACAAGCTGCGCATAATGCCCACTCCTCCCCATCCTCCCGGCGGCCTGTATGACGATCGTCCCCGGGACAGCCACATGCCCCCATTATAGCCGGGCACGCTCGCCGGGACTATTGCCCTGAAGTCCCACCACGCCGTGAACCCCGGAGGATCCTCCCCCGCACAGGCGACAAAAAAGGGCGCCCTCGCCGGACGCCCCTGTATGCTGCGGGATTGCCGCTTACCCGCCGGCCGCCAGTTGGACGTAGGGGCCGATCTGGGCGACAAGCTGGCTGACGGACGCGCTCATCTGGGCGAACCAGCCCGCCGGCTGCAGGCCGATCCAGAAGACCAGAATCAGGAGCGGGATCAGGGCGGCGTATTCCTGCCAGGTCAGCGGCTGATCCTTGAGCGCCTCATTCTCCGGCTTGTCCACCGGCCCCATGAAGATCTTCTGGAACAGGTACAGCAGGTAGATGGCGGCCATAATCACGCCGAGGGTGGCGAAGAAGGTGAAGAAGAAGCTCAACACATCGCTGCCCATCGCGCCGAGCAGGATGGTGAACTCGCCGACGAAGCCGTTGAGGCCGGGCAGGCCCATGCTGCTCAGGACGAAGATCAGGCTCAGCCCACCAAAGACCGGCAGGACCTTCCATATGCCGCCGAACGCCGCCAGCGCTTTAGTATGCCGCCTTTCGTACAGGATGCCGACGAGGATAAACAGCGCGCCCGTGCTGATGCCGTGGTTGACCATCTGCAGGATACCGCCCTGGATGCCGGCGGCGGTCAGGGCGAAGATGCCGAGCATCACAAAACCGAGGTGGCTGACCGACGAATAGGCGACCAGCTTCTTGGCGTCATCCTGCGCGTAGCTCACCCAGGCGCCGTAAAGGATGCCGATCACGGCCAGGAGGGCCACAACCGGCGCGGCTTCCACGCTGGCCTGCGGGAACAGCGGCAGGTTGAAGCGCACGAAGCCGTAGGTCCCCATCTTCAGCAGGATGCCGGCCAGGATGACCGACCCGGCGGTCGGGGCCTGCACGTGGGCATCCGGGAGCCACGAGTGCAGCGGCCAGACCGGGACCTTGATGGCGAAGGCGATGGCGAAGCCCACGAAGAGCAGCATCTCAATGCCGGGCGCGTACTGGAGCGTGCCGTTGCGGACAGCTTCCACAAGCTGCGGGACGGCGAAGGTCCCGCCCTCGTTACCCAGGAACAGGATCGCCAGCAGCATCAGGATCGAGCCGGCCATCGTGTAGAGGAAGAACTTGACGGCGGCGTATACGCGGTTCTCCGCGCCCCAGATGCCGATCAGGAAGTACATCGGGATCAGGGTGACTTCCCAGAATATGTAGAACAGGAAGAGGTCCTGCGCCACGAACACGCCGATCATGGCCCACTGCAACAGGAGCATGAAGGCGTAGTACAGCTTGACCCGCTCCTTGATGGACTTCCAGCTCACCAGGATGGCCGAGGGCATGATGAAGCTGGTCATCAGCACCAGCAGGATACTCAGCCCATCGACGCCGACGTAGTAGCTGATGCCCCACTGGGGGATCCAGCTCATATACGTCACAAGCTGAAGATCGGGGTCGCCGCTGTTGAAGGCGGCCAGCATGAGCAGGGTCATCACAAAGGTGATCACCGTGGTCGCCAGAGATACCCAGCGGATGGTATGTTCCTGGCTCCGCGGGATGAACAGCAGCACCAGCATGCCGATCAGCGGCACGAACAGGGTCAGCGTGGTCAGCGAAATCCCGGTATTTTCCATAAGATGCGTTCCCCCGTAGAACGGTTCGCTTATGGCGGCTAATTGCCGCCCATAACCTGCAAGAGCGGCAGCAACAGCAGAACAATGACCAGCAGCGCGCCGATGAACACGCTCAGCGCATAGACGCGCACGTAGCCGGTCTGCAGGCGGCCCAGCGGCCCGGCTATGGCCTGCGCCAGACGCCCGAGGCCGTTCACCGCACCATCAATGATGCCCAGGTCCACCGGCCGGCCCAGGAGCCGCGCCACGCCGTTGAAAGTCTTCACGAGCAGGACATCGTGCACGAAATCGTGCAGGAAGGCCGAATCCAGCCGGTCAGCCAGCCAGTGCCCGGCCCGTGTGAACGGCACCACAATATATTTGTCGTAAATCTCATCCCAGAACATCCGGGCATTGGCCAGGGCGAACAGCCCTTCGGTTTGCGGGTTGACCTGGAGCGGGTCCTTGTCGCCTTCCACCACCGGCCTGTGCAGGTATATGCTCCGCGCCGCCAGAATCATAATCACGGCGCCGGCCACCGCCAGGATAGCCACGCCCATCAATGCGTTGGCCGGGTGGGCGTAAACGACAGTGTGCTGCAGCCAGTCGGCGAACACATGCGGCCTGATAATCCGATCCACCACCCAGAAGCCCGACGCCACATTAATGAAGCCAAAAACGACAGTGCCCACAGCCAGCACGGCCAGGACGTTGACCATCACCCGCATGCCGTAGGCGCGCTCCCCGGCGTACCGGGCGGCTTCGGTGCGCGGCTGGCCGTGGAAGACCAGGATCACCTGGCGGCCCATATAGAACGCCGTCAGCAGGGCCGAGATAAAGAGCAGGCCGAAGGCAATGTAGCCGACCAGGTCGCCTTCCACAAAGCCCCGCATAAGCCCTTCCGCCAGGATTTCATCCTTGGACCAGAACCCGGCCAGCGGGAAGATGCCGGCCAGCGCCAGCGCGCCGATCAGGTAGAACCAGTACGTCCGACGCATACTGGCCTTCAACCCGCCCATATTGCGCATATCCTGCGGGTCGAACGGCTCCTCCTCATCTTCGGGGGCGTCGCCGCCGTGTTCCGCGTGATGTTCGCCCTCCTTCAGATGCTGGACGTGATGGTAGCCGTGCTCCACAGCGTGAATCACCACCCCGCTGCCGAGGAAGAGGAGCGCCTTGAACAGGGCATGTGCCGCCAGGTGGAACATGGCCGCCGTGTAGGCCCCGATGCCCGCCGCCGCCACCATGAAGCCAAGCTGGCTGACGGTGCTGTAGGCGAGCACCTTCTTGATATCCCACTGACCGAGGGCGATGAAGCCGCCGACCAGAGCCGTGACCGCCCCGACCAGGGTCACCACCCCGCTGGCGAACGGCGCGTAATGGTAAAACACCTGGCTGCGGACGATCAGGTAGACGCCAGCAGTAACCATCGTCGCCGCGTGGATCAGGGCGCTGACCGGGGTCGGGCCGGCCATCGCATCCGGCAGCCAGACGAACAGCGGAATCTGGGCGCTCTTGCCGGTCACGCCCAGCAGCATGAACAGCGCGATCAGGGTGAGCACGGTCTGAATCGGCATCGTGATCGAGCCGAAGCTGACTGTGGCGCCTTCCGCCATCATCTGTTCGGCCTGGTTAAAGACGCCCATCGCGGCCGGGTGCGGCTCGTCCAGGGCAGGGCTGGCCGGGGCGGGCGCCGTTTCATCGGTGCGCACGACCTCAATCACCCGCGTCTGTTCGTGTACGGACTGGATCGGGACCTCGCCCGGCTTGTAGAAATCCAGCGTGCCGAAGGTCCAGAAGGTGAGGAAGAGCGCGATCAGCAGGCCGAAGTCGCCAACGCGGTTGACGATGAAAGCCTTGCGCCCGGCCAGGGAGTTCTTCCAGCCGACGGTGCCGAACTGCTTGTCCTTTTGCGCCCTGTCCCACCAGAAGCTGATCAGGATGTAACTGCAAAATCCCACGCCTTCCCAGCCGATGAAGAGGACCAGGAAATTGTTGCCCGTCACCAGCAACATCATGAAGACGAGGAACATGTTGAGGTAGACGAAGAAGCGCGGGTACATCGAGTCGCCGTGCATGTAACCGGTGGCGTAAAAGTGGATCAGGGAGCCGACGCCAGCCACGACCAGCATCATGGTCACGCTGAGCGTGTCCACGCGGAACTGCCACCCGATATAGAGGGCCGCCGCCGGCACGTCGATCCAGCGCGAGAAGAAGGGGATCTCGACCACCACCGGCGCGTACCCTGTCGCCGTCTGCTGGACAAGCAGCAGCACCGCCACGACAAAGGCGATCAGCGCCGCGCCGATGGCGACCATGCCAACCCCTCGTTCGCCCAGGTACTTACCCAGGAACAGGTTGATCAACATCCCGATCAGCGGAGCGATGATAACCAGTGGAACCAGTTGCGCCAGGTTTTCCATAAACCCTTGCCTTCACGTATATGCGGTGAAGCCCACCCTGCCCCCCCGGATAACGCCTGCCCGGCGGGGGCGCCTTCAGGAAGCAGCCGGCGGAGGCCGCTCTAGCCTTCCATCTGGTGCAGCTCGTCAACGTTGATGCTGCGCCTGGAGCGGAAGATCGTCACAATCAGGGCCAGACCGACAGCCACTTCTGCCGCCGCCACCGTCATCACAAAGAACACCAGGACCTGCCCGCCGACCTGTCCCCAGTGGCGGGCAAAGGCGACAATAGCCAGATTGCCAGCGTTGAGCATCAGCTCAATCGACATAAAGATCAGAATGGCGCTGCGCCGGATAACTACGCCGAGCGCCCCCATCACAAAGAGGACGACGGCCAGCGCCAGATACAGCTCAGTCGGCACAAAAACAGGGATCGGCTCCATTGGCCCTCCTACGTGCCCTCCGGCGTCGGCTCAGCGGGCGGAGCCGGCTCGGAGAGAATCTGCTCGACAGACTCCTGGTCCCCGATCTGCGTCGCCAGGGCAGAGGCCGCCTGCGGCCCGACCAGCGGCCTGCGCACGACCTGGCGGCGCGGGCGATGTTCGGCAATCAGATCGCGGCGGGTCAGCACCACAGCGCCGACCATAGCCGTCAGCAGCAGCACGGACACCAGCTCAAACGGCAGCAGATAGGCGGTATACAGCTCCGCGCCGACCGCCTGCGGGCTGCCGAACTCCGGCAGGGCGGCGGTGGCGATCACCAGGGGGACGACGCGCATCCCGCCGGTCGAAAGCCGTTCCGGCGACGGTATCAGGATGTTGTTGGTGTCGCGCGCCAGCGCCAGATCGTGATAGGTCACCAGCGGGCTGGCCCCCGGGCTGCCGGAAGGCCGGATAGTCAGCGTGCGCGCTTCGGCGGCTTCGACAAGCAGCGTCCCGATCGGCTCGGCGAACGAAGCGCTGGCGATCAGGACATCGTCGTCATCCGTCGTGGAAGGCAGGCCGGGGTCCACCAGATCGATCGGGCCGGCGTCCGGCAGGCCATTGAGCACGGTCAGGCGGGCCTGATCCGCCCCGGTTGAGAACGGATTATCCACCAGGCGGCTCAGGGTGTACGTGCTGCCGGCCCCCAGCATGGCCACGCTGATCGCCGAGTTATTGGTCAGCGTGAAGTCGCCCAGAATAGCCGGGGCCGACGTGGCCGGGTCCGCCCCGGCCGGATAGATGGCGATCGCATATTCGCCGGCGGGCACAGACCGGTAGCCGGTGGCCTGGCGGTAGACCACGTTCTCTTCAAAGAGCTGGTTGTTGAGGTAAACATCAAACGGCGGGCCGTCGGCGGCGTGGATCAGGCGCAGCATCGGCTGCGGCGGCGGCGGATTATTGAAGTTCACATTTCCGCCAGCCACGGCGAGGCCGATCGTCAGCAGGAAGACCAGAGCCAGGGCGATCGCGGCCCGGGGCAGCCAGTGGTACGGCCCGGCGCCGGGCACAACCCGTTCCGCCCCCAGCAGCATGATCACGAACAGAAACAGCACCATGATCGCGCCAGCATAAACCGTGATCTGAATCAGGGCGATGAACGGCGCGCTGAGGGTCAGAAAGAAGAAGGCGACACAAAAGAAGTTCAGGACCAGGAAGAGCGCGCTGTGGACCGCGTTCTCACTGATCAGCATAAAGGCTGCTGACAGGATGGCGATCGCGCCGACGATCAAAAAAACAAACACTTCCGTCATAGGCGTTGTCCTGTCCAGAAATAGTTGCGCTTGTGCAGTTTAGCGCAAATGACCCAAATAGTCCAATTCCAGATGGCGTATTCGCCAGGGCAAAAATCGCCAGGCCGCCATGATACAACGAATGTCAGGGTTTTTCCCGGTTTAT
>WBZO01006995.1_pt1 | contig 10645 bp, 11 predicted proteins | sample 5204261 | NCBI WGS metagenome assembly WBZO01 (sample SAMN12412400, study PRJNA552823) | activated sludge metagenome | isolation source: activated sludge from anammox sidestream of wastewater treatment plant... | place: USA: North Carolina | collected 2017-09
AGCAGTTCCGCGGACTCGCCGCCATCATGCGCGAGTACTGCGGCGGCCACGCCCGTACCACCGTCGGCCAGAACATCGTCCTCCGCTGGGTGCGCGACGAGAGCCTCTACGAGGTGTTCAGCAAGCTAAAGGACATCGGCCTTGCCGACTTTGGCGCGCAGAGCATCTCCGATGTCGTCAGCTGCCCAGGTACCGACAGCTGCAAGCTCGGCATCACGTCATCGATGGGGCTTAACCAGGCCATCCAGCAGCGCGTCGAGTCGCTACAGATCGACGACCCGCTGACCAGGAAGATCAACATCAAGATGAGCGGCTGTCCGAACAGCTGCGGCCAGCACCATATCGCGAACATCGGGTTCCACGGGGCCGCCATGAAGGTGGGCCCGAACCAGCTCCCCGCCTACCACGTCTTCGTTGGCGGCGAGTACCAGAACGGCACGCTCCGGATGGCAACGCAGCTCAAGGTGCGCCTGCCCGCGAAGCGCGGCCCGGATGCGGTCGAGCGAATCGTCGCCCTCTACGAACGCGAGCGCGGGACTGGTGAAACCTTCAACGCCTTCTTCGACCGCGTCGGGACCGCCCCATTCGAACAGGCGATCGAAGACCTGACCCTCCCCGGCGAATTCAGCGACGACAACCAGTCGATGTTCATCGACTGGAACCGCATCGAGCTCTACCAGCTGCAGCGCGGCGAAGGCGAGTGTGCCGTTTGAGGCTCAGAAGCCGCGCAGGTTGCTCCATGCCTCCGGGAAGCTGAGGCCGCCGTTCGCGGCCGCCTCCTCGAGTGCGAGCCGTTGGCGCGCCTCGCCCAGGTCTGCCAGGTAGAGCGACGGGTTCGCGCTCACCTCTCGGGCGAGGACTTCATGCCGGACAATCATCCCGCAGAACGCCTCGAAGATCGCCTCGCGCGCCAGGTAGTTCTCGAACACGAACAGCGAGATGTCCTCGAGCGCGTCGCCTTCATTCGCCGAAACCAGGCGGTCATACACATCGCCCAGCCAGTCGCCAATCCGTTCCCACTCCTGCGCCGCTTCGGCGCAGCCTCGCGACTCCAGCGCCTCCAGCGACGAGAAGAGCATCACGAGGAACGTGGGAAGGCGGCGCTCCTCATACCCGAGCCGGGCGACCTCGATCCAGCGCGCGTCCTCCGCGCAGCTCGCATGTGGGCGTTGGGCCGGTATCGCGCCGGCCAACTCGTTCGCCTCCGCGTCCGGGAGCGTCCGGATCCAGTCCTCGACGATCCGCAGGTCCACCTCCCCGAGGTCGATGACCGAGAGCGCCGCCAGGCGCCGGTCCGGTGGGCCATCCTGGATCTCGGCCACGAGTTCGGGAGTGGTCATGCGCCGGAGCGCCGGCTCATGCTCCTGCCAGCCGGCGTACTGTTCGGGGAGGCGGCGTTCCATGGCCGCAGGATACCGCAGCCCCGGCCTTGAAACCTCGGGAGAGGCACTAATGCTAGACTCCGATTTTATGGAACTATCCGCCTTCAAGCGCCATCGCCGCCTGCGGGGTTCCCCGGCCATTCGGGGTCTCGTCCGCGAGGCCGAGCTGACGCCTCGCCACCTCGTCTACCCCATCTTCGTCGAGGCCGGTCTCCACGGCCGCCAGCCGATCGGCTCGATGCCCGGGCAAGACCGTCTGGGCATCGACGCGCTCGCTGCCGAGGCGCGCGATCTCGGTTCACTCGCGGTCCCGGCAGTGCTCCTGTTCGGCCTCCCCGCCGCGAAGGACGATCGCGGCAGCGGCGCCTATGCCCGCGACGGCATCGTCCAGACCGCCATCCGCGCCATGAAGGACGCGAATCCCGAGTTGCTCGTGGTCGGCGATGTGTGTCTCTGCGAGTACACCTCACACGGGCATTGCGGGATGCTCCGGCCCGATGGCTCGGTCGACAACGACGCGTCGCTGCCGTTGCTCGCGGAAACTGCCGTCTCCCTCGCCGAGGCAGGCTGCGACATCATCGCGCCCAGCGACATGATGGACGGGCGCGTCTCGGCGATCCGCCAGTCGCTGGATGCGGCCGGGTTCCCGGAGACGCCCATCCTCTCGTACGCCGCGAAGTTCGCCAGCGCCTTCTACGGCCCGTTCCGCGAAGCCGCGGACAGCGCGCCGCAGTTCGGCGACCGGCGCGGCTACCAGATGGACCCGGCGAACGGCCGTATGGCCCTCGACGAGGTGATGACCGATATCGCCGAAGGGGCCGACATGGTTATGGTGAAGCCCGCCCTGCCGTACCTGGACGTCCTCGCGAACGTGCGCGCCTCGGTCGATGTCCCCGTGGCGGCCTACAACGTCAGCGGCGAGTACAGCATGCTGATGGCCGCGGTCCAGAACGGCTGGCTCGACGAGCAGCGGGCCATCGATGAGACCTTGACCAGCATCCGCCGCGCCGGTGCCGATATTGTCATCACCTACCACGCGAAACAGTGGGCCGCGCGGCAGTGAGTCACGCGGAGATGCCGTAGATGGCGGGCCGGTACCTGGCCGGGGGATCGGTTCTCCGCGCCCCGCCGCAGACTCGACGCACCTGGTACGGCTTCGCCTGGCCCCCATCCGGCTGTAGGTTCAGCCTGCAGCGTACAGGCTGTGCACGTAGATCTGGTGGCTCCCACGGATCCTATCGAGTTCGAACCCCAAAGCCGGCGCGAGGTTCACGAGGTCCCTGAAGTCAACATTGTTTAACCGCCCCTCTGCGAGCCGGGCAAGCAGTGCCGCCGGTTTCACCTCTGGAAGGCGCCCTTCCGCTCGCGCTTCTTCTCGATCCTGGCGGCGCACACCTTGTACTCCGGGATGCGCGATTCCTCGTCGTACACGTTGTTCGTCAGGAAGTTCGCGGCGCTGTCCTGGAGCTTCACGAACGGCACGAAGAGGTTGCCCGGCTGCACTGCATCGGTCACCACGGCCCGCCCGCTCATCCGTCCGCGCCGCGAGAAGACGACAACCGGGTCGCCATCCCCGATCTCTGCCACCGACGCATCGGCCGGGTGGACAGCCACGGGCACCGTACCGACCTGCTCCATCAGGCCGGCCACGCGCCGGGTGATCGTCCCGCCGTGCCAGTGATAAAGGATGCGGCCCGTGTTGAGCACCAGGGGGTACTCGCCATCGGGAGTCTCCTCGGCCACCGCGTGCTGGCGGACCGGCACGAACCGCGCCAGCCCTCGCGGGAACGAGTCGGCATACAGGTAGCGCGTGCCCGGGTGGTCCGGCGAAGGGCAGGGCCACTGGATGCCGCCCTCGCGCTCCAGCCGCTCGTAACTGATCCCGCGGACCTGGGGCATCAGGCGCGCGAACTCGTCGAAGACATCGCTTGCCGAACCGTATGCGAACTGCGCGGGGTCCACACCGGCCCCAGGAGCCATCCGCCGGGCCACGTCGCAGAGGATCTCCCAGTCCGGCCGCGCCTGGCCGACCGGGGCAATCGCCTGCCGGACCCGCTGGACGCGGCGCTCGCTGTTGGTGAACGTGCCGTCCTTCTCCGCGAACGAACAGGCGGGGAGCACGACATCGGCGAGTTCGGCCGTCTCGTGCAGAAAGAGGTCCTGGACCACGAGGAAGTCGAGCGACCTGATGAGGTCCGTCGCGTGGTGGAGGTTCGGTTCGCTGAGGAGCGGGTTCTCGCCGACGATGTACATCGCGCGGACCGCGCCGGTAGCAATTTGCTCGACCATGTCGGTGGCCTTGAGCCCGGGAGAGCGCGGCAGCCCGGCCCCCCAGAGTTCCTCGAACGGGCCGACGACGGCGTCGGCGTACGACTGATACCCGGGCAGCGAGTCGGGGATACAGCCGGCGTCGCCGCAGCCCTGCACGTTGTTCTGGCCGCGCAGCGGCGAGACGCCGCACCCTGGCCGCCCGAGCTGGCCCGTAAGCAGCGCCAGGTTCAGGAGCGAGTGAGCGTTGTCGGTACCCTGCGTGTGCTGGGTGATGCCCATCCCCCAGACGAGGCAACTCCCGGGCCGCAGGTCCGCCGGCTGGCCTCGCCGGGCCGGGGGACGTGCGAACAATCGTGCCGCGGCGCGGATGTCCTCGGCGGGTACCCCGGAGAGGCCGGCGCAGTCTTCGACCGTGGTCTCCCGCACCGCTCCAACGAAGGCATCGAACCCCTCGGTGCGGCCCTCGACGAATGCCCGATCGGCCAGCCCCTCGTCCAGGATCGCCCGCGCCATCCCGTTGAAGAGCGCGACGTCCGTCCCTGCCTTCGGCTGGAGGAACAGGTCTGCCCGGTCGCACATCTCGATCCGCCGCGGGTTCACAACCACGAGCTTCGGCCCCCGCGTGTCGATCGCCCTGCGCATGCGCGAGGCAATCACGGGGTGGTTCGAGCCCGGGTCGCACCCCACGAGGACAATGCACGACGCCTCCTCGTAGTCGATGTACGAATTGCTGGTGGCGCCGCTCCCGAGCTGCTGGAGCATGGCTTCAACGCTGGGCGAGTGGCAGAGGCGCGTGCAGTGGTCGATGTTGTTGGTCCCCATCACCAGCCGCACGAACTTCTGCTGGACGAAGGCGTCTTCGTTGGTCGCCTTGGCGCTGGCGAAGCTGCCAAAGTGCCCGCGGTGTTCCAGCAGGCGGCTGGCGACGAGGTCCAGCGCCTCGTCCCAGGAAGCCGGCTCGAACCGCCCGTTGCGCTTGATCAACGGCGTCCTAATGCGGTCGGGATGGTTCACGAAGGTCGTCCCGAACCGGCCCTTCACGCACAGCATCCCGGTACTCGAGAGATTCTCCGGGTCGTCGTCGACCCAGCGAATGCGGTCGTCTTCGTCGACGTTCAAGACAATGCCGCAGCCGACGCCGCAATACGGACACGTGCTCGAAACAGCTCGGGTCATCTCATCACCTCTTCGGCCTGAGCGCGGATGTCGGGCAGGCGGCCACGCACGAGCCACAGCTGGTGCAGATTGATTCGCGGAAGCTCACCCCGGCGCCCGGCGTGACACGCGCGGTAGCGCCGCGCCCCGCAATGCCGATTGCCCCGATGTGCTGCAAATCCTGGCAGGCCGTGACGCACCGCGCGCAGAGGATGCAGGCATCTTCGTGGAACGAAAAGAACGCGTTCGAGGGATCGGCGTGCGTGCCCGTCTGGATGGCGTGTTGGCCCGGCCGTGGGGCATGGCTCGCATAGGCCTCCAGGCTCTCCGCCGAGCGCGGCCCCCCCGGCGCACCCGGGGCCCCCGACTGCATGGCCGCGGTCAACTCCAGTACCCCCCGCCGGATGCGCACGGCACGCTCCGAATCGGTTGCACACTCCTGGACACCCGCCGCCGGAGTCGAGCATGCGGCCACGATCCGGCCGTCGGCCTCGACCAGGCATGTCCGGCACGCGCCGATGACGGGGAGGTTGTCGTCCTTGCACAGGTGGGGCAGCGCGATCCCGGCAGCCAGGACCGTGTCGAGCAGCGAGCCCATTCCTTCGACTGTCTGGCCATTGAGCCTCACGCGAACACCCCGGGCCAGAAGTGCACGGCCGAGCGCACCGGGCCGGGCGCCATCTGGCCCAGCCCGCACAGCGACCCGAACTGGACCACCTCGGCCAGGCCGTCGAGGGCCGCGAGATCCCCACCCGCGAGCAGATCATGGAGGCGGGGCGTGCCCTCCCGGCAGGGGGTGCACTTTCCGCACGACTCATCCGCGTTGAATCGGGCCATCGCCAGCGCCGCCGCGCGGATGTCGTTCGGCGCATCGAGCACCACCAGCCCCCCGGCACCGAGCATCGCCCCGGTCGGGTGGAGCAATCCCGGTTGGAGCGGCACATCGAGGTTCGCGGCCGAAAGGAATCCACCCGATGGCCCACCGGCGAGCACCGCTATCTCTCCCGCGCAGGTTGGCCCGGCGCTTTCGAGCAGGGCGCGTAGCGGCGTGCCAACCTCGATTTCGTAGACACCCGGGCGCTCCACGCGTCCGCTGACGCTCATGACCCTTGTCCCCGGCGTCTCGGCGGTGCCCCGTTTCCGGTAGCCTTGGATGTCGCCGAACAGCACCGGGAGGTTCGCGAACGTCTCGACGTTGTTCACGACCGTGGGCATGCCGAACAGCCCCGACTGGACTGGAAGGGGCGGCCTGGTCCGGGGCACGGGGCGCCGGCCCTCAATGGCATTCAGCAGCGCGCTCTCTTCGCCGAGCACGTACCCTCCGCCCCCGCGGAACGTGGCAACGGTGAGCGATGGCGCGACCGCGTCGAGGGCGGCTGTGAGCGAGTCGACTCCCGGCGTCGCGTGGCCATTCGCGAAGACCACAATCAGGGCCGGCTGCAGGACGAACGCCGCGATGGCAATGCCCTCGGCGACACGGCGCGGCGCGACCGAAAGCAAGGCGCGGTCCTTGAAGACGCCCGGCTCACCCTCTTCGGCATTCACCACGAGCGCGATCGGGCGGCCTTCCTCGAGAGCGGCCTTCCACTTCACGCCGGCCGGAAAGTACGCGCCGCCGCGCCCCCGCAGTCCCGACTCCAGGACCACGCCAAGAGCAGCTTCCCGGCCGAGCCGTTGCGCGGTGGCAAGCCCCTCGGGGGTGGCGGTGCCGGGGGCCAGGAGCGGGCCCGCTCGCCGTACCGCGGCCGCCGGGAATGGCCGCTCGGGCCCGCTCGCCGGGGCGTCGTAGCAGCGAAAGAGGCAAGCCGAGCCAGCCTGGATTTCTGTCGATACGTCGCCGGCGAGCCGGCAGCTCAGTCCCGCACAGACAGTCGCTTCCCCCGCCGGCGGCTCGAACTGGAAGTCCGCGAAGGATGTCGCTGCCTCCCAGACCTCCGCCACCGGGAGCCTCAGATCGCGGGCAAGCTCCGTGGCGAACTCCGGCGTGAGCCAGCCCGCCCGGCGTTGCTCTTCGTAGATCCGGGGCAACAGGTGCGAACGAAGGGGAAATCCGGGTGGGAGTGGCCGCGCCATTGCGGCCATGCTACCCCTATGCGGCGGTGCGCTGCTACGCCCGGCGTACCGCCACCGGCTGGGAGGGCGGCGTCATCGCCGTGGACAGCACGGTCCGGCGGCAAGGAGCCGACGGCTCCTGGCAGGCACTGACCAGCGTGCGGTCGACGATATCAATGATCCCCCGCACCCTCGCCTCGGCCCGCACGTGGGCGACCGTGGCAGAGATCGTGGCTTCCGCGCCGGGCCACGGCTCGCAGCGCAACACGCGCAGGTGCCGGGACGACTCGTTCCACTCGACCACCAGGCGCGCATGCGACCCAGGCCCGGCCGAGAAGCGCGTGTACCCGCCCAGGTATTCCTGAGTCAGGTTCAGGCCTTTGGACGATGGCTCGACGCCCGCTCTATCGAGTCCATCCCAGAGTTCTCCGAGGGCTAGAAGCAGCCTGAACGCGACGTCGGAAGTATCAGCGCGCATGGACATGTCCGGCGGATGTTGTCTCTCTCGACAGCGGCCCCCGCAAGCCGCCGGGGCTGATTCTACGCGATCGCGGCCCCACCTATGCAAGCGACCCATTGAAGGTATAGATGCCGGCATAGGTTAGCTCAGGACTTCGTGAGATACGCCGCCAGCCCTTGCTCCAAGGGAGTCAGCGGTAATCCGAACGTGGCAGTCAACGCACTGGTGTCGGCAACACCATCCATTGTAATAAAGTCCACCCCGCCCGGTGTCAGCGGGCGCCCCGGCGCGAACTGGATGACCCCCGCGGCGAGCTTCATCAGCGGCCGGGGACTGTGCAGTAGGAACCGCCGCTTGCCGGCCACCCTGAGCGCCGTGCGGATTACGTCGTCCATGGTCATGATGTCCGGCCCCCCCAGTTCGAAGATGCCGTCCTTCGCGGCATCGTTGCCCAGCGTGGCGGCCACGTGCGCTCCGAGGTCACCGACATACAGGGGGTTGATCCGCGTCTTGCCGTCCCCGACCACCGGGACAAACGGGAGAAACTTCGCGAAGCCGAGGAATCGGTTCAGGGCAACGTCGCGCTCCCCGTAGATCCAGCTCGGACGGAAGATGGTGTAGGGCAGGCCGCTGGCGATGATGTGCTGCTCCTCCTGCCATTTGTAGCGCAGCCAGGGGTACTCAGCCCCTTCGGCCGCCCCGACGCCGCTCAGCCCGATGAAGTAGCCAACGCCGGCCGTCCGGGCGGCATCCACCAGGTTCCGCGTACCCTGGAGGTCGATGCGCTCGAACGTGAACCCCTTCCGGGGGTTCTCCATCGGCGAGTTCGGGAACTGCACGGCATCCACAACGGCACCGGCTCCCGCGAGCGCTTCCACGAGGCCTCCCGGTTCAGTGACGTCGCCTCGCACCCACCGCGCTCGCGAGTCGATGGGGTCCTTCTCTGGCTTCGAACGCGACGCGACCGTCACCTGGTGACCCGCGCCAAGCAACGCCCGGGTGATCTCGCGGCCGAGAAGGCCGGTCCCGCCGGCAACAACCACTTCCATGCTGTCCTCCACTGGCCCCGGACGGCCTGCCAGGGCCTACTTCCGTCGAAGGTGCCGGGCACGAAGACACGGTACCGCCCTTCCCCTGTGCGGCTGGTATGGTGGCCTACAACGCCCTGCCCGTCGCGGGTGGGGCAAGCTGGTCCGCTGCAGGGGGCGCCATGACGCTCGTGGTCAAGTCATCCTGGTTCGACGTGAGCGCCGAGGAGCTCTTCGCGTTTCACCTGGATGCCGGAAACCTGGCCCGTATCTCTCCGCCCTGGCCGCCGTTTGTCCTGGTGAGCAGCCCGAAGCCGACGGCGCCGGGGGACCTCCAGGTCTTCCGGGTGGGTCCGGGACCGCTGTCCCGCACCTGGCACGCGCGCATTACCCGGCTCGTCCCGGACAGGCTGATCGAGGACACCCAGGAGTCGGGCCCCTTCCTGCGCTGGCGCCACCAGCACCGCGTTGCCGCGGAAGGGAGGGGCAGCCGGCTAACCGATGTGGTCTCGTTTCGCCTGCTTCCAACACCCGCGGGCGCATTCCTCGAGTTCTATCTGCTCAGGCCGGGGCTCATCGCCCTGTTCGCCTGGCGCCACCGCCGGACCCGGCGGCTTCTTGGGTCGACCGCGGACTGAGGGGCTCCCGCGGCCCGCTACTTTCACGGTCGCACAAACATTATTGACGGAGCGGGTGGTAGTCTCGCGGTGCTCCCAGGAAGGTGCCTCCCCATGTCTTTCTGCGCCATCTGCATGCACCTCGAGGTCCCGCTGCGCCAGGCCACTGGCACGGTCGGCCTCATCACCTCAGCGCGGGTGTTGCTCGATCTCCAACTCGACCGTGTCGGCGAGGTCGGCGACGAGTCTCATGTCATCGTGCACGCGTGCCCCGAACACGTCGTGGATGTCTACCGGGGCCGCATCGCGGGCGTCCGCATGGCATGGCGCCTGGCCGAACCGACAGGGACCGACGGGCCAATGGCTATCCGCCAAAGTCGCGCAGCAGAGTCTTCATCCCGGGCTTGAACACCACCTTGCCGTTTATGACGACCACCTCGTTGTTGAGGTAGAGCTGGACGGCCCGGCTCAGGACCACACCTTCGAGGAGGCGGCCCTTGCGCCGCACATCCTCGACCGTATCTACTCCGACATCGATGTGGAATACGTCCTGGAGAATGATCGGCCCGGCATCCAGGTCCTCTGTCACGAAGTGCGCCGTGCATCCGGTCACGCGCACCCCGTCCTCCCACGCGCGCCGGTAGGGGTTCGCCCCGGGAAAGTACGGCAGCAACGAGGGATGGATGTTGATGATCCGCCCCGCGTACGGCGACACCACGGCCGGTGTGAGGATCTGCATGTAGCGCGCCAGCACCACCAGGTCGGCGCGGTAGGCATCGAGCTTCTCGAGCAGGAACGCTTCGTGGGCCGCTTTGTCGTCGCTCGGAAACCACTCGAACGGGAGCCCGGCAGCCTCGGCCAGCGGGCGCAACGCTTCGTGATTCGAGAGCACGCACGCGACTTCGCCGTGGAGGTCGCCCGAACGCGCATCGGCGAGGATCTGGTCGAGGCAATGGCCTTCCTTGCTCACGAGCACGGCCACGCGTTTCCGCTCTCGCTCGTTATGGAGCGTGACGCGGATGTCCATGCCGATGTCCCGGCCGATGGCGAGAAGGCCGGTGATCAGCTCGTCCAGCGAAACCGACGCCTCGGTGATGTCGACGAGCATGTCCATAAGGAACTGGCCGCGCACCACCCGCTGCTCGATGTCCTCGATGTTGATGTCGCGTTCAGCGAGGTAGGTGCTAATGCGCGCGACAACGCCCTTCTGGTCGGTGCCAAGGACGTTCACGATTGCCAGGACCCGCGCCATGCAGCGTCACTCCTCAGATTGGGGGGAGCCCGGAAGGCCCCGGAGTCGAGCATAGGCCAGGGGCCCCCTATTGGCACGCCAGCGTGGGCCGGTTTATAGTCGCGCGGGTTTCGATACCGGCATGCCGGGCCGCCTGTTATGCGATTAACGGAGACATCCATAGCTGGGCCGATGGCGTATCCGTTGAAGGGACCTGGCGCCCCGCGGCCCCGCTGGCTGCACCGGCGAACGCGACCCATGAGGAGGTGTCCGGGATTACAAGCATGTGAGTCCCAGTACCCACGCTGTTAAGGATTGTTGACCTTAAGCGATTCCGAAAGCACCTTACCGGACGGTTAATCGAATAGAGGAGGGAACCACTAACGATGACCAGTTCCAAATGGCGGATGCTCCTGAGCATGTTCGCCGTGCTCGCCATCATGGCCATC
>WBZO01006997.1_pt1 | contig 10642 bp, 9 predicted proteins | sample 5204261 | NCBI WGS metagenome assembly WBZO01 (sample SAMN12412400, study PRJNA552823) | activated sludge metagenome | isolation source: activated sludge from anammox sidestream of wastewater treatment plant... | place: USA: North Carolina | collected 2017-09
AGCTCCTGCGACGGGCTCACGGCCAGCACGCCCAGGGCGAAGTAGTCGGAGTCACCGGCCAGCTCGTTCTCGTCGACCAGGACCTGCTCGTCCGCGCCGCGGCCCCCGTCGCCGGCCGGCTCGCCGTCCGCGCCGGGCGATGCCGGGCGGCGGACGTGACAGGCGTACTGGAGCCCCTCGGTGGTGCGCGACAGGTACTCCCACGGGCCCCGCCGCACCGGGGCCGACACGTCGGTCTCCTGGACCCGGCCGCGGATCTCCTCGAAGATCCGTTGCCGCAGGGGCTCGGTGGGCGCCAGCCGGGCCTCGGTGTAGGCGTTCTCGGCCTCCAGGTACGCGATCACCTCCGGGTCGGAGGCGTCGCGCAGGCCGTGGAAGGGATCCACCCGCGTGTGGCCGTGATGGGTGAGGGTGCGAGGGCGGGCCGGCGGTGACGGCGGTGACGGCGGTGACGGCGATGACGTCGATGACGTCGATGACGTCGATGACGTCGATGACGTCGATGATCCGGCCGGCTCACGGTGCGGAGATGCCATCGGGGCGAGTCTCGCACGCCCGGCGTTGGGACAGTTCCGTGCGCCTGGCGACGAGTAGTGCCCCAACGCTCGGAAGGGGTGCGGACCGGGGTGCGGACCGGGGTTGGGACGGGGCCGGGACGGGAGCGGCGACCGGTGGAGTTCCCGAGGCGTTGGGACAGTTCCGTGCGCCTGGCGACGAGTACTGCCCCAACGCTCGGAAGGGGTGCGCCTGGCGACGAGTACTGCCCCAACGCTCGGAAGGGGTGCGGGGGGCGCCGCTACGCTGGCCCGGCGATGCCCACCGCCACGCCGATCCGAGCCACCCCCGACGAGATCGAGGCCGTCGCGTTCGACGCCGACGGCCTGGTTCCCGCCATCGTCCAGGAGCAGGGGACGGGGCGGGTCCTGATGATGGCGTGGATGAACGCCGACGCGCTCCGCCGTACGCTCGAGACCGGCCGGACCTGGTTCTGGAGCCGCAGCCGCCGGGAGTACTGGTGCAAGGGCGAGACGTCGGGCGACCGCCAGTACGTCCGCGAGGCCTACTACGACTGCGACATGGACTGCCTCCTCTTCGTGGTCGAGCAGGAGGGGCGCGGGGCGTGCCACACGGGGGAGCGGACGTGCTTCTTCCGGGCCTTCGGATCGGGCGCGACCCCCGGGCGCGTGTGAGCCGCCCGTGATGCCGGCCGGTGTGCGGCCCGGCCGCGACGAGTTCCACGCCCTGGCCCGCGACCACACGGTCGTCCCCCTGTGGTGCGAGGTGCTGGCCGATCTCGAGACGCCCGTGTCCGCGTTCGCCAAGCTGGTGGGGGAGAAGCCGGGGTTCCTGCTCGAGTCGGTCGAGCACGGCGAGCGGTGGGGCCGCTTCTCGTTCCTCGGCCGCGACCCGGTGATGACGCTCGTGTCCCGGGGCGGGGCGGTCGAGTGCCGGGGCGCGGCGCCGCCGGCCGGGGTGCCGCTCGACCGGGGGATCCTCGCCGCGGTGGAGGCGTTGCTCGCCCGGCTCCGCTCGCCCTCCATCGAGGGCCTGCCCCCCTTCCACGGCGGGGTGGTCGGATACCTCGGCTACGACGTGGTGCGGGAGATCGAGCGGCTGCCCGACCCGCCCACCGACGACGCCCACGTCCCTGACGCCCTGCTGTTCCTCACCGGGTCGGTGGCCGCCTTCGACCACTTCCGGCAGCGCCTCACCCTGGTCGAGAACGTGGTCGTCGAGCCGGCGCCCGGAGGCGGCCCACCCCCGGCCCCGGCGCTCGACGCCGCCTACGACGCGGCCGCGGCCCGCCTGGCCGCCGTCGTCGACGACCTCGCCCGGCCCCTCGCCCTTCCCGTCGCCTCCCTACCCGACCCGGCGACCCTCGCCCGTCCCGACACCCACAGCACGCTCCCGGGCGAGGTGTACCGCGACGCCGTCGAGGCCGCCCGGGAGCACATCTTCGCGGGCGACATCTTCCAGGTGGTCCTCAGCCAGCGCTTCGACCTGGCCGGCACCTACGACCCGTTCGCCGTGTACCGGGTGCTGCGCCAGGTGAACCCGTCGCCGTACATGTACGTGGTGCGTCATCCCGAGGTGACCCTCGTGGGGTCGTCGCCCGAGCCCATGGTCCAGCTCCTCGACGGCCGTGTGATCTCGCGGCCCATCGCCGGCACCCGGCGACGCGGCCGCACCGACGACGACGACCGCCGCCTCGCCGCCGAGCTGGCCGAGCACCCCAAGGAGCAGGCCGAGCACGTGATGCTCGTCGATCTCGCCCGCAACGACATCGGGCGGGTGGTCAGGTACGGCACGGCCCGGGTCGACGAGCTCATGACCCTCGAGCGCTACTCGCACGTGATGCACCTCACGAGCCAGGTGTCGGGCGACCTGGCCCCGGGCCGCGGCGCCGTCGACGTGCTGCGCGCGACCTTCCCCGCCGGTACCGTGAGCGGCGCGCCGAAGGTGAGGTCCATGGAGATCATCGACGAGCTGGAGCCCACCCGGCGGGGTCCGTACGCCGGGGTGGTCGGCTACCTCGACTTCTCGGGGAACCTCGACACGGCCATCGCCATCCGGACCATGGTCTGGGACGGCGACGGGCGGGCGTCGGTGCAGGCCGGAGCCGGGGTGGTCGCCGACTCGGACCCGGCGCTCGAGGACCTCGAGTGCTCCAACAAGGCCCAGGCCCTGCTCACCGCGGCGGCGGCCTCGACCGCACTGTCGGGGGGGCCGGAGCACTGAAGGTCCCGGCGCCCGGGGCCGTCGACGCCACCCTCTTCGCGTGCCCGGTCGCCGCGCCGGTTGCGATCGGCGGTCCCGACGCGATCGCCTTCCTCCAGAGCCTGCTGTCGCAGGATGTGGAAAGCGTCGCCCCCGGCTATTCCGCTCCGGCGCTGCTGCTCGATCCGCGTGGCCGCCTGGAGGTGGCCACGCGGTTCTGGCGGCGCGGTCCCGACGAGGCGTGGCTGGTCTGCGATCCGGGCGACGCGGGCCGGCTGGCGGCGCGGCTCGAGGGCTACCGGATCCGGGTCGACGTCCGGATCGACGACCGGTCGGCGACCTGGGGGGCCATCGCGGTGCGCGGCCGTTCGGCGCCCGGGCTGCGGCCCGTCGCCGAGGCGGCCGTCGCCGGCTCCGGGGGCGGGACCACCGCCCACGGCTGGCCGGGGGTCCCCGGTTTCGACGTCGTGGCCCCGCTCGCGGGGCTCGCCGGGGCGGCCGCGGCCCTGGAGGAACGGGCGGTGGAGGTCGGCGACGACACCGGCTACGAGGAGCTGCGGATCCGTTGCGGCGTCCCCCGCTCCGGCGCCGAGCTGGACCGGTCGACGTTCCCGCAGGAGGCGTTCCTCGACGTCGACGCGGTGTCGTTCGACAAGGGCTGCTTCGTCGGCCAGGAGGTGGTCGGGCGCATCCACGCTCGAGGCCACGTGAACCGCTACCTACGGCACCTGCGGCCGGCGGAGCCCCACGTCCGGCTCGCGCCCGGAGCCGAGGTGGTGGTCGGCGCCACCGCCGTGGGTGCGGTGACCAGCAGCACCACCGGCCTCGCTCTGGGCTACGTGCGCCGTGAGGTGGAGCCCCCGGCCGGTGCCGCGGTGGCGGGTCGCCCCGTGGTCATCGAGGCGCTGCCGGCTCGTTGAGGGTCGAGCCGGCCGAGGTGGGGAGCCGGACCAGGAAGGTCGTCCACGTTCCCGTGGTGTCACGGTCGCGCTCACCGGTGCCCGCCTCGGCGCGGGGCGTGGCGAGCGTCACCGAGCCCCCCATCGCCGTGGCCAGGTCGCGGACGATGGCGAGCCCCAGGCCCGTCCCGATCGTCCGGCCCGCGGCCGGGCGGGCCTGGTAGAGGCGCTCGAAGACCCGGCTCTCCTCCGCGGCGGGAACGCCGGGTCCGTCGTCGGCGACCCGCACCGAGAACCACGCCGGCGGGCCGGCGACTCCGCCGGGGCCCGAGTGGCTCCCGGCGCCGGCCTCGACCTCGACCGTCACCATCACCGTCGTCGTCGCGTACTTGAGGGCGTTCTCGACCAGGTTGGCCACCAGCTGGGCCGTGCGCTCCACGTCGAGGCGGGCCGGGACGGCCATCGGTGCGTCGACGCGCAGGTCCAGTCCGAGCCCGGCCGCGGAGGGACCGAATCCCTCGGCGGTTCGGCGGACCACCTCGGCCGCGTCGCAGGCTGTCGGGGTGAGGGAGAAGCGGTGGGCGTCGAGGCGCGCCAGGTCGAGGAGGTCGGCCACGAGCCGCTCCAGGCGGCGGGCCTCGGACAGGACGACCTCCGCGGCGTGCCGGGTGGCGTCGTCGCCCTCCACGGTGCCGTCGAGGATGCCCTCGGCGAAGCCCCGGATCGAGGTGAGCGGGGTACGCAGGTCGTGCGAGACGCTCAGCAGGAACGCCCGGTCCAGCTCCCGGGAGCGCTCCAGCCGCGCCGCCATCTCGTCGAAGGCGGCGCCGAGGCGGCCGATCTCGTCGTGCCGATCGGACAGCGCGGCGCGTGCGGAGAGGTCGCCGGACGCGATGCGGTGCGCGGCGGCGTCGACCCGTCCGAGCCGGCGGGTCAGGAACCGGCTGACGACGAGCGCGACGGCCGCGGCGAGGGCCAGCGCGACGGCCGCCGCGACCATGAAGTAGCTCGCCGCGCTCCGGGCGGGGTTCGCCGGAATCTCCTCGGAGACGACCACGACGCCCCGGCCGCCCGCGGTCGGGGTCAGGGGCTCGGCGACGAACACCACGTCGCGCGCCGAGGCCCGCCCGCTCACCTGGTGCCCGGCGCTCAGGGCGGCCGCGTCGAGGTCGTCGGGTTCCACCCCCGGGGGCAGCGACGCCGGTGGGGCGACCTGGCGGGCCCCGGCGCGCGACGACGATCCGGTCAGGCCGGCGATCCCGTCGACCACCTCGCCCTCGGGGGTGATCGTCGCCACTCCGGCGCGGCTCACCTCGAGCGCGGCCCGGAGCACGGCCCGCAGGCGGAGATCACGCCGCGGCGTGCCCGCATCCTCGGCCCGGACCTGGCGCACGAACGCGTCGACCCGGGAGGCGAGTGCCGGCGCCTCCCGGCGCAACGAGCTCAGGGCGGCGTCCTGGGCCGCGCGGCGGGCCAGCAGCAGCGTGAGCGCGCCCGAGACCGCGAGCACGCCGACGGCCACCACCAGCATCGCCGCGAACAACCGGGTCCGCAGGCCGGGCCCGGGTCGGGAGCCGTCGTCACCGGCCGGCGTGCCGGTGACGATCGACTCCGGAGGCACGGCCATGGACGCGTTCAGGACGGTCCCGGTCCGGGTTCCAGGCGGTACCCGAGCCCGCGCACGGTCGTGATCGTGCAGGCGGTTCCGAGCTTCTTGCGGAGCTGGGCCACGTGCACGTCGACGGTCCGGGCGTCGCCGTACCAGTCGAAGCCCCACGCGGCGTCGAGGATCTGGGCCCGGGAGAGCGCGAGCCCGGGGTTCTCGGCCAGGAAGCGGAGCAGGGCGAACTCGCGGGCCGTGGTGGGCACGACCGAACCGTCGACGCGGACCTCCCGCCGGCCCACGTCGACCTCGGCCCGCCCGGCAACGAGGACCTCGCGGTCGTCGAGCGGGCCCGGCCCGGCGGGGGCGTCGGTGCGGCGGAGCACGGCCCGCACGCGGGCGGCGAGCTCGGCCGGCGAGAACGGCTTGGCCAGGTAGTCGTCGCCGCCGAGCTCGAGGCCCAGGACCCGGTCGATCTCCTCGCCCCGGGCGGTGAGGAATATGACCGGCACGGCGGAGAACGCCCGCACGCGCCGGCACACCTCGAAGCCGTCGATGTCGGGTAGGCCGACGTCGAGGATCACGATCCGGGGCTGCTCCCGGCGGACCGTCTCGACGCCCGCCTCTCCCGAGGGGCAGATCACGACCCCGAAGCCGTCGCGGCGCAGGTACATCTCGACCAGCTCGCCGATGTGGGGGTCGTCCTCGACGACCACGACCGTCCCGTTCCGCACCGCCCCATCGTCGCACCGGGCACGTCAGGAGCGCGTGATCCCCGCGCGATGGCTCCGTGAGGCGGCCGGACCCGCCCGCCGCCGAACCGGGTGGATCCGGGACCTCAGGCGGGCAGGCGGTTGGTGCGGGCCAGCTCGCCCAGCCACGTGGCCGACGGCTTGACGGCCCGCCGCTGGGTGGCCCGGTCGACGGCGACCAGCCCGAAGCGGGGCATGTACCCCAGCGCCCACTCGAAGTTGTCGAGCAGCGACCAGTAGAAGTAGCCCCGCACGTCGAGGCCGTCGTCGAGGCAGCGCCCGAGGCCGCCGAGGGCGTCGGTCACGTAGCGGATCCGCTGGTCGTCGTCGGTGGTGCCGATCCCGTTCTCGGTCACGTACACCGGGAGCCGCGAAACCTCGACGGCGTGCCGGATCGACACCTCCAGCGCCTGGGGCCAGTACTCGTAGCCCATGTCGAGGACCTCGATCCCCTCCTCGGGGCCGAGCGGCATCCCCTGCCCGTCGAGGCGGGTCCGCGAGTAGGCCTGCACCCCGACGAAGTCGCCGTCGCGGGCCGCCTCGAGGAACTGGCCCTCGTGCATGTGGCGGACGTCGGCCAGGACCTCGTCGCTCCCCTCGGGCACCCACCAGTCGCCCATGGCCACGCACAGCCCGACGGGGGCGTCGCCCGGTCCGGCCTTGATGACCCCGAAGGCCTTGGCGTGGGCGGCGATGAGGTTCGCGTTCACCGTGGCGTAGCGGCCGAGGTCGTTCTCCCCCGGGGGGAACATGCCGATCAGGTAGCCCATGATGGAGACGACGTTGGGCTCGTTGATCGTGCAGGCCATGCCGGTCAGGTCGCCCAGCGCCGCGGCGGTCCGCTCGCAGAACCGCGCGAACCGGTCGACGATCGCCGGGTTGGCCCAGCCGCCGTCCTCGGCGGCCCACCGCGGCGTGGTGAAGTGGTGGTAGGTGACCACGGGCAGGATCCCGTGCTCGTGGCAGGCGGCGAGCACCCGGCGGTAGTGGTCGAGGGCGGCGGCGGAGAACTCGCCCTCCTCGGGCTCGATGCGCGACCACTCGACCGAGAAGCGGTACGCGCCGAAGCCGAGGCCGGCGAGGAGGGCCAGGTCGTCGCGGTAGAGGTGGTACTGGTCGCAGGCGTCGGCGGACGGTTCCGCGCACGGCGTCCCCTCGCGGTGCTCGAACGCCCACCAGTCGTTGTTCCAGTTGCCGCCCTCCACCTGGTGGGCGGCGGTGGCGGTACCCCAGAGGAACCCGTCGGGCAGAGTCGTAGGCATGGGCCGGGATCGTAACCGGGCCCCCCGATCGCCCGCCGGGAGGCGCGGATGGGAGAATCCGGCCGGTGAGTGTCCTCGACCGGATCCTCGACACGAAGCGCCGCGAGGTCGCGGCGCTGGCCGGCCGACGGGCCGCCCTGGAGCGGGAGGCGCGGGCCTTCGGCACCGAGCGGGCGGGGCGCGACTTCCGCACCGCGCTCACCGGCGCCGGCGGGCACCTGACCGTCATCGCCGAGATCAAGCGCCGGTCGCCGTCGAAGGGGGCGCTGGCCCCCGACCTCGACCCGGCGCGGATCGCGCGGGCCTACGCCGAGGGAGGGGCCGCGGCGCTGTCGGTGCTGACCGACGCCGAGTACTTCGGTGGCGACCTCGACGACCTCGCCGCGGCGCGGTCGGCCGTCGACCGGCCCGTGCTGCGCAAGGATTTCGTGATCGACGAGGTGCAGGTCTACGAGACGCGGCTCGCCGCCGACGCCATGCTCCTGATCGTCGCCGCCCTCCCCGACGACGGCCGCCTGCGCGCCCTGCACGCCCTGGCCGCCGAGCTCGGCCTGGCGGTGCTGGTCGAGGCGCACCACGCCCGCGAGATCGACCGGGCCCTCGGCGCCGGGGCGCAGATCGTGGGGGTCAACGCCCGGGACCTGGGCGACTTCGCCGAGGACCTCTCCACCCCCGAGCGCCTGGCCGGCCGGCTGCCGGAGGGCGTGACGGCCGTGGCCGAGAGCGCGATCCGCTCCCCGGCCGACGCGGCGCGGATGGCCGCCGCCGGCTTCGACGCCGTGCTGGTGGGCGAGTTCCTCGTACGCTCGGCCGACCCGGCCGCTACGCTGCGCGACCTCACCGGTTCCCGCGTCGGGCCGCGAACCCGGCCGCCGGCCCCGCAACAGGAGACAAGTCCGTGACCCGCTTCCACCTGCCCGCCGAGAGCATGCCCACGGCGTGGTTCAACGCCCTGCCGTCGCTGCCCGAGCCCCTCCAGCCGCCGCTGCACCCCGCCACCCGCGAGCCGGCCGGCCCCGACGACCTGGCCCCGCTCTTCCCCATGGGGTTGATCGCCCAGGAGATGTCCACCGACGTGTGGATCGACATCCCGGGCGAGGTGATCGACATCCTGCGCCTGTGGCGCCCCACCCCGCTGGTGCGCGCCGAGCGCCTCGAGAAGGAGCTCGGCACCCCGGCCCGCATCTACTACAAGGACGAGTCCGTCTCGCCGTCGGGGTCGCACAAGACCAACACCGCGGTGGCGCAGGCCTTCTACAACCAGGCCGAGGGCACCAAGCGCCTCACCACCGAGACCGGCGCCGGCCAGTGGGGCACGGCCCTGAGCTTCGCCTGCGCGCAGTTCGACGTGGAGTGCAAGGTCTACATGGTCCGGGCCTCCTACGAGCAGAAGCCCTACCGCCGCGTGATCATGGAGACCTGGGGCGGCTCGGTGGTGCCGTCGCCCGTCGACGACCCCTCCCACCCCGGTTCGCTCGGGCTCGCGATCACCGACGCCGTGCGCGACGCCGCCGGCCGTGACGACACCCACTACTCGCTGGGCTCGGTGCTCAACCACGTGCTGCTGCACCAGACGATCATCGGCCTCGAGGCCCGCGACCAGCTCGCGCTGGCGGGCGAGGAGCGGCCCGACGTGGTGATCGCGTCGTGCGGCGGGGGCTCCAACCTCGGCGGGATCGCCCTTCCCTTCCTCGACGACCGCGACGTGCGGCTCGTCGCCGTCGAGCCGTCGAGCTGCCCCACGCTCACCGAGGGGCGCTTCGACTACGACTTCGGCGACAGCGTCGGAATGACCCCCCTCCTGCCCATGTACACCCTCGGCCACGACTTCGTGCCCCCCTCGATCCACGCCGGCGGGCTGCGCTACCACGGCGACTCGCCGATCATCTCCAACCTGGTCAAGGCGGGCCGGATGGAGGCGCTGGCGCTGCCCCAGGGGAAGACCTTCGAGGCCAGCGTGCAGTTCGCCCGGGCCGAGGGGAAGGTCCCCGCGCCCGAGACCGGGCACGCGGTGCGGGCCGCCGTCGACGAGGCCCTCGCGGCCAAGGAGACGGGGGAGGAGAAGGTGATCCTCTTCAACTTCTCCGGCCACGGCTTCCTCGACCTCTCCGCCTACGACGACTACCTCCACGACCGGCTCATCGACGCCTGATCGCTCCCGGCCGCGGCGACCGCGACGCCGGGGTCCGGTCCCGTTCCGGGCGGCCGCGTTCGGGTACGGTCGGAACCTGTGTTCGTGAAGGTCTGCGGGATCACCAACGAGGACGACGCCCTCCTCGCGGTCGCCCTGGGTGCCGACGCGCTGGGGTTCGTGTTCGCGCCGGGCAGCACCCGCCAGGTCAAGCCCGGGACCGTCCGCGACATCGTGCGCCGGCTCCCGCCCGAGGTCGTGACGGTGGGCGTGTTCCGCAACGAACGGCCCGACCGGGTCGTCGAGGTGGTCAACAAGGTCGGCCTGAGCGGCGCGCAGCTCCACGGCCGGGAGCCGCTCTCGGAGGTCCGCAGCGTCCGGTCGCGGGTCCCGTTCGTGATCCAGGCCTTCGCGGCCGGCGACGGCGCCCTGGCGGCGTCGGTGAACGGCCCCGCCGACGTCATCCTCGTCGACTCGTCGTCACCCGGGTCGGGGCACGTCTTCGACTGGTCGCTCACCGACGGCGTGCCCGGTGGGGTTCGCCTGCTCCTCGCCGGCGGCCTCAACGCCGACAACGTGGCCGACGCCGTCGCCCGGGTCCGGCCGTGGGGTGTCGACGTGTCGAGCGGGGTCGAGTCGGCCCCGGGCCGCAAGGACGCCCGCAAGCTGCGCCGCTTCGTCAGCGCGGCCCGGGCCGCGGCCGAGGCGCTCTCCGACTCGGACCACTTCGTGCCCACGGGCGGTACGCCCTACGACTGGGCCGACGACGACTCGCTCTTCGGTTCGTGAGCGCCCCGTGCCGCCACCCACACCGGTGACGCCGTGCGGGGCGAGGTGACCCTCGGCCCGCCCGGGCCCCCGCCGACCGGCCTGGGCCGCTTCGGCGCGTTCGGGGGGCGGTTCGTGCCCGAGACGCTCGTGCCCGCGCTGGTGGAGCTCGAGGAGGAGTTCACCCGCGCCTGGGCCGACGCCGCCTTCCGCGACGAACTGGCCGGGCTGCTGGGTGAGTACGCGGGGCGGCCCACGCCGGTGACGGAGTGCCACCGCCTGTCGGAGCGGCTGGGCGTACGCCTGCTGCTCAAGCGCGAGGACCTCACCCACACCGGCTCCCACAAGATCAACAACGTGCTGGGCCAGGCTCTGCTCACCCGGCGCATGGGGAAGGCGGAGGTGATCGCCGAGACGGGCGCCGGTCAGCACGGCGTGGCCACCGCCACGGCGTGCGCCCTCTTCGGGCTGGGCTGCCGGGTGTTCATGGGCGCCGTCGACGTGGAGCG
>WBZO01006998.1_pt1 | contig 10641 bp, 14 predicted proteins | sample 5204261 | NCBI WGS metagenome assembly WBZO01 (sample SAMN12412400, study PRJNA552823) | activated sludge metagenome | isolation source: activated sludge from anammox sidestream of wastewater treatment plant... | place: USA: North Carolina | collected 2017-09
CAGGTTCCAGCCGATCAGCTCACGCCGCTGTCGAGCCAGTTGCAGCCCGTGGCGGATCAGGTGGCGGGCGCGCTCCCACTTGATATGGTCACCGGGCAGATCCCCGCTCTGGGCGTCGACGGGAGTGGCGGCCTCGTGAGCGATCTGACCGGGCAGGATCTGCTGACGCCGGTTGTCGGCAGCACGGGCATTCTCGGCGGCACGCTGGGCGGTGGCGACAGTGGCGCCATTGGCAACATCGTCCCTGCCGATACGATCCCGAGCCTGCCCTTGGACGGCTTGCCGGGGCTTCCCGCCCTGCCGGGCGTTCCGGGCGGCAGCGGCAGCGATCCGCTCGCGCCGGTGACCGGCGCGCTGGCAACGGTGACATCGACGCTCGGTGGCACAACCGGCGGCGGCTCCGGCCCGCTCGCCCCTGTCACGGGCGTGCTGGACACGGTGACAGGCGCTCTTCCCTGACAATCTGAACGAACCCATGTGGTGCTGAGCGAGGCGGACAAGATCCGCCTCGCTTCATTTTTGCCTGCTTGCAGGTCGAGAGGTGAAAGCAAAAAAGAAGCGCCCGTATCCATGATACGAGCGCTTCAGTCTCGTTTGAGGGCAGGGCGGCATGCGGAGCCCCTGGTGGGGGTGAGGGATGCTGCATCAAATTCGAGGCGAATAGCTCAAAATGATTGTCAGCAGGGCCCCGTATACGCCGCGCCTCAACGCGAGAGCACTGTCATCATGATGGTGGGCATCGCCGGACAAGTCCATCGGTATTACAAAAAATTACACTTGATCGAACGTGTGCGGAATATCGCGAGAGCGGAGAGTATTTCGAATTCGAAATACTGTTTGCGCATGGGGTAATTCGTCGGTTCTTTTTCCGGCATGTCTCCCATTTCTCCTTGCGGTGCCGAATTATAACCCAGGTCATAGAAATTCGAATTATCCGTTTACGGATTCTTCCGGAACAAAGAGGCATCTTGTGTGCATCGAAAAGATCGGGGGGGTCTGGAGATGGCAAGGATCGAAGTGGCGCCGTCGGGGCGGGAAAGCCCTTTCGGTGAAGACGAAATCATCGTCAGCAAGACTGATCTGAAAGGCAGGATCACTTACGCGAACGATGTGTTTCTCCGCGTTTCGGCTTATTCGCTCAATGAGGTTGTGGGCGCGCCGCACAGCATCATCCGGCATCCGGAGATGCCTCGATGCGTCTTCAAGCTGTTCTGGGACACGATTGCCGCGGGCAAGGAAATCTTCGCCTATGTGCTCAACATGGCGAGCAATGGCGATCACTATTGGGTTTTCGCGCATGTGACGCCGACCTTCGACGCAAGCGGCCATGCAGTCGGATACCACTCGAACAGGCGCAAGCCCGATGAGGCGCAGATCGCGGCCATTGCCCCCCTCTACAGATCGCTCTGGGAGATGGAGCAGGGCGCGCGCGGCCGCAAGGATGGAATGCGCGAGGCAAGCGAAAGGTTGAATTCGTTTCTGGCTGAAAAGGGTGTGGCCTATGACCGCTTCGTCTTTTCTCTCTAGGTCGTGGCGCCATGAGCGCCTGTCCGCGGCATCGAGGACCGGGCTCCTGATCGGCGTTGGCGCGACGGCCTGCATGGTGAGCGGCATCTCGGCTGCAGCTGTTCCTGCCTATGGCGGGATTTTGGCCCTGGCGGCCGATGGTGTCGCGCTGCTGTGCCTGGCAGGGGCTGGCTGGTCCTTGCGCGATCTCATGGCAAAGATCGACCGCGCGGCAAGCGTCTGCATGGCTGCGGCCCGCGGCGATCTCGAAGCCCGCATTCTCGAAGAGCCGGATCGGGGCGTGGTCGGCCGCCTTCAGCACGGCATCAACGGTCTTCTCGATGTCGCGGACGCCTTTGTCCGCGAGGCGCAGGGCTCGATGCATTATGCGAGCGAGAAGAAGTTCTTCCGCAAGGTCCTCCTGCGCGGACTGCCTGCCTCGTTCCAGAATGCAGCGCGTGTCATCAATGGCGCCGTTGAGATGATGGAGACGAACACGCATGAGTTCTCCACTTTCGCGAAAGTGAGCGTCGGCGGCGTTGCGCGCAGCGTTGCCGATGCGATGACGGAAATGCGGGCAAGCGCGGAAGCGCTGGCCCGGACGGCGACGGATTCGGACTCGCGGGCCGGTGCGGCGGCCAATGCGACGCGCTCGGCATCCGAGAATGTTCAGCGGGTCGCCTCCGCTGCCGAAGAGCTTTCTGCTTCCATCGCGGAGATCGGCCGTCAGGTGGAACAATCCTCCGGCATCGCGGCGGCGGCGGTCGCCGAGGCGGAGGGCACGAACATGAAGGTCAAAAGCCTCGTCGATGCGGCGGAGACGGTGACGAAGATCGTTCATCTCATCAACGACATTGCGGGCCAGACCAATCTTCTCGCGCTCAACGCGACCATAGAAGCCGCGCGCGCGGGCGAAGCGGGAAAGGGCTTCGCCGTCGTCGCGAATGAAGTGAAGGAGCTCGCGGGACAGACCGCAAAGGCGACCGAGGAAATCACGGCTCAGGTTGCCGCCATTCAGGCCGCGACCGGCGAGGCGGCAGGCGCGATCCAGAACATTGGCCACACGATCGCGGACATCGACAAGGTCACGGCCGCAATCGCGGCGGCGATCGAGCAGCAGAGCGCGGCGACGGAGGAGATCGCGCGCAACATTCAGGCGGCAGCGGCCGGAACCGAAGAAGTGCTGCAGAACATTGTCGGCGTGACCGAAGCGGCCGGGGCAACGGACGCCGCCTCGCGTCAGATGGTCTCTGCCGCCCTCGACATTTCCGGGCAGGCCGAGCGCCTCAACGCCGAGATCGAGATCTTCGCTGAGAAGGCGCGCGCGGCCTGAGCGCGGCCCGAGCGTGGGGCAGCAGGGGCGGGCTGAGAAGGGCGGGGGCTCAGTCGCCTTCGCCCGGCGCCTCGCTGAAATATTTCTCGAGCTTGCCGGTCACGCCATCCATCTCCTTGGCGTCGGCGGGCGGCTCCCTCTTGCGCGTGATGTTCGGCCAGACCTGAGCATATTTCCGGTTGAGTTCGAGCCATGCCGCCGTCGCGCCGGCATTGGTGTCCGGAATGATGGCCTCGGCGGGACATTCCGGTTCGCAAACGCCGCAATCGATGCACTCGTCGGGATGGATGACGAGCATGTTGTCGCCTTCGTAGAAGCAATCCACGGGGCACACTTCCACGCAGTCCATATATTTGCAGCGGATGCAATTGTCGGTGACGACAAAGGTCATGATGCAACTCCCTGAAATGCAGGCCCCGGATCGAGCGGCGAGAGATGCGCGGGAGCGGGGCCTGCCGCTTCGGCCTTTTCACGACGGGAGGCGCGGCCTGCCCACGCCTTCACATCCTGCGCCGCAAGCGCGTGGAGCGCCCGCAGCCGCGTTTCCAGTTTTGTCCGCGCGTCTTCGCCCGCCACATGCGCGACCGTGCCGAAGAAGAAGGGCTGCATGATGCGCCCCGTCGTTCCCCTGTTGTCGCAGATGAGTTCGAGAAGGTTGCGCGCCACGGGCGAAAGCCGCTCAGGCTCGGCCGAAGGATCAAGGAGCTGGCCAAGCGCCTCCTCCACCCTTTGCCATTTCTGCGCGGCGATATGCGTCAGCACGTTGCCGAGATGCGGATGCCGCCTGAGCGTGGCGTAAATTATTTCCGCGAGAGAATTTTGTTCCGGGCCTGTCATGTCGACAATCCTTGAAGGTGCCCGCGTGGACCGCGCCGGGTCGCCATAAGAAGCATATGAAATACTATTTATACCTGGGGGAGGCAGGCCGCAAGCGTCGGATTGCCGCGCCCGATATCTGTCATTGATAAAAAGGCATATCGTTAGCATGTTAAATGGGGCCGGGAGATGGAGAAAGGCATGAGCGGGACGATTGCCGAGGCGGATGTTTTCGATGCGCTGCGCGATGTCATCGACCCGGAACTCGGCGTCAATATCGTCGATCTCGGACTCGTGTACCGCGTGGCGACCGGCGACGGCGCGATTGCGGTCGACATGACAATGACGACGCCTTCATGTCCGCTGGGAGACTATCTGAAGGATGAATCGAGATCCGCGATCCGTCGCCGCTTCTCCGGCGTCGGGACGATCGAGATCAATCTTGTCTGGTCGCCGCCCTGGAGCGCCGAACTGATCCGCGAGGAAGGCCGCCGCGCGCTGGGCTGGCCGGAGGAAGAGCGAAAGCCGGGCTATAGCGCATGGACGCCATCGGACTGAGGCAGGAGTCATTGCAGGCGGCGCGGCGCGCTTTCGTGGAACGCCGGGCCCTGCGCTTCGCCTTTCTTGCGGCTGGCTTCGTCGCGCTCGTCAGCGCGCTTTATGGCGGGCTCATGCGCATCGGCTGGCTTCTGCCATGGCCGCCTGCCGATCTCATCTCGGCCCATGGCGCGCTCATGACGGGCGGTTTCTTCGGCGCGCTGATCGGGCTTGAAAGGGCCGTCGCGCTGGACCGCCTCTGGCCCTATCTCGGTCCGTTTTCGGTTGCCCTGGGGACGCTCGCCATCTGGGCGGGGGCGCCGGATACGGGCCTTGCCTTCTATGCCTGTGGCGGCCTCGTGCTCGCCGCCGCCTCCGCCTTCGTCTGGTATCGCCAGCGCGAAACCTTCACCGCCGTCATCGCACTCGGCGCGGCCTTCTGGGCTGTCGGCATGTTCGTCTGGTGGCTGGGTGGCGACCGTGCGAGCGCGGTCGTCGCACTGATGCTCTTTCTCGTGCTGACGATCGTCGGGGAGCGGCTGGAACTTACGCGCGTGCTGCCGCCGCGTCCGCGCGCAAAGCCTCTGTTCCGTGGCTGCGTTGCGCTCGTCCTTGCGGGCGCTGCGCTCGTGCCTTTCTGGCAGGAGCCGGGCTTGCGTCTTTTGGGGCTGGGCTTCCTGTCCCTTTCCGCCTGGCTTGCGACCTATGACATTGCGCGGCGCACCGTCCGCCAGTCCGGCCTCGTGCGCTATGCGGCGCTATGCCTGTTGTCGGGTTATGGCTGGCTTGCGGCAGGCGGCGCCATTCTCCTTGCCGCGCCGGAGCCATTTGGCGGCCTTTATTACGATGCGGGTCTGCACGCGATCTTCCTCGGCTTCGTCTTCGCCATGGTCTTTGCCCATGCGCCGATCATCTTCCCGGCCGTGGTCCGTCTCCCGGTGCCGTTCCGCCCGCATTTTTATGTGCATCTCGCGCTGCTGCATCTTTCACTTCTGGTGAGGCTCGCGGGCGATCTCGCCGACGACCCCGATCTGCGCATGGCGGGCGGGCTCGGCAATGCAGCGGCGATCGTGCTCTTCATCCTTGCGACGGCGGGCTCCGTCATCGCTGCGCGCCGCGCTGCTCGCGCATGAAAGCGATGCAAGCGGGTATGCGACTTCAGGCGGGGAGCGAAAGAAGCTTGGCGAGCTTTGCGCGCGGCTGAAGGAGATCGGCCAGAGTGTAGCTGTCGAGTACGGCGAGGAAGGCATCAAGCGCTTCATGGAGCGCTGTGCGAAGGACGCAGGCGGGCGCGATGCGGCAGGTGCAGCCATCTCCCTGGAAGCATTCGACGAGAATGATGTCGTCTTCCATCTGGCGGACGAGGATGCCGATGTTGATCTTTGCGGGCTCCATGGCGAGCCGCATTCCGCCGCCCTTGCCGCGCGAGGTCGCGAGATAGCCTAACTGGCTGAGGCGCAGAACAACCTTCATGACGTGATTGCGCGATATGCCGTAGTGCCGCGAAACCTCTTCTATGGTCGCGACCTTCTCGTCCTTCATGCCCACATAGGTGAGAACGCGCAGACAGTAATCGGTGAAGGTCGTCAGGCGCATATCGCTCGCTCCGCTGGGAAGAGGTCCGGGCGCCCGCGCTGCCGGGATGGCCGTGCGCGGCGGCGCGAAACATAAATAGCATTTTTGATATTGCTTTGCATGCGGTTTCGCATTAAAAAAGTATATTATATACTACTTAAGGCGATGCAGCCTGGAGCGCCACCGCATGATGATCGGAGCCGGAGTCTCGCGCTGGACGATGCTGCATCTGGGGAGCGCCGTCGTGGCCTTCCTCGTCGCGGAAACCCTGCTGGCGGCCGGATATGCCGATCCGCTCGACGGCCTGCGCGCGCCCGCGACACTGGTGGCCGTTCACCTCATCACCATTGGCTGGCTCAGCCTTCTGATGCTGGGCGCGCTCTACCAGTTCGTGCCGGTCATCACGACAACGTCGCTTTTCAGCCAGCGTCTCCCCATTCTTTCCTTCTGCGCCATCGTTCCGGGGCTTGCGGCGATGCTTGTCGGGTTTCTCGCGCTCGATGGCGTGGCCTATGCCCATATTGCCTGCCTTCCGATCGGCGGCGCGCTCGTGCTGGCGGGCTTCATCCTCGGCGCGATCAATGTCGCCATGACGCTCTGGCGCGCGCGGCCGCTGCCTCTGCCTGCGGTCTTCGTGGCTTTCGGATTGGGCTTCCTGCTTCTCACAGGCCTTGCCGGGCTCTGCTTCGCGCTCGCCTTCGCGTTGCCGAACCCGCCGCGTTTTCTCAGCGCTCTGGCAGGCCAGGGACTTCTCCTCCATGTCGTCGCGGGGCTTGGCGGATGGTTTACCCTCACGGCGATGGGCGTGAGCTACAGGCTACTTTCCATGTTCATGCTCGCGCCCGACGAGTCGCGACCCACGAGCTATGCCGCGCTCGGCCTCACGGCAGGCGGTCTTTTCCTTCTGATCGCGACCGGCCTTTTCGGCATCGCGGCCGAGCGTCCCATGGCCGTCTATGAGGCGGCAGGCGCGCTCATCGCCGGAATTGGCGCCGCCCTCTATCTCGCCGACATCGTGCATCTCTATCGCGCCCGCAAGCGCCGCCATCTGGAGCTGAACAGCATCACCGCGGCTGGCGCCCTCGCTCTCTTCACCGTGGCCATTGCGGGGTCGGGATTGGCGGCGGCCTTTGGCGGGCTCGAGCGTTACGCGGGCGCGCTCGGCTATCTCTTCGTCTTCGGCTGGCTCTCCGGGCTCGGACTCAGCCAGCTCTACAAGATCGTGCCGTTCCTGACCTGGCTCGAAGTCTTCGGCAAGAGGCTCGGCAAGGGGCCCGTGCCGCGCGTTCAGGATCTCGTGGACGAGCCGCGCGCGAGGCCCTGGTTCATTCTCTATTTCTCGGCCGTTCTGTTCGGCACGGCGGCGCTCGTCTTCGCCAGCGCGATCCTCTTGCGGTTCGCCGCCGTAGCGCAGCTCGTCGCGACGGGTTTCATCGCGCTCGAACTCTGGCGCGCGCGCAGGCCCGATCCCGATGCCGCGCCGAAGCCGATGGGACAGGGCGCACCGCTTCCCTTCGCAAGACCCATTCCCCCTTCAAACCGTTCCACTCATGGAGGATGAACCCATGACCGTTTCGTACCGGACGCTCGATGTGCGCCCCACCTTGCGTTCAGGCGGCGAGCCGTTTCAGGAAATCATGCAGGCCGTTTCCGCTCTTGCCGGCGGTCAGGGCCTGCGCCTGATCGCGACGTTCAAGCCCGTGCCGCTTTTCTCCGTGATGCAGAAGCGCGGCTTCACGCATAGCGAGCGGCCGCTCGGCGATGGCGATTGGGAAGTCACCTTCACGCCCGATGAGGGCGCCGCGAAGACCACCGCCGCCGCCTGGCCCGCAACGCCTCCGGCCGTGCCCCCGGCCGCGAGGCAGACCGCCAGACAGGCAAAACAGGGCGAAGCCGACGCGAGCGATTGGCCCGCGCCCGTTCAGGTGCTCGACAATCGCGGCTTGATGCCGCCCGAGCCTCTGGTGCGCACGCTTGAGGCGATGGAGGAACTCGCCATCGGCGAGGTGCTTGAGATCTGGAACGACCGCGATCCCGTTCTTCTCTACCCGGAGCTTGAGACGCGTGGCCATCTCGCCCATCGCGACATGCGCGGGGCGGAGGGTTATCGCATCCTGATCCGCAAGGGCGAGCCGAAGGGAGGCGCCTCATGAGCGAGCTTTCCGGCGAGGCGCTTCGTGAAGCGCTGAAGGACGTGTTCGATCCCGAGCTTGGCTACAACATCGTCGATCTCGGTCTTGTCTATGGCATCGACATCAATGAGGGCGAAGTCACCGTCACCATGACGCTGACGACACCGGGCTGCCCCGCATCGGACATGATCCAGGGTGGTGTCTATCAGCGTCTCTGGGCCATCGAGGGTGTGAGCGATGTCGAGGTGAACCTCGTCTGGGAGCCACCATGGAGCCCGGAGGCAATGAGCCCTGCCGCCAAGGAGCATTTCGGCATCGCCGCCTGAGCGCCCGGACGGAAGACGCCCCATGGATCGCGACACATCCGTTTCCTCTCTCAACCGCATTTTCATCCGCGCACTGAAGCGGCTGGGCGATGCGGGAGACATCGACGCCGCCTGCCGCATGGCGGCGGAAGCCTGGTCGTTGCTCCGGCATGACTGGCCCGAAGAAGCCCGACGCCTGAACGGCGTTCTGCACAACCTCACAAGCCCCAACCGTATGGGCAAAAAGGAGAGACCCATGAACGACAACGCAAACCTCGATGTCCGCCAGCTCATCCCGGCGCAGCGGCACAGGCTCATCTTCGAGACCTGGCACAATCTGGAGCCGGGCAAGGGCTTCGTGCTGGTGAACGATCATGACCCGAAGCCGCTCTACTACCAGTTCGACGCGGAACATTCCGGCGAGTTCACCTGGGATTATCTGGAGGCCGGGCCAGAGGTCTGGCGCGTGCGTATCGGCAGGAAGTCGGCCGCCTGAGTATCGGCGGCTGCCGGAGCGAGGCGGCGCACATCCCCGTGCCGTCTCGCCCCGGCCTTTCGCGGCCGTCCTCGATGCCGGCCGCGTCCGGCCGCTCCCTTGTTGTGGCCGGTAGCGATTGGTGCTCACATGCTCGCCGGTAGGCGGGCACGGAACGGGCCCTTCGGATTTTGACCGTTCCCCGGGAACCTTTTCCTTCCGAGATGCGTCTCTAGGGGAAAGAGGCCGCGGATGCGCCGCGGTATCGAGGGCCACGGTCATGAATCTGGACAATCTGACGTCCCTGTTCCCGACCCCGCAGCGCGAGACTGCGGACGATGTCAGCCTTGTCGCGGCCTTGCGGCGGGGCGAGGACCGCGCATTCGAGGCCATCATGCGCCGCTACAATCAGCGGCTGTTCCGCGTGGCGCGCTCCATCCTCCGCAACGAGGCGGAGGCCGAGGACGCGGTGCAGGAAAGCTGGCTTCGTGCCTTCACCCATCTCGAGCGCTTGCAGGACCCCGCCCGGCTCGGCGGCTGGCTTGCGCGCATCGCGGCGAACGAGGCGCTCGACCGGCTTCGCCGCCGCTCGCATCTGCCGCTCGACGAGGAACATCCGATCACGCCGGAGGCGGAGATTGTGCCAGAAAGCGCCGTAGTGTTTCAGACGCCGGAATTCGAGAAGCGTCGTAGCGAGGCGCGCGCGCTCATCGAACGGGCCGTGGACAGCCTGCCTGAGAATTTCCGGGTCGTTTTCGTCCTCAGGGCGATCGAGGAACTGTCGGTCGAGGAGACGGCGCGCGTCCTTTCCATTCCACCCGATACCGTCAAGACGCGTTTTCACCGCGCCAAGAAACTTCTGCGCGGTGATCTGAAGGAGGCGCTCGATTCCGCGCTGCCGGACGCTTTCGGCTTCGATGGCGAACGCTGCGACAGGATCGTCGCGAATGTCACGGCGCGATTGCGCTCCGCCAGCGGACCCGTGCCGCGTACACCGCCCGACTAGCAAGTAGCGCCGACGCAACATCAGTAACGAAGCCGGGGCCGGAGAGCATCGCTCCTCCGAACGATGCCGCTCGCCCGCGACAGCAAAGGGAGACATGAGATGATGAATCGCGAAGACAATGGCAACGCGCCGAAGAACCTGAGCAGGCGCGGGGTTCTCGTCGCCGGCGGCGGCGCGACGCTTTCCGCCGTGGCGGTGGCCATGCTTGCAGGAGGCGGCTCGCTCCTGCGCTCCACCGCGGCCCTTGCCGCGAGCGAAACCGATCTCGGCATTCTCAACACCGCGCTGGGCGCGGAGTTTCAGGCAATTGCCGCCTATCAGGTCGGCGCTGAAAGCGGCCTCCTCACCCCCGGCGTAAAGAAGCTCGCCCTCACCTTCCAGGGGCACCACAAGAGCCACGCGGACATTCTTCGCGAAACGGTCGGTAAGCTCGGCGGCAAGCCCGTCGAGGCGTTGAAGGACTATCACTTTCCGCTCGATCAGCTGAAAGCGGAAGCCGATGTGCTGCGCTTCGCGGCCGGTTTGGAGAAGGGCGCGGTCAGCGCCTATCTCGGTGCGGTGCCACAATTCGAGAACCGCGATCTTGCCAAGGCGGCGGCAAGTATTCTCGGTGATGAGGCGATGCACTGGGCGGTGCTGCGCTCTGCCCTGGGGGAGGAGCCGGTCCCCTCCGCCTTCATGGAGTAAGAGACGCGGCATCGAACTGGCGGAGCCTGCCCCGCGGGCTCCGCCGCTTTTTTCAGGAGATCTCGAGAATGCGCGCCGTTGCCTTCTTCGCCCTTGCTGTCCTTCTGTCGGCCACGCCCGCGCTCGCTGCCGAAGCGGGCGATGCCGCTCACGGCAAATCGCTCTATGCGCAATGCCGCTCCTGCCACACGCCCGAAGAGAACAGCGTCGGCCCGAAACATTGCGATGTCGTCGGCCGGAAGGCGGCAAGCCTGCCCGATTATCAGTAC
>WBZO01006999.1_pt1 | contig 10640 bp, 10 predicted proteins | sample 5204261 | NCBI WGS metagenome assembly WBZO01 (sample SAMN12412400, study PRJNA552823) | activated sludge metagenome | isolation source: activated sludge from anammox sidestream of wastewater treatment plant... | place: USA: North Carolina | collected 2017-09
CTTGGCGGTCAGGACGCACATCTTGAAGAAGCCGCCCATGGCCTGCATCGGCCCGTTGAAGCGCTTGCGCAGGAAGCTGGTTGAAGCGGTCACGGTCTTCCCTCCCGGGGCTGGCACGGCCGGCCATCGCGGCGTGAGGGTAGATGGTTCGGCACGCACCCCTCCTTCGACCGTGCAAGCGTGATCCACAGGCTGCTCGCACCACGGAGTGAGCGAGACCACAGGAATGTACCCGATGCCTCAGGCCCCTCACATCCCAACGCCACTATTGGGCCTCCCTCGGGTCCGTGACGCTGCCAAACCGTAATCTCAACTCCGTTTTCAGGACTTTGCCAGCCGGGTTCCGGGGCAGCGCACCCACGATCTCCAGAGCCTTCGGATGCTTGTAGCGGGCCAGTTGCTCGTCGAGGAAGCCGGCCAGGTCCTCCAGTCGCAGACCGGCCTGGCTGACAGCGGCTACCGCGACGGGGACCTCGCCCCATCTGTCGTCGGGGCGGCCGATCACCGCCACCTCCAGAATTCCGGGGTGGGCGGCCAGGACGTTCTCGACTTCGGCGCAGTAGATGTTCTCGCCGCCGGAGATGATCATGTCCTTCTTGCGGTCGACGACCCAGATGTATCCCTCGTCGTCGCTGCGCACCAGATCACCGGAGTGGAACCAGCCGCCGGCGAACGACTCGGCGGTGGCCTGCGGCTTGTTCCAGTACCCGGCCATCAGGGTGGGCGCGCGGTAGACGATCTCGCCGACCTCGCCGACGGGCACGTCGTTCATGTTCTCGTCGACGATCCGGGCCGCCACGGTCGGGATGACCTTGCCCACCGAGCCGAGTTTCCGGATGGCGTCCTCGCCGAGCAGCATGCAGGTGACCGGAGACATCTCGGTCTGGCCGAAGGCCGCGATGATCCTGCAGCCGTGGAACGTCTCGGCCATCTGCCGCAGCAGGGTGTCCGACGCCGGGGCCGCGCCCCAGGACAGGTTGCGCAGCCGCAATTCCCTTGGCCGCGAACGCTGTTCGGCGCAGACCGCCTGCCACTGTGCCGGCACCAGGAAGATCCCGCTGACCTTCTCGGCGGCCAGCACGTCGAGCAGCGCAGCCGGGTCGAAGGCGCCCAGCGGGTAGATCACCGTGGGTATCCCCAGGGTCAGGGCGGGCAGCATGTTGCCGATGCCGGCGATGTGGAACAGCGGCACCCCGATGAAGCCGACGTCGTTGGCCAGGTCCGGGGCCGTGGTGTAGATCGCCGTCATGGCCTGCGCCGCGAGGTTGGTGTGGGTGAGGACCGCACCCTTGGGATGCCCGGTGGTTCCGGAGGTGTACATGATGAGCGCGGGACTGTCGTTGGGCACGTCGACGGGCGTCGCGGGCTCGCCCCCCTCGGTGACGAGGTCCTCGTAGCCGAGGACGGAGTCATCCGAATGCGCTTCGGCGACAACCACCGTCGTCAACTGCGGGGCGATCTCGCGCACGGCCGCCGCCACCGGCGCGAGCATCGGTTCGGTCACCAGAACGGTGGCGGCACAGTCCTCCACCAGGTAGGCCAACTCGGGCGGGGTGAGCCGGAAGTTCACCGGCACGGCGATGGCTCCCAGCATGGTTGCGGCCAGGCAGGTCTCGACGAACTCCGGACGGTTGAGCATCAGGATCATCACGCGATCGCCGGACCCGATCCCGCGCCGGTGCAGCGCGCCGGCGAGCCCGCTGACCCGGCGGTGCAACTCGGCCCAGGTGATGGTGCGGTCGAGGTAGCGCAGGGCGGTGGCGCGGGGCTGCATGAGGTTGTGGCGCGCGAGTTGGGTGATCCAGTTCTGGCGGCGCGACAGATAGGGCTGCTCGACGCTGTGTTGTGCGGCGGCGATGTCCATCGGGTCCCAGCTTGCTGCACCGCGGCGACGGGGCGGCGCGAAACGCCGTAACGCGTCAGAAAATCGGCGCGTTCTACGCCAGGTGCTCGGCGCGGGCCTTGAGATTGCCGGCCAGGTGGTCAAGGGCGTCGTTGACCAGTTTCTTGACCATCAGGGCCGGAACGCCCGGAATCGAGGTCTCGACGTCCATGTCCACGGTCAGCAGGCTGGACGGGCCCATGTCGACCACCGAGAACAGTTGATGTTGTTTGGAGAACAGCTCGCCCTGTTGCATGACGGTCTGGATCTGCGTCGGGCCGGGGTAGTACACAGCCTGGATGTAGGTGCCCTGCTGACCCTGGATCTCGGTGTCGAGCCGCAGCTGGCTGGGCCGGCCGTCGTCGTAGCGGGCCAGGATGTAGACGGCCTTGACCTCGTCATTCCACTGCGGGTACGCCTCGAAGTCCGCCACGATGCCGAGGATCTCGGCGGCCCCGGCGTTGACTTCCACCGTCTTGGAGACCAGCGGCATCAGGCGTGCACCTTCCGGCCGGCCGCCGGGGCGGTGCCCAGCGGTGACTCCAGCCGGGTCTTGTCGTCGCGGATCAGTCCCCGCAGCAGGGCGGTGCTGAACTCGGCGGCGATCTCCTTGGCGCTGCGCCGTCCGTCCGGCCGCAGCCACCGGTAAGCGCCCATCGTCATGCCGATGTAGCCCAGCGCCACCAGGTGGGAGTCGCAGTCGAAGAACTCGCCGCTGGCGATGCCACGGTCGATCAGCCCGGTGACATGCTCGTAGACCTGGACTTCCTTCTCACGGACCTCGGCGACCTGCTCGTCGGTGAACCACTCGGTGATATAGGGCTGCTCCTGCCAGTAGACGGCCGCACCCTCGGGGTCCTCGGCGATGTTGGTCAGCAGGCGCACGGTGTACTGGTAGAGCGCCTCCCGGGCGGTCCAGGACGGATCGTCGTGCACGGCGGCCAGCGTGTTCTCCGCCGCGCGGCGGTAGATGTCGAACAGGATGAGCGACTTACTGGCGTAGTAGTGGTACACCGTCGCCTTGTTCAATCCGACCACGTCGGCGACGTCGTCCATCCGGGTGCCGTGGTAACCACGGGCCGCGAACAGCTTGGTCGCGACGGCCAGCAGTTCCTCGCGGCGCGTCGAGCCGTTCTCCGGTGGCATGAGCGAGTTCCTCCCTATCAACTGGTTGGACAGTCTACGGGCGACGACGATGCGGGACGGTGACGTCCCGAGGAGGAGTCGGCCAATCGGGTACGGGCGACGACGATGCGGGACGGTGACGTCCCGAGGAGGAGTCGGCCAATCGGGTACGGGCGACGACGATGCGGGACGGTGACACCCGATCAACTCTCCCCCGCGGCGGGCGGGGGATAGACTCCCCTCAGTCGGACGTGCCTAGGAGGACAGCCATGAACCCGGATCCGAACCCGGATTACGACGCGACCGACGAGATCGAGTACTTCTTCAGCTGGCTCCCCTGGGCCCTGCGCGGCACGGACTGGACCGGCACCCCGGCCTACCCGCCGGTCTAGTCACCCCAGGCGAACGACTCGACGCCCACGTCGATCTGCTGCGGCTCTTTCTTCTCCCGGTCTTCCCGGCCGTCCTTTTCCGGTTCGCTGTCCGTCGCGATCATCAACGGCCGCTCGTCGGCCGTGCCGATGTAGGCGACCGTCTGACCGACCCACCTCGGACCGGGGGCGTCGCCGCGGGTGTCGGCGACGGTGTGCGGGGCGGCGCCCGGGCTCACCACCTGAATGCTCTTGGTCCGCTGGTCCGCGCTCCACTGGGTGAAGCCGACCGCACCACGCCACAGCGCCGCCACGTCGTCATAGGCGCCGTTGCCGGAGAACACCGGGCGCGGCGCCCCCGGCGGCTCGACGGAGTAGATGCCGCCACCACGCAGCGTGAAAGGTATTGCGGCGAAAAGGGTTCCGGTCGCGTCGGCATTGGCGAACACGATTGACCGGCCGAGGTCGGCGTAATCGACGGAGCCGGCGTTGGTTCCGGTCGCCACCGGCGTCGAGGTTCCCGGCAGCGTGAGCACGTTGACGTCGACCGGACTGACGTCCGAGCGGCCGCCGGCCCACACGATGTGCTTGCCGTCGGGCGCCCAGGCGTAGTTGCGGTCGGCGAACAGCGGCTTGGCCGGCGCCTCCACCTTCCCGGTGTCGACCGCTGCCGTCAGCAGGAATCCCCCGCCCCCGGCGGTCTTGAGGAAAGCGATCCGGTCACCGGCCGGCGACCAGCGCGGGCTGTCCAGGGTGCTCTTGGCCGGATCGTCGCCGTCGAACGTCGGCACCAGCGCCGTCGGGTCCACCAGCCGCCGGGGAGCAGAGGCCGGCGCACTGTCGGCCGACAGGTCCAGCACCCACAGCTGGCCCCCGCCGTCTTGGGGAGATGCCTTGCGCACGAAGGCAACCCGGCTGCCATCCGGCGACGGTGCCGGGTCGGTGTCGGCGGGGCCGTCGGTCAGTTTGCGGCCGGGCGTGCCGGCCGGATCACTGACGTACAGTGCGCCGTCCTTCGCATAGAACAACGCCGGCCGGTGCGCGGTGTCCGGGCCGTTGACGGGCGGCTTGGCCGGGGCCGCACAGGCGGCGACGGTCGTCGCGACAAGCAGGAGAATCGGAAATCGCCGCACAGGGCGCCACTCTAGCGGTTGTTAGGCTCCCGACCTTGTGAGCGATCTGACGACGACGGCGGCGCGCCCCGACCCGATGCGGCTGCGACTGGAGTGCTATCCCTACGTCGACGAGATCGCCGCCCGATACGGGGATATGGACGCCAACGCCCACCTGAACAACCTGGCGCTGGAGTCGCTGCACGAGAACGCCCGGGCAACGATGAATCAGCGGCTCTACCCGGCCGCCTACCGTGCAGGCGAGCGCCGGTTGCGCCTGGTGACGTCGCAGAACGCTGTGCACTTCTTGGCCGAGGCGCACTGGCCGGTGACGATCCGGACCGGCGCGGGAGTCGGCCGGATCGGCCGGACGTCGTTCATCGCGTCGACGGGACTGTTCGTCGCCGGTGAGTGCATCGGGGTCTGCGACACCGTGCTGGTCATGCTCGGCGACAGCGGGCCCGAGCCGATTCCCGACGAGTTCCGGGCGTCTTTGGAGGATGCTCTGCTGCGATCGGTCTAGGCCGCCGCATTGTGTCGGGGTGTCAACCTAATATCGAACACATGTTCGACTCCCTGGATGATCCGGCGCTTCTGGAAACCATGCGCGCCGAGCAGAGGTCCGAGCGGGTCGCGCTGGCCCGCAGACTCCTGGCGGCCGGCCGGTTGTGCCAGCGCCGGATGGCTGAAGTCTCCGACGTCGACCGGACCCAGTGGTGCATCGACAACTGGGAAGCGGTGGCCGCCGAAGTCGGTGCAGAGCTCGGTATCAGCCGCAGCCGGGCCTCCTCGCAGATGAACTACGGGGTGGAACTGCTCGAGCGGCTGCCGAAACTGGGCGCGGTGTTCGCCGCCGGCGAGGTCGACTTCCGGATCGTGGCAGCGGCGATCTTTCGCACCGGGTTGATCACCGACCCGGACATCCTGGCCAGGATCGACGCTGAGCTGGCGGGGCGGGCCGGATGCTGGAACACCCTGTCCCGCAGAAGAATCACTGAACTGATCGACCGATGGGTGGCCGAGTTGGATCCCGCGGCAATGCGGAATGCACGCAGCGCCGAGGAGGACCGCCACATCGAGTTCGGCGAAAGCCGCGCTGGCATGGTGGAGTTCTGGGGCGCGTTGCGGGCCGCCGACGCCGCGGTGCTGGAGCGCACCCTCGAGAGTATGGCCGGCGGGGTGTGCACCACCGATCCGCGGACCAAACGCCAACGCCGCGCGGACGCGCTGGCCACTCTGGCAACCGGCCCACACGCGCTCGCATGCGAATGTGGAGCACCGGACTGCCGGGCGGGCGAGGCTGCTCCGGCGCACTCGGTCGTGATTCATGTGCTTGCTGAGGCGACCGGTCTCAGTGGTGAAAACCCAACGGCGGGATACCTTCCGGGATTTGGAACAGTGCCCCCCGCGATGCTGCGGGAGCTCGCCAAGCGCGCGCGGCTACGGCCGTTGACACCCGCCGCGCTGCTCTGCACCGAGCCTCGCTACCGGCCGTCGGCCGCCCTTGCCGACTTCATCCGCTGCCGGGACCTCACCTGCCGCTTTCCCGGATGCGACAAAGCCGCCGAGTTCTGCGACATCGACCACACCATTCCGTGGCACCAGGGCGGTCCGACACATCCGTCGAATCTGGCGTTGCTCTGCCGCGCACACCACCTTCTGAAGACGTTCTGGTCCGGCGAAAAGGGCTGGGCCGAAAAGCAATACAGCGACGGGACCATCATCTGGACGTCCCCGGCGGGGCGCAGCTACACCACCCGGCCCGGCGGCGCCGCATTTTTCCCGCAGCTGTCCGAATCGACCGGCGAGCTCAATACCGATGCGCTCCAACCCGTTTCAGCCGGCGGGCGCACGCTCATGATGCCCACTCGCCGGCTCGGCCGGGCTGAGGAACGCGACGCCCGGATCCGGTGGGAGCGCGGCCTCAACGAGGCAAGGTGGGCAGCCGATCCACCCTGCTTCTAAGGGTTGGCTCCTACAGCGCCTTGAGTTCCTCGATGACCTCGCCCACCGACTTCTTCGCGTCGCCGAACAGCATCGAGGTTCCGGCCCCGAAGAACAACGGGTTCTCGATACCGGCGTAGCCCGACGACATCGACCGCTTGAGCACGATCACCGACCTGGACTGGTCGACGTTCAGGATCGGCATGCCGTAGATCGGGCTGGACGGGTCGGTCCGCGCCGCCGGGTTGGTGACGTCGTTCGCGCCGATCACCAAAGTGACATCGGTGCGCGGGAATTCGCCGTTGATGTCGTCCATTTCCTTCATGGCGTCGTACTCGACGTCGGCCTCGGCCAGCAGCACGTTCATGTGGCCGGGCATACGGCCGGCCACCGGGTGAATGGCGAACTTGACCTCGACACCCTTCTCCTCGAGCAGGTCCGCCATCTCCTTGACGGCGTGCTGCGCCTGGGCGACGGCCAGGCCGTAACCCGGAACCACGATCACCTGGTTGGCGTAGGCCATCTGGATCGCGGCGTCGGCGGCCGAGGTGGCCTTGACCGGGCCCTGATCCCCGCCGGCCGGTCCGCCGACAGCGTCGGTCGCTCCGAAGGACCCGAACACGATCGCTGGGATGGACCGGTTCATGGCCACGGCCATCAGGTTGGTGAGGATGGAACCGGACGCGCCGACGATCATGCCGGCGACGATCATCGCGGTGTTGTTCAGCGCCAAACCCGCTGCGGCGGCGGACAACCCGGTCATCGCGTTCAGCAGCGAGATCACCACGGGCATGTCGGCGCCGCCGATCGGGAACACCACGAACAGGCCCATGATGCCCGCGAGCACCAGCAGCAGCACGATCCACCAGACCGACAGCCCCTTGTTCAGCCCGATGTAGACGGCCGCGGCGACGGCGGCGAGCAACAGCACGATGTTCGCGGCCTGGAACACCTTGGCGTTCTTGACGAATGCCTTCTCAAGGTTCTTCGGGATGATGTTTTCCTGCAGCTTGGCGAAGGCCACCAGCGAGCCCCAGAACGACACCGAACCGATGACGGCGGCGAACAGCGACCCGACCACCAGGGCCACGGTCGGGGACTGGTCGGGCTTGAAGTGCGAGAAGCCCTTGGTCTCAATGAATTCGGCCCAAGCGATGAGCGCCACGGTGCCGCCGCCCACGCCGTTGAAGAGCGCGACCAGCTGCGGCATCGCCGTCATCTTGGTCTTCTTCGCCGGCGGCACACCGAGGATGACGCCGATCGCCAGGCCGGCGATGATCAGGATCCAGTTGATCGACGCGGTGTCCCGGATCTTGATCAGGGTGGCGAGCACCGCGATGCCCATACCCGTCGCGGCGATCCAGTTGCCCCGAACCGCGGTCTTGGGACCGGTCAGGCCCATCAGCCCGTAGATGAAGAGGGCGAAGGCAAAGATGTAGAGGACGTCGACGAGGTAGGTCACTTGGTGAGCTCCTTCGCCTTCTCGGTGGCGGCAAGCGCCTTCTCTTTGTCCTTCTTGCCCTTGAACATTCCGAGCATCCGGTCGGTCACCAGGAAGCCGCCGATCACGTTCAGCGTGCCGAACACCAGCGCGATGAAGGCGATGAGCCGCACGCCCCAGTTCGCATCGGCGGGCAGGTTGCCCAGCACCAGAAGCGCACCGAGCACGACGATGCCATGGATGGCGTTGGTCCCCGACATCAGCGGGGTGTGCAAGGTGTTGGGCACCTTGGAGATCACGGCGAACCCGACGAACCCGGCGAGCACCAGGATCGCGAGATTGGCCAGCAGTTGGGTGTACATGCGCGTCAGTCCCTTGTCACACAGGAGGCCGAGACGACCTCGTCGTCGAAGTCCGGCGCCAGCGCACCGTCTGTGATGAGCAGTTCCAGCAGCGACGTCAGGTTCTTGGAGTAGAGCTCGCTGGCATGCTCGGGCATGGTCGCCGGCAGGTTGAGCGGCGAGGTGATGGTCACCCCGTGCTTCACCGCGGTCTGGCCGGGTTCGGTGAGCTCGCAGTTGCCGCCCGTCTCTCCGGCCAGGTCGACCACCACGCTGCCGGGCTTCATGCCCTGCACCGCGGCAGCGGTCACCAGCCGGGGCGCCGGACGTCCCGGCACCAGCGCGGTGGTGATGACCACATCGAATCCACCGATGGCCTGCTCCAGCTTCTTCTGCTGCTGGGCGCGCTCGTCCTCGGTCAGCTCGCGGGCGTATCCGCCCTCGCCGGCCGCATCGATGCCGAGGTCCAGCCACTGGGCGCCGACCGAGCGCACCTGGTCGGCGACCTCGGGGCGAACGTCGTACCCGGTGGTGCGCCCGCCGAGCCGCTTGGCCGTCGCCAGCGCCTGCAGACCGGCCACACCGACACCGAGCACCAGCACGGTGGCCGGCTTCACGGTGCCTGCGGCGGTGGTCAGCATCGGGAAGAACCGGGTCGATTCGCTGGCCGCCAGAACCACGGCCTTATATCCGGCGACGTTGGCCTGCGAGGACAGCGCATCCATGGCCTGCGCCCGCGAGATCCGCGGGATCGCCTCGACGGCGAAGGCCTGCACGCCGGCGCCCTTGAGCGCACCGATCTGGTTGTCGGCGTTGCGCGGCGCGAGGAAGCCGATCAGGGTCTGCCCGGACCGCAGCCGGGCCACCTCGGAGGCCGACGGCGGGGCGACCTTGACCACCACGTCGGCCAACCAGGCGTCACCGATGGTCGCGCCGGCGGCGGTGTAGAGCTCGTCGGGCAGGAGCGCCCGTTCGCCGGCCCCGGACTCGACCACCACGGCGACACCACTGTTCACCAGAGCCGACACCGCCTTGGGAACCAGCGCCACCCGGCGTTCGTCGGCGCCCGACTCGGCGACGACGCCCACAGTCGTCTTGCTATCTGTCATGAGCTGTGCGTGTGCTTTCTAGCTCGGAATGTGCGGGGAGCTTCCCCATGCTCGTGACACCCTAACCACCGGCAGGGCGTACTTCCCAAGTCAAGGCGGCCCGGTCGGGCGCGACTCGGGCCGACGAGGCAGCGCGTCTGGAGCGCGCCGACGACTGCCCCACTGTTGAATTCGCCAAGACTTTCGCCGGACCGCGTTCGGCCACCTCGCAGCCTTGCCGCTGGTAAACGCCCCATTCGCCGACGGCCTTTTCGTCCATAACGGTTTTGGCGCTGCCCGAAACCGAGATTAATGTGTCGTAGATCACAGGATTGCGCGGCGGCGGCATCTTGAGCGCGGCGGCACTGAGAGACGGCATTAAGAGAGGTTCCGATGAACGCACATTCGGGGTATGCGACCTTCGTTGGAAGGGTCGGGGCACTGGCAGCCGCCTTCGGCATAGGGGTCATGGTCGGCGGCCCGGTTGTCGCGACGGCCGACCCCGGGCAAGCGGGTTCGGACGACTCCGCCGCCACGAGGTCACCCTCACCGTCCAGAGGTGACGCGCCCCACGGGAGATCCGGCTCGACCCGGGTTTCGGGTCCGGCCACCGGCGAGTCCCCCTCGGCCAATCGCCCGCAGCCGGCCGCAGCCGTCCGCGCCGGACGAGCCCCCGCCGACACGGCGACGTCGCCGGCCCCGAAGTCGCCCCCTCATGGCGATGTCGTCTCCGGGACCTCCCCGCTCCCCGCGCAGTCGACGGTGCCCCAGCCAGCGGAATCTGTTGTGCCGCAATCCTTCGGTATTCCGAAAGCCACCTCGTCCGGATTGTCCGCGCCGACGGCGCCCAGAGTGACGGTGCCCGCCGCGACGACACAGACCGTCGCCTCGGTCATCGCGCCGGTGGTGACCGCACCGGCCGCCGCGGTGACCGCCGCACCGAGGCCGGTCGCGGCGTTCGCCCCGATCACCGGTCTGCTCAGCAGCATCCTCGCCCACCTGACCGGGGACGGCACCGGAGCACCGGTGGAGTCACCGCTCGGTTGGGCCGCGCTGGCCGTGAGCCGGCGTCTGGCGCGGCCCGCCGCGTTGAGGACCGCGGCCGCAACGGTCACGACCGGCCAGGCCCCTTCCGCGGCTGCCACCACCGGCACGACCACCACCGTCACCTGGGCGTGGGGAACCAACCCGGTACTGGCTTTCAACCCCGCCACCGACAAGCTCGACTTCGGCTGGATGGGACCCACCCAGTTCGACGTCACCGAGAAGTCGGGATCGACCGTCATCTCCGTCGTCGGGAACAACCACAGCTACACACTGCAGAACGTCGCGGTGG
>WBZO01007000.1_pt1 | contig 10640 bp, 10 predicted proteins | sample 5204261 | NCBI WGS metagenome assembly WBZO01 (sample SAMN12412400, study PRJNA552823) | activated sludge metagenome | isolation source: activated sludge from anammox sidestream of wastewater treatment plant... | place: USA: North Carolina | collected 2017-09
GATCCTTCACGCCGAACAGGAAACGCCGGGCGTCGCCAATGCGGTACTGCACGTAAAAATCCACGATGACGATGTTCTCGTCCTTGGTCAGCATGCGCACCTGATCGCTGGTCTGCAGCGTCTTGCCGGTGTTGACCGGAATCACTGTCTCGATGGGCCGCGGGAACTTGAAGCCCAGACCTGGCTGCACCAACCGTGCGACACGACCGAATCGCAGCACGACGCCGGTTTCGTCGGCATTGATGCGCATGACGCTGTCCCACGCGAACCACGCCAGCACGATGCCGAGCACGGCCACGCCAAAGCCACCGTTGCCCCCACCGAAGAGCCGGCCGAAGCCATCACGCAGCCTGCGCAGCCAGGCATCGAAATCGGGAGACGGCCCATCGCCGCCGTCCTTCCACGGATCGCGCTGTTTGTTGCTGCCAGGTTCGTTCCAAGCCATTGCGGTACCTTGTCGAGCTGGGAGCAGCGCCGCGGGCGCTGCCTTGCTCGGAATGTGGAATCCGTCGAATGTCGCGGCATGGAGCCGCCATCGATGCGCGACGGGCGCGGTCAATGTGAAGCTGCTTCGGGATTGTAGGTAGCGCCTTCCAATGCGGCAAGCAAGCGCTCGCGCAGCCACGCACCATCTCCGTCCGGCAAGCCGAACAGGGGTTCGACCAAGGCCCGCGGTGCATCGATGCGGATGCGCCAGCCGCTTTCGTCCGCCTGTTCGTGTGCCACCAGTCCCTGCGCGTGCAGTCGCGCACGCAGGCGACCGGCTTCGGGCGGCAGCAGCAATTGCGTGCAGATGCGCTGCGCACCGAGTCGCTCGCCGATGGCGCGACGCAGGCCATCCAGCCCCGTTCCAGCCAAGGCCGAAACCCAGGCTCGCGGCCGTTCGCCACCATCGATGGCATCGAGCCGGCTGTCCACGCCAGCCAGATCGATCTTGTTGAAGACCAGCACCTGCGGCAGGTCGGCGGCACCGATCTCGGCCAGCACGCGTTCGACATCGTCGATGCGCTGATCGCGCTCGGCATCGGAGGCATCCACCACGTGCAGCAGCAGATCGGCATCGCGCGCTTCGGCCAGGGTGGAGCGGAAGGCCGCCACCAGATCGTGCGGCAGATCGCGGATGAAGCCCACCGTGTCGGCGAGCAGGATCGGGCCGCAGTCCAGTCCGTCGATGCGCCGCAGGGTCGGGTCGAGCGTGGCGAACAGCTGATCGGCGGCGTAGACCCCGGCATCGGTCAGCGTGTTGAACAAGGTGGATTTCCCGGCATTGGTATAGCCGACCAGGGCGACCACCGGCAGCGCATTGCGCTGCCGGGCACGGCGCGCCGTGGCGCGCTGCGTCTCGACCTTGTCCATGCGCTTCTGCAACTGCTTGACGCGCTCGCCGAGCAGTCGGCGGTCGAGTTCGAGCTGGGTTTCGCCAGGGCCGCGCAGGCCGATGGCGCCACCGCGCTGACGCTCCAGGTGCGTCCAGCCGCGCACCAGCCGCGTCGACATGTGCTTGAGCTGGGCCAGCTCAACCTGCAACTTGCCTTCGTGCGAGCGCGCGCGCTGCGCGAAGATGTCGAGGATCAGGCCGGTGCGGTCGACGACGCGGCACTCGGTGAGCTTTTCCAGATTGCGCTCCTGCACCGGACTGAGCGCGTGATTGACCAGGATCAGATCGGCATCGAGCGCCCGCCGCTGCTCGCGCAACTCCTCGGCCTTGCCGCTGCCGACGAAATAGCGCGGGTTGGCTCTTTCGACGCGCGCAGTCAGGTGACCGACGACGCTGGCTCCCGCCGAACGGGCCAGTTCGCTGAATTCGGACAGGGCCTGCGGATCGGCCTGCCCCGGTGCCTGCGGCTGCAGCAGCAGGGCACGCTCGCCTTTTTTCGATCGCTCAAACAGCGGAAATCACCCCATGTCGTCGTGGACGCCATGAATCGGGGCCACCACCGGACTTTTCAAGGATTGCCGCACTGCCTCAGGCGTCTCCCTCGCCCGCCGGCTCGGCCGCCGCCGCATGCCCCTCGCCATTCACGCGCACGTTGCGCGATGGCACGATGGTCGAGATCGCATGCTTGTAGACCATCTGGCTGACGGTATTGCGCAGCAGGACGACGAACTGGTCGAACGATTCGACCGTTCCCTGCAACTTGATGCCATTGACCAGATAGATCGACACCGGCACGCGTTCGCGCCGCAGCGCATTCAAGAACGGATCCTGCAACGACTGCCCCTTGGACATGAGTCTTCTTCTCCTGCTGAATTGACTGGGAACCGGAGAAATTGCGTGCATCGCCGACGCCACGCCCGATTCCAAACCCCGCAGGCATCTTAAGGCTTTGTCCCGACAAAGAGAAACGGCGTCCGCACCGAACCGTGTCGTCGGTCACGCCTCACCGCGCAAGAAGCCTTCGAGTCGACTGGCGATGTCGTTTTCGAGCGCCGGCGCCGCCGCGTCGAACAGGAAGGCATCGACCTCGCTGCGCAACCAGGTGATCTGGCGCTTGGCAAGCTGCCGGGTGGCAAAGATGGCCTGCTCGCGGAAGCCCGCCAGATCACACTCCCCCGCCAGATAGGGCCACGCCTGTCGATAACCGACCGCGCGCATGGCCGGCAGGTCGGCATGCCAGCCCGGCAAGGCACGCAGGCGACGCGCCTCATCAATCAGACCGTCGGCCAGCATCGCATCCAGCCGCTGCGCGATGCGTGCATGCAGTGGGCCGCGCTCGCCCGGCCACAACGCCAGTTTGAGAATGCGAAATGGTGGCCGCTGGATGGCGCCCACCTGCATGGTCGACAGCGACTGACCGCTCAGTTCGATGATCTCCAGCGCGCGCTGGATGCGCTGCGCATCATTGACGCCGATGCGCGCCGCGGCCTGCGGATCGTGGGCCGCCAGCCGCGCATGCAAGGCCGCCCAGCCGTGCTGCGCCGCCTCCGCGGCCAAACGCTGCCGCACGTCCGCATCGGCATCGGGCAGCGGTGACAAACCGAGCGCCAGCGCGCGAAAGTACAGCCCGGTGCCCCCGACCAGCAGCGGCACGCGGCCACGGGCGGCAATCTCCTGCATCGCGGTCAGCGCATCGCGGCGGAAATCGGCCGCCGAATACGTCTGCACGGGATCCCGGATGTCGATGAGGCGATGCGGAAAGCGCGCCAAGGTCGCGGCATCGGGCTTGGCGGCCCCGACGTCCAGCCCACGATAGACCAATGCGGAATCGACGCTGATCAGTTCCACGCCGAACCGATCGGCCAGCGCGCAGGCCAGCGCGGTCTTGCCGCTCGCGGTCGGCCCCATCAGGAAAACGGCAGGTGGGCGTTGATCCGTCGCGCGCATCGGCCCATTGCAGCCGCGCATCATGGCGCGGTCAAGCCAGGCCTCAGGCAAATGGCGCGGCGGCGTCGGCCGAACCCTGGCGACGGCGCGGCATCAGCGACACATCGAGCAGTTTTTCGATCCGCGAGAAGACCTCGGCGCGCGAAAATGGCTTCTTCATGAAGTCGTCGGCGCCAATCCGCTGCGCATAGAACTGCTCGGTGGCCTGCTCATTGCCACTCATCATGATGACCGGCACGTCGCGCGTGCCGGGATGGCGGCGCAGCCGGCGCAGCGCGGCAAAGCCGTTGATGCCGGGCAGGACGATGTCGAGGAACACCAGATCGGGCGGATCGGCCGTGGCCAGTTCCACGCCCTTTTCGCCGTCGAAGGCCTCGATCACCTCGTAGCCGTTCTGCTCCAGCATGCGCTTGAGCGTGGCGACCACGGTACCGGAGTCATCGACAACCAGCACGCGCATGCCGCTGCGCGCGTTGACACGCTGATGCGTGCGCCGCGCAGTCGATGGCTGCGCGGCAGCCTTCGCACCGAAGAGTTTCTTCAAGAAGCCGAACATCCCGTAGCATCCCCTGAATGGCCTGCCCCCGGCCGTGTGCCTAGTTTCCACGCGAAAAGCCCGGCAGACAAGCGTTTGGCAGTTGACAACCCTGCATAAGCGTATGCCCGCCGCGGGCATTTGACCCAGATCATTCCGCGCACTACAGCAGAAGCGGCAACGTATAATCCGTGATTGGATTCGCATGGTGGTCGCTGTCATGTCGCAAATGATGAAAGCCCTGGTCAAGCGCGAAGCCGCGCGCGGGATCTGGATGGAAGAGGTTCCGATTCCCGAGATCGGCCCCAACGACGTTCTCGTCAAACTGGAAAAAACCGCAATCTGCGGCACCGATCTGCACATCTACAAATGGGACGAATGGTCGCAGCGGGTGATCAAGCCCGGCTTGGTCATCGGCCACGAATTCGTCGGCCGCATCGTCGAAATCGGCGCCGGAGTACGGGGTTACGCCATCGGCCAGCGCGTCTCGGCCGAGGGACACATCGTCTGCGGCGTCTGCCGCAACTGCCGCGCCGGCAAGCAGCACCTGTGTCCGAACACCATCGGCATCGGCGTCAACCGCAACGGCGCCTTTGCCGAGTACGTGGCAGTGCCGGCCTCGAACCTGTGGCCGATCCCCGACCAGATCCCGAGCGAGCTGGCCGCCTTCTTCGACCCCTACGGCAACGCCGCGCACTGCGCGCTCGAGTTCGACGTGATCGGCGAGGACGTGCTGATCACCGGCGCCGGCCCGATCGGCATCATCGCCGCCGGCATCTGCAAGCACGTCGGCGCACGCAACGTGGTGGTCACCGACGTCAACGACTATCGCCTCAAGCTGGCCGCCGACATGGGCGCCACGCGGGTGGTCAATGTCTCCAAGCAGTCGCTCAAGGACGTGGTGAAGGATCTGCACATGGAGGGATTCGACGTCGCGCTGGAGATGAGCGGCAATCCGCGCGCCTTCGCCGACATGCTCGACGTGATGTACCACGGCGGCAAGGTTGCGCTGCTCGGCATCCTGCCCAACGGCGCCGGCATCGACTGGGACAAGGTCATCTTCAAGGGGCTCACCCTGCACGGCATCTACGGTCGCCGCATGTACGAAACCTGGTACAAGATGACGCAGATGGTGCTGACCGGCTTTCCGCTGCAGAAGGTGCTCACCCACCAGATCCACATCGACGACTTCCAGAAGGGCTTCGATCTGATGGATGCGGGCAACTGCGGCAAGGTCGTGTGCTCGTGGAACTGAGCCCGCCCGCGATCGCCCGTCCCGCCGGCGCGTGATGCCGATTCGCCACCCGCCCATGACGAACCGCTTTCTCGAACTGGTCGAAACCGCCGTCGATGCCCTGCCGGCCGGCCGCATCCTCGTTGCCTTCAGCGGCGGCCTGGATTCGACCGCCCTGCTGCATGCGCTGGCGCAATGCGACAACGCGCGTGAACGCGGTCTGCGCGCCATTCACGTCGACCACGGCCTCAACGAGAACAGCGCGGCGTGGGCGCAGCACTGCGAGATGTTCGCGCAGGCACACGACATCGACCTGATCGTGCGCCGCGTCGACGTGGCGCGTCTGCACGACCTCGGGCTCGAAGCCAGCGCGCGCCGCGCGCGCTACGGCGCGATCGAGGCAATGCTCGAATCGGGCGAGATCCTCGCCCTCGCCCACCACCGCGACGACCAGGTCGAAACCGTGATGCTCAAGCTGCTGCGCGGCGCCGGCCCCGAAGGCCTCGGCGCCATGCGCCCGCTGCGCAAGCTCGGCTGCGGCCTGGCCTGGCGCCCCCTGCTCGCCCTGCCGCGTGCCGCGCTGCGCGACTACGTGCTCACCCAGCGCCTCAACTGGATTGCCGACCCGAGCAACGAAGACACCAACATCGACCGCAATTACCTGCGCACCCAGGTCATGCCACGCATCCTCGCGCGCTGGCCGGAAGCCGCAGGCAGCATTGCGCAGAGCGCCAACTGGGCACGCGTGACCTCCGAGTTCGTCGATGGCGAGGCGATCCGCGCGCTGGCACGCGTGCAGGGGCTCGATCCGGCCACGCTGCGCTTTCGTGACTGGCTCGACCTGCCCGATGCATTGCGCGACCCGGTGTTGCGCCGCTGGCTGCGTGGGCTGGGCCTGGCCGAGCCGACACATTTCCAGGCTGCCGAACTGGTACGCCAGATCAGCGAAGCGGCCGAGGATCGCCAACCCTGCGTGCGCTGGCCGGGGGTGGAAGTGCGGCGCTACCGCGACCTGCTGTATGCCATGCGCCCGCTGCAGTTTCCGCCACTGGACTGGAGCGCGCCATTCGACGGCAGCGCACTGCAGCTGCCGCTCGATCTGGGCACGCTGTGCCTGAGCAACCCCCAGGCCCGGCTCGCGTCACCGCTGCTGGTGCGCTTTCGCCGCGGCGGCGAAAGCCTCAAGCTCGACGGCACCGGCCCGACGCGCGAACTGCGCGACCTGTTCCAGCAGGCCGGCGTCCCACCCTGGCAGCGCGCGCGGCTGCCGCTGCTGTTCGACGCCCAGGATCGCCTGCTCGCCGTGGCCGATCTGTTCGTTGCCGAGGCGGCCGCGAGCCTGCTGGCCCGTCTCGACGCCTGCATCGAGTGGCTGCCCGCAGAATCCGCCGGTGCCCGCCATGCCGCGCGCCCGATTGATCTTGCCCAGCCGCTGAGCTAGCGTTCGCGCCCATGCCGAAAAAGCCCGCCGACACAGAAGTTACGCCCTCGTTCGAACACTCACTCGACGAGCTCGAACAACTCGTCGTGCGCATGGAACAGGGCGAACTCAGCCTCGACGACTCGCTGCGCTCGTTCGAGCGTGGCATTGCGCTGTACCGCGACTGCCAGGGCGCGCTCGATCGCGCCAAACTGCGCGTGAATCAGCTGCTCGACCCCGCCGATCCCGACTCCGCACAGCCATTCGATCCGGATGTGCCCTGATCCAGCGTCGTTTCACCGCATTCCCGGATGCAGGCGGCCGTGACCCGGATCGCCGCCATCTCCGATCCGCGCCTCCCGCCGCGCCCCGTTGACCAAAGGTCCTTCCCTTGTGTGAGCTCAGCACCGAACTTCTGGCCTTGAGCGCGCGCGCCGATGCCGCGCTGGCGCGTTTCCTTCCGGACGAAACCCAGCCACCGATCCCCCTGCACCGCGCCATGCGCTATGCAGTGCTCGGCGGCGGCAAGCGCCTGCGTCCGCTGCTGGTCTACGCCACCGGCGGCGCACTGGCCGCGCCGCTCGATCGCCTGGACTCGAGCGCGGCGGCGGTGGAAATCATCCACGCCTATTCGCTCGTCCACGACGACTTGCCGGCAATGGACGACGACGCTCTGCGGCGTGGCCGCCCCACCTGCCACATCGCGTTCGGCGAGGCGATGGCGATCCTCGCCGGCGATGCCCTGCAGGCGCTGGCCTTCGACGTGCTGGCTGCCGATGCGCTGCTGGCCGACGACGCGCCCCTGCATCTGGAAATGCTGCGCGTGCTAGCCACCGCCTGCGGTTCGCACGGCATGGCGGGTGGACAGGCGTTCGACCTGGCGGCGGTCGGCCAGACGCTGTCGCCTCCCGAACTCGAACGCATGCACGTCCACAAGACCGGCGCGCTGATCCGCGCCTCGGTGCGGCTGGGCGCGCTCGCTGCCGGCTGCCGCGACACTGCCACGCTCGATGCGCTGGAAATCTATGGCCACTCGATCGGCCTGGCCTTCCAGATCCGCGACGATCTGCTCGACATCGAAGCCGAAACCGCCCAGCTAGGCAAAACCGCCGGCAAGGATGTGGCTGCCAACAAGCCGACCTATCCGGCCATCCTCGGCTTGTCGGCTTCGCGCCAGCAGCTGGCCGAGCTGACCGAGCGTGCGTTCGCCGCCATCGCTCCGCTGGGCGAGCGCGGCCGTCCCCTCGCCGACCTCGCACGCTTCGTCGCGCAGCGCACGAGCTGACGCCACTCAGGCCACGCGCGTCGGCGCCAGCAGTCCTTCGCTTGCGCGCAACCGGGCGCTGCCCGGAAACACTCGCGTGTCGAGCACGGCCATGGGCACGCCGAGGTGGCCGGCCAGAACGCCCTTGAAGACCGCACGCAGATCCGTGGTTGCACGCAGATCGCGGCCTTCGTTGAGCGCCGCGGCGGTCAAGCCCGGCCAGTCGCCGGCGATCCGGCCACCGCGGACCGCGCCGCCCGCCAGGAACAGCGTGCCGCCCGTGCCGTGATCGGTGCCGCCCGTGCCATTGATCGCGGCAGTGCGGCCGAATTCGCTGACCACCACGATCACGCTGTGCGCCCAGCTCGCCGCCAGCGCCGTCCGCGCCGCCGCCATCCCGGCATCGAGTTCGGCGAACTTGCGGGCCAGGATGGCCGCTTCGTTGGCATGCGTGTCCCAGCCATCGTCTTCGACGAAGGCGATGCGCGGGCCGTCGGCGCGCGCCAGCAAGCCGCCCACGGCGGTCAGCGACTGCACCAGGCGCGGCTGCCGGCGCAAGCTGGTGGTGGCGGCCGGCCTTTCGTCGGCTGCGCCGCTCACACCGAGACGAAACGCCGCATCGAGCCGCGCATCGCGCGCATAGAGCACGGCCAGTCGCTGCAGCAGCACCGGATCGACAAGCGTCGGCAGCGGCGGCGACCAGGTGTCGATTTTTGCCGCACCGCGCACCGCCAGCGGCATCACCGCGGCGGCGGCCACCGCCGGCACGCCACCCAGCGCAGCGACGCAGCGGTTGATCCAGCCATCCTGCGCACCATGCGGCCGGTCACTGCCATTTTCGACGCAATCCTGCGCGTCGAAATGCGAACGGCCTTGATACGGCGGCGCCACCGCCACGACCGGCAGCAGCTGCCCGGCCGCATGCCAGCCCGCCATCTGCGTGAGCGCCGGATGCAAGGCCCAGTTGCCGTCGAGTCGATGCGCCGGGTGCTCTCCCGCCGGATCGAGCGCCAGCGCCGCGCGCAGCCGCGCATAGACCGGATCGGCATACGGGCCGAGCGCATGCAGCGCATCCATGCCACCGCGCAGCAGCACGACGATCAGCCGCGCCTGCGTCCGCGGCGCGGCCGGTGCAGCCCACAGACGCACACCGGGGCCGCATGCCGCGGCCAGCAATGCTGCCGTGCCCTGCAGCAGAAACCGCCGTCGCGCATTCATCTCAAACCCTCCACTGAAAGGCCGGTGCCGCCAGCAAGGTCGCCATCGCCTCGACGGTCGAACCCGCGCGTGCAATGGCCGCCGAGGTTTCGGCATCGAGCGCATGGCCGAGCGTGGCACTGGCCTGCGCCACGCGCGCGCTGTCGGCCTGCGACTGCTCGGCCAGCGCCACGGCAACCTGCACCCGCTTGTACAGCGCATCGCCTTCAAGCCACGCCGCGGCGGTATCGGGAAAGCCCGCAGGCGAGCGCGGCTTGAGCTCGGGCTGCCCCAGCCGATCGAGCTGGCCGGCCCACTGCGACACGCGCTGCAGCTCGGGCTCGGCTCCGCAGGCGCGCAGCCCCGAGATGACGAAATCCTGTGGCGACTTGAATTTGCGGGCATCCTCGCGCCAGGCCGCCGCGCTGCCGATCATCGCCGCGCAAACCGAGGCGATATCGCCATCGTGGTCGAGCCATGCCCGGGCCATGCGTTCGACCAGGGGTTCGTCTGGCGTGTCGGAGACGAAATGCCGCGCCAGCTTGCGCGACACATGGCGCGCGGTGGCTGGATGCATGGCCAGATCGGCCAGCATGGCACGCCCCTGCTCGACACCGTCCTGCGCATAGCGCCGCCCCAGCAGATGACGCACACCCGGCTCGTGCGCGCGCGCATGGAACGCGAAGGCCTGCGCCGGCTGATCCACCGCCCCGCCTTCGCGCAGCAACGGAAGTCCCCAGCCGGTGATCGCACGCGCCAGTTCGATGACATCCGCCTGCCGATAGCCCGCGTCGACGCCGAGCGTGTGCAGCTCGAGGATTTCGCGCGCCAGATTTTCGTTGAGCCCGCCGCGGCGCGACTTGCCCTGCGCCTGCAGGCGCCGGTCGATGCGTGCGGCCAGTCGGGAATCGGGGCCGATCGACTGTGCATTATCGAGATAGCGCAGCATCGCCGGATGCGTTTCCACCGCCAGCAGCAAATCGCCGAAACGACCGAAGGCATGTGGCCGAATCGCCTCGCGCTCCATGGGTATCGCATACAACCCGGCAGCCCGCTTGTCGACCGACACCGCAAAGTGATTGGCCCAGAAGCGCACCATGCGCTCCTGAAATCCCCGTGGCGAGGTCAGCACCAACCGCCAGCGTGCCAGCGCCTCGGCGCGCAGATCCGCACCGAATAGCTTGCGCAGCGAACCGCCAGCTACCACGGCGCGATCCGTGGCACGCTTGCGCTGCCGGCTTCGCTCCCGCCGCCATTGCTGTTCACGCCGCAGATAGTCGCTGCTTGGCGGCAGTCCACCCGGCACGTCGAGCGGCTGCCGGGTCTGCCACAGCAGCCAGGCCTGCGCATCGTCGATGCCAGCCAGCTCGCCGGGACGCGCGCCCATGCCGAAGCGATTGCAGGCGCTGCCGATTCTTGCGTGATCGTTCATCAGGATGGCCCGGTCAGTATCCGCAGATTGCGGTCATGTGACTGGAAACGCGATCCTGTGCGGTCGGTTGACCGCGGTCCTTCCCCGGTCAATCCCCGGGTCCTTCCCCACGTCTCGATCTCAGAGGGCGTGATGTCGAACGCCCGACTCGCCTCCGCAACCGTCGTCTTGCCCTGGATAATTTCCAGCACCAGCGCTGACTTCCGCCGTGCTGTCCAACGTTTGATCTCTTC
>WBZO01007001.1_pt1 | contig 10639 bp, 12 predicted proteins | sample 5204261 | NCBI WGS metagenome assembly WBZO01 (sample SAMN12412400, study PRJNA552823) | activated sludge metagenome | isolation source: activated sludge from anammox sidestream of wastewater treatment plant... | place: USA: North Carolina | collected 2017-09
GCGTTGCTTCGGCATCGCATCGAGATCGGAGTCTCTGCCATGCGCCGACAGCTCGTGCTCGTCTTCTTCTCGCTCTTTTTCGTGCTGGGCTCCGTCGGATGCAAGAACGACCCGAACAAGGTCGAGGAGCGGGTGCTCGGAGCCCTCGAGAACGAGCGCACGACGACCCCGCTGGGCGTCGAGGTCAGCGATGACTTCTCCGTGACGCTGACGGGGACGGTCGCCACCGAGGAGCAGAAGCGGCGCATCGAGGACATCGTGCGCCACGTCCCCGGCGTGCTTCGCGTCGACGACGAGCTCCGCGTCGAGGCGGCCCCGTCGAAGTGAACGGACGAGCCGGGGCGGGGGAGTGGCCCACGCGATGCACCGCGCCGCCGATCATGAAGCCCTCCATCAGCCATGCGACTGTGGCCGCGGTGTGCCTGACCGCATCGCTCGCGGTCGCCCAGGACGCGGAGAACCAGCCGATCCAGTCGATGCGCATCGACTTGGATGCCACACGGCCCGCCGGCAACGGCTGCCGCTACCAGGTCGCGGTGCACGGGGTCATCGTGCCGGCGAAGGCGCAGAGCTCGGCGAAGGCGAAGACGGAGCCGATGGTGGAGCCGACCATCGACGTCGCCGCCGAGGTCGCCTGCCCGTCGTCGGCCGCCGTGAAGATCACGGACACCGCGATGGCGACCGGTCCGCTCACGCGCTCCGATCTCGAGCACGCGCTCGAGCGGCGTGCATCGGTGGTCGCCGAGTCGGCCGGCAAGCGCTGCGTGTACCTGCCCGACCTCACGCTGGAGGGCCAGAAGCTCCAGCTCGCGTCCGTCGGATACAGTTGCGTGACGCTTCCGAAGCCGAAGTGAGCCGCTCTCGCGACGCGGCTCAGTCGAGGACGCGCAGATCGAATGCGCCGTCGCTCGTCTGGAAGAACAGCGCGCCCTCGTTCGCGTCGGCGCCGCTCCAGTGCGGCGTGCCGCCCGGAATGAAGACGCAGGAGCCGGCCTCGACGCGCCTTTCCTCCTCTCCGTCGGCGCCGTAGACGTATGCACCCTCGATCACCACGACCATGGTGTCGTGCGTGTGGATGTGGCGAGGAACGCGGAAGCCCGGCTTCAGCCGGACGAACGCAGCATGAGCGCCGTGCTGCGGATCACCATGCACGGCGGCCATCGATGCGCCCGGGGCGACCTCTTCGTACGGAAGGTCGCCCGAGCGAAGGTGGTCGATGCGTCCTGGCTCACGCGTGCGCGCGCGGCGCGCGAGCAGCGTCGCCAGCCCTGCCAAGCCCATCGTCGCGCCGCCGATCGCGGCCATGCTGGAGCGTCTCATGTGTCGCTTCCCCTTTCGCCGTCGCCACGGGTGCAAGCGCGCGGCCAGCCGCGCGACCTCCCATCCTGGCGCTCAGTCGAGGATCGATGACGGAGCGCGCGTCCTCGATCTCCCACTCGCGGTCGATCGCGCGCTGCAGGTCGACGTGCACGGGCGCTCGCGTTGCGAGGGGCCGCGCGGAGGTCCAAAATGGCCAGCCGGGATGTCCCTCCTCCTCGTCACCTTCGCCGCCGAGGGCGCTCCGGCCGAATCCCAGGAGATGCCGCTTCGCGACATCCTCGTCTACATCTTCGTCGGCGTCGTGATCGTCGCGCTCTGGCTGGCGTTCCGGAGGATGCGCCCCGAGGAGTGACGCTCCTTCGCGGCGGCGAAGTTGTAGCCGAGGAGGACGCCCGCGGCGCGCACGCTCGCATCGCCCGTCGGTCCGACTGCGAGACCGTGAGCGCCGCGAGCGTCTTGTCGCTGCTTCTCGCGTGCTCGATGACGGCGTGAGCGATCTTGTTCTTTTCACGAGATAGCCGGGGCAGGCGCTCGGGCTCCACGTCGTGTCCTTCCGGATGTCCGACTCGATCACGCACGCACCGGTGGGGACGGCGACGCCGGAGGAGCCCCCGCCCTGGCCGGAGGCGCCTCCGGACGATCCCACCGTGCCGCTCGATTCGGCGCCGGCCCCCGAGCTCCCGGAGCCCTCGCCGGCGGAGCCGGAGTCGTCGCCTCCGCAGGCGACGAGAGCGAGGGCGACGAATCCGAGCAGCGAGGTACGCGTGATGGTCATGCCCGGCCATCAGCAAGGCGGCTGCCAGCCGGGGCACGCGACGGGCCCCCTCGATTCGCGGAAGATCCGGTGCGACCGGCGCGCCGATGTCCCGCAGCGAGCTGGCACCGTGCCGGGGGCACAGCCGGCACCGTGCTGGCGTCGGGCTCCGCCACGGCGATCCTGGCAGAGCTTGCCGGAGCCTTCGCCGCGACCCGAGAGGGGGTACCGAGCCGTCCGGCAGCCGGACGGGCCGACTGTGTCGATTCGGTGAAATGCGCTCGGCATGCGCGTCGACCTTTCGCGCCGTCGCCGATCGATTATGTTGAGCCCGTGGCAGCAGCAGCCGAGTCTCGCCCCGCCGCGCCCCCAGCCGGCGGGTGGACGACCCAAGATTCCACCGCGCTCTACAACGTCGATCGTTGGGGAGGCGGCTACTTCAACATCTCTCCCGACGGGAAGATGACCGTCTCGCCGCTCGGGCCTCGCAGCCCGAGCATCGCGATCCAGGACGTCGTCGAGGCGGCGATCCGCGAAGAGGGCCTGCGTGCCCCGCTGATCATCCGCTTCCAGGACATCCTCCATCATCGCGTGCGCGTGCTGAACGAGGCGTTCGCGAACGCGATCCGGGAGAACAAGTACCGCGGCCTCTACCGTGGCGTGTTCCCGATCAAGGTCAACCAGCTCCGCGAGGTCGTCGAGGAGATCGTCGACGCGGGCCGGCCCTGGCACTACGGCATCGAGGTCGGCTCGAAGCCCGAGATGTTCGCGGCGCTCGCGCTCCACACGGACAACGAGTCGCTCATCATCTGCAACGGCTACAAGGACGACGCCTACATCCGCGCGGCGCTGCTCGGCAGCAAGCTCGGGAAGAAGGTCATCCTCATCCTCGAGAAGCTCTCCGAGGTCCGGGCCGTCGTCCGCATCGCGACCGAGATGGGCGTGCAGCCGGAGATCGGCATGCGCGTCCGCCTCGCCTCGCGCGGCGCGGGCAAGTGGGCGGAGTCGTCCGGCGAGAAGGCGAAGTTCGGCCTGTCGACCGGCGAGATCCTCGAGGCGGCGAAGATCCTCTCGGACGCCGGGATGACCAAGGCGTTCAAGCTGCTCCACTTCCACGTGGGCTCCCAGATCCCGGACATCCTCATCGTGAAGCGCGCCGTCCGCGAGGCCGCGCGCTACTACGCGAAGCTCCGGCGCGCCGGCTACCCGATCGAGTACCTCGACTGCGGCGGCGGCCTCGCCGTCGACTACGACGGCTCCCGGTCGACGTTCCACAGCTCGATGAACTACTCGATCGACGAGTACGCGCGCGACGTGGTCTGGAACATCGCCGACATCTGCGACGAGGAGCGCGTCCCGCACCCGCACATCGTCTCGGAGTCGGGCCGGGCCATCGTCGCGCAGCACTGCGTGCTCGTGATCGAGGCCTTCGGCGCCATCGAGCGCGGCCCTTCGCAGAGCGGAGATGCGTCTCCGAGGCCGGAGCACAAGCTCCTGAGCTCGCTCGAGGACATCGCCAACCACCTCTCCCAGCGCGGGCTCAGCGAGTCGTGGCACGACCTCCTCCAGACGAAGGAGGAGGCGCAGAAGATGTTCGAGCTCGGTCTGCTCGAGCTCGACGTGAAGGCCGCCGTCGAGGAGGGCTTCTGGCGCGTCGCCAACCACCTCCGCAAGGCGATCGCCGGGCTCGACCCGAGCGACGTCCCCGACGATCTCCGCAACCTCGCGGGCGAGTTCGGCTCGCAGCACATCTGCAACTTCTCCGTCTTCCAGTCGCTGCTCGACCACTGGTCGTTCGGCGCGCTCTTCCCGGTCGTCCCGATCGCGCGTCTGAACGAGCGCCCCGCGGTCGAGGGCATCCTGGTCGACATCACGTGCGACTCGGACGGGAAGGTCTCGCGGTTCATCGATCGCAACGAGGAGGCCGTCGAGGCGCTGCCCCTGCACCGCATCGACAACGGCCCGTACTACCTCGGCGTGTTCCTCACGGGCGCGTACCAGGACATCATGGGCGACATCCACAACCTCTTCGGCCGCGTCGCCGAGGTGCACGTGTTCCTCGATGACGACGAGGACTGCGGCTACTACCTGGAGGAGACGATCGCCGCGAGCACGATCGGCGACGTGCTCCAGATGACCCAGTACGACGCACGCGATCTCGCCGCCAAGGTGAAGACGCAGGTCGACGCGGCGATCAAGCAGGACCGCCTGAAGCCGACCGAGGGCATGCGCCTGCTCGCCGAGTACGAGCGCGGCATGCGTGACCAGACCTATCTGTCCTTCTGAATCTGGGGCTTCTGAGTGGTGCTCGGATCGTGAGCCCGTCCGCTCCCGAGGTCCACGATCTCGACTTCCTGGCGCCGGTGCCGCGCGATCACCTCGTGCTCGTCGTCACCGTGCAGCGCGAGACCGCGTTCGGGTCCTTCGTCCTCGATCAGACCGCGGGCGTGCTCTACGCCGACGCGGCCCTCTGGGGGCCGCTCGGCCGGCGCGTCACGGCGGTGACCGATCCGCTCGCGGCGCTTGCGGTATTCGACTGGCGGCCGGTGAAGGCGATGGCCGGCCGCGTCGTCGGCGCGATGATCTCCACCAGGAACACGGGCGAGGCGAACCACGCCGAGACGCGGCTCTTCGTCGAGCCCGCGCCGCCGGCGGCTCCCTACCGGTGATGCTCAGGGCTCGACGCGCGCGAGATACGAGCGCGAGCCCTTCCACGGCTGCCGGTCGTCGCGGTAGGCGATCGCGAAGTCGAGGTAGACGCGCTCGCCGGACACGTCGGGCGTAATCGCGATCTCGTCGGCACGAGAGCCGTTCGCCGCGACGACGGCGCCGGCGAAGTCACGCGTGGCGAGGACGTGGAGCTCGCCGTCGAGGCTGTAGCCGTTGCCGTCGGCGGCCGGCGTGACGGAGGCGATCTTCACCGTGAGGCTCTCGAGCGTGCGCGGTCGGTCGACGCGGTTGTCGAGGCGGAGGTGAATGCGGGTCTCGACGCCCTTCTTCAGGGAGCCCTCGAGCTCGCCGCGCACCCGGAGCTCGTGGCTGTACGGATCGAAGTAGAAGACGTCGGGACCGGCGGCGCCCTTCTTGCGGTACGAGCTCGCGTAGAAGAGGAGCAGATCGGCGTCCCATTCCGGCACGTCGTTCGCAGCGGCGATGTTCGCCGTCGCCGCCCCGCGCTCGTCGCACGCGTTCGGATCCGACGACGGCGTGAAGATGCCCTTGTCCCAGCTGAAGGTGCCGCCGTAGCTGCAGCCGGTGCGATGGGTGGCGAGGAAGCGGCCGCCGCGGTCGAAGCGGAGCTCCGTCGCCTGCATGAACAGATCGAACGCGTTCGACTTGGTCCACTCGCCGAGCAGGCGCGCGTAGCCGATGGGGAGATGCACGTCGCTCAGCGCGGAGACCGAGCCCGAGGCGGTGCCGGGCTGGCCCGCGGCGAAGGTGTGCGCGCCGATGGTGAGCCGCCCGCCCTCGACGGAGAAGGCGAGCGCCGACGGGACGTTCTTCGGATCGTCGCGCCGCGCCGGCGTGGCCTTCGCCCCGTCGAGGCACACCACGCCGCTCCGCTCGCCGGCGGCGGCGAAGCTCCAGCGGCCTTCGTCGGCGCGCTCGGTGTAGTCGCTCACCGCTCCGAACGCGTACGTGCCGTCGGGGCGAAGCTCGAGCCGTGTGCAGGTCGGTGCCTGCGGAGCGCTGGACGCGCAACCCGCGTCGGACCACGTCGCCGCGGTGAGCGCACGGAAGAGCGCCTCGCGATCGCCGGAGCCCGGGACCTCGAGGCTCGAGCACATTGCCGTCGATGAGGCCGAGCGCGGATCCTGCTCTTCGTCCGGTGCGGTGGGGCCGGCGGGGGCCGTATCGCCGGGAGAGCCGCCGCAGGCGGCGCCGGCGAGCACGACCAGGAGGAGAGGCGCGGCGAGCGTTCGGTGCACCACGGAGTCGGTCGGCAGCACGCACCGTGCCGCGCGCTGGTCGCGAGATCCCGCGCCGGGAGCGATCCCGGGTGTGTGCCAGACGGTGCCGGCGCGATCGTCGCGCCCCGGCGCTCGAGGCGCATCCGCGCGGGTGAACGCACTCATCCGCGCGGATGAGCGTATGCTCGGCGCCAATGCCCGAGACCACCTCCTCTGCGCGCTCGAAGAAGACCAACGGTAAGAGCACCTCGCCGCTCCCGGTGGCGCTCGCGAAGCGCGCGCAGGCGGCCGTTCTGGCGAAGCAGCAGCGCCTCTTGCGCGAGGCGCGCGAGCTCGTGGCGCTGGTGAAGCGCCGCAAGAAGGAGGTGACCGAGGCCTTCTACGACATCGGCGAGGCGTGCGCGCGCCTGCAGGATCGCGCGATGATCGCCGTGCTCGGGCGCAGGTCGTTCGCGGAGGTGTGCGAGAAGGATCTCGGGATGAGCGTCGCGACCGCGAGCCGGCTCGTGGCGATCGTGAAATCGATGACGCGCGCGGAGGCCCTCGCGATGGGCCAGCGGAAGGCGCTGGCGATGACCGAGCTCGCGCAGGCGACCCCGGCGGCGGACACGCCCGCCGGGCTGTACAGGAAGAAGCGCGTCGCTGTGCCTGGTGGACGATCGGTCACGCCGCGTGCGGCGAGCGCGCGGGAGATCGAGAAGGCGGCGAAGGCGATCCGTCAGGGCAAGCGCTCGGGCGGGAAGCGTCGCGGCCGGTCGACGACGGACGACGAGCGCACGCTCGCGGCGCTGCTCGAGCGTCGGCTCCGCCAGCTCGGGCTCGAGCGCGCGACGGTCGAGGCGGTGGCGACGAAGCCGGGGCAGCCCGCCGATCTCCGCTTCGCCGGCATCCCCGTCGATCGCGTCGATGTGCTGAAGGAGGCGATCGGCCGCTGAACGGGCAGCTCCGTCAGGGCGTGTACGTGACGTTCAGGGTGCGGAGCTCGGAGCGCTTGCAGTGGGTGGCCGCGACGGGAGGCTGCCCGCCGTCGTTCTCCGCCTGCTCCTGCACGACGCGGCAGGCGGCGACGCCCCACTGGCGCACCGAGCTCGTCTTCTGGAACCGGACGATCTCCCAGATGTTGTTCGGCGGATAGCCGCGGAATTCGGCGGGCTTCACGACCTTGTCGACGAAGACCTCCTGATTCACCACGCCGGGCGTGTCGGGGCACGCCCACTGGGTAAGGTTGAACCCCTGCGTCTGGTTGCAATAGAGGTAGAAGTCGACGTTGGGCACGTCCTTCCACGACGCCGTCAGCGTTCCAGGGAGCGCGAGCGTCGCACCGCTCGCCGGCGCGAGCAGCGTCGGCGCCTCGACGAGCCGCGGGTAGATGGTGATCGACTGCTCCGGCCCCCAGACCGGCTCTCCGCCGGTCTTGAGCTTGGTACCGATCTTCCACCTCCAGCGGGGCGTGCCCACGAGGACCGGGAAACGGATCTGCGTCTTGCGCACCGTTGCGTTCACGCCCTTGTGAAACGGGCCCGTCATGTCGCAGGACGAGCCCTCCTTCCAGAAGCAGATCTCGAATGCGAGGGGATCGCCGTCGTAGCTAAAGTGGATGTAGACGGGCACGTCCGCTTTGTCGCCTTGCTCGAAGGCGAGGCCGCTCGCGGGGTAGACGAGCTTCGGTGCGAGCGGCGACGGCCGGACGAGCCCTGGCAGCGCCCTCGCGGTCGGCGGGGGCGGTGACGTGTCGCCCGCGCTGCTGCCCGCGCAGACGAGGGGGAGGACGAGGCTCGCGGTACGGACGAGGAGAGTCGGACGGCGCATGGTTCTCGAACGAAGTCTCTCGCGTGCTTCGCTACCGGCAACCCTTCTCGCGGAGAATTGCGTTTACGCCACCGCGTAAACGGATCAGCGCACATGGCGCGCGACCACGGCGAGCAGCGCGTCGACGTCGAAGGGCTTCGGGAGCACGTCCGCGGCCGCGATCGACTCGGCGCGTGCGCGCGCGTGCTCGGCGGCGGTGACGACGACGATCGGAATCGCGTCGCCGTAGCGGTGCCGAAGCTCGGCCGCGAAGCGCTCGCCGTTCATGCGCGGCATGCGCATGTCGAGCAGGACGAGCCCCGGGCGAGCGCCGTCGAGCTTCTCGAGCGCATCGATCCCGTCCGAGGCGACGACCGTCTCGTAGCCGTCGCGCTCGAGCACCAGCTGCACGACGGTCGCGAGATCGGCGTCGTCCTCGACCACCAGCACGCGTCGCTTGCCGTCCATCATCGCGAATCGCTCCTCGTCGGCGCCGGAAGCTCGAACCACGCGACCCATTCGGAGGACGGCTCGAACCGACCGATCGCGCAGCGGCCGTCGTGCGATGCGATGACCTCCTGCGCGACCTGCAGGCCAATCTTGATCTCGTCGTCGTAGCTGTCGCCCTCGCGGTCGATGATGCTCGGTGCGCGCACCACGATCCGTCCGCCGCGCTCGCCGTCGACCAACCGGACCGAGACCGACCCGACGTCCGCGGGCGTGCGCCAGAGGGCGGCATGGAGCATGTTCCCGATCGCGATCGCGAGGCGCTCGCCGTCTCCGAATGCCTCCGGGCGCGTCTCGACCACGCTCGCGATCCGGTCCCCCGCGCGCTCGGCCGCCACCGCGCGCTCGAGGACCGACGCGAGATCGATCTGCCCCATGTGGTAGCGGATGTCTCCGCGGCGGATCCGCGCGAGGATGAAGATGTTGTCGAGCGTCCGCTGGATCCGGACGACCTGTCGATCGACCGAGTCCGCGGCCGCGCGCATCGCATCGGTCGAGGCGATCGCCTGCATCGTCTGTGCGCGCACCTTGATCGTCGCGAGCGGCGTCTTGAGCGCATGCGCGGCCGCCGCGTAGAGCTCGTTCCGTGCATCCTCGATGTCGACCTCGCGGCTGACGTCGTGCATGACCGCGACGGCGAGGTCGATCGGGCCGTGGCGTCGGGCACGCACCGGGGCCGCCGTGACGTCGATCTCCACCGGCGGTCCCGCGGGCGGGTGGATCGTCGCCCGGTAGGAGGCCACGACCTCGCCGGCGAGCGCGCGCTGCGCAGCGTAGCGATCGCCGGCGACGATGCGGCCGTCGCGGTCGACGATGTGGAAGCGCCGCGAGAAGCGTTCGCCGTCGAGACCGACCACCTCCGCCTTCGACACGCCCAGGATCTGGAGCGCGGCCGGGTTCGCGTCGACCACCGCACGTTCCCTCCCTCCGACGAGGAGCACTCCGTCGGCGATGCTGTCGAGGATCGCGCGCAGGGTCGCCTGCGACCGCAGCAGCTGGACGAAGGCGTAGGACGTCGTCGCGAAGATGACGAGCGCAGCGGCGGCGACGAAGAGCCAGCCCTTGGCGGTCTCGAAGCGCGCGACGAGCTGCGGGTCGCGGACGAACGCGTAGAGGAGCGCGTCCGTGAGGACGATCCAGACCGCGCCGGCGAGGACGAACACGAGCGTGACGAGGATCGGCGGATGGTGGAGCCGCCTCCTCCACAGGGGGACCGCGCGAGGCAACGGCCGCATTGCGCGATCGTCGGTCGCCGTGGTCATGCGCCATCACCCCCTCTCCCGAATGGACGAGCACACCGGATGCCACCGGCGAACCATCCGCGGATCCGCGCTCGAGCTCCGGGATGACTGTGGCGACCTGGCGGACGCTCGCGCGTATCCCCTGCATCGGGGTGTACCGGTGTATCGGGTGTATCGGGTGTATCACGCGCGCGCGCGCCGCCGCGCATCGTGCAGCCCTGGGAATTCCGGCCTCTTCGCGAGTCTCGAGCGTGGTCTCGTCCTTGCTGGAAGCTCGTGCGTCGGCCGCGACGGCCGGCACTTCGAAAGGACGGAACCTGCCATGTCGACGCGCTTCTTCGCCACCCTCGCGGCTGTCTCCACCTCGCTGCTCCTCGGCGTCGGCTGCGCTGCGGCTCCTGAGGTGCCCGCCGAGGCGACCGGCGAGGAGGCCGGTGAGGAAGGCGCCGTGCCGGCCGTCGAGACCGACACGGTCGGGACCGAGGCGAGCGGCACGACCTGCTCCTGTCCGGCGGGGCAGGAGTACCAGAACGGCCTCTGCTATCCGCTCTGCAATTCCGGATGGAGCGGCGAGGGTCCGGTCTGCTGGAAGCCGTGCGCTGCGGGGTTCAAGGACACCGGCTGGTTCTGTCAGCGCGACGCGAAGATCGTCTCGGCGAACACCAGCAAGTGCCCCTGGTACAACAAGTGCGGCCTCGGCTCGGACTGCTCGACGTGTCCGTCCGGCTACGTGAACGACGGCTGCACCTGCCGGCGCGACGCGTACATCTACGCGCAGGAGTCGTACGGTCGCGGCGCGGGCACGACGCCTTCGTGCTCGACGTACTGAGGCCCTCGAGGAGCGCGGTCACCCGGCGCGAGTCGCGACGCTTTCGCTGCGCGTGGTCGGGAGCCACACGGTGAACGTCGTGCCCTTGCCCGCGGTGCTCTCGAGGTCGATGCGTCCGCCCATGCGTCCGACGATGTCGCGCGAGATCGAGAGCCCGAGGCCGGTGCCGGCCGGCTTCGTCGTGAAGAACGGCTCGAAGATGCGCGTGCGGAGGATGTCGGGGATCCCCGGGCCCCGGTCCTCGATCTCGATCGCGACGAGGGACGTGGACTCGTCGTAGCGCGTGCGC
>WBZO01006449.1_pt1 | contig 10634 bp, 11 predicted proteins | sample 5204261 | NCBI WGS metagenome assembly WBZO01 (sample SAMN12412400, study PRJNA552823) | activated sludge metagenome | isolation source: activated sludge from anammox sidestream of wastewater treatment plant... | place: USA: North Carolina | collected 2017-09
GCACCTGCTCCCATCCCGGGTGGGCTTCCGCAAAGTCATAGGAAAACCAGTGCATGTTCAGATACGCAATTACGGCTATTCCATACTTGCGAGCATACGGAAGATATTCGCGAATAAGGTCCCAATCTCCCAGAGGAGCGTATTTTTGAAATTTAGGTGTATTGAACGTGGTGAGATGACCAAGCCCCAGCGCAATTCCCGGCGTGCCAATTACCCATTCACAGTTTACGTTCCAATCTTCCCTTTTGGAACGCGCTAACTCGTTAAGGTCAGCATCTTTCATACGCGAAAGCTGATCGATATAATCAAGGCGCATCATTCGGACAGGACGTTCAAACCATTTTTTCATAGCTGCTTACAGACTTTCTACCATCTCCGCCATGGCCATGAAGTTATGCGCGGCCTGTTCGCCATAAATACCGGATGCCGTGCCGCCCAGAATAAAGGCCTTTTTCCCTGCTGCCAGACACCTTTTTCGGGCTATAGGCAGAACCGCGTCGGTGGATAGAGTGTTCAGTTCTTCCATGTCATCAAGATTTCCCACAAAGCACAGCCTTTCTCCCGCACGTTTTCGAGCTTCATGCAAGTCTACATCTCCCCAAGGCGGCGCTTCCAGGGGATCAAGCGCATCTATGCCCAGGGACGCCAGCGCGGGAAGATAGTTCATAACGCATCCATGGTTGTGGTAATAGGCAATGCCACCGTAACTGTGGATAATTTTTACCAGTTCACCATCGAAAGGAAGTATAAGTTCCTGGAATGCTCTTTGACCAAGTTGAACACTTACGTACTCACCCCCCACTATGCGGAACCCATCAACGCCCTCCTGACACAAGCGTTCAACATACGAGTTTACCCGTTCCGCCGCCACTGCCGTCAACCGCTTTACCAGCACGGGGTCGTCTGCCCAAGCCAGACAAAATCCTTCCGGCGAAAACCATGATGCAGGCAAACAGACAGCATCTCCCAGACCAATCATCACAAATCCCTGCTCCCCTACCCGTTCTCGCCAAATGTGGTAGTGGGATAGGTCTATTTCTGGAGGTCTGTAGGGAATGGATAAGAAACGCTCAACATCTTCCGCTGATTTCAACGGGTACTCCACCGTAGCTGAAGTCACATCTGTAGTTCTCGATCGTCGGATAAGATTTCCTCGAGGTGTCTTTAGAGTAACAGTTGTCGTGTTCCCATTGTTTTCCACCTGGACGGGAACCCCTCCTCCAAGAAACGGGTCGCCGCCGCCCCAAACATCGATCAAGATGTCAGTGCGCTCGATAAGCTCGCGCCCCAATTCGGTGTCCGGTGGTATAGCGCCCATCCCAAAAGGAGCAACAGGTATCCGATCCGGTTCTCCTCCGCGCATTGCGCATAACAAGCGCTCGCGGCTGGTCATGGTCAAGGCTTTTCTTGATAGTCAGGTCGTCCGTAATCCACAAACGCCTCGCATGCCCACTGCTGCCATTCAGGTTCAACCGCAAGGGATCGGACATCGCCATAAGCCCCCGCGATGAATCCGCCGCCTTGTGCCCCAAGCTTGTCTATCATCTCTTTCGCAGACGCTCTTATAAGCTCTTTGTTTCCCGTTGGTAATATCTTCTGGATATCCACCGGAGACCAGATTGTAGTCCTTCCGCCTACTGTCTCAACCAGCCAGTCCAGTCCAGACAGCAGGGGTTGGTCGAGCTGCAGCACCGTTATACCCACATCTCGCAGACTGGGGATGATATCTTTTATGAACCCACAGGAATGCATCCAAACGTGCAGATTAAGCGAACGAGCATGTCCTACAATCTCCTCAAAACCTGGCCGGAAAACCCTTTCCCACATGGGAGGCGAAACCAGCAGCCTCTCCTGAGTGCCCCAGTCTTCCGCAAACATTACGCCATCAGCTCCAGCACTCGCCCACTGATCTAGACAACGCTTTAGAAGATCCACTACCATTCGTTGCAAATGGTCTACTTCATCAGGGTAAAGCAGCAGGTCCATCAGGAAAATATCCATGCGGCGCAGGTAGCGCATGATAGCAAAAGGGAATCCCGGCAAGCCGCCCAGGTGATACTTGTCCGGGTTCTCTTGAAATAATTCTTTAGGCTTTTTGTAACGAGATTCTAGATCGTAGCGGGGACAACTGTATGAATCAAGATCGGCCCAATCTTTCAGAGCTCCCTCGATAACTTCACCACGGGTCGTATTGCTAAAACGCCGCCAAACATTATGCCATTCGTCCTCCCACTGAGCGCCATCTTCTACTTCCCAAGTGCGATTGGGTTTCCAATCCGGGTCAACATCCACCCCGCCGCCGCAAATGTCATTTGGGTAGGGCTGGGGCAAGGACATTGGTATGGCGTCCGGATTGGAAAACGTGACACACCGCATAACGCGTTCTCGACTGGTCATAAGGCGTACTCCTTCAGGAAGCATTTTAGACGATTGGGGCAAAAATTCCTTGGGGAAGGATTGAAAAAAGGGACGGCATCCCTGCCGCCCCCGCTTTATTCAAGCAAAGGGGAGATCGGCGCCCGGGCACATCAACTTCACTGCGCGCGACGACCCTCCTTGGCCCCCTCCTGTATCATAGGAGCGAACAAACACCGCATTCGTCCCTATGAACACCCACTTTGCGAACCACAGTTCGCACATTTGTAACAGCTTCCACTACGCACCATTATAGCGCCACACTCAGGGCAGGGCGGGGCATCCTGCTGCTGTTGAATCGCTGCCACAGCACCAGTCTCCATCGGCAACACCTCCGGTTTCACTCCATTTGACAGCGATGGGCGGTTTTGCACACCAATTGCCTCACGTTCGCTGGCATCCAAGAACTTTGTCCCCATCCAGCGGAAAATATAATCCACAATAGATTTCGCAATGGGCACTTCGGGATTACCCGTCATCCCCGCAGGCTCGAAACGCACGTGGCTGAACTTGGATACAAGCGTCCTGAGCGGAACCCCATATTGCAGCGCCAACGAAACGGCTGTTGCAAAAGAGTCCATAAGTCCGGAGATGGCGCTTCCTTCCTTAGCCATTACCAGGAATATCTCGCCCGGAGTGCCATCTTCATACAGTCCTATCGTAATGTAGCCCTCATGGCCCGCAACATCGAATTTGTGGGTAATAGCCTGACGCTCATCCGGGAGACGGCGTCGGTATGGCTTCCGCGCCGATGTATCCTCCTTACCATCGGCAATAGCAGTGTTAAGGGGTTGAGTCCGCTTGGAGCCATCCCGATAAATGGCTACGGATTTCAATCCGCGCCGCCAACTCTCGACATACGCATCGCGGATGTCCTGCGGGGTAGCGTCACTTGGCATGTTCACAGTCTTTGAGATAGCTCCAGACAAGAACGGCTGCACACTTGCCATCATCCGGATATGCCCCATATGCTGGATGCTGCGTGACCCGTTAAACGGTTTGAAAGCACAATCAAACACCTCCAGGTCATCATCCTTCAGGAAGGGAGCTCCCTCAATGGTATCGTTAGCGTCAATATACTTTACAATCTCTTGTATCTGTTGAGCGGTGTAGCCAAGCTTCGACAATGCCAGTGGGACAGTATTGTTTACGATCTTAAGCATACCGCCGCCCACCAGCTTCTTATATTTTACCAGTGCTATGTCGGGTTCAATGCCAGTGGTGTCACAGTCCATCATAAACCCGATTGTTCCCGTGGGCGCTAAAACAGTAGTCTGAGCATTGCGATAACCAAATCGACTGCCAAGGTCAACCGCATCATTCCATGCTTCAAGCGCAGCGTCGGCCAAGCTTCCAGGGATGAGTGTTTTATCGATCTTCTCCGCGGCCGTGCGATGCATACGCATGACATTGAGCATGGGTTCCTGGTTCTTCTCAAAATATCGGAATGGCTCCAATATGCTTGCAATTCGGGCAGATTGCGCATACGCTTCGCCACACATCAGGGCTGTGATGGCACCTGCATACGCACGTGCTTTATCGCTGTCATAAGGCAAGCCAATCGCCATCAGGAACGCGCCCAGATTAGCATAGCCCAAGCCGAGTGGGCGGTAATCATGCGAGTTCCGATCGATAGAAGCTGTAGGATAGCTTGCGTTGCCAACAATGATTTCCTGCGCAGTTATCATCACCTGCACAGCATGACGGAATGCCCTGATATCCAGGTCTCCCGAAGGCAGCCGGAACTTAAGGATATTCAGGCTGGATAAATTGCACGCAGAATCATCCAGGAACATATATTCGCTGCAGGGGTTCGAGGCATTGATGCGCCCAGTATTGGGACAGGTATGCCACACGTTAATTGTAGTATCGAACTGTAGTCCTGGATCTCCGCAAACCCAGGTGGACTCACAAATTTTGTCTAGCATTTCAGCGGCGCAATAGGTATCAATGACATGACCATCGGTAACCGCATGAGTGTCCCATGTCTTTCCGTCCTGAGCCCGCTCCATAAACTCGTCTGTAACCCGAACGCTGTGATTTGCATTCTGGAATTGGACAGAATCATAAGCGCCGCCTGTTACATTGAAGCCGCCGTCATAGCCCGCGTCAATTAGCGCCCAGGCTTTTTTTTCCTCGGCAGCTTTGCAGCAAATGAAATCCATTATGTCCGGATGGTCAGCATTTAGAATAACCATCTTTGCCGCTCGGCGAGTTTTTCCACCGGACTTGATGACACCCGCGAAAGCATCGTAACCCTTCATAAAAGAGACGGGGCCACTAGCCGTTCCACCACCCGCAAGAAGCTCGCGGCTGGAACGGATTGGTGAAAGGTTTGTTCCAGCGCCCGATCCCCATTTGAAAAGCATACCTTCGGTTTTTGCAAGCTCAAGTATGCTCTTCATGGTGTCTTCAACAGAATTGATGAAACAGGCGGAGCATTGTGGTCGTTCCTCTACCCCGCAGTTAAACCATACCGGGCTGTTGAATGATGCAACCTGATTAAGAAGCAGGTGCGTCAGTTCGTCTCGGAAGGCATCGCGGTCTGAAGGCGTAGCAAAATAACCACCTTCCTCACCCCATTCGGTGATAGTACCGCTTACTCTGCCGATGAGTTGCCGGACACTGGTCTCGCGAGTTGGCGTATCAAGCTGGCCTCTGAAGTATTTAGAGACCACGACATTAGCGGCCATCTGGCTCCAGAACTTAGGGACTTCCACGTCCCGCTGCTCGAAGACCACTTCACCCTTCTCGTTAGCAATAAGCGCATTGCGATTTTCCCATTCCACCTGTTCGAAAGGGTCACACCCCTCTTGTGTGAACAATCGCTGGAAAGAGATGCCTGCAAAGCTTGCGCCGCGGGCTTCTGAGCGCTTTCGGTTGTCTTGAACGGTACTCAAATCTTTCTGACTTTCATTTGGCAGGGATACGTTCGCATCCATTCGATCTCAACTCCCTTTAAAAACGGCTCATCCTATTGAGCCAGAAAAAATTTATTTCCGCCCGTGCATCCGGGCAGTTAGACAAGTGTAATCCCACAGACACCCGCCGTCAATAGGTAGAAACACAATATATAGTATTTTTTTTTGCGAACCTCAGTATATATTGTACTCATATTGTGCAGGTTTGCAAGAGAAAACTTGCGCATCCGACCGCTGGGAATTTTGATCGGGCCTCAAAAGATTATTGTCAGATTACAAAAACTACACCCAGTAACAGTACTCAATATTATGGCGGCGGGGCTTTCCAGACCTCTGGAAGTTGTTTCCAGTCCTCGGCCACAATGGGTTCACCCGTCCCATCTACACCAGTAATAAAGTAAAGTGATGGTACGCCAAGTTCAGGCTGGATTTTTGTGTAACTAAGCCACTCATCATGCGTAGGAGCGCTCGAGTTATCACAATCGATCAGCCAGTCAGCATTAGCAATGAGCGCAAGCTTCTGGCGGTGCCGCATGATATGGATGACGTCCCTTTGGACGGCGCTGATGTCGTTCAGGCGCAGCATGTCGGTCACCTCGGCAAAATACGGATTTGCCGCATGCGTAATAATAAGGGCATCTGGTTTGGCCTGCTTGGCTGCCTGGTAGATAGTTGACATAAGCAGTTTTAAAAGCTCGACACCCCAAATATCTCCGTATAGTTCAAACCCCTCGCCTAACGGGACACCGTTTGTCCAATCTACCTTGAACCCATCCGCGTTAAAGCAGCCAGGAGCGTCCGATAACAATTGTCGGACAGCTCTACGTAAGCGCTCCTGGTAGGCTGGGTTGCTGGGATCGGCACAGATCGGTTCGTTTGATCCCTTTTTGTGAATACATTCTGAACCCGGCAGCCCTTCCGGCGTCCATGCTCCATACCAGAGCAGTACTCTGCGGTTTTTGGCGTGCTGCCCATCAATCCATCCTCTCAGGTCCGGCCATTTTTCAGGATCGGGTTCCATTGTGGCATATTGCTTTTGCCATTTGTCATCTATGACAATCGTTCCTGGATAGATTCCCCGGTCCTCCAGCATGCTCATAAATTCTGTGTAAACATCCTGGCGGGCATATTCATTAGAGTGGCCCCCACGCTTTACCCAGGTCATATTTTGCTGCCCCCAACCACAAAAAATTGGGCGAGACCACCAGGGCGCCGGATGCCTTTTGGGACGCACAGCAAGTCCTGTTTCATAAAGATAGTCAACGCACACGGCGATGGCTGCGTACTCATCATCAGCCGCCCGGAATATGATATGCGGCGATTCCCATTTACCATTTACACAGGTCATACCATCATACGTTACTCGCAGTTTGCAACAGTTGTGCTCCGGGACATTCTGGAAACGTGTGAAGTTGTACTGCCCTGGCTTGGGCGCAAGCCCCACTCCAAGCCAGGGTCCGTCCATATAAGACCATGCATACGCAAATGGCGGCGGTGTAAACAACCAATGGTTGTTGTCTTCTGGCTCACGAGGAGTATCCGATGTCTGGCCACTCCAGGCATCAATACAGGCATATTCGAACGATTTATAGTAGCGACGGTCCAGCATACTGACCTCGCTAGTCATAAAGCGGCTGAAATGGTAAAGGGAAGAGGAAATTTTTTGCTCCTGCGCCCCGGAAAAGTATTCCAAAGCACTTATTTTGCCCTGGCCCTCTAATATAACCTGATAAGCTATCACGTCCTCATGGCAATCAAACACATAGAATTTGCTTTTCCAGACAGAACTGCCGGACTTCCATGCAAGCCTGACTCCTCTGTCCCCCTGGCTGACTTCCGGGCCCGACAGGTTTTCTGCAAGGTCACACCTGCCATCTTTTTGATCCACAGCAGATACAACACGCAAATCTATGAAGGGCCTGCCTTCCACTGACAAACGCACTGTAAGTTTATCAAGCACCTCAAGCACGTACCTGCCTCCGTTTACAATGATTTGTCCACCTTCGTGTATAAGTTTCATCGTAATACCCTAATATTTATTTACAATATTATCGCCCAGCCTATGAAAACAGGGTCACACTAGTATACTCGACTCTCTGGGAATGACGAGAATCCAGCCGAAGCTGAAAACAAGTGATTTAGCCTGTTTATGTCCCTACGGCGGAGAATGGACGAGGAACTGCTCTTAGCAGTGTGACGTCGTCAAGTATGTGAAGATTGCAGACTGTGAAGGCACTCATCTCCAAACGGCAGCTTCTCTGGCGCCTTTTTTAGAGTGGCAGCCAGGGGATAAAGCAGCGGGGGCTTTTTTCGGCTGCGATTTTCTTAACGTCCCATTGCACGCTCTTTCGTTTTAAAGTCTGTCTGCCATACCATATAAGGCCCTTCTCTTCCTTGACAGGGCGGTGACTGATGCGCATAATGATGTTGCCGCTTAGTCTCCCGGCCAGTTCATTGAATTCTGACCACATCCGGAGCCCTCTCGGCATGAGGTGCAATTAGTGGGAAACAGCCTGCTTACTCGCGAAGAACTCCCAATCAGCCTGCGAACCGAAAAAATTTCAAAGTCATTCGGGTACAGGCACGTACTGCGGGAAATATCACTTGAAGTAAAACAAGGCGAATCACTGGCAATACGTGGGCCAAACGGATCCGGAAAATCGACATTGGCGCGCCTGCTGGCCGGCCTCCTGCAACCCACGCGGGGAAGAGTCCTGGTGGAGTTGGGCGAGCGTGAAGTCACGCAGGTTGAACGCTGGAGGCTTGGCGCCTTGGCTGCCCCGGCCATCAACCCCTACTCTCACCTGACACTTGCAGAGAACATCAGCTTTGTTAGCAGTGCGCGCGGCCTTGTTGTCTCCCATAAACGCATAGCGGAACTCATAGAGTTTGTGGGGCTGACCGACAGACGGGAAGACCTGGTAGGAGCGTTCTCCAGCGGCATGGTCCAGCGGACACGCCTTGCTCTTGCAATCGCACTGTCACCCCGCCTTTTGTTTCTTGATGAACCCTCACAGTTTTTAGACGATACCGGCCGTGATCTGGTAGCCCGTGTGGTGCAACATCAGCGACAATGCGGCGCGTGCGTTATTGCAACAAATGATGATACTGACGCTTCACTTGCAGACCACGTGCTTCACCTGGACAGGCAGGTGTTCGGTTGAAAGAAATTCTACAAGGTGCATGGGCTGTTTTGTGCAAGGACGGAAAAAGTGAGTTCCGCACCCGATATGCGCTTAGTACAGTGCTGTTATTCGCGATAGTATCTATCGCTGCCATGGGCATGGCGCTAAAGGGAGAACGTTTCGAGGGGCATCAGGCAGCCGGAATGGCTTGGGTGCTGGTGTTTTTCGCCGGGATCACGGGCTTATCGCGGCCATTTGTGCAGGAAGCTGAAGCTGCCACAGAACTGCTCCTCAGACAATCAGCGCGCCCTGAAGCAGTGTGGCTTGGTAAATTTACTTTCAATCTTATACTGATGGGCGCTCTTGAAATTTTAATTTTTCCCGTGTATTCAGTGCTAATGGATGTTAAAATCCTTATACCACTGCATGTGCTTGGAGTTGGCGCCTTAGGAGCGGTTTGCATGGCCGGTTCAACAACGATTGTCGCGGCCATGGTAGCAAAGGCGAGATCGAGAGCGACGGTGTTCGCGGTGGCGTCGCTGCCGGTACTGCTGCCCGCGCTGTCTTTGTTGATCCAGGCTTCCGCTCCCTGTTTCGGAGCGGTTGATACTCAAGGGAGTGCAAACGCAGCCATATGGGCCACAGTAAGCTATTGCGGGATACTTATCGTGATTTCATGGTTGTTGTTCCCGCTTGTTTGGGAAGAGTAACCTATTAGGTTTATGCGGGATTTCAAATGCGCCAATTGAAAATAATACTGGGTGTTTGGATGGCAATAGTGATTGTGGCCGTGTTCTTTTGGTCACCGCCACTGCAGGGTTTGGGCGAAGCCGGGCGCATTTTTTATTTCCATGTACCCTGCGCATGGGTGGGAATGCTGGCGTATTTCACGGCTGCATATTGCGGGGTGCGCTACCTGAAGACAAGAGACTTCGATTGGGACTGCAGATCATCCGCCGCCGCACATATTGGCCTGTTGTTTACAGTGCTGGCTATGATAAGCGGCGCAATCTGGGCGCAGACCGCGTGGGGCAAGTGGTGGAACTGGGACCCCCGCGAGGTAGCGATCTTGTTTGTTCTCCTGATTTACGGGGCCTACTTCGCGCTGAGGATGTCTATTGAGCAGCCGGAACAGCGCGCATCGATAGCAGCCGTTTATTCGATAATTGCTTTGGCAGCTGCTATCTTCCTGGTTTTTATTGCGGTAAGGCTGCCGGGTGTGTTCAGCCTGCATCCATCGCCCATGCTCCCCAATCCCAACGAATCCGATCGCGGTATTGCACCGCGTATACGCATGGTGTTTCGGGCGTCAATGCTTGGCTTCACCGGGTTGTTTTTCTGGATTTGGCGCATACAGTACGGAATCGAGCGCCTGACAATGCGAAAGGAAATAATGCTTTGAGTAATATTGCTGCGTTATGCACCGCGGTGCTGGTTATCTGGTGCGGAATGTTCGCCTTTCTCTGGGGAATGGACAGTCGTTTGAGAAAGCTTGAGGGTAGAAGATGAAACGCTCTTATCTTATAGGAGGATTGCTGATATTAACTTTTGGTTTGCTGGGAGCGTCCAAGCTTCGCAGCACACTTGTTACTTATGTTGGGTTCAGCGAGGCTCGGGCAGCAGGAACCCGCGTACAGATTAAAGGAAAGATCGACAAAGCAAGCGTGCACATTGACCGTACAACCAAGAGCTTAGTATTTGATGTCACCGACGACAATAAGGGACGCATGACAATAATATACAACCGCCCCGCTCCTGGAAACTTCAGCCAGGCATCTCATGTTGTAGCTGTTGGGAAGTATAAAGACGGCACATTTCTGGCGGATGAGCTATTGGTTAAATGCCCATCTAAATACCAGGGGCTGGTATACCCTCCGAGCAAGTAGCACAAGCCATCGTTATGCCCAGGTTTTTTCCAATCTTTCTCGATCTACAAGACAAGCCTTGCCTTGTGGTGGGAGCGGGCGAGGTTGGCACGCGCAAGTCCGAGCAGTTGTTAAAATATGGAGCAAGACTCACAATAGTTGCGCCAGAATGCACAGATACCGTGCGTCAGTGGGCGAGCGATAATCGAGTTGTTTACATACAACGTGAGTTTCAGCCGTCGGATATAGATGGTAATCTTCTTGTGATAGGATCGACAAATAATCTCGATATAAATCGCGCTGTTTTT
>WBZO01007003.1_pt1 | contig 10632 bp, 7 predicted proteins | sample 5204261 | NCBI WGS metagenome assembly WBZO01 (sample SAMN12412400, study PRJNA552823) | activated sludge metagenome | isolation source: activated sludge from anammox sidestream of wastewater treatment plant... | place: USA: North Carolina | collected 2017-09
CGAGCGCAGCGTCCAGACCGCGCTGGCGATGCCGGCGACGTTCCACGAAGCTGCGGCCTGAGCATACGGCCATGAAGAAGACGCTCGGAATCGTGGGGGCGCGCGGCTACGTCGGCCAGGAGCTCGTGCAGCTCGTCGAGAAGCACGGCGGCTTCGACGTTCGCCTCGCGGTCTCGCAGCGCGATGGACTGACCGCGGGCGACGTCGCGAAGGGCGCGTTCGACGCCTACGTGCTCGCGCTGCCGAACGACGCCTCCACCCCGTACGTCGAGGCGATCACGGCGGTCCGTCCCGACGCGGCGATCGTCGATCTGTCCGCCGATCACCGCTTCACCGACGACTGGGTCTACGGCCAGCCCGAGCGCAACCGCGCGCGCATCGTCGGGGCGACACGGATCGCGAACCCGGGTTGCTACGCGACCGCGATGCAGCTCGCCCTCGCGCCCGTCGCGCACCTCCTCGCGGGTCCGGCCCACGTCTTCGGCGTGAGCGGCTACTCCGGTGCGGGGACGACTCCCTCACCGAGGAACGATCCCGAGATGCTGCGGGACAACCTCCTGCCGTACGCGCTGCTCGCTCACCTGCACGAGCGAGAGGTCTCGCGGCAGCTCGGCGTGCCGCTCTCCTTCGCGCCGCACGTCGCCCCCTTCTTCCGCGGGATCACCGTGACCGTCTCGCTGTCCCTCCGCGAGAAGGCGGACCTCCCGGCGCTCTACGAGGCCGCCTACGCCGGCGAGCCGGGCGTGCACCTCTCGAAGGAGGCGCCGCTCGTCCGCGACGTCGCCGGCAAGCACGATGTCTTCATCGGCGGCCTCGCCGTCGCGGGCGACGGGCTCCGCGCGGCGATCATCGCGACGATCGACAACCTCCTCGGCGGAGCCGCATCCCAGGCGATCCGCAACCTGAACCTCGCGCTCGGGTTCGAAGAGCGCCGCGGCCTGGAGTAACGATGCCTCGTCGGAACGATCTCACGAAGATCCTCGTCGTCGGAGCCGGGCCGATCGTCATCGGGCAGGGCTGCGAGTTCGACTACTCCGGGACGCAGGGCGTCCGCGCGCTCAAGGCCGAGGGCTACGAGGTCGCGCTGGTCAACTCGAACCCCGCGACGATCATGACCGATCCCGAGCTCGCGGATCGCACGTACGTCGAGCCGCTCGACGCGCGTGCGCTCGCCGCGATCGTGGAGAAGGAGCGCCCGTCGGCGATCCTCCCGACCCTCGGCGGACAGACGGCGCTCAATCTCGCCCTCGCGCTCCACGACGACGGCACGCTCGCGCGCTTCGGCGTCGAGCTCCTCGGCGCACGCCCCGAGTCGATCCGCAAGGCAGAAGACCGGGCGCTCTTCAAGGAGGCGATGGAGAAGATCGGGCTCGAGTGCCCGAAGGCCTCCGTCGCCCGCTCGGTCGAGGAGGCGCGCGCGATCGCGAAGGGCCTCGGCATGCCCGTCGTCCTCCGGCCGTCCTTCACCCTCGGAGGGACGGGCGGCGGCATCGTGCACGATCCGGCGGAGCTCGACGCGAAGGTCGCACGCGCCCTCGCCGAGTCGCCGTCGCACGACGTCCTCGTCGAGGAGTGCCTCGTCGGCTGGAAGGAGTTCGAGCTCGAGGTCATCCGCGACGCGGCCGACAACTTCATCGTCGTGTGCGCGATCGAGAACCTCGACCCGCTCGGGGTCCACACCGGCGACTCGATCACCGTCGCCCCGGCGATGACGCTCACCGACAAGGAGTACCAGCGCCTTCGCGACGCGGCGCGCGCGGTGATGAGCGAGATCGGCGTCGAGACCGGCGGCGCGAACGTGCAGTTCGCGGTGCGGCCTTCCGACGGCGCGGTGCGCGTCATCGAGATGAACCCGCGCGTCTCGCGCTCGAGCGCACTCGCGTCGAAGGCCACGGGCTATCCCATCGCGAAGATCGCCACCAAGCTCGCGATCGGCTACCGGCTGGACGAGCTGCGCAACGACCTCACGGGCTCGAGCGCCGCGTTCGAGCCGGCGCTCGACTACGTGGTCGTGAAGTGGCCGCGCTTCGCCTTCGAGAAGTTCCCCGGCGCGGACGACTCGCTCGGGACGCAGATGAAGAGCGTCGGCGAGGCGATGGCCATCGGCCGGACGTTCTGCGAGGCGCTGCAGAAGGCGGCGTGCGCGCTCGAGACCGGCCTCACCGGCCTCTCGCCCCTCGGCAAGGACAAGGACCCCGCGCGCCCACGCGCCGAGCGCCTCCTCGCCGTCGCCGACGCGATGCGCGCCGGCCAGTCGAACGACGCGATCGCGAAGAAGACGCACATCGATCCGTGGTTTTTGGCCCAGATCCGGCGCATCGTCGACATGGAGAAGGCGGTCTCCGTGGATCCGGCGGCGATCGCTGCAGCCAAGCGGCTCGGGCTCTCCGACGCGCGCATCGCCGAGCTCACCGGCGAGACCGAGGACGAGGTCCGCGCGCGCCGCGAGGCGGCGGGCGTCCGCCCGGTCTTCGCGCGGGTCGACACCTGCGCCGCCGAGATGCCCGGCACCACGCCCTACCTCTACGCGACGTGGGAGACGGAGACCGAACACGCCGCTCCCGCCGAAGAGCAGGCGAAGAAGAAGCCGAAGGTCGTCGTTCTGGGCGCCGGGCCGAACCGCATCGGCCAGGGCATCGAGTTCGATTACTGCTGCGTCCACGCGGTGAGCGCCGCGCGCGAGCTCGGGTTCGAGACGATCATGATCAACTCGAACCCCGAGACGGTCTCGACGGACTACGACATCGCCGATCGCCTCTACTTCGAGCCGGTCACCCTCGAATCGGTGCTCGCCATCTGCGATGCCGAGAAGCCGGACGGCGTGCTCGTCCAGCTCGGCGGACAGACGCCGCTCAAGCTCTCGACCTTGCTCGCGGCGCGCGGCGTGAAGGTGCTCGGCACGAGCGCCGACGCGATCGATCGCGCGGAGGACCGCGGGCGCTTCGACGAGCTGCTCGAGAAGCTCGGCTTCGCACGCCCGGCGAGCGCCGTCGCGCACAGCCGCGAGGAAGTGCTCGCCTGCGCCGAGCGGCTCGGCTGGCCGGTCCTCGTGCGTCCGAGCTACGTGCTCGGCGGCCGGTCGATGAAGATCGCGCGCGACGCCGAGGAGCTCTCGCAGCACCTCACGACGATGACGGTGGACGGGGCGATCCTCGTCGATCGCTTCCTCGACGACGCGGTGGAGGTCGACGTCGACTGCGTGTCGGACGGCAAGCGCGTGGTCATCGGCGCCGTGATGGAGCACCTCGAGCGCGCGGGCGTGCACTCCGGCGACTCGGCGACGCTCCTTCCGCCCTGCACCCTCGACTCGCGCGTCGTCCTCGAGATCGAGCACATCGTGCGCTCGATCGCGCTCGAGCTCGGCGTCGTCGGCCTGATGAACGCGCAGCTCGCGGTGAAAGGCCGGAAGGTGTTCGTCCTCGAGGTGAACCCGCGCGCGAGCCGCACCGTGCCGTTCGTGTCGAAGGCCACGGGCCTGCCGCTCGCCCGCCTCGCGACGAAGGTGATGCTCGGCAAGACCCTCGACGAGCTCGGCGTCGCCGACCGCAACGTCCCGCGGCACGTCGCGGCGAAGGAGTGCGTCTTCCCCTTCAAGAAGCTCGCCGGGTCGGACACCATCCTGGGCCCCGAGATGCGCTCCACCGGCGAGGTGATGGGCATCGGGGAGACGCCGGCTCGCGCCTACGGCAAGGCGCTGCGCGCGATCGGAGCGAGCGTACGGCCGCCTTCACTGAAGGACGGCGACGTCGCTTTCCTCTCGGTCACCGCCGAGGACCGCAGCGTGGTGGTCGAGATCGCGCGCCGCCTCCGGGCGCTCGGCTTCGCCATCGAGGCGGAGGGCGCGACGTCCGCGGCCCTTTCGGCCTCGCGCCTCCCCCACAAGCGGCTCGAAGGCGCCGACGCGTCGCTCCGCTCGCTCGCCAGCGGGCGCGTGACCGTCGCGGTCGTCACGGCGGAAGGGGACGCGGAGATCGCGCGCACGCGCGTGCTCCGTCGCGCGGCACTGGCCGCGGGCGTGCCGTGCTTCACGACGACGGCGCTCGCCCGCGCGGGCTGCGCGGCGCTCGAAGAGGACGACGCGCGCGATCACGTCCGCGCGCTCCAGGACTGGTACGCGCGCGAGGCCTGAGCCTCACTTCACGTCGTAGGCGCGGACCTCGCTCGCGTTGAACAGCGGCACGAGGAGGCGCCCGCGCTTCGTGTCGTAGCCGATGTCGGCCGGGGCCTTCACGCCTTCCACGGCCACCTCGAAGGTCCCGCCGGGCTTGCCGCGGTACACCGCGCTCGCATCCCAGCTCGAGATCAGGAGATCGCCGTTGCCGAGCGCGACGATGCCGTCGAGCGCTCCGTTCGGGAGCTTCTGCACGTCCCCACGCTTGCCCTTGGCGTCGATCGAGAACAGCTCGCCGGATCGGAAGGTGACCCCCCAGGTCTTGTCGGCTCGCGCGAGGAGGCCGTTCGGACCTCCGAGCTCCTTTCCCTTCGCGATGGTCGTGAGCTTCTTGTCCTTGTCGATCGCGTAGACGGCGTCCGTGCCGCTCGGCTCGAATGCCTTCTTGCCGGCCGTGAGGCCGGAGTCGGACGCGAGCACGCGGCCGTCGGGCGCGGTCGCGAGGTCGTTCACGAACGTCCCTCCCGGGATCTTCACCTCGCCCGCAGGCGCGCCGGTCTTCCTGTCGAAGATGCGCACCGTGTCGATGTCGGCGACGTAGAGGTGATCGCCCGCGATGGCGAGCCCCTTCGGCGCGTTCAGCGTGACGCCGTTCTGCTTGGCCTCGATCCACTTGGCCGCGACGACCTTTCCGTCCGGGGACAGCTTCGAGATGTACCCGTTGTCGTCCTTCGCGAGCGGGTCGCCGTTGATGTTGCTCACGAGGTACTCGTCCGTCGCCACGTCGTAGAGCACCGACTCGGGCGTCGAGAGCCCCTCCTTGAAGACGACGGCGGGCGCGGTGCCGTCCGTCGCCCTCGCGCTCGCCGCCGGCTGCGCGCTCGGCTGCGCGGCGGTCGCCTGCACCTCGGTCGGCTTGTCCTTGCTGCACGCGGCGGAGGTGATGGAAAAAAGCAGGATCGAGAGGGAAGCGCGGCGGCTCATCGGCGGGGATCTTGGATCAGGCCCGGGCGCGACGTCGAGCGGTACGGGCACGCAGCGATCGAGCGCCTTCAGAACGCGGTCGACGCGACCCAGGCCGGCGGTCCGAGCAGCGTACCGACGCGCGCGCCCTTCGCGTCCGTCGTCGTCGCTCCCATGCCCTCGTCGAAGCGGAAGTACGTGACGAGGCCTGGGGTCGCGAGCGAAGGGGGCGCCGCACGCGTCGCGGCGATCTCCGCCGCGCTCCTCGCGACGTTCCACATGCGCACGTCGTCGATGATTCCGACGAAGCCGCCCGAGAGACCGCTGCCGTCGGGGGCGACGCGGCCACCGATCCGGAACGCGACCGAGCCGGAGTGGACGAACGCCGCGTCCGCCGCCTTCGTCACCGGCGTCGCGGCACCGGCGTAGAGGGTGAAGTCGGCGCCGCTCTTCGTCACCGCCACGTGCGTCCACGCGTTCATCGGCAGCGCGGCGGCGGAGCGGAGGGCATAGTTGCCCTGGTAGAGGCCGTGATCGTCGCCGTCGGAGGCGGTCATCATGAAGAAGAGCCGGCCGCCGTTCTCGAGGCCGAGCCGGAACTGGCCGTCGCCCTGACCGCTACGGTCCTTGGCGGCGACGTAGGTCTCGCCGGAGGCGGTCTTGGGCCTCACCCATGCCTCGAGGGTGAAGTCCGCGGGGATCGCGAGCGCGCCGACCTCGACGTAGTCGTCGCCGTCGAGCGCGCTCGCGCCTCCCGCGTCGGAAGACGCCACGCTCCCGGCGGCGCCGTCGGCGCTCTCGGCGGGCGCGAGTCCGGTCGCGTCGAGGCCGCAGGCCGCGAGCGCGACGACGGCCAGCCGCAAGGACGCGCTTCCTCACGAGCGAGAGCGTAGCGCATCGCCCGCCTGGAACGCGCAGTGCACGCTCGGCCCCGCATGGACGGGCGAATGCCTCGCATCGCGCGCCGGACGCTCCTCGGGGCCGGCGCAGCCACCCTCGTGCTCGGCGCCTGCAAGAAGGCCGCGTCCCGGGCGGCGTCGAAGGACGGCGCCGCGGCCGACCAGCCGGCGCCGGCCTTCGCGAACGCCATGCCGCGGAGGCCCCTGGGGAAGACGGGCGAGACGGTCTCGCTCATCGGCATCGGCGGGTATCACCTCGGCCTTGCGGAGAGCGATCAGGAGGCGACGAGGATCGTGCGTAGCGCGCTCGACCGCGGCGTGACGTTCCTCGACAACTGCTGGGACTACCACGAGGGCAGGAGCGAGGAGCGCATGGGCCGGGCCCTTCGCGACGGCTACCGGCAGAAGGCGTTCCTGATGACCAAGGTGGACGGCCGGACACGGAAGGCCGCCGCCGAGCAGCTCGATCAGTCGCTGAGGCGGCTCGAGACCGACATGATCGATCTCGTCCAGGTGCACGAGGTCATCCGCATGTCCGACCCGGCGCGGTGCTTCGCCGACGACGGATGCATCCGCGCGCTCGAGGACGCGAAGAAGGCCGGCAAGCTCCGGTTCGTGGGGTTCACCGGGCACAAGGACCCGGACATCCACCTCGCGATGCTGAAGACCGCCGACGATCACGGCTTCGCCTTCGATACGGTGCAGATGCCGCTCAACGTGATGGACGCGCACTACCGAAGCTTCGAGAAGAAGGTCCTTCCGGTGCTCGTCGCGAAGAAGATCGGCGTCCTCGGGATGAAGTCGTTGGCGTCGGGCAGGATCTTGAAGAGCAACACTGTGAGCGCGATCGAGTGCTTGCAGTATGCAATGAACCTTCCGACGTCGGTGGTGATCACCGGGTGCGAGAGCGTCTCCGTGCTCGACCAGGCGATCCAGGCCGCCCTGAGCTTCCAGCCCCTGTCGTCGGGCGCCGTCGCCCGTCTGCTCGACCGGACGCGCGACGCGGCCGAAGGCGGGAAATTCGAGCCATTCAAGACGACGGACGTGCACGACGGCACCGCGAGACACCCACAGTGGCTCGAATCGCCCAGCATCTGAGAGCGCCGTAATCAAAAAGGAAGTGCCCGGCGGAGGACGGCGTGCAACGATTCCCATGTGCGTCGTCGCGAATTCTTCTTCGGTGCCCTCGGCTCGATTGTCTACTTGGCTTGCGGCAGCGACGACGGCGGAGGCGGCGAGTCTCCGACCACCGGCGGCGGCAAGGACCCCGACGGATCGTCGTCGGGCGGCGACTCGGGCAAGCCCCTCGCGCCGACCTCGCCTGCTGACGCGAGCAACAAGGTCTTTCCCCAGGGCCTCGTGTCGGGCGATCCGCGTCCCGACCGCGTCGTGCTCTGGACGCGCGTCGAGCCCTCCGCCGCGGGCAAGGCCGACGGCGACGACATCGAGGTCGAGCTCGTCATCGCGAAGGACGAGGCGCTCACCGACATCGTGGCGCGCACCACGCTCAACGCGGCCGCCTCCGCCGATCACACCGTCCGCGTCGTCCCGACGGGCCTCGAGCCGGGTCGGCACTACTGGTACCGCTTCGAGATCCCGGGGACGACGACGCAGGTCGGCCGCACGAAGACCGCGCCGGATCCGGCGGCGGACGTGCCGGTGAAGTTCGCGATGGCCGCGTGCCAGGACTACATCGGCCGCTACTGGCACGCGTGGAAGGCATTCCTCGAGGAGAAGGCCGACGTCGACTTCGTCCTCTACCTCGGCGACTACATCTACGAGTCGGTGAACGACGAGCGCTTCCAGTCCCAGTCGCCGGAGCGCGCGATCAAGCTGCCCGACGGCATGGACACGTCGCCGAAGCAGGACAAGACGCGCATCGCCGCGGCGACGCTCGCCGACTACCGCACGCTCTACAAGACCTACCGCAAGGATCCGCTGCTCCGCGAGGTGCACCGCCTCTACCCGTTCGTCGTCACCTGGGACGACCACGAGTACGCCGACGACTGCTGGCAGGATCACTCGACGTCGTTCAACGGCAAGGACCCCAAGACCGGCGGAGCGCTCGTCGGCGACGAGAAGAACACGCCGCGCCGCACCGCCGCGAACCGCGCGTTCTTCGAGTTCCAGCCGGTCGACGTCACGTACAAGGCGAACCTCACGTTCCCCTTCGACATCCAGATCTACCGCGCGCTCCGCTTCGGCAAGCACGTCGAGCTGTTCATGACCGATCAGCGCCAGTACCGCGCCGATCACCTGATCCCCGAGGGTCAGGGCGCCGATCCGTCCGTCGGCAAGTTCATCGACTACACGATGGTCGGCTCGCGCTACTTCGTCCGGAAGGCCGGCTTCGATCCCAAGGAGGCATCCGCCAAGCCGTCGCTCCTCGGCGCCGCGCAGAAGGCCTGGTTCCTCGACGCGGTGAAGAAGTCGAACGCGACGTGGAAGGTCTGGGGCAACGAGGTGCAGGTCTACCAGATGTGCCTCGATCTCAAGAAGCTGCCGGGCGTGCCCGACGAGATCGGTGTCGGGCCCGTGAAGTTCTCCCCGTACGTCGTCTACGTGAACTGCGATCAGTGGGACGGCTATCGCAGCGAGCGCGCGGAGATCCTCGACGCCTTCGCGAAGGCGAACGTGGAAAACTTCCTCGTCTGCACCGGCGACATCCACTCGTTCTACGCCGCCGAGCTCCACGTCGACTTCGACAATCCAGGCGCAACCCCCGTCGGCGTCGAGTACGTCACCGCGGGCATCTCCTCGGCGTCGCTGAAGGAGCTCATGACGAAGTTCGTCGCGCCGGGCTCGCCGCTCGAGTTCATCGTCAACGCCTGGACGGGCGCGGCCGATCAGGTCCTCGAGGACTCGAGCTCACCGTATCTCAAGTACGCCGACACGAACTCGTACGGCTTCGCCCTCATGTCGATCGACGGCACGAAGGCCGAGGCCACGTTCGTCGAGGTCGGCGAGCCGAAGGATCCGAACTACGTCGGTGTCACCGCCCGCAAGAAGTTCGTCACGCAGGTGGGCTCGAACAAGGTGACGCTGCTCTGACCGAGCCTCAGTAGACGGCGATCCCGAGCGTCACGAGCGGCGCCCACTGCACGGCCGGCCCCGGGTCCGGCAGGGCGACGACGCCGCCGCGCAGCACGAGGGCGAGCAGCGTCGTGAGCTCGCGCTGGAGGAGCAGGCCTCCGCCGAGCGCCCACGACGAGCTCGATCGTTCCTCCCCGCTCGCGAGGCGCTCGCTGCCGAACGAGCGCCCCGCCTCGCCGTAGATGCCGCCATGGAAGCGGCCGCCGCGCAGGGGCAGCAGCTGCAGCTCGAGGTGCGGCCGCACGTCGATCGCCGTCGCCTGGTCGCCCTTCGGACCGGTCTGCAGGTTCGCGCCCGCCAGCACGCCGAAGGCCTGCGCGGGGAAGTAGCCGACCGCCATGCGTCCGGCGAAGCCGACCCGCAGATCGCGCGCGACGGTGTTCATGCCGCCCGCGCCGAGCTCGACGCCGTAGGTGAAGCCGCGGCGGTCGAGCGGCGCGCGCTCGAGCCGCGCGAGCTGGCCGTCCTCGTCCGAGACGACGCCCTCGGTGACGTTCGCGAGCATGTGGGGCTCGAGCTTGCTCGCGCGCACCCAGCCGATCTCGCCCGAATCGCCGCGGAGGTGGATCGGGTGCTCGGGCGGGAGCGCGAAGCGGCCGTCGTACCGTGCGCCCTCCGAGCCCGCGAGCGCCGCTCCGATGAACACGCCGCCGATCACGACGAGGACCACGACGAGCGCCTTGCTCTCGTCCTTCTTCTCGTTCTCCTTCTTCTCCTCGTCCTTCTTCTCGTCCTTCGGCTCGTCCTTGGGCGGCTTGGGGTCGTCGTTCACCGCCTGATCGGCCTGGCGCGCGGCCTCCCGCGCGACGGCGACCGCCTGTGCCGAGACGCGTGCCAGCTGTTCCGCCTCGGCCGCGGTGCGCAGCATGCTGTCCGGCGCGAGGCTCTCGGGCGACGGGCTGAAGACGATCCGCTGCTTCGCGCGCACGCTCTCGCGCCCTTCGGGCGGCGCGTTCGCGAGGCGCTCGAGCTCCTCGCGACGGACGGTGTAGTGCGGACTGAGGCAGCCGGTGATGAACACGAGCGCGACGACGAGCGCGCCCAGGCGTGAAGGCATGGCCGGCTATGCTAGCTCAGCGCGGGACGGTGACCGTCACCGGGCCCGCCGACGGCGGCACGTCCTTCACCGTCGACGGGTGCACGCGCAGCTTCGTGGCGGCGAGCACCCTGGAGAGCTCGATGGTGATCGTGGTCGCGTCCGACTTCACGGCGATGGTCGTCACCATGCCGTCGTCATCGTGCACGCGGAACGACGAGGGCTCGGCGCCGGGGAACACGAGCACCTCGCGCGCGCCGTCCACGTCCATCGGGAGGATGGCCCCCTCGCGCACGTAGAGCGGGAGCCTCTGCCGATCGGCGGAGAAGTCGGCGGCCACGGTCGTGCCGCCGTCGACCGTCGTGCGCGTCCACCAGTCGATCCAGCGCGCGCCCGCGGGCAGCGCCACGCTCCGCTTGCCGGTCGCATCGAGCAGCGGCGCGACGAGCAGCGCCTCTCCGAGCATGTAGCGGTAGTCCCCCGGCCAGCTCGCGGGCTCGCCGATCGGACGCAGCACCGACGGCGCGCCC
>WBZO01007004.1_pt1 | contig 10631 bp, 17 predicted proteins | sample 5204261 | NCBI WGS metagenome assembly WBZO01 (sample SAMN12412400, study PRJNA552823) | activated sludge metagenome | isolation source: activated sludge from anammox sidestream of wastewater treatment plant... | place: USA: North Carolina | collected 2017-09
AGATAAGAATATGACAGCAAAATATCATTATAATCCAGAAATTGAGCCAGCAAGTTTTGAGTTTACCCCCAAAAACCTGAAAGAAGCGCAGGCAATAATTGCTAAATATCCTGCTGGCCGCCAGCAGAGCGCAGTAATGCCGCTTCTTGCCCTAGCGCAGAAGCAGAATAATAACTGGCTGCCTAAAGTGGCGATGGATTATATCGCTGCTATACTCGGCATGCCGCCAGTCAAGGTTTATGAAGTTGCCAGTTTTTACACCATGTATAATCTTGAGCCTGTAGGCAAAAATTTTGTGCAGGTCTGCACTACCACCCCTTGCTGGTTGCGTGGTTCTGATAAAATAGTTGAAGCTTGCGAGAAAAAATTGGGAATAAAAATTGGTGAAACCACTAGTGACGGGCAGTTTACCCTGCGCGAAGTTGAGTGTTTGGGGGCGTGCGTCAATGCTCCGATGTGTCAGGTCACAGTTGCTGGTGAAGGGCTTGAATATTCAGATGAATATTACGAAGACCTGACTCCTGAGTCAGTTGCCCAACTTATAGATAAGCTGGCGCAGGGAAAAAGGACAAAGCCCGGCTCCCAGAGCGGACGCAGATCAAGCGAGCCAGCGTAGGGAGGATATAGGATTATGCTAAAACAGGAAGATAGAATTTTTACGAACCTATACGGCTTTGATGATTGGAAGCTGGCGGGGGCGATGGCGCGTGGCGATTGGGATAATACCGCTGCGATACTTTCCAAAGGGCAAGATGTGATAATCGAGGAAGTTAAGGCTTCTGGTTTGCGCGGGCGCGGTGGTGCGGGTTTCCCGACAGGCGTTAAATGGTCGTTCATGCCCAAGAAATCTGATGGTCGCCCTTCTTATCTGGTGGTGAATGCCGACGAAGGCGAACCGGGGACATGTAAAGACCGTGATATGATGCGCCATGAGCCGCATAAGCTGATAGAAGGTTGCCTGATTGCCTGTTTTGCTATGCGGGCGGTGGCTGCTTATATTTATATTCGTGGTGAGTTCCGTGAGGAAGCGGATCGGCTGGAATATGCGATACGTGAAGCATATGCGGCTGGTTTGTTGGGTAAAAATGCCTGCGGCAGCGGATATGATTGTGATGTTTTTGTCCATCGTGGGGCAGGGGCGTATATCTGTGGTGAGGAAATGGCGCTTATTGAATCGCTGGAGGGCAAAAAGGGTCAACCGCGCTTAAAACCACCTTTCCCTGCCGGTATGGGGCTTTGGGGTTGCCCAACCACTGTAAATAATGTGGAGTCTATCGCAGTTGTGCCGACTATTTTGCGCCGCAGTCCAGCCTGGTTTGCCGGGATTGGCCGCCCTAACAATGTGGGAACAAAAGTATTCTGCATTTCCGGGCATGTTAATAAGCCCTGCAATGTGGAAGAAGAAATGGGAATCCCGCTTAAAGAACTTATTGAAAAACATGCAGGCGGTGTGCGTGGCGGTTGGGATAATTTGCTTGCGATAATTCCGGGTGGTTCTTCGGTGCCGCTTCTGCCTAAATCAATCTGCGATACGGTGCTTATGGACTTTGATAGCCTTAAAGCCGAGCGTTCAGGGCTGGGTACAGCAGCGGTGATAGTGATGGATAAATCAACCGATGTGGTAAAAGCGATCGCCCGTCTTTCTAAATTTTATACCCATGAATCATGCGGTCAGTGTACGCCATGCCGTGAAGGTACAGGCTGGCTATGGCGGATGATGGAGCGGATGGTTGAAGGCCGTGCAGCTATTTCTGATATTGATTTGATGTTGGATGTAGCAGGGCGCATAGAGGGGCACACTATCTGCGCGCTTGGTGATGCGGCAGCCTGGCCGGTGCAAGGTCTTGTTCGCCACTTCCGTCCTGAAATCGAGCGCAGGATACATGAGTTTTCTAGGAAAGCAGCTTGATATAGGAATAAAGATAAGCAAAATAAAAGGGATAAGAATCATGAAAAAAATACAATGTATTATATATCAAGATGGAGATCAGTTTGTTGCACATTGTTTAAATACTGGTGTAGCAACGCAAGGCGATAGTTATGAAGAAGCTGTAAAGAATATCAAAGAAGCTGTAGAACTTTATCTGGAAGATGATGATGATAGTTTATACATCCCAATAACTGGGGGGATTACGCTTACGGAGCAATTTATTAATGGTTAAAAGCTATAATTCCCGAGAAGTTATAAGGGTTCTTGAGAGGTGCGGATTTGTGCTTCGTTCAGTAAAGGGTAGTCACCATAAGTATGTAAATGGTAGTTATAAAACTATTGTTCCTCACCCCAAAAAAGATTTAAAGTTAGGGACATTGCTTTCTATACTGGAACGTGCTGGATTATCATTAAAAGATTTAGAAGATTAAAAATGCCAAAGAAGCAGACAACAAATTTAGAATTCAGCAGCGTGATTTCTGTTCCGCGCCCTTACAATAAGCAAGGAGCGCCTGAGTGCGGCATTTATCTGGTTGCGCCAAAAAAGATAAGTTTTAATATGCTTATGGTGCAGTTGCGTGCAGCCTTTTCGGCTTTGAATGGCTCGGAGTACCAGAAAAATATGCACGCTGTTGAGTTCCAGTTCCCGGAAAAGATTTTTGATAAAGAGCGGGAAAAAGCTTCTGCTGTAGTTGCTGCCTGCCGTGGTGCTGGCGTGGTTTCTATCATCCGCGGTGATGTTGCGCTTTGTGTTGAGTGTGGTGCTGACGGTGTGATACTGGAAAATGCTCAGGATATTGCAACCGCCAGGCATATTCTTGGCGATTCTGCCATTATAGGCCTCGATTGCGGCAATTCGCGTGAAAAAGCAGAAATCGCCTTACAGTCTGGCGTTGATTATGTTTCCTTTTCTAAATTCTTTGCTGCTGGAAAATCTCCTAAAAATGCGGATATATCATTGCTGGAATGGTGGAGTGCAGCGACGCACTTGCCGGCGGTGGCTTTTGCCAAGCTTGATGTTGAGGCTGGTATAAAGCTGGCAAAGTCAGGCGCCGGGTTTATTGGCGCCGGTTCATGGGTGTGGGAACATGATGAAGGGGTTAAGCAGGCAATTTATTGGTTGCAGGAATCAATAGAACATGGTTTGTCACAGATAAAGATAAATTGATAACGGGGCTTATATGGCTAAACTTATTATGAGGGTTGAAGGCAATGATGGCCAGATAGAGCTTCTGGATGACCGCGTTGTTATCCACAGGGCAGGGATCTTCAATATTTTTAAGTATGGGCTTAATGCAAAAAGGGAAATTCCGGTTGGCGCAATATCAGAAGTTGCATTTAAGCCACCATCTTTGCTATCTATGGGGGAAATAGAATTTATACGTAGCGGTAGCGGCAATAATTCCGGGGCAAAGAATCAGGTTCGCCATACTTTGGTAAAATTTGGCGGGAAAAAAGCCAAGGAATTTGAAGCCTTGAAGGAAAAAGTTTTTGAGTTGATAAATAAGCAGAAAAATGTGAAGTAGCTTTATGGCGCAAGAGAATATTGGAAAAGAAATCCCGAATACTATTACTGTAGATGTTAATGCTCAATCTTGGGATGATGGTTATAATGCTGCTGAAAAAGAATGTGCTGCATATAGCCAAAAGTCAGTAGATAAATATTTAGGACACACTGTGTATCAATGGCAGAGTCTTGCATTTTCTTTCAGTCCTTTGCTTGTTTTTATTTTAATTGTTTTTTTATGGGCGCGCATCCGTGGTAAACAATATACACAGATGAATAAAGATATTATAGAAAGGCAGAAAAAATCCTTAGAGGTGGTTGAAAAATCTGTGGAAATGCAAGAAAAGCAAGTGGAGTTGGCGGAGAAGGCTAATATTTTATTGCAACAATTATTAGAAAAACTGGGTAATAAATAGATATATGTTAATGGAAAATATAGGAATCATATTTGCAATTTTTTTAGTTGTTTTTGTTGTGGAGTTGGCTTTTCGTAAAAACCGTAAAGAATATGAGAAAGCTGAGGTGGATCGAAAAGTTATGATGGAGTCACAAAAAGAATCAATAAATCGACAAATTGAATCATTGAATTTACTTAAAGATATAAAATCAACACTTCAAGAAATATCATTAAAATTGGATAAAAAATAATATGCCAAAACTAACGATAGATGATCAGGAAATAGAAGTAGAAAATGGTACTGTGATTATACAGGCGGCGGAGCGTTTGGGAATTGAAATACCACGTTTTTGCTACCATGAGCGACTGGCGATAGCTGGTAATTGCCGCATGTGTTTGGTGGAAGTTTCGCCGGGGCCGCCAAAGCCGCAGGCTTCATGCGCTCTTCCTTGTGCTGATGGTATGGTGGTGAAAACCAATACTCCAATGGTAAAAAAAGCCCGTGAAGGGGTTATGGAGTTTTTGCTTATCAACCATCCTCTGGATTGCCCTATCTGTGACCAGGGTGGTGAGTGTGACCTTCAGGATCAGGCAATGGCTTATGGCACGGGGGTAAGCCGTTACAGTGAGCATAAGCGCTCGGTTGAAAATAAATATATGGGGCCGATTGTAAAAACCGAGATGACGCGCTGTATCCATTGCACGCGCTGCATCCGCTTTGCCACCGAAATAGCAGGTGTGCCGGAGCTTGGCGCGTTCGGGCGCGGTGAGCATATGGAAGTCGGAACCTATGTAGAAAAAACATTATCTTCGGAATTATCTGGAAATCTGGTTGATCTCTGTCCGGTTGGCGCGTTGACCAGCAAGCCATATGCTTTCGCTGCCCGACCTTGGGAGCTTACCAAAACAGAAACAATAGATGTGCTGGATGCGGTTGGATCTAATATCCGTGTTGATAGTCGCGGTGAAGCGGTGCTTAGGGTGCTGCCGCGCATTAATGAGGATATAAACGAGGAATGGATTTCGGATAAAACCCGCCATGCCTGTGATGGCTTACGTGTTCAGCGCCTGGACAGGCCATATATTCGCGGTAATGATGGAAAGCTTAAAGAAGCAAGCTGGGAAGAAGCCTTATCTCTGGTTGCACAGAAAATGAAGGAACTGAAACCTGAGCAGATGGCGGCTATTTCCGGGAATCTTGCTTGCGGTGAAAGTGTTATGGCGCTTAAGGATGTCCTTGACGGGCTTGGTGTTGCTAATCGTGATTGTCGCCAGGACGGAGCGATGTTTGATGCTACAAACCGGATGAATTACCTGTTCAACACCACTATTGCCGGATTAGAGCAGGCTGATGTTATATTTATGATTGGGGCAAACCCGCGCATAGAAGCAGCTATGGTTAATGCCAGGATCCGCAAAGCTTACCTGAAGGGCGGATTGCAGGTTTATAGCATCGGCAGTGCTGCCAACTTTAATTATCCGGTTCATCACCTTGGTGATAATCCGCGTGCCTTATCTGATATAGCTTTAGGCACGCACCCTCTTTCCGGAGTTCTTGCTGCGGCAAAGAATCCGGTGATTATACTCGGCACTTCTGCTTTGGCCAGGGTTGATGGTGTGGCGGTTTTTGCTTCATCTATGGCTATAGCAGAAAAATATGGGGTGATAAAAGACGGTTGGAACGGCTTTAATATCCTTCATCATGCGGCTGGCCGTGTTGGCGCATTGGATTTAGGATTCCTGCCGGCTAAAGGCGGCAAAAATATCGCTGAGATATTTGCAGCCTGTGGTTCGGGAGAGATTAAACTTATGTATCTTCTCGGCGCTGATGAATTTGATATGGGGTTGCTTGGCAATGCTTTTGTGGTTTATCAGGGGCATCATGGCGATGATGGCGCACATAGGGCAGATGTTATATTGCCTTCAGCTACCTACACGGAAAAAGACGCCACCTATGTTAATATGGAAGGGCGTGTTCAACGCACAAAAAGAGCAGTATTCCCTGTAGGGCAGGCAAAGGAAGACTGGAAAATACTACGCGCCCTTGCTGATAAGTTAGCTATTCAGCTAACTTATAGCAATATCAATGAATTAAGGAAGAAAATGGAAGTCGTAGCCCCGCATTTTGCTAAAGTTGGCGAAGTGGTGGCTGCTGATATTAATACCGTTTCGCAGAAACCTAATACGCTTCTGACATCCGAGCCGTTTGTTGAGTTCATAACTAATTTTTATATGACTGACCCTATATCGCGGGCGAGCAAAGTTATGGCGGAATGCACAAAGGCTGCCGCAGCGCAGCAGATTAAAAAGGTAGCGTGATAATGCCGGTTATTTGCTATTTTTTTGGTATTTATATTAAAATGTTTTTTAATGAGCATAATCCACCGCATTTTCATGCTGAATATGAGGGTAATGAAGTAGAAATAAATATACAGACCGGAGAAGTGGTATCTGGTTCTTTATCCACTCGTGCTTTGCGTTTCATAGAAGAATGGAGGCAACAGCATATAAATGAGTTGATGGAAGATTGGGAGCTTGCTAGAAATAAACAATTACCTAAGAAAATAAAGCCTTTGGAGTAATATTATGACCGTTATTCTTACAGAAGCTGCTGCCGTTCGCCCATATACAGTTTATGTAAAATTTAAGGATGGTCTTGAAGGGGCTGTTGATTTGGATGATGTGGTTGGTAGTGGGGGAGTTTTTGATCCTCTGTCTGATATAAAATATTTTGCGCAAATGAAGTTTGATGAAAAGCTGGGGACTATTTGTTGGCCAAATGGTGCTGATATATGCCCAGATACGTTGTATAAAAAAATTAAGACAAGTAAAAACTAGGGATTGTGATGAAAGAAATTATAGAATTTTTGCTGCAGTTACCGCCAGTCAAGATTTTACTGCTGGTTGTTCCATTACTGGTTTGCGTGGCATTACTTACGCTGGTGGAACGTAAAGTGATCGCTGCCATGCAGTTGCGCAAAGGGCCGAATGTAGTTGGTTTCTGGGGTATAATGCAGCCTTTTGCCGATGGTTTGAAACTGCTTCTTAAAGAAACTATTATTCCTTCACAGTCCAGCCGTGTGATATTCCTGCTTGCGCCCATGATAACCTTCATGCTGGCGATGCTTGGCTGGGCGGTGATACCTCTTACCCCTGAGTTTGTTATCGCTGACATAAATGTTGGTATATTGTACCTGTTCGCTATTTCGTCTCTTGGGGTATATGGTATCATAATGGCTGGTTGGGCGAGTAACTCAAAATATGCATTTCTTGGTGCGATACGTTCCAGCGCGCAGATGGTTTCTTATGAAGTATCAATAGGTTTTGTTATTGTTACGGTGCTACTTTTGGTTGGTTCACTTAATCTTGGTGATATTGTGGAGGCGCAGGCTGGAGGATTTTGGCATTGGCATATTTTCTCGCATTATTTGATGTTGTTTCCAATGTTTGTGGTGTTTTTTATTTCAGCGCTTGCTGAAACCAACCGTCATCCCTTCGACCTGCCGGAGGCAGAGGCGGAGTTGGTAGCCGGATATAACGTGGAATATTCTGCTATGTCGTTTGCGTTGTTTTTCCTTGGCGAATATGCGAATATGATTTTGATGTCAGGAATGACCACGATTTTATTTTTAGGCGGCTGGCAGCCGGTTGCCGATTTTGCTCCGTTTACTTTTGTTCCACCGGTTTTGTGGTTCATGGCTAAGATATTTTTCTGCCTGTTTGTATTTATCTGGGCTAGGGCAACCCTTCCGCGCTACCGCTACGACCAGCTAATGCGCCTTGGCTGGAAAGTGTTTTTACCGCTTTCTTTGTTCTGGGTAGTTTTTGTTTCAGCTTATGTTGTTTATATTGCGGTATAAATATGAGTATGGGAACGGACATTCCGGTTGAAGATTTACCAGTTGATGTAAGCAGGATAGAATTTTTCCTGCATTGGTTGGTAGAGTTCGTACATCATTTTGGGTATTTTGGTATTTTCATTATGTCTTTCCTGGAAAGCACTTTTGTGCCGATTCCCAGTGAAGTTACCATGGTTCCTGCCGGTGTCCTAGTGCAGCAGGGACATATGAATTTCTGGATTGTGATCGCAATGGGAACTTTTGGCGCTATTGCCGGCTCTTTATTCAATTATTATCTGGCCTATTACCTGGGACGCAGGTTTTTTTATGCTTACGGAAAATATTTTTTCTTCACCCATGAAAAGATAGACAAACTTGATAAGTTTTTTGTCAGCCATGGTGATATTTCGACTTTTACAGGGCGATTGATACCGGGTGTGCGGCATTTTATTGCATTTCCTGCTGGCCTTGCCCATATGGATCTTAAAAAGTTCTGCATTTACACTGGGCTTGGCAGTGGTATATGGATGACAACACTTACCGGTGTCGGTTATTTTATTGGTGATAATAAAGAATTATTGCATCGCCTGATGCCATATATTACAGGTGTCGTGTTACTTTTAGTTGCAGTTGGTGTTGTTTTTTATATATGGAATGGGCGTAAGAAAAGGAAAAATGGCAGTGTTGATGAAGAGAACAGCTAAGGCTTTTTTACTCGCAGAACTGGCGGCGGGGTTCTGGCTGACCTTGAAATATATGTTCAAGAAGCCGGTGACGATCAATTACCCTTACGAAAAAGGGGCTTTAAGCCCGCGCTTTCGTGGAGAACACGCTTTGCGCCGTTATCCTAACGGTGAGGAGCGCTGTATAGCCTGTAAGCTTTGTGAGGCAATTTGCCCTGCACAGGCGATAACTATTGAGGCAGAAGAGCGCGCAGACGGTTCACGCCGTACTACCCGTTATGATATTGATATGACCAAATGTATCTATTGCGGTTTTTGTCAGGAGGCCTGCCCGGTTGATGCTATTGTGGAAACGCCGAATTTTGAATTTGCTACAGAAACGCATGAAGAATTATTTTATAATAAAGAAAAACTTCTTTCTAACGGCGAGCGTTGGGAGTCGGTTATTGCTGCCAGCCTGTCTGCTGATGCGGAGTATAGATGAAAAATAATTGTCATGCCAGCGCAGGCTGGAATCCAGTTTTATTGGAGAAAAATGAATAACTATTATGTATATATCATGGCTAGTAAAAGGAATGGCACTTTATATACAGGAATGACTAATGATCTTATTCGTAGGGTTTATGAACATAAAGAGGGTGTGGTTGAAGGTTTTACAAAAAAATATGGTGTTAAATTATTAGTTTGGTATGAACAGACAAATGAAGTTGAGGCGGCAATTAAACGTGAGAAAAACATTCAAGCATGGAAGCGGGATTGGAAGTTGCGGTTAATTGAAGAGTTTAATCCAGATTGGAATGATTTATATTTTGAAATAACTGGATGCCAGCCTGCGCTGGCATGACAAGGAAAAGATGGTAAAATGGCTGAAAATATTGCGACTTTAATGTTTTATGTATTCTCACTTGTGATGTTGTTTTCAGCAGGCATGGTGATTTCCAGCAAAAATCCGGTGCATAGCGTATTGTTCCTGATTCTGGCATTTTTTAACGCTGCCGGTTTGTTTGTGCTGCTGGGGGCGGAATATATCGCTATGACGCTGGTAATAGTGTATGTTGGCGCGGTGGCGGTTCTGTTCCTGTTTGTGGTGATGATGCTTAATGTGAATTTTTCTGAAATGCGTGAGGGGTTTCTCAAATACCTGCCTCTTGGCGGTGCAGTGGCGGCGACTATTTTTGTTGAGTTTGTATTAGTTTTTTCACGTTCTCTTTCTGGAAAGCAGCTTATTGCCCCGGCGCATAACGCGATACCGGCAAGCACTGATATTAGTAATGTTAAAGCAATAGGCGCTATTTTATATACAGACTATATATATCCTTTCCAGATGGCAGGTATCATTCTGCTTATTGCCATGATCGGTGCGATTGTCCTTACCAAAAGGGAGAGGCATGGGGTGCGTAAGCAAAATATTGCAAAGCAGCTTGCAAGAACCCGTGAAACTGGTTTAGAAATCGTTTCCGTGAAATCAGGTGAGGGGATAAAATGAGTGGTATACTGTTATCCTGCGGAGTGCGTAGCACTAGCGCAGGATCTGGTGGTTATAGGAAAGATATCCTGTGCAGGAGCAAAGCTCCTCACAGGATGACTTGTGAAGGGATAAAATAATGAATCACGTATTTTTTGGGAATATCGGTATTTTCCATTATCTGGTGTTGTCTGGATTATTATTTACCATCGGGGTGTGTGGTATATTCCTCAACCGTAAGAACATAATAACTATCCTTATGTCTATAGAGCTGATTTTACTTTCGGTTAATATCAATTTTGTAGCTTTCTCAGTTAAGCTCGGCGACCTTACAGGGCAGGTTTTTACTATGTTTATTTTAACCGTTGCTGCTGCTGAAGCGGCTATTGGACTTGCTATTTTGGTTATCTACTTCCGTAACCGCGGCACTATCGCGGTGGAAGATGTAAGCATGATGAAGGGGTAAAAAATGATAGCTATTCTGGTATTCCTTCCTTTGCTTGCTGCTCTTATCGTTGGCCTTACTGTGCGGAGCATTCCTGTGAAGCTTGCGCATCAGCTCACCTGTGGCGCTATGCTTGTATCGGCCTTAATTGCTGGTTATATATTCCTGGGTTTTGCTGCTGGAAGCTCGGAGGCGTATAAACTAACCATAGCGAATTGGGTGAACTCCGGTGATTTTTCTGCAAACTGGGCTTTAAGGGTGGATGCAGTTACCGCGGTGATGTTGGTGGTGGTGACGTGGGTTTCTACCGTGGTGCATTTCTATTCCGTGGGATATATGAGCCATGATGAGCATCAGCCGCGTTT
>WBZO01007005.1_pt1 | contig 10629 bp, 7 predicted proteins | sample 5204261 | NCBI WGS metagenome assembly WBZO01 (sample SAMN12412400, study PRJNA552823) | activated sludge metagenome | isolation source: activated sludge from anammox sidestream of wastewater treatment plant... | place: USA: North Carolina | collected 2017-09
AGCCCTTCGTCCTTCGCCGCGCGGGTGACCGCGTCGCTCATCACCGTGCGGTCGTCGTAGGGCGTGCCGTCGGGCTGGTGCTGGATGTAGTGGAACTCGCCGACGGTCCGCACGCCCGCGGCGCGGAGCTCGCGGAAGGCGACGCGGCTGATGCGATGGATGGACTCCGGATCGAGCGAGGACGCCGCGCGGTACATCGCCGCGCGCCAAGACCAGAAGTCGTCCGGGCCCGGACGCTGCGCGTCGCCGCGCATCGCGCGCTGGAACGCGTGGGAGTGGGCGGTGGCGAGCGCAGGCAGGACGAGCATCTCGGTGCTCACGTCATTGGCGCATGAGGTCGGCGCGCGAGCTCGTCACGTAATAGTACCGCGGCCAGTGCCGGTAGAACGTCCCGCGGATGATCGGCGCGCCGTCGTTCGAGTCGACGTCCTCGCCGAACTGACCGATCACACGGACGAGCGAGCCGATGCCGACCGACTTCTCCCCGACGTCGTCCTCCGGCCGCAGCGCGACGAGAGCGTGCACGACGCCGAAATCGCGATCGGTCACCGTCACCCGGCACGTGTCCTCGTCGTTGGCGTTCGTGCAGAGGTTTCGCGGCTCGACGCGGCGCACGCTGAGCGTGAGGTATGCCTGCCCGCCGGGCCCCGGCGCACGGCCCCGCACGACGCCGAACAGCGTGGAGCGCGACTTGCGCCAAGCGTCGGGCTCGCGCGCGTACATCACGGGGTCGTACTCGCGCGCGCCCGCCTGCGACGTCTCCTCGTCCGAGGTCGGCACGTACTTCGGTGCGTAGCCATAGGGCCCCGCACCGCGACAGCCCGCGAGCACGGTGAGCACGAGGAATGCGGCGGCTCTCATCGATCGCCGTTCTAGGGGCGAACGCATGCAGGACGCAACGACTATGCGGCGTTCTGGGTCTCGGGCGGGCGCGTCATCGCGCGGACGACCGTCTCGGCCGCGAGGAGCGCCAGCAGGGCGAGCGCGACGACCCACGAGAAGTCGACGACGGCGACCCCACCGCCGAGGTTCGACGACGTCGCCGCCGGCGCGACGCTCCGGGGGCGGAAGTCGAGCTCGCGCGCGATCGGCGCCGCGACCCGCAGCTCCTTCGCGCCGTCGACGGTGAGGTGGTACGCGCCGACGATCGTGGGCACGACGCGCAAGGTCCCGTCCTCGCGCCTTGCCGCGAGCGGGCCCGCCGGCGACACGGCCTCGACCTGACGCGCCCCGGGGAAGGACCACGGCACGCCGACGTCGCCGCGTCGCGGCACGGACCGCTGCTTCGCCTCGCTCACGAACGAGTCCAGCAGCGCCAGGAAGCCGGGGCGGAGCGCGAAGTCGCTCGCGTCGACCGAGAACGGCAGCGTGGAGATCCACACCTCGCCGCGACCTCGCGCGCGTCGCGCCACCAGCGTGGCGCCGTCGCTCCACTTCACGAGCGGCTCGAACGCGGCGGCGTCCTGATCCGCGAGCTTCGCGCGGCCCTTCGCTCCGAGGTCGGCGAAGCTCGCCGCGGCCTCTCCGAGCGCCGTCGATCCGCTCGCCGGATCGGCGCCGTTCACCGGAGACGAGCCCCACGTGACCGCGTGCGCGAGGAACGGCTCGAAGTTCGCCCCGAGCGGAGCGGCCGCCGCGCGCCGCCCGAGCGCGAGGAGGAGGACGCCGCCGCCGTCCACGAACGCCGACAGCGCGTGACGCTGCTCGGGCGTGAAGCCGGGAGGATCGTCGATCGCGATCGCGGCGAACGGCGCGGTGTCCTCGCGGCGGTCGGGCGGCTGCGGGATCGGACGCACGGCCATGTCGAGGTGCAGTGCGGCGAGCGCCTGCTCGACGATCGGTGCTCCACCGGTCGCGACCGACTCCTCCGCGCGATCGCCCGAGACGGCGAGCGCGGCCGGCCCCGCCTCCACGACGACCGGCGCGCGATCGTCGGACGCCACGGCGTCCTTTCCGGTCAGCTCGGCGACGAGCTCCTTCGACTCGTCGCCGGTGACCGCGACCATCGCCTCGCCGAGCGCGGTCTCCGGCAGCTTCGCCGTCGCGACGACGCGGTCGCCGTCCTTGATCTGCACGTCGCGGCCCTTCGCGGCGTCCGCGTTCGAGCACGCGAACCTCACCCGCGCACGGCCGCCCGATCGGTCGGCGCTGAGCAGCGCGCAGTCGACGACGTCGCCGGAGCGCAGCTCGGGCATCGCGACCCATACCGGGATGTCCGAAGCCTCGCCGAGCGGCGGCGCGTCCTGCTTTCCGTCCGCGAGATCGGAGAGCACGATCACTCGGCGGTCGATCTGCGGCAGCTCCGCGATGAGCGTCTTCGCGATCGCGATCGCGCCGTCGAGATCGGTCGCCCGGTCGCTCTCTCCGACGCCCTCGAGCGCCGCCGACGCGGCGGAGACGTCCGTCGTGGCGGCGAGGCCGACGCGCGCGGGCCCTCCGGCGAGGACGATCGCAGCGGCGTCTCCGTCGCGCAGCGAGCCGAGGATCTCCTGCGCGCCCTTCTTCGCCCTGGCGAAGCGCGTGGCGCCGTGCGCGTCGACCGCGCGCATGCTCATCGAGTCGTCGAGGACGATCGCGACCGCGATCGACGCCCCTCCGCGCGACAGCGCCACCTTCGAGCACTTCACGAGGGGCGATGCGCCGAGGATTGCGAGGGCGACGATCGCCGCGGCCCGGATGCCGAAGAGCGCCTTGTGCTCGAGCTGCGATCTCCGCCGCGCCTTCGGCGGCGTCGCGACGGCCAGGCGGGCGGGCGCGAAGGAATGCTCCTCGGCTCGCTGGCGACGCAGCCGGTGCGCGAGCCACGGTGCGGCGACGAGCACGCCGATCGCCAGCGCGAGGACCGTGACGAAGCTCACAGCATCGCCTCCACGATCGAGCGCACGGCGGACACCGGATCGCGATCCGTGGTGAGCGAGACGAAGCTCGCGCCGCGGGCGACGAGCGCACGCCGCCACGTCTCGCCGAGCTCGCGCAGCGCGGCGAGGTAGCGCTCGCGCGCGGACGCGTCCGTCTCGACGACGACGCCACCCTCGAGCGCCTTGAGGCGCACGGTCTCCGAGAACGGGAACGTGGCCTCGTCCGGGTCGAGGATCTGTCCGACCACCACCACGCGACCGCGCGTGGCGATCGCGCTGATCCGGTCCGCGGCCGCCGGCGGCAGGTCGAGCAGGTCGCTCAGGACGACGACGACGGACCCACGCCGCGCGCTGCGGGCGAGCGCGCCGATCGCGCGGTCGAGCACGTCGATGTCGGTGGCGGCATCGCCCTCCGCGGTCTGCACCTCGAGCGCGTCGACCACGCGCTCGAACGCCTCGCGGCCTCCGCGCACCGGCACGTTGCGGATGTTCGGCGAGCCGCCGATGAAGCTGAGCCCCACGGGGTCGCCGCTCTTCACCGAGATGCGCGCGAGAGCCGCCGCGACGAGGGCGGCGAACGCGTACTTCGAGCCGGGCGCGCTCTTGCCCCGGTAGCTCATCGAGGCCGTCGAGTCGACGACGATGCGGAGCGCACGATCGGTCTCCGTCTCGAACTCGCGAACGAGGAGGTGGTCGTGGCGGAGGAGCGATCGCACGTCGAGGTGACGCAGATCGTCGCCCGGCGTGTACGCGCGATGGCCGCCGAACTCCACGCCGGCGCCCTTGCGCGCGCTGCGATGCGCTCCGGCCCAGACGCCCTCGGCGACCATGCGCGCACGGATGCGGAGGGGCGCGAGGCTGCCCCAGTCGATCGAGCGCCGTAGGTCCTGCGCGCGTTCCGCCACGGGCGCCACCTTAGCACCCCGCCCGGCCCGGGTCGTTGCGCTACGGAAGCCCTACTTCCGGCACCGGGCCGCCGATCTGGGCGTTCTTGCCGGCGAGGAGCTCGCGCGCGAGGCCGTGCTCCATCAGATCGAGCCCAGGCGAGCCGACGACCTGCTTGAGCACCTCGTCCGCGCCCTTGGCGTCGCCCGACACGCGCTTGTCCATCGCCGCATAGAAGAGCGCCTCGGTCTTCTGGGTCGGCGTCTGCGCCGCGGCAACGAGCTGATCGGCCTTGAGCTTGCCGATGCCGAACGCCGCGACCTTGCCGATCCACCGCGGATCGCCCGAGGCCTCGGCGAGGACATGCTCCGCCTCGGTCGGCCCCTGGCCGTTGGCGGAAGCCCGCATCTGCCGCTCGAGCAGCCGGACCCACAGCGCGTAGTAGACGATGTCCTCGCGACCGAGCTCGGCAGCGAGGCCGCGCTCGAGGCCCTCGCGTGCGCCCGCGAGGTCGTTCTTCACGAAGGCGCGTCCGACGAGCTGCCCGATGGTGGCCGCGGCCTGACGCTTGTCGCGCGGAGCGGCCTCGAGCGCTCGCTCGAGCGCCTTCTGCGCGCTCTGCGCCGCGCCGAAGCGATCGAGCACGCGAGCGATCAGCCGCTCGACGCGCGCGCGCTCCTCCGCCTCCGCCCCGGTGCGCGCCTTCGCGAGGTCCTTCAGCGCATCGGCGAGCGGCTTGCGTGCGCCCGACGCGTCTCCGGCCTCGCGCGCGATGTCGCTCATGAGCAGGAGGATCTCTGCCCGCAGAGCGGGGTCCTTCGCGACGTCGTCGGCCCCGAGCGCCAGCTTGAGCCGCTCCACGGCGTCCTTCTGCTTCCCTTCGTGCGCATCGAGACGCGCCAGGTTCAGGAGCGTCGAGCCCGTCTTCTCCCGCTCCGCGGCGTCGGTGAGGAGCTTCCGCGCCTCGGCGAGACGACCCTCGCGGATCTCGATCTCGCCCATCATCGCCATCACACGCGCGGGGCTCGGCTGGACCTTGCCCTTCACCGCCGGGTTCTCGGCGGCGGCCAGGATCGGCTGCGCGGCACGGAACGTACGCCGCACGGTGTCCGGCTCCTCGGCCTCGAGCGCACGCCCCATCGCCTGCATCGTGACGGCGAGACCGAGGCCGACGATGCGCGGATCGCGCTGCGCCTTCACGGCATCGGAGAGCACCGCCGGTGCCGCCTCGCCCATCCCGAGATCGACCAGCGCGGTCGCGACGAACGCTGCCGCCTCGGGCGACGTCGCGTCGAGACGGTAGGCCTCGCATGCCGCGGTGAACGACGCGACGCGGAGCAGCTCGGTGTCGCGTCCGAAGTCTTCTTCGTCGCCCATGCCGCGAGCACCTCGCGGCGGCGGCGGACGGAGCATGCGTGCGAGGTCGAGCCACTTCTCGGCCTCCGGGCGCTCGACGACGGCCTCGAGCGCGCGCACGAGCTCGACGCGTGCGAGCTCGCGGATGTTCGCCTTGTCGAGCGCGCCGAGCGCGCCCTGCGGATCGGCGTCGCGTACGTAGATCGCCGCGAGCACGGTGCTGCCCGTCTCGAGCGCGCGCACGGCCTCTAGCCCTTCTTCGCGGGTGATCTGCGAGCCGCGCTTGCGGGCGTTGCGCACCGCGAGCGCCTTCTCGACGAAATCGACCGTCTTCGCGACCGCGTCGTCGCGCGCTTCCTTGCTGGGCTCGAGGAGATGGCGCGTGACCGCCGCCGCCTCGAGAGCGCCGGCCTGCTGCATCACCCCGGCGCCCGCGGTGTCGTGCGTCCATGCCGAGATCGCGTCGAGGTGGCTCTTGATGTCCGCCTTCTCCTTGGCGGGAGCGACGCGCATCAGCATCTCGTAGGTCGCCCTTGCGCGGCCCTCGTCGCCCTTCTTCGCGAAGTCCTCCGAGGCGGCCTTGAGCGCGTCGTAGCCCTGCGGCCCGAGCATCTCGTTCGTGAGCTCGCCCGCGCGCACGAGGTACATCGCGCCGGCGAGCGACGACACGGCCTTCTCGCGGTTCTTCGCGCTGAAGCGCGCCGACACGCGCGTCATCTGCCGAGCGACCACGCCCTGCAGACGGAGCTGGCGCTCCTTGCTGCCCGGATCGCTCGCGAGGAGATCGCGGACGGCGACCGCGAACGCGTCGTCGCTCACCTCGTTGCCGGCGACGGTGCCGCGCTCGGCCTGGTGGACGGGCTTGCCATAGCGCCCCCCCGACGGGCCGCATCCTGCCGCGGCGAGCGACAGCGCGAGGAGGATGCACGGCGCGAGCGGACGCATGGGCGGAAGAGTCTAACCCGAGGGACCGCTCGGGAGAACGGCGGATCGGCGCCGGCCTTACAGCCGCAGCGCGGGAATACGCGCCGGCAGGCCGTCGTTGAAGGTCAGCCCTTGCTACCCTCCTAGGGATCATGCCGCACGCGCACCTGCTCGTCGTCGACGACGAGCCCTCCATCCTCACGACGCTCCAGAAGGCCCTCACGCTCGAGGGCTACTCCGTCGACGTGGCCGGCGGCGTGAAGGTCGCCGACGAGAAGCTCAAGAAGCGCAGCTACGACCTGTGCCTGTTCGACGTGCAGCTGCCGGACGGCGACGGGCTCTCGCTCCTCTCGCAGCTCCGCACCCAGAAGAACGAGACGCCGGTGATCATGATGAGCGGCCACGCCACCATCGACACCGCGGTGAAGGCGACGCGGCTCGGCGCGCTCAACTTCCTCGAGAAGCCGATCAACACCGATGGCCTGCTCATCGCGGTAGAGACCGCGCTCCGGCTGCAGCGGGCGGAGAGCGAGGCGCGCGAGCTGCGCGCCGCGAGCGGGGCGACCGGCGAGCTCGTCGGGGACAGCGCCCCGATCAAGAAGCTCGTCGAGCAGATCGCGCGTGCGGCCAAGAGCGCCGCGAGCGTGCTGGTCACCGGCGAGCGCGGCACGGGCAAGGAGCTCGTCGCGCGCGCGATCCACCAGCTGTCGCCGCGCGCGAAGGGGCCGCTCGAGAAGCTGAACTGCGCCGCGCTCCCGAGCGAGCTGATCGAGAGCGAGCTCTTCGGCCACGAGGCCGGCGCGTTCACCGGCGCGACGAAGCAGCGACGGGGCAAGTTCGAGCGCGCGAGCGGCGGCACGCTCTTCCTCGACGAGGTCGGCGACATGCCCCTGCCGATGCAGGCGAAGCTCCTGCGAGTCCTGCAGGAGCGCGAGATCGAGCGCGTCGGCGGGTCGGAGACGATCAAGGTCGACACGCGCGTCGTGGCGGCGACGAACCGCGACCTGGTGAAGGCCTGCGAGAAGGACGCGTTCCGCGCCGACCTCTACGACCGGCTCAACGTCGTGCCCCTGCACATCCCGCCGCTGCGCGCGCGACGAGAGGACATCCCCACGCTCGCGCGGCACTTCCTGACGCTCGCGTCGAAGGCGAACGATCGCCCGGGCATGCGCATCGACGACGCCGCCATCCAGGCACTTGCATCCTACAGCTTTCCCGGAAACGTCCGGGAGCTCCGGAACCTGATGGAGCGGCTCGTCATCCTCACGCCCGACGAGGTGATCTCCGCCGACGACGTCCGCACGTGCCTGCCGGGGGGCGCGGCTCCCAAGGCGCAGGGGCTCTATCGTCCCGGCGTCCCGTTCCGCGTGCTGGTCGAGGAGGCCGAGCGGCAGATCATCCAGGACGCGCTCGCGCACCACGGCGGACAGATGGCCGCCACCGCCCGCGCGCTCGATCTCGAGCGGAGCCATCTCTACAAGAAGGCCCGCGCGCTCGGCCTGCGCGGCGAGAAGGGCGACGACGACGACGCGTGATGCTTACGTTCGCCGTGACCAAGAGAAGGGAGGTTCTCATGGCAACGGCGGTTCTGTTCATCGGTTGGGATCGACCGCTTCCGGGCGTCGATGCGCGCAAGGCCTTCGGCCACGTGATGACCGAGGTCGTCCCGCACCTGCGCAAGCTCGAAGGCAAGGCGTTCGAGAGGATGGAGCTCATTGGTCTGACCGCGCACGGCGGAGACATCAACGGCTTCGTCCTGCTCCACGGCGAGCGCGCCAAGCTCGACGAGCTCCGTCGCACGGACGACTTCGAGGCGGTGGCGATGAAGCTGAACGACATGTTCAGCGGGCTCGCCGTGGTGCCCGGCGTCAACGACAAGGGCATCGAGGCGGTGATGAACCGCCTGCAGAAACAGCAGCGCGCGTGATCAGAAGGACGTCGGCAGCCCGGCGTTCTTGAACATCGCGAGGAGGCCCGTCTTGTCGACGGCCTTGATGTAGGCCTGCTTCGGCTCGACGAGCTTCCTCTGGACGAGCGACAGGAGCGAGTCGTTCATCGTGACCATCCCCTGCCCCTTCGACGTCTGCATGACGCTGGGGAGCTGGAAGGTCTTGCCGTCGCGGATGACGGCGGACACGGCGTTGTTGCACAGCAGGATCTCGTGCGCGGCCACACGACCGCCGCCGATCTTCGGCAGCAGCACCTGCGCGATGACTCCCTTGAGCGACTCGCTGAGCATGACGCGGATCTGCGCCTGCCGGTCGGAGGGGAACTGGTCGATGATGCGGTCGACGGTGCTCACCGCCGTGGTGGTGTGGAGCGTGCCGAAGACGAGGTGCCCGGTCTCGGCCGTCTCGATCGCGATGGCGATGGTCTCGAGGTCGCGCATCTCGCCGACGAGCACGATGTCCGGGTCCTCGCGGAGCGCGGCGCGGAGCGCGTTCTTGAAGCTCTTGGTGTGCTGGCCGACCTCGCGCTGGTTGACGAGGCACTTCTTGTTCGGGTGCACGAACTCGACCGGATCCTCGATCGTGATGATGTGATCGCTCCGGTTCTGGTTGATGAAGTCGATCATCGCCGCGAGCGTGGTCGACTTGCCCGAGCCCGTCGGCCCGGTGACGACCACGAGCCCCTTCGAGAGCCAGCAGAGATCGAGGCACGCCTGCGGCAGACCGAGCTGCTGCGCCGAGAGGATCTCGATGGGGATCTGGCGGAGGACGGCGCCGACGCCGTTCCGGTCCTCGAACACGTTCACGCGGAAGCGCGCGAGACCGGGGACCTCGTACGCGAAGTCCGCGTCGCGGAGCGTCTCGAAGTCCGCCTGCGCCTTCTCGGTCATGATCTCGCGCATGAGCGCCTCGACGTCGGAGGACGCGAGCACCGGGCGCTCCTTCAGGAACGCGATCTCGCCGTGCACGCGGAGCACCGGATGGTTGCCCGACGACATGTGGAGGTCGGAGGCCTTCTTGCCGATCATCTCGCGCAGCAGATCGTCGATGCGCGCCGGTCCGACGCGCACGCGCGGGGCCGGAGCAGGTGCAGGCCCAGGCGCGGGCGCAGGCGCGACCGCGGGCGCGGCCACCTGCAGCGGGATCGGCGCGGGGACGCCCCTGTTCGTCGGTGGCAGATCGAGCTCGATCGACGGCTCCGTCTTCGCCGACTTGGCCGGTGCGGCAGGACGCAGCGACGCGCTCCGGAGGCGCTTGCTCGTGCGCGGCTTGTGCTCGGGCTCGGCCTTCGCGGCGACCGGCCGCGGCGCCGCGTAGCGCAGGGTGACGGCGACGCCGCTCGGATGGCGAACCGCCTCGAGCACGTACTGGTGGCCGTCCTGCTCGTGCCGGACGATGCGCGGGCGCGTCGCGGACAGGCCGTCGATGTCGTCCTTCGAGAGCAGCTCTCCGAGCGCGTCGAGGATCACGTTGGCCTTCGTCGCGCCGCCCGGCAGCGCGCGGGTCATGTCGCCGAGGCTGGCCTGCGGAGCTTCGTTCGGCGCGAAGAGGACCTTCTCGGCCCCCGAGTGCTTCAACGTGGCGAGGAGCGTGTGGAGGGACACGGTGCCACTCTATCAGCACACGCGGAACCCGCGCGCGAACTGCGCAACGACCGCACATCGACCACCCGCGCGCACGATCCGCGCAGACCACCCTTGCGCGGTTTCTCGCGCGTCGCGACGCCTCGCGATGGATCGCGAAGGCGCGCGAGGGCGACACGCTCCCACCAAAACGATTCCGTGAACTTGTCGAGACGAAGGCGGTGGAACGCGCGCTGCTAGCTTCGGCCGTCCGATGGGCGCTCGCTTGCAGTCTGCACGCATCGGTCTGCTGCTCTCCAGCATCACCCTCTTCGCCGCGTGCTCGAGCGCGCCCGCCGACGACGACGCGGCGCCCGCGGTGCAGCTCGCAGGACCCCTCGCGAAATCGTTCGACACCAGCGCCGCGAAGTCGGGTGTGCCGCGCGATCTCCTGGTGGCGATCGCGAAGGTCGAGGACGGCCTCGCGATGCCGGCCGTACGACCGGACCTCGACGTCGACAACGACGTGCCGGTCGCAGGACCGCTGCAGCTCCGGCGCGGCAAGCTCGACACCCTCGCGCGCGCCGCGGCGCTCTCGGGCACGAGCGAGCTCGATCTCCGCGTCCACGCCGATCTCGCGCTCGAGGCCGGAGCGCTCGTCCTCGCCGAGCTCGGCGCCAAGACCGGCGCGAAGCACGACGACCTCGCATCGTGGAACGACGCGATCGAGGAGATGGGCGGCTTCGCGGATGCGGCGAACCGCGAGCACTACGCCCACCAGGTCTTCGCGACGCTCGCACGCGGCGGATCGTTCGAGGGCCGCGACGGCGAGACGATCGTTCTTCCGCGGCACGAGCTCCCGCCCTCGCTCACGCTCGACGTCTCGACGAAGGTGAAGGCGCTCGCCGGCGCGCAGTACCCGGGCGCGCAGTTCTTCCCCACGAGCTGCACGAACAAGTGCACGCCGGGCCGCGGCGGCGCATCGGTGCAGTACATCGTGATCCACGACACCGAGGGCGGCTGGAACGCGAGCGTCGCGACGCTCCAGAACGACCCCGGCAAGAGCGTGCGGTACATCGTCGACGTCGACGGCAA
>WBZO01004437.1_pt1 | contig 10628 bp, 10 predicted proteins | sample 5204261 | NCBI WGS metagenome assembly WBZO01 (sample SAMN12412400, study PRJNA552823) | activated sludge metagenome | isolation source: activated sludge from anammox sidestream of wastewater treatment plant... | place: USA: North Carolina | collected 2017-09
CGGCACGGGGAGCTACAATATCGACCCCGAGGCGCGCGTCCTCACCGAACTGCAGGGCGGCTCCTACGTCTTCATGGACAAGCAATATAACGACGTGCCGATCGCGAACGGCGCGCCCATGCCCTTCGAGACATCGCTCTTTGTGCAGATGAGCGTCGTTTCCAACAACACACCGAACCTTGCGACGACCGATGCTGGCTTCAAGGCATTCTCGACCGACGCCGCGCCGCCCGTGCTTTCATCCGGCGCGCCGGAAGGCTCGGTCTATTTCTTCTTCGGCGACGAGCAGGGCGGCATCGCGCTGCCCAAGGGCGCATCCCTGCCGCTCGGCGCGGCCCTGACCGCGATCACGCCGCATTGCGACCCCACGGTCAATCTCTACGATTGCTACCATGTCGTGCGCGGCGACACGCTGGTCGACATCTGGCCGATCGAGGCGCGCGGGAAAAGCGCCTGAAGCCCGCCCTCGCTAGCGTCCCATCTCCCGGTCGAGCCGCTCCCAGAGCGGACGGCAATCGACGACCGAGCCTTCCCGCATCGCCCGGTCGATCGCCATGACGGTGAGGCCGGCCACCATCGCGTCATGCGCGTTGACGGGGAAGGGCTTGCCTTCGAGCAGATGAGCCGCCAAGTCGCGCCCCATGGCGGGGTCCATGCCGGCATGGCCGCCCGAGCCCTCTTCGACGGCGATTGTCTCGGCGGGGGCAAGGCCCAGCGCGTCGCGATACTGCACTCGGTCGCTCACGAGGTCGGCTTCGAGCGCGCCGTTGGTGCCCATGAAAAGCCATCGCCGCTGTGGCAGCCCCGCATGCGTATTCGCGCTGAAGGAAAGCCGCACCCCGTTTTCATATTCGACGATGGCGACCTGATGGTCGGTCACGTCCGCGTCGGAGGAGAAGGTCTCCGCCGATGTGTTCCAGCCCGGCCGCCACACAGAATAGGCGGATGTGCCGTCGGCGTATCGCCGCCCCGTCATTTCCTCATGGCCGGGCGTGAAGATCGCGCGCCCGCCGAAACTTGAGACGCGCGCCGGATTGGCGCCGATGAACATGCGGTAGATGTCGAAGTCGTGGCAGCATTTGTCGAGAAGGAACGAGCCGCCATATTGCTGCCGGCGCCGCCAGTCACGCATGAGGAAGGCCCCATGCTCGGGATGCAGATGTTCGTTTCCTTCCATGCTGATGAGCGTGCCGAGCCGACCGTCGGCGAGCGCGGCTGCGACCGCGCGGGTGAGGGGCGATGAGCGCATGACGAGGCCGACGAGTATGGCCTCCTCGCCATGCGCGCGCAGAAGCCGGGCCAGCGCCCAGCTTTCTTCCTCGGTGCGCACGATGGGCTTTTCGGTGAAGACACGCACGCCCGCCGCGAGCCCCGCCGAAATATGTTCGAGATGAAGGTGGTTGGGCGAGCCGACCATCAAGAGGTCAGGCTTCGTCCGTGCAAGCATCATCTCGACATCGGCGAATTGCGGTCCGGGCTCGATGCCGCGTTTGGCGAGCGAGGGGCGGCCGTAGGGCTCGGGGTCCACATAGCCGACAAGGCGCGCGTCCGGCGCCGCGGCGAGGAGGTTGCGGATGACGACCGAAATGCGCTGGCCGAGGCCCGCGACCGCGATTTTGATTTCGCCTGAAGTGTTCATGACCGGATGCGCGTGGCGGATGTGAGATAGGCGATCCGAAGTCTAGCCGACCGGCGGCGCCATGTCGCCCACGCATGTGAAGGTGAGGGGTCTCGGCCCCTCACCGCAGAAGCTGCATCGTCGCCGCTGCTTCCTCGCCCTGGAGCGTGGTGAAGCCGATCCGCTCGTAAAGGATCTGCGCGTCCTTCGTGTTGAGCATGATCCGGCGGACCTTCTCGATGGCGGGGTCGGCGAGGACAGTATCGACGAGCCATTTGCCAAGGCCCCGTCCGCGATGGACGGGCAGCACATAGACGTCGCTCAGCCAGGCAAATCGCGTCGTGTCGGTGACGAGCCTTGCGAATCCCGCCTGTTCGCCATCGGGGGAGTACATTCCATAGGCACGGGAATTCACGATGCTCGTCCACAGGTCCTCGGGCGGAACTTCGCTTGCCCAATAGGTGGCGCGGAGCATTCGCAAGATCGATTCTCGGTCCAGCTTCGATTTGTCCGTGTTGATCTCGAAGCCATGACGCAACCAACTCATCTTTGTACTGATCCTTTACTGCTACCGGGCGCCCGCGCGTTGGGCGTATTTCCATGCTTCCAGCGCAAGGGGGCGAACATTCTGCGACATCTGCTTTGCGTGCTCGCTCGAAGCCGTGCCATCGCGAACGCGCCCGGCAATGCCTTGCAGAATTCCCGCGAGGCGGAAGAAATTATAGGCGAAATAGAAGTCGAGATTGTCGATGCCGGAACGGTTCGTCCGCTCGCAATACATGCGGATATATTCCTCGAGCGTCGGAATGCCGAGGCTCTTGAGATCGGCAGTGGCGATGGAGCCGGTGCCGCCACCCGTGCCCTGGCCGGGCATCACCCATTGCATGCAGCTATAGGTGAAATCGCCGAGCGGATGGCCGAGGGTCGAAAGCTCCCAGTCGAGTACGGCGATGACGCGTGGTTCCGTCGGATGCAGGATCGTGTTGTCGAGCCGGTAGTCGCCATGAACGATGGAGGTCGAATCGTCCTGCGGCACGTTCTCCGGCAGCCATTCCATCAGCCGGTTCATCTCGACGATGGTTTCCGTCTCGGATGCGACATATTGCTTCGACCAGCGCGAGATCTGACGCATGAAGTAATTGCCGGGCTTGCCGAAATCGCCGAGGCCGATGGCCTCGTAATCGACCATGTGGAGGCGCGCCATCGTCTCGTTGAGCGAGTCGTAGATCTTCCAGCGCGTTGCCGGGTCCTGAGCGGGGAGCAGCGGCTCCCAGAGCACGCGGCCCTCCACCATGTCCATGATGTAGAAGGCGGTGCCGATCACGCTGTCATCCTCGCAGAGGCAATAGGTGCGCGGAACAGGAAAGCCGACGCTGTTGAGCGCTGTGATGACCTTGTATTCGCGATCGACCGCATGGGCGGAGGGCAGGAGCTTGCCCGGCGGCTTGCGGCGCAGCACATATTTCCGCGCAGGCGTCACGAGCTGATAGGTCGGGTTGGACTGGCCGCCCTTGAACTGGTTGACAGTCAGCGGGCCCTTGAAGCCTTCGACATGCCCGGCCATGTAGGCTTCGAGCCGGGCGACGTCGAAACGGTGACTTTCGGCCACTTCTTTCGTGCCGGAAAACTGTTCCTGGCGGCTCGGCTGTGCGCCATTGCCGCTGGCGGCCTCGTTACTCATGGCCTCATCCTCCCTATCGGTGACATTATTCGTATGCTGAATGCGATTCAAGAATCCATCGTCAGGCCGTCTGCCGTTCGCGTTCTATCGCGCGCCAGCCGATATCGCTGCGGCAGAAGCCGTCCGGCCACTGAATGAGGCCGATGGCCCGATAAGCCGCTTCCTGCGCCGCCGCCACCGTCGCGCCTGTCGCGGTGACATTGAGGACGCGCCCGCCGGTCGAAAGTATGCGCCCGTTCTCGACGCGCGTGCCCGCATGGAAGATATTCACATTCGGCACCCGGCTCGCGGCATCGAGGCCGCCGATCTCGGTATTCTTCCGATAATCGCCCGGATAGCCGTTCGCTGCCATGACGACGGTGAGCGCCGCGTCGTCCTTCCATTCGAGCGCGACCCTGTCGAGCGTGCCGTCATGAGTGGCGATGAGCGCGGGCAGAATGTCGGAATTGAGCCGCGTCATCAGCACCTGCGTCTCGGGATCGCCGAAGCGCGCATTGTATTCGATGAGCTGCGGGCCCTTTTCCGTAATCATCAATCCGGCGAAGAGGACACCCTTGAATGGCGTGCCGCGTTTCTTCATGGCCTGGACGGTGGGTTCGATGATCTCGCGCATGACGCGCTCGACGAGATCGGGCGTGAGAACCGGCGCCGGCGAATAAGCGCCCATGCCGCCCGTGTTCGGCCCCTGATCCCCGTCATGGACGCGCTTGTGATCCTGCGCGGTTGCAAGCGCCAGCGCATGTTCCCCGTCGCAGAGCGCGAAGAAGCTCGCTTCCTCGCCTTCGAGGAATTCCTCGATCACGACCTCGGCGCCCGCCGCGCCGAAGCGTCCGCTGAAAATCTCGTCGATCGCGGCTTCGGCCTCGGCCGCCGTCTCCGCGATGATGACGCCCTTGCCGGCGGCAAGGCCGTCCGCCTTGACGACGATGGGCGCACCCTTCTCGCGCGCAAAAGCCTTTGCGGCGGAGGCATCCGAAAAGCGGCCATAGGCGGCGGTCGGAATCCCGAACTCCGCGCAGAGATCCTTCGTGAAGCCTTTCGAGCCTTCAAGCCGCGCGGCCGCCGCGCTTGGCCCGAAGGATTTGATTCCCTCCTGCTCCAGCCGGTCCACTAGGCCGTTGACGAGCGGGTCTTCCGGCCCCACGACCACGAAATCGATCTTCGTCTCGCGGCAGAAGCGGACGATGCCGTCGAAGTCGAGCGGTTTCAGGTCGATACATTCCGCGATTTCGGCGATGCCGCCATTTCCCGGCGCGCAGTAAAGGCGGGATACGAGCGGGCTTGCCGCAATCTTCCAGGCCAGCGCGTGTTCGCGGCCCCCGGAGCCGATAACGAGTACATTCATCGAGCGCTTCGGACCTCTTGCCTGCCGGAAACGAGCCGCCCCGTCCAGGGTGGGCTTTGAGGGTTTTCCTTGTAACATGTGCGCGGGGTGAGGCAACCCTGACCCATGTTGCAAACCCAGATCAGAACGAGTCCAGAAAAGAGCATGGCCGGAACGGCAAAAGGCAGAACCAGAATGTCGCAGTCCGGCGAGGAAGGCGGCAATGCACATGAGTTCTCGGTCAGCGAGATTTCCTTCGCGCTGAAGCGGACGGTCGAGGAAACCTTCGGCCATGTGCGCGTGCGCGGCGAGATCACGGGCTTTCGCGGGGTTCATTCCTCGGGCCATGCCTATTTCGCGCTCAAGGACGAGGGCGCGCGCCTCGAAGCGGTGATCTGGAAGGGCGTCTATGGGAAACTCCGCTTCAAGCCCGCCGAAGGGCTCGAGGTGATCGCGACCGGCAAGCTCACCACCTATCCGGGCAGCTCAAAATATCAGATCGTCATCGAGCAGCTCGAGCCGGCCGGCATCGGCGCGCTTATGGCGCTTCTGGAAGAGCGCAAGAAGAAGCTCGCCGCCGAAGGGCTCTTCGCCGCCGAGCGCAAGCGGCCGCTGCCCTATCTTCCGGATGTCATCGGCGTCATCACGAGCCCGACGGGCGCGGTCATCCGCGACATATTGCACAGGCTTTCCGACCGTTTTCCGCGCCGCGTCATCGTCTGGCCGGTGCGCGTGCAGGGGGAGACGGCCGCCTCCGAGGTTGCGAATGCGATTGCGGGCTTCAACAGGCTCGCGCCGGGCGGGCCGATCCCGCGCCCCGATCTTCTGATTGTCGCGCGCGGCGGCGGCTCGATCGAGGATCTCTGGTCCTTCAACGAGGAAATCGTCGTCCGCGCGGCGGCGGCAAGCGAGATTCCGCTGATCGCCGCCGTAGGCCACGAAACGGATGTGACGCTGATCGACCATGCCGCCGACAGGCGCGCGCCGACGCCGACCGCGGCCGCCGAGATGGCGGTTCCCGTGCGCGCCGAATGTCTCGCATCTGTCTATGATCTTGCGCGCAGGCTCATCCGCGCCGAAGGACGCCTCGTCGAGGAAAGCCGCGCGCAGTTGAAAGGCGTCGCGCGCGGTCTGCCGCGCCTCCAGGATCTCATCGCGCTGCCCCGCCAGCGCTTCGACCATATCGGCGAAAGGCTCGCGCTGGCGCTCCGCCGCGCGGCCGAGGTCAAGCGCGCCGCGCTCCACCGCATCGAGGGCAGGCTTTCGATGCATGTCCTGCGTTTCAGGATGGATGAAGGCCGGAAGCGCCTCGAACAGCTCGACGCCCGCGCCCGCGTGGCGGAGCGGCGGCAGCTCGTCGATCTGGCGCGGCGGCTGGAGAGCGCGGGAAAGCTCCTCGATTCCTATTCCTATGAGCGCGTGCTCGATCGCGGCTTTGCCCTCGTCCGCACCGCCGAGGGCGCGCCTGTCCGCGGTTCCGCAGGCCGCAAGCCCGGCGAGGCGCTGGAGATCGAATTTTCCGGCAAGGATCGCCTCGGCGTGGTCGTCGCGGGCGCGCCAGACGCGCCGAAGCCCGCCCCGCGCCGGAAAGCGCATGCGGGCGAAGACCCGCAAGGGAGCCTTCTCTAGAGCCGCTTTGAAAGCACGGCCGGGCGCGCTAGAGTGCGCCCCATGAACAGGATCGACAGAATGAACACCGGCGGCGAGGCCGAAATCGTCTATGGCGACGGCGAATATCACGTCGTGCGCCCCGGCGCCTATGTGACTTGCGCCGTGACCGGCAACCGCATTCTGCTCGACGATCTGCGCTACTGGAGCGTCGATCTCCAGGAGGCTTATGAAAGCCCCGAGGCTTCGCTCACGCGCTACCGCCAGAATCATCCGGACAAATGAGGCTCGGCCGCGCCCTCCTGCTCGTCTCGGCGATTCTCGCCGCGGCCTCGTCGGCGCGCGCCGAAACGACGCTGAAGGGAGCGATCGAGCAGGGCTCGCTCGTGATCGGCCGGACGGAACCCGGCGCGAAGGTCGCGCTCGACGGCAAGGCGCTTCCCGTATCGTCGGGCGGGCTCTTCGCCATCGGCTTCGACCGGGATCACGGGCCGCGCGCGACGCTCGCCGTCACCGCGCCCGGCGGCAAGACCGAGACGATGGAACTCGCGGTCGCGCCGCGCGACTGGAACATCCAGCGTATCGAGGGCATCGCGCCCGCGCTGGTCACGCCGCCGCCCGAGGCCATGGCGCGCATCAGGCGCGAGATCGCACTCAAGGCGGCTTCGCGGCCGGTCGATACCGATGAGGAATGGTTCGCGGGAGCTTTCATCTGGCCCGCAAAGGGAACGATCTCCGGCGTTTTCGGCAGCCAGCGCGTCTATAACGGCCAGCCGAAAAATCCGCATTACGGCATCGATGTCGCGGCCCCGACCGGCGCTGCCATCGTCGCGCCCGCCGATGGTATCGTGCGCCTTGCCGAGCCGGACATGTATTTCGAGGGCGGCCTCGTCTTTATCGACCATGGGCAGGGCGTCATCAGCATGATGATGCACATGTCGCGCATCGATGTGAAACAGGGCGAGCATGTGCGGCAGGGCCAGCCCATCGGCGCCGTCGGCAAGACGGGAAGGGCGACAGGCCCGCATCTTCACTGGGGCATGGTGTGGCGCGACGCGCGTGTCGATCCCTCGCTGCTCGTGAAGGGCGTGGCCGCGCGGGGCGCTGTGCCGGGAACCGCCGTCGGCGGCGATTGAGCCTCGCCTCTCCGCCCGGGCGCGGCCTCAGTTCGTCCAGCGATTATGCAGCCAGAACCAGTTTTCCGGCTTTTCGCGGATGCGGGCCTCCAGAAAATCATTGAGCGCCTGCGTGATCCGCACGACCTCCGAATTCATCTCGGCGTCCTGCTTCACCTCGATCCGGTCGAAGACGGTGAGGCGGAAATTGGCGCCATGCACGCGCTCTATGATGGCGGGAAAGATCGGCGTGCCGTAGCGCACGGCGAGGCCCGCGGGCGAGGGCGTCGTCATGGCGGGAAGGCCGAACAGCCGTGCCTCGATGCCATCATTGAGCTTCTGGTCGATGAGCATGCCGATGAAGCGATGTTCGCGCACAGCCTTGATGAGTTGCCTCGTACCCTTCGGGCCCTTGGCGATCTGCTCCGGCACGATCAGCTCGCGCCGCATGGCGACCATCCACTCGTTGACGTAGGGATTGTTCGCGGCGCGGTAGACCCCGCTTCCATCGAGGCCCTTGAGCCGCATGGCGAGCGGCATCAGCTCCCAATTGCCGAAATGGCCGGAAACGACGAGCGCGCCCTGACCGGCCCTGGCCAGTTCGAGCAGCGGTTCGGCGCCGATGATCTCAATCCGCGCGCTTTCCTCGGGCCGGCTGAACTTGTCGAGATGCGCATATTCAAAGGCTGTGCGTCCGAGATTGTCCCACATGCCGACGACGATGCGATCGATCGCCTCGGGCGAAAGCTCCGGCATGGCGCGCGCGATATTGCCTCTGGCACGCCGCGAGATGCCGAGCCTTGGCCCCAGCGTGCGTCCGAGCCATCCGCCGAGCGCGGATGAGCGATCTAGACCGAGGATACGGCAGAAGGCGAGCATCACCCGCAGCGCCACCGCTTCGAGGCGGTATTGTATGTTCTTGTTCATGCCAGTTTCGGCGCCGGTCTTTTCTATGCGTTCGCCAGCTTATATCAGGCAGTCCGCCGTCGTGCGATCCTGATCTGTTCGGTGAGCAGCGCCTCGAGGGTCTGGAAGTCATCGATCAGCGCACCGATGGTAACGGTTTTCACCGCATCGCGGAGCTGGGCCCTTGCGCTGCCTTCCGGCGCGCCGAGCAGCCGGACGCGATCCTTCTCCGTGGTGACGAGGGCGGCCTTGAGGTCGTGTGCGCGTTGCAGCAGGGCGGCCGCCTCCCGCTCGCTATACATGTGATGGTCGGCATGGCTTTCGCTCGCCACGATCTCGGCATGTAGTTCGCGCAGCGTCGCGAAAAATTTCTCCGGGCGCCCGATGCCGGCAAAGGCGATGACCGGCAAGCCGTCGAGTTCGGGCGCCGGCGCGGGGCGCAAGATGGCCTTGAAAACCGGGATGGCATGGGCGCGTGCGCGCGCGGCAAGACCGTCCGCGGCATGGCCGCGCCCGATCTTGATGACCGCATTGGCGCGCGAGAGCGCATCGCCCATTCGCTCGCGCAAAGGACCGGCCGGAATGAGCCTGCCATTGCCGAGGCCGGTCGCCGCGTCGACGATGAGGATCGAGAAATCCTTTTCGAGCGCCGGGTTCTGGAACCCGTCATCCATGATGATGAGCTTCGCGCCCGCTTCCACGGCGGCGGCGGCGCCCTGAACGCGGTCGGAGGAAACCCATGTGGGCGCGACGGCGGCAAGGAGGAGGGGCTCGTCACCCACCCGCGCGGCATCGTCCGTTGACGGATCGACGCGGTGCGGTCCCTTCTCGCGCCCGCCATAGCCACGCGTCAGAAAGTGGACAGCTTCGCCCTTCGCGATGAAATGGGTCGCGAGCGCGAGCGCGACCGGCGTCTTTCCGGTGCCACCCGCCGAGATATTGCCGATGCAGATGACGGGCGCGCCCGCGCGTTCGGCGCGGGTGAACTGGCGGCGCATGCGCCCGGCAAGCCCGTAGACATAGGCCGCAGGCGCAAGGAGGCGCGGCAGTATCGGAAGGGTGCCGGCAGGCGCCTGCCGCCAGAAGCGCGGTTCATGCATGGGCGAGGGCGCCTCCGCTCCGTGCGGGTTCCTGCGGCGGAAGAAGCGAAAGCAGCGCCTCCGCCGTCCGCTCGACCGCGCCATTGGATCGGGCCGCGATGCGCTCGGCCGCTGCGGCGCGGCGCTCGCATTCCTCCTCATCTGTGAGCAACCTTTCCACGGCGCTGGCAAGCATGGGCGCATCGGCGATGCGGATCATCGCGTCAGCCTGCTCGAAGGCCGAATAGGCTTCCTCGAAATTGAAGCTCACCGGCCCGGCAATGAGCGCGCAATGGAGCCTCGCCGCCTCGAAGGGATTGTGTCCGCCAATGTCGACCATGGTTCCGCCGATGAAGGCGATCCTGGCGAGGCGATAGAAAAGCCCCAGCTCGCCCAGCGTGTCGGCGATGTAGACATGGGTTGCTGCCGTGATCGCATCGCCTTCGGCGCGGCGCGCGACAGTGAGCCCGCTCTTTTTCAGCATCGCCGCAATTGCGCCGCCACGCGCCGGGTGACGCGGCACGATGAGGGTGAGAAGGTCGGGCCGCGCGCGAGAAAGACGCTCATGGATTTCGGCGGCAATCGCCTCCTCGCCGTCATGCGTGTTCGAGGCGAGCCAGAGCGGGCGGTTGCCGATGGCGGCGCGAAGACGCTGCAGCTCCGTCTCGTCGGCGGTGAGCGGCGCCGCATCGTGCTTCAGATTGCCGGGCGTGCCGACTTCTGCCGCGCCGAGTGCCATGAGCCTGCGGGCGCTTGCGGCATCCTGCGCGAGGACGAGGGAGAAGCGGCTAAGGAGATCGGCGATCATGGCCGGAAAGCGCTGCCAGCCCCGAAAGGATTTTTCCGTGATGCGCGCATTGATGAGCGCGAGCGGAATGTGGCGTTCATGCGTGGCGACGATGAGATTAGGCCAGAATTCGGACTCGACCCAGACCGCGAGATCGGGCTTCCAGTAATCGAGGAAACGGGCCGTGTATTCCGGATGATCGAGAACCGCGAACTGGTGCAGCACCTCTTCGGGCAGGCGCTCGGCCATGAGGCGGGCGGATGTGACCGTGCCGGTGGTCAGCAGCACATGAAGATCGTCACGCGCCGTGGTCAGTTTTTCGATGAGCGGCAGCACGGAAAGGGATTCGCCGACGCTCGCCGCATGAATCCAGACGAGCTTGCCATGCGGCCGCTCGCGCGAGGCGATGCCGCAGCGTTCCGCGAGGCGTTGCGCATCCTCCTTGCCGCGCCGCATGCGCGCCGCAAGAAGGAGCGGGATGACAGGGCGCACGGCTCGCGTCGCCAGCCT
>WBZO01007006.1_pt1 | contig 10628 bp, 12 predicted proteins | sample 5204261 | NCBI WGS metagenome assembly WBZO01 (sample SAMN12412400, study PRJNA552823) | activated sludge metagenome | isolation source: activated sludge from anammox sidestream of wastewater treatment plant... | place: USA: North Carolina | collected 2017-09
GTCGATTCGCGAGCGCCTGGCCCAGGCCAGGGAGACGCAACGCATTGAGGAGACGGGCTCGCAAGGCCAGTGGTACGTCATTCACACGTACTCCGGCTACGAGAACAAGGTGCGCCAGAACCTGCTGCACCGAGTCGAATCGATGGATGTCGCCGACAAGATCTTCGAGGTTGTCGTCCCGACCCAGGATGAGATCGAGATCAAGTCTGGTCAGCGCCAGACCGTCCAGCGCAAGGTCTTTCCAGGCTACGTCCTGGTGAAGATGGTGATGGATGAGGACTCGTGGCACGTCGTGCGGAATACCCCGGGCGTAACCAGCTTCGTCGGCTCGGGCAACAAGCCCATGCCGCTTGGCGAGTCGGAAGTCGACGCGATCATGCGCGGCATGACGGCCGAAGCGCCGAAAGTCAAGGTTTCGCTCTCGGTTGGCGATACCGTCCGGATCATGGACGGTCCGTTTGCCGACTTCCGCGGCGCGATCGACGAGATCAACCAGGAGAAGGGCAAGATCAAGGTCCTCGTCTCGTTCTTCGGGCGCGAGGTGCCGGTCGAGCTTGATTTCCTGCAGGTGGAGCGCGAGATCTAGGGGCAGGGACGACAGGATGCCCGCACCGTCGTGCGGGCATCGCCATGCACGGGTATCGGGTCAGGAAGGGAGACGTTTGACGGTTGGCTAAGAAGATCAGGGCGTACATCAAGCTACAGATCCCCGCCGGCAAGGCGACGCCAGCGCCGCCGATCGGGCCGGCGCTCGGCCAGCACGGCGTCGCGATCATGAACTTCTGCAAGGAGTACAACGAGCGCACCGCCAGCATGGCCGGCCAGATCATCCCGGTCGTGATCACGGTGTTCGAGGATCGCTCGTTCACGTTCGTCACCAAGACGCCGCCGGCCGCCGACCTGCTGCGCCGCGCCGCGGGCATCGACAAGGGCGCTGGGAACGTCAAGACGATGGCCGGCAAGGTGACGCGCGACCAGGTTCGCGAGATCGCCGAGCTCAAGATGCGCGACCTCAACGCCGTCGATATCGACGGCGCGATGAAGCAGGTCGAGGGCACGGCGCGGTCGATGGGTATCCAGGTCGTCTAGGCTCGGAGCGAGCCGTACCGTGGGAGGGGCGACGCCCCGCAGGCACCACAGGAGGAGCATTCCATGCCGAAGCACGGCAAGAAGTACCAAAACGCGCTGCAGCTGCTCGATCCGCAGCGTGAATATGAAGTCAAGGACGCGGTCGAGCTGCTGAAGAAGATGTCGTTCGCCGGATTCGACGAGACTGTCGAGCTGCATTTCCGGCTCGGCATCGACCCACGTCAGGCCGACCAGACCGTCCGCTCGACCGTCACCCTCCCCGCTGGCACCGGTAAGGAAACGCGCGTGCTCGTGTTCGCCGTCGGCGACGCGGCGCGGATCGCGCAGGAGGCCGGCGCCGACTTCGTTGGAAGCGACGACCTCGTGAAGCAGATCAACGAGGGTTGGCTCGATTTCGACGCCACGATCGCAATGGCGGACCAGATGGGCAAGGTCGGCGGTCTTGGCCGTATCCTCGGCCGGCGCGGCCTGATGCCCAACCCGCGCTCTGGCACCGTCGTGCGGACGCCGGAGGATCTGCCGGGCGTGATCCGCGAGCTCAAGGGCGGTCGCGTCGAGTTCCGCAATGACCGGACTGGCCTGGTCCACGTCGCCATCGGCAAGCTGAGCTTCTCCGAGGACCGCATCATCGAGAATGTCAACGCGATGATCGATGCCGTCCAGCGCAATAAGCCGCAGGCGTCGAAGGGCGTCTATTTGCGGTCGATTACGCTCACCGGTACAATGACTCCCGGCATTCCGCTGGATGTTACCGCCGCGGTCGCTACTGCGTCGTAGACGGGCTAGCCAGCCGGGACGCCACATAACCAACGCAACGTTCGCGCCGAAGACAGCCGGGGCCCGATCAGAGGCTTAATCATCCGGCCGAGGACGCGGGGAACCGGACACGCTCCCGATCGGGATCGGTGTCAACGCCCTCGTGCCGTCTGGCGCGAGGGCGTTGTCGTTGAATCCTGATGGGAAGGAGGTGACACCGGATGCCCACGCAGAAGAAGGTCGATAAAGTTGCCGAGCTGTCCGACGTCCTCGGGCGCTCGAAGCTGACCATCCTGACCGATTATCGTGGCCTCACCGTCGCGGATCTACAGAACCTGCGGACGCAGCTGCGCCCGCTGAACGCCGAGGTCCGCGTCGCCAAGAACACGCTGACCCGCCTGGCTGCCCGCCAGAACGAGATGCAGGCGCTCGAGTCAGCACTCGTCGGTCCGATGGCCATCGTCACGGCGTTCGATGACCCGGTCCAGTCGGCCAAGGTCGTCTCGGACTTTGCCCGTGCCTCGCGCATCCTCCAGATCAAGGCGGCGATGCTCGAAGGTCAGCTGATCGGCGCCGAGCAGGTCGAGGCGCTCGCCAGCCTGCCGAGCCGCGAGGTCCTGCTCGCGAAGGTCGTCGGCGGACTCTCGAGCCCGCTGTACGGCATTGTCGGCGTGCTTGCCGCGCCGATGCGGTCGCTGATGTACGTCCTGCAAGCACGCGCGACGCAGCTGGACGGCGACGGCGAGACCGCTGCCGCGTAAAGCACAACCACGTTTGTTCGTTGAGCACCAGGGAACAGGGAGTAGATCTGACATGGCGATGTCCGAAGAGAAGATGAACGAGCTGATCGAGTCGATCGAGCAGATGAGCGTCCTTGAGCTGTCGCAGCTGGTCAAGGCGCTCGAAGACCGCTTCGGCGTAACCGCGGCTGCCCCGATGATGGCGGCGGCGCCGGCTGCCGGCGGCGCTGGCGCGGCCGAGGCCGTCGAGGAGAAGACCGAGTTCGATGTCGTCCTGACCGAGATCGGCGCGAACAAGGTCCAGGTCATCAAGGCGGTCCGCGAGCTGACGAGCCTCGGCCTGAAGGAGGCCAAGGACCTCGTCGAGGCCGCCCCGAAGGCCGTCAAGGAGGGCGTGACCAAGGACGAGGCCGAGGCGGCGAAGGCCAAGCTCGAAGAGGTTGGCGCCAAGGCAGAGGTCAAGTAGCAGACGCTGTCCGATCAGAAATCGGAGGCCGCGCGTATCGCGTGGCCTCCGATTATCGTATACTGACGAACAACGACGGGGCGTGGCGCAGTCCGGTAGCGCACCGGTATGGGGTACCGGTGGTCGGAGGTTCGAATCCTCTCGCCCCGACCGACGATCATCACGACCGGCGATGGTTTATCGACGCATCGCTGCCTGGTCTCCTGGACCCGTCAGCGATCGGGCGCCGATGCAACGTCGCATCGGCACCGGAACGCGTAGTGAATCGCTAACGGAGTAGGGTATCCGCATGTCGACGACGACATCAGCCCCTCACACGCGCATCATCATCGCCGATGACGAGTCGCTCATTCGCATGGATCTTCGCGAGATGCTCTCCCATCTCGGCTACGATGTGATCGGCGAGGCTGGCGACGGCCGCGAGGCTGTCGATCTCGCCGATCGGTTGCGTCCCGACCTGGTCATCATGGACATCCGTATGCCGGAGCTCGATGGCATCAGCGCCGCTCAGGAGCTGGCCGAACGCCGGATCGCGCCGGTCGTCCTGCTGACCGCTTACTCCGAGCATTCGTTGATCGGTCGGGCAAAGGACGCGGGCGTCTGCGGGTATCTGGTCAAGCCCTTCCGCGAGACAGAGCTGATGCCGGTCATCGAGCTGGCGCTCTCCCGCTTCCGCGAGATGTGCGACCTCGAGCAGGAGGTGACCGATCTTCGCGAGGCGCTCGAGACGCGCAAGCTGGTCGAGCGCGCCAAGGGCATCCTGATGGAGGTCCATGGCCTTCGCGAGTCCGAGGCTTTCAACCGGATGCGAAAGACCAGCATGGACAACCGCAAGTCGATGCGCGAGGTCGCCGAGGCCATTCTCCTGACCTACGAAGTCCAGATGGGATCGCCGTCGCGCTCCTGACCGCTACGGCGTCGCCGTCATGGTTGGCGAGGGTTCGGGTGTCGGCGGGAGCGTGATGGTGACCGTCACCTGCCGTGGGGCGTCGGTGTACTGCACTCGTGGCGGCAGGATTGCCCGTGGTCTGATGTCGTGCGTCCCAGCGCCCAACCCGCCGACATCGACGACGATCGAAAGCTCCGAGCCAGTCAGCGCCGCGATATCCTCGTGTGGCCCCTCGACCGTCAGCGCGGCGGTGGGTGGATTGACGGTGACCGTCGCGCCTGGCGGCCGGTTCAGCACCTGAATTGGGATCCCGTCGAACGTCCGAGTCGAGATCTGCTGGCTGATCTGCACCAGCACACTGACAGTCGATGGGTCGATCGTGACCCCCTCCGGCAGCGAGGTCGAATCGATCTGGACGTCGTTCAGCACGGTCGTTGCGGTGAGGCTGCTCGTGTCGATCGGCGTTGTGTAGATGTACTGGATCTGCGCGATAGCGTCGGATGGCCCGTCCAGTAACACCGTCGACGGCGATGCTTGCGGGTAGCCCAGAACCTGGAACCCGGGAGCCGCGGCGCAGCCGCATTGCACGAACACGGGAATCTCCTTGCCCCGCGTGGCGAGATTGACCGATAGCGTGATGCTCGACGGCGCGATCGTCACATTCTCGACCGGCGCGTTGTTGGCGTCGACCGCTTGCGGGCTCACCTGGGTCGAGAACGAGGCGGTCCGGCCGGCGATTGAGACCGGCACAATCACCTGGGCGACGCGCTCGATGTTGCGCTGGACACCGGTGACTGTCACGGTGTCCACGTCGACGTTCGAATCCGTTACCTCGAGATTCCGCGGCAGGTCGTTTGGCGAGAGCAGCTTGATCGGGAACGTCCGTGAGACGACGGTGTCCAGCTCGACCGCGATCTCATTCGGTGTGACCTTGCTCGTGCGCACGCCATCGGGCACATCCACTCTGACCTTCTCGGTCTCGGACCCGGGCCCAGTTCGATCCTTCAGATCCACCCAGGCGACGATCTGGCTGGGGTCGATCGTCTGAATCACGCTTCTGGGCGCCTGGATCTTCACCTCGACGACATCCAGTGGCGAGACGATCTCGAGGTCGGACGCCTTGTTGCGGACCTCGACCTGCACGTTATTCGCCAGATACGTCTGCTCGGGATTGTTCTCGTTCGTCACCCAGGCCCAGAGCGCGAAGGCGAGCACGAGCGACAGGGCGAACCGCAGGAGGTTCCCAGTGTCGACGAATTCTCGCACCCGCTTAATCATGGCTGTTCTTGTCCGCCACCCGGCGGCGCTTCGTGCCGGACGTCGTATCTGGCGTCTCTCCGCGTCCGTTGTCTGATCGGGGCGTGGTGATGGTGACGCGGTCGAGCAGCATGCGGAGCGGCGAGGGACGAGCAGGCTCGCTCTCTTCGGCCGGCGTGCCGATTCGCAGCAGCGCCCGCAGTGCCCTCCGCAGCCGCTCGGAGTCCAGATTCTCGGTAAGCCGGCCGTTGTGTGCGATCGAGATGCGGTTCGTCTCTTCCGAGACGACGATCGCGATGGCGTCCGATTCTTCGGTGATGCCGATCGCCGCCTGGTGGCGCGTGCCGATCTTCCCGCCAGGAATTTCGCGCTCCGATAGCGGCAGGATACAGGCGGCGGCAACGATGCGGTCGCCACGGATGATCACCGCGCCGTCGTGCAGTGGCGAGTTCGGGAAGAAGATGTTGATCAGGAGCTGACGCGAGACGACGGCGTCGATCCGAACACCGCGGTCGGCGTACTCCTGAAGCCCGGTCTCTCGCTCGACGACGATCAGCGCCCCATAGCCGATGCGGCTGAGTTGCGATGCCGCGCGGCTGATCTCGTCGAGCGTGCGCTCGGCGTCACGGTCCGGACTGATGGCAAACGGCGGCCGCAGCCAGGCGCTGGTATGCCCGAGCTGCTCCAGCGCGCGGCGAAGCTCCGGCTGAAAGATGATCGGAATCGCGACGATCAGCACCGGCCAGGCGCGCGAGATGAGCCAGTTCAAGGCTGTCAGGTTGAAGATTCGCGAGGCGGCCACGACGCCAGCGATCAGGATGATGAGGCCGCGGATCAGTTGGGCAGCGCGCGTTCGTTGGGCGAACCACAGCAGCCAGAAGAATATGAGAGATACAGCGAAGATATCGACCAGCGCGCGGGGATTGAGCCTGGTGAATATCCAGGGGAGTTCCGGCATGGCCCACCTAGACGTGCGACGACGGCGATTCTCCCCTGATTGTAGCCCAGCCGGGGTAAGCGCTGCCGTCAGACCCGGCCGAAAACGTCTCCAGCCGGAGCCAGCGAAGAGTTATCGGCCGCGCGGCCGGCTACGTCGTGGCGAGCGGTCGCGGTAGTCGGGCGCGTCGATGTAGATCGTCGTCGCCAACTGCCAGTCGACGAGCCGTGAGCGGATGCGCGGATCGACCCGGTCGAGGTCGTTCGTCGTGACGACCATCGGGGCGCGCTCGTTGTACCGATGGTTGATGATCTGGAACAGCTTCTCACGCGCCCAGGGCGTGGCATTCTCGGTTCCCAGATCGTCGAGGATCAGCAGATCGGCGCCGCGGAACGCGGCGAACCGATCGTCGTACGACGCCTCGGCATCCGGGCCGAACGTCGTGCGCAGGTAGTCGAGCAGGTCGGGGACGACGGCGAAGACAGGACCCATCTGGAGCTCGTGGAGCGCATAGTTGGCGATCGCCGCCGCGAGGTGTGTCTTGCCACAGCCATAGGGTCCGACGAGGACGAGCCAGCGGTGCGGATGGCGCGCGAATGTGAGCGCGCCCTCGAACGCCTCCTGTGCCCCGCGGATGGACGGATCGAACGACTCGAACGTCATCTCGCGGAACGCGGACATGTCGCTGAACTGGCGCACCTGGCTCTGCGACCGCTTGCGCCGTTCCTCCAGCTTGCACGTGCATGGAAGCAGCCTGCTGAAGTTTGGGCTGCCAACCGCGGCATCCATCCGCAGGTAGCCCGCGCCATTACAGATCGGGCAGACCGCCTCGTCGGAAGAGGTGCGAGTACTTTCCCCGGAGGTGCTTTTCTCGAGTGAGATCCCCTTGAGCAGCTCGCCGATCGGCTTCATCGTTCCGGCCCTCCGTGGCCCAGTTCTCCAGGATTCGCTGGATATACCTCCAGCTGCGACGGTTGTAGCTGACCGCCTCCGCGATGGCGTCTTCGACCCACGTCTCGGGGTAACGTTCCAGCGCGTCGACGAGTCGATCGGCGATGATCGGAGTCACCAGGCCGATGTTCTGCTCGTACATGGTGAATATACTCGGGCGTTCAAGGACCAGCATGCCATGCCATGGCCGGTCTGCGTCTGGCGCGGCGGCCAGCGGCGCGCGGGCCGTGCGCTGGTTGTCGTCGGTGCCGAGCAGCAGCCAGTGCCCGCCGGCCTCATCGACGAGCCGTAGAACGAGACCCCGCGCGACCGCGCGCTCCAGCGACTCACGCAGCCGTTCGCCGACATCGCGGTCTGATCCATCGGCCCGCGCGCCGCGGCGTAGCGCCGTGTCGTCGAGGAGTGCGTCTTCGCTGACCGGCTCGGCCGCGCCGCCCAACGCGGCGACGCCGAGAATCACCTTGACTTCGATCGGCTGCCAGACATCGGTGACAAGCCTGGCGAGTATCGACGCCGGGATGGAAGCCAGCGGTCCTCCGGCATGGTCGGCGGGCACGGTGTGGATCCTTCGGTCGGGTCGGCTGGGAAGAATCGCCGCTACAGCTCCGGCTCGCGATACATTTCGAGGTCCGCGAAACGCGCCGTGCGGTCGAAGAACCTCAAGTGTACCGTGCCGACCGGGCCGTTACGGTGCTTGGCGACAATGATGTCGGCGATCCCCTTGCGCTCGGTCTCGGGGTCGTAGACATCCTCGCGATAAATAAACGCGACGATGTCGGCGTCCTGTTCGATCGAGCCGGACTCGCGCAGGTCCGACAGCATCGGCACGTGCGACTGCCGCGTCTCGACGGCGCGCGATAGCTGCGCCAGCGCGACGACCGGAACGTTCAGCTCGCGAGCGAGCTGCTTCAGCGCTCGCGAGATCGTGGAGATTTCCTGGACGCGGTTGTCGTTGCGCCCGCCGGCCGTCATCAGCTGCAGGTAGTCGACAATGATGATGTCGAGCCCGCGCTCGGCATGCAGCCGCCGGGCCTTCGACCGCAGATCCATGATACTGACCGACGCGGTATCGTCGATGTAGATCGCCGCCTCGGAGAGCCGGCCGAACGCGCGTGTCACGCTCGACCACTCGCTGTCGTCGATGTAGCCGAGGCGAAGACGGTGGGAATCAATGCCCGTCTCCATCGCCAGCAATCGTTGGACGATCTGCTCGGCGGACATCTCCAGCACGAATAGTCCGACCGTCTTGTCGAAGCGGACGGCCGAGTTGTAGGCGATGCCGAGGCCGAGCGACGACTTCCCGACTGCCGGGCGGGCGGCGACGATGATCAGGTCGGACGGCTGGAGCCCGCCGGTCAGCTTGTCGATGTCGGCGTAGCCAGTCGGCACCCCGACGATCGTGCCCTTGTGCTGGTGGAGCGTGTCGAGCCGGTCGAAGTACTCCTCAAGCACCTCGCCAATCGTCCGGAAGTCGCGCGTCGAGCGGCGTTGCGCGACGTTGAAGATCGCCTGTTCGGACCGGTCGATCGCGTCCTCAATGTCGAGCGAGTCGTCGTAGCCGATCGTCACGACCTCGGTGCCCGCGCTGATCAGCCGCCGCAGCGTCGCCGTGCGCTCGACGATTCGACCGTAGTACTCAACGTGGACCGAGGTGGGCGTCGCGGCGATGAGCTCCGCGAGATAGGTTTCGCCTCCGGCGTCGTCGAGGCGGCCGTTCCGTCGCAGCTCGTCGACCAGCGTCACCAGGTCAGTCGGCTCGCGACGGTTGTAGAGGTTGATGATCGCCTCGTAGATGATGCCGTGGGCGGAGCGGTAGAAGTCGGTCGGCTTGACATAGGAGGCGATGCGGATGACGGCATCGCGGTCGATCAGCAACGACCCCAGGACGGATTGCTCCGCGTCGATGTTGTGGGGTGGTAGCCGGTCGACCGCCTGCGCCATCATCGGTTATTCGGTCTCGTCGTTATCCTCGTCGCCCGCCTCGGCCTCAGCTTCCGGCTGGACCGCCTCGGGGACGTAGTCGGGATCGAACGCGACGACGGTGATCGTCGGCGTCAGCCGCCCGACCAGCCGGATCGTGACCTCGTGCTCGCCAAGCGAGCGAATCGGCTCCTCGAGATCCACCTTGCGCCGGTCGATCTCCTCGCCGATCGCCTGCCCGAGCTTCTCGGCGACATCGGCGCCAGTGATCGAGCCATACAGACGGCCCTGCTCGCCAGCCCGCACCTGAATCTCGATCCGGGTGCCCTGGATCCGCTCGGACAGTCCGCGCAGCTCTTCTTCCTGCCTGGCGATCCGGCGAGCCTCGGCGGCCTGCCGCTCCTCGACCTGCTTGATCGAGCCAGCCGTGGCGATCGAGGCCATCCCCTGCGGGATGAGGTAGTTCCGCGCGTAGCCCGGCGCGACATCCTGGATCGTCCCCACGGCGCCCAGCTTCGGGACGTCCTGCATCAGAATGACCTTGACCACGAAGACCCTTCCTCACTGTCTGTCGAAAGACCGCGCGTCATCCGCCGTGAAAGGCAGCCGATACGTGACGATCGGCGTCGCTGGCCGCGACACGAACGCGCGACCAACAAGTGTATACCGTCGCGGCATCATGCCACCACCGGCCCGGCGCCGGCTGGTCAGCGGTCGCGGACGACCTCGTACAGCGCGATTGAGCCGGCCACGGCGGCGTTGAGCGATTCGATCCGTCCCATCATCGGGATCGCCGCGATGATGTCGCAGCTCTCGCGGACGAGCCGGCGCAGCCCGGCGCCCTCAGAGCCGACGACGACCACGACCGGAGGCCGCATGTTCACCTCGAACAGCGGCTCGGCGCCGTCGTCGCCAGCCAGGCCGACGACCCAGAACCCCGCGTCCTGCGCCCGCCGCAGCCAGCGGCTGAGGTTGACCTCCTGATGAATCGCGAGATGCTCGACCGCGCCGGACGATGCGTTGACCACGGCCGGCGTAACCGCGGCCGCGCGATCGGTCGGGATGATCGCGGCGGCAATACCGGTGACCTCGGCTGTCCGTAGCAATGTCCCGACATTCTGCGGATCGGCCAGCCCGTCGAGCGCCAGCAGCGCCACCTGCGCGGCGGCAAGCGCCGCGAGGTCGAGATGATCGACATACGGGTACGGCGATGTCTCCAGCGCAATACCCTGATGATGCCCGCTCGTCCGCTCGTCCAGCTGCCGTCGCGGAACCACCTCGACCGGGACGCCGCGTGTCGCCGCGAGCCGCGCGATCTCCTCGACGCGCGCGCTCTCCTCGGCCGTCTCGCTCACGAGCAACCGCCGGTGGAGCCGCCGGCCGGCGAGCAACGACTCACGGACAGCGTTGCGGCCGTAGAGCAACTCGATGCTGGCCGGTCCGCTGTCGCCGCGCCTCGGGCGTTCAGCCCTGGTCTTTCCGGCGCCAGGTCGCTCCGGTGGGCGAGTCCTCAACGACGATCCCCCGTTCCATCAACGCATCCCGAATCCGGTCTGACAGAGCCCACTGTTTCGCCGCCCGCAGCTCGGCGCGGATGTCGAGCAACAGGTCGATGTATTGCGC